>Ga0302324_100017224_pt1 | contig 14339 bp, 13 predicted proteins | sample Palsa_T0_1_FD_201949 | JGI IMG/M metagenome (GOLD analysis project Ga0302324, IMG submission 201949) | Peat permafrost microbial communities from Stordalen Mire near Abisko, Sweden - Palsa_T0_1 | ecosystem: Environmental > Terrestrial > Soil > Palsa > Peat permafrost | place: Sweden: Abisko... | reverse complement strand
CCTCAAGGGCGAGATCGAACATATCCCGCTTCCCGATAACTCGGTCGACGTGATCATCTCCAATTGCGTGATCAATCTCTCAGGCGATAAAGACGAGGTGCTCCGAGAAGCCTTCCGCGTCCTCAGACCCGGAGGCCGCTTTGCCGTGTCCGACGTCGTGACCCGAGGCGAAATCCTTCCCGAGATTCGCAAGAGCGTGCTGCTGTGGGTCGGATGCGTGGCCGGTGCGCTCGACGAAGAAGCCTACAAAAGTAAGCTGGCTGCAAGCGGCTTCGAACAGGTGAACGTGGAGCCTACGCGAATTTACCAGGCGGCCGACGCGCGTGAATTCCTCGCCGCCGCGGGGATCGACGCCGACGCCATCGCCCCTGAAGTAGACGGTAAATTCATGGGCGCTTTCATTCGAGCCGTGAAACCCGCCGCCCAACTCACTCAAGCGAAGAAAACCTGCTGCGGCCCGGAGTGCTGCAGCTGAACTTGCCGGGAAAGGCCACTGAATGCCCGGAACATACAATGTGCTCTTTCTCTGCACGGGCAATTCCGCCCGTTCCATCATGGCCGAGGCTGTTCTCAACCACAAAGGCAAGCCTCACTTCGCCGCTTACAGTGCTGGGAGCCATCCTTCGGGCGCAGTGCGGCGCGAAGCTCTGGCGCAGGTCGAACGCGCCGAAATACCCATCGAAGGCCTTCGGAGCAAGAGCTGGGACGAATTCGCAAAGCCGGGCGCTCCGAAGATGGATTTCGGTCTTCACCGTCTGCGACAACGCCGCCAGGGAAGCGTGCCCCTTGTGGCTTGGCCAGCCGATGACGGCGCATTGGGGCATTCCCGACCCGGCTTGCGTCGCTGGGAGCCCCGAACAAATCGAGCGCGCCTTTCGCGACGCTTTTATGTTGCTCGACCGCCGGATCAGCCTGTTTCTCAGCCTGCCGCTTTCGACTCTCGACCGGCTCGCCATTCAGCGGGCCATCGACGGCATCGGCCGTCAATGAAATCCAACCTCCGTGCTTGCGTCGTCGCGGAATTCGTCGGAACGGCTTTTCTGGTGTCAGCCGTAGTTGGTTCGGGAATCATGGCGGAGCGTCTTTCGGGCGGGAACACGGCTCTGGCTCTTCTCGCCAACACGATTGCCACCGGCGCAGCGCTGGTTGCTCTCATCCTCACGTTCGGGCCGGTCTCAGGCGCCCACTTCAACCCTGTCGTATCCATCGCTGATGCCATCGAAGGCGGCCTGCCGTGGCCGGAAACGCCCGCCTACGTGCTGGCTCAAATCTCAGGCGGTATCGGCGGCGCGATTCTGGCCAACGCGATGTTCGCGCTACCGCTTGTCTCTGCATCGCACCGCGTCCGTAGCGGGCCGGCTCAGCTATTAAGCGAATTCGTCGCGACGTTTGGACTGCTCTGCGTAATCTGGGGCTGTTCGCGTTCCCGCTCCAGAGTCGTTCCGTTCGCGGTGGGGGCCTACATCACCGCCGCGTACTGGTTCACGGCGTCCACCTCGTTTGCCAACCCTGCGGTCACTATCGCGCGTTCCCTGAGCGACACCTTCGCCGGCATTCAACTGCGCGACGTGCCGCTGTTCGTCGTCGCGCAGTTCGCGGGCGGAGTCGCGGCGACGTTTCTCTTTCGCTGGCTTGTTCCTTCGCTGCCGTCGGCCGCTGATAGCGTCGTCGTCCCGCGCGAAAACGGAACCTGAAACGATTGCCGGTTGTTAGAAAGTAACCATCGAGATCATTTCGTCAGCTATAGGAAACGGCTCTTCAACGCCCCGCCTTGTCTCTTTTCGTGAACACTCTGTGTAGGTCCCGTCGCGACAGTCCTCTGAACTTCCCTTCGGTCCAGTGAATTTCACGTTGGCCAAAAGAAAAGAAGTCCTAAGTCCTTAGGATTCAGCGAGCAACATTGGAACTAAAGCTGCTACTAGTCAGGTAGCAGTGTTGCTGCAACTGCGAATCTCTGGGAGGAAAAATGTTTAAGAAATTAGCACTACTGGCACTCGCGAGCAGCTTCATGCTGACGGCGAAGGCCGACACCATCGTCTCAAGTTCGGCGACCAACACGACGAACAATTCCGGTTTCGCCACTCAGAATATTGCTCCGAATCCGCAATGGGCCCCCGCCCTGCCCGGTTCGAACTGGGTGTCGTATGCTGTCACCGGAGATCCTTCGGCGCCGGGCTACACCGTTCTTCCGAACGGCACCGCGACGATTTTCACGCAGACGTTCACGCTTGGCGCACCCGTGGAAAACGGCTTTTTGAACGTGCTCGCCGATGACACCACGTCCGTCATTTTGAACGGCACCACGATTTACGCTGCGAACCTCGGTGGCTCCTATCCGACCTGCTCAAACATCCCCATCGGCTGCTTGACCAGCACGGAAGCGTCCATCAACCTCACCCCTTACATTGGCCTCTTCACCACTGGGGTCAACACGCTGTCTTTCCAGGTGTATCAGGAAAACAACGTCTCCTACGGCTTGGATTACTACGGAGACATCAACACGCCTGAGCCTGGAACGCTTGCGATGCTCGGCATCGGACTGGTCGGCTTGTTCCTGATGGGCCGCCGCGAAGTTGCCGGCACCTTCGCCAGCTAGTTTCATTCTCGCAGTTCCGTTTCAAAGGGAAGCTGACTTGTCCGAGTCAGCTTCCCTTTTTTTTTTACAGCTCAGTCGCGACGGCGGGGCGCCGGGTTGTGGTGATCACGACCACGCTCACGAGAATGAGCAGCGTTCCCAGGATGGTTCGTTCGCCAAGCCTTTCGCCTCCCAGGAAATATCCCACCAGCACAGCCACCACCGGATTCACATAAGCGTAAGTCCCCACTCGTGTCGGCGACTCATGGTCGATCAGCCACAGGTAAGCCGTGAAAGCCACAATCGAACCGGCCACAATCAGGTAGGCCAGCGCAAGCCACGCCTCCCGCGAGACTGCGCCAGGATGAAAATCGCGAAATTCCCCCAGCCCCGCCGACGTAACAGCCAGAAACACTCCCCCGGCCAGCATCTGTGCTCCCGAGCTCATCACCTTGGAAGAGGGCAGCGGCAGCTTGCGCGCCAACACCGACGACACCGCCCAGCTCATCGACGCAACCAGCAGCGCAGCCGGCCCCGCCCAACCAAGTGACTCTGCGCCGGTTTTCAGCGAAGCGCCCATCAGCGTGGCCACTCCCCCGATCCCGATCAAAAGCGCCAATGCCAGCCGCCATGTGAGCTGCTGAGTCCGCAGAAAGACAATGTCCAGCAGCGCCATGAATACCGGGATGGTAGCCATCATCACCGCCGCGATTCCGGAAGGCACGCGCTGCTCGGCCCAGAACAGCAGCCCGTAATCGAGCACGAAGAAGAGTGTCGCGAGAACGCATATAGACCCCCATTCGCGCCTGCTCGGCGAGCTTTCCCCTCGCGCGATCATCCAGGAGTAGAGAATGAGTCCCGCAATGGCGAAGCGCATCGCTGCCAGAAGAAACGGCGGAACTTCGCGGACGCCCACGCGAATGGACAGATACGTGGAGCCCCACACAAAGTAAATCACGCCGAAAGCGAGCAGCGTCTTCCAGCGAGCCTCGGGCGGTAAGCTTCTGCTGTCCTGCGCCATGTCCGCAGGATAGCAGCAACGACGAGGGATTTCCCAAAGAGCAAGCCACGGAGGCCGCGCGAGGGCTTTGTTGAAGGTTTCGATGCGCCCAAGGGGCGCGGCCAGATATCTCAGCCCACTTCTCAGCGTTCGAGAACGTCCTTGTACGCGTTCAGCGCCATTTTCTTAGGCGGGCGATCCAGCACGAAGTCCACCGACCGTGTCGAGTTTCCTGCCATTCCGATCTGCCCCAGCCGCACCATGCCGTTTCCGTAATCGGCAAAGATGGGAACGAACATCGCGAAGGTGTTGTCCACCTCGCTCTGCGTAATTTCCGCGTGGACTTTGGTCTTGCCGCCCTCCGCGGGCTGCAGTTCATACTTAAAGGAATACTTCGGCACAAGTGTCCCGTACACCCACTCGTTGAAGAACCAATCGAGGCGCCCGTTCCGCTGCAGGTCCATCTGTTTGGTCATATGCTTTTCGGCCACGGCCTTGAACGATTCGGTGGAGGCCGCCACATCGCGGTGGCTCTGCATAAAATCATGCATCATGTCGATGAACGCCTGATCGTTCTTGCCGGGGGCTGCCGCGTCGTCGTACAGCAGCGACCGCAGCATCAGCAGCACGTAAGCGCCCTTGGAATACGTCACGCCCTGGTACGCGTCCTCCGAGTGCGGCGTATCCAGACGCATTCCCAGCCACAACGGCCCGGCGTCATTCGGTGAAACCCCGAAATTATTCTTGTCGAGGACGCGCACCCGCTGGCGCTCCCAGAAGTCGATGTAATCCTTCTGCCACTTCGCGCCCATGGCCTCTTGCAGGAATAATCCCGCGGCAAACTCCGCAAAGCCTTCCGAGAGCCATTGGTCGTGATAAGACGCCCAGCCCACCCCGTGCCCAAACCACTGGTGCGCCACCTCGTGCGGAGTCACTTCGCGGACGAAGCCGGTGAACTTCGTGTCGATCTGGCCGAACATCATCCAGCGCTGCGTGGAGTCGATGTAAGCCGAAATCGGCAGGTAAACGAGGTTCGGCCACGACTGCCCGAAGTTGAAATCGGGCTGCTCCGTGATGTACACGTTGTCGTAAGGTGCCTTGCCGAAATAAAGCGTGCATACCTGCATCTGCGCCCGCGTCTGGTCGAGCGCGTACTTGGTCATTCCGTCGGGCGCCATCGCGCCGAGAACTTGGTGGGCCTTCAGAACATCCGGCAGTTCCGGCAGATAATATCCGGAGATGTCGTAGTGGGTGATCGTGTCCGCCATGTTCACCTTCTTGTACTGCCCGTAATTGAATCCAGCCACCGCCACCGGCACCGGCGTCACCCAGTGAGACACGGCAAATCCGGCCTCGGTCGATTGCCCTTCGAGCTTGCCGACGCTGATCACCACGTTCGAAGGCGGCACTTTGAACGTGAGATCGTAGAGCGCCTTTTCGCCAAAGCCGTTGAGGTTCGGATACCAGGATTCCCGCGCGCGCACGTAGTAGCTTCCGCTTCCGGCGTTCACGAGGACTTTGTCGCCGACATACTCCACGGTGATCGAGCTTTCCTGCCCCATCGCCGGGGCCTGGTCCAGCACGGCGTAGAACGACCCGTCATTCTTCCGGTTTTCCTGAATGAAATGCAGGTCGTGGCCGCCCGCGTCGGTCACCCGCGCGACGCGCAGGTTCGGCAGCAGGTTGAAGCGCATCACGCGTTCGCCCTCGACCAGTGGCTCGAACGTCAAGCTGGCGCGGCTGTAGAGATGATCGTTCTTGGCGATCACCGTCTCGATGCTGTAGCGGTGCGTCGCAAAAAGCCGCCGGTCTTCGCGGGAATTCGCGGTGTTGGCCAGCACCTCGGATTTCAGGTGCTCGGAATACCAGATTCCGTCGTCCGCGTCCGCCCCGCTGCTATTGATGAGCGCCACTTCCTCCGGCGAATCGATCTGCGGCAGGGCGCCCACGCGCTCGCGCACCAGAAAGCGCAAATCCTTGTGGTGCGTCCCCCGCAGATAGGCGTTGAAGAACGGCGGATGCTTCGGATTGTAGAGCGCTGCCAGCACTTCGGCGTCCACGTTATCGATCGCTTCGCCTTCGAGCAGCGCCTGCGTAAACCCCTGGGGGTTTTCATCGCGCCGCCGAACTTTATTCTTCCAATCCTGAAAGACGCCCGCCACCTCGGGTGGCGCGTCCGTTTTGTCGCCCAGCACGGCGGCGAAATTCGGATATTCGCCGGGCGTGAAGCGAAACACCGCCTGCGTGAAATCCTCCTCGGCCGCGGGGCCGCCCGCGCGGCGAGTCATTTCCTTCGTGTCAAGACCTCCAAGGGGCTTCAGCGTGAAGTGTCCCTCGCCCACAAAAATGGCGCCGGTCTCGAGGTTGTTCACCTGCGCCAGAAAAGTAATCGTCCCCGATTTAAACTCGAACGTGCCCACGTCCATCGTCAGCGTCGCGTTGGTGCACCGGTAGGTTGGTCCCAGGCCAACGTCGCGAAGTTGCCGGTAGAGCGGGTCCGAATTCGCAAAAGCCGCGCTCTTGTCGCTAACTTCGACGCTGGTCTGCTGCGCCGCGATCACCAGGCTGACGGCGACTTCCGCGTTTCCGTGCAGCTCCACCTGTTTCACCGACTCATCAAAGCCGTCGCGCGTGACGCGAACGGAATAAGTGCCGGCGGTCAACTTGGGCGCGGCAAACTTGCCCGCCTCATCGGAAGTAAGAACGAGCGGCGCCGCCAGGCCGCCGCCGCTAATCTCCACCCGCGCGCCAGCCACAACCGCCCCCGAAGGATCCTTAACCGTCCCGGAAATAGTGTCCGCGCGGACGCCCGCAGCACACGCCAGGCAAAGCAGCACGAATACAAGCAGCCGCACAATCAAGAGCAGGGAATTAGAATTCCTGGCCAGCGGCTCGTCAGGGCGGCTCATGCGTTCTCCCGAGAAGGTGTTTGGGGTGCTGTTACTGCGCTCCGGCGGAAGGGAACTGTATTATAGAAGCGTAATAAGTACAATATGAAGTAATAGAGACTCGAATACCAGTACGCCTAATTCGCGCTAAGACCAACGAGGACTCCCATCTTGCCCCCACCGCCCGAAACCTGTATGTTTCGTCATGGCAACACCAGCGCAGCCTGGTGACACCGCTTCTACCGGCGCGATAGCAGCGCCACTCGGCGTCGGCGCAAACGCCGCCGGTTATGGCCTTCGGCGAGCCGTCCTCTCGCCGATGGAAACGCTGGCGCAGTCGATCTCCACGATCGCGCCCACCACCTCTCCCGTCGCCACAATCCCCCTGGTTTGCGCGCTCGCGGGTAACGGCACCTGGCTAGCATACGTGCTGGCGACCGCCGCCGTCCTCCTGGTCGCCTGGTGCGTAGGACGCTTCGCGCGCTATTCCTCCTCGCCCGGCTCGCTCTATTCCTACGCCACAATGATCCTCCCGCCCTGGCTCGGCGCCACCGCTGCCTGGAGCCTCCTGCTCGCCTACGTCTGCGGCGGCGCCTGCTGCATGGGCGGCTTCTACCACTTCGCCGCGGTGATGCTGCGCGACGCCACCAACCACTTCGCCTTCAACGTGTTTCTCGCGGCGCTGGTCTCCATCGTCCCTATGTGGTTTGCCTGGCGCGACGTGAAAATCTCCGCCCGCCTGATGCTCTCCTTCGAGGCGGCATCGGTAGCGCTCGTAGTCGCAGTCATCGCGCTCGTGCTCGTGCGCCACGGGCTCCATCCCGACCTGGCGCAGCTCCATCTGCGCGGCGTCAACGGCAGCGGCTTCCGCCTGGGACTCGTGCTAGCGGTGTTCAGCTTCACGGGATTCGAGAGCGCCACCACCATGGGCGCGGAAGCGCGCGACCCCCTCCGCACGATTCCCCGAGCCGTGATCCAAAGCGCGATTCTCGGCGGCGCTTTCTTCACGATCTGCGCCTACGCGGAGGTGCTAGGTGTCAGCATGGCCGGCCAGAACCTTGCCACCGCTGACGCGCCGCTCCGCGTGCTCGCCGGCGTCGGCGGCCTGCCGGCGCTCGGGCTGCTGATCGATATTGGCGTGCTCGTGAGCCTGTTCGCGGGAGTGCTGGCCTGCATCAGCGCCGCCGCCCGCGTCCTGCTGCTGATGGCCCACAACGGCCTCGCGCACAGCGGCCTTCGCGCCACGCATTCGCGCAACGAAACTCCCGGCGTAGCCATCGCCGTCACCGGCCTCGCCGCATTCGTTCCGGTAGCCACTCTGGCGGCCCGCGGCAACAGCGGCCTCGACGTCTACGGCTGGATGGGTTCGCTAGCCACCTACGGCTTCATGGTCGCCTATGGACTAGTCTGCATCGCCCTCCCGCGCTACCTGCGCGACCATCACGGCGTCGTCAACCTGGCGGCGAAAGTCATTCCGGTGCTCGGCTTCATAGCGATGCTGCTTGCGACGGTAGCCAATCTGTATCCCGTGCCGGAAGGCCCCTACGGCAAGCTGCCTTACATTTATCTCGCATACATGGCGGCCGTACTTTTGTGGTTTGCATTCAGGCCGCCCGCCAGGTCCGCTGCGAGCGAAGAGGTTTCCAGCGACGCCTAGCAAAAAGGGCGCGCACCGTGATTGAATGAACTCGTTTCGAATAACAAAAGGAGCCAACATGAAGCCCTACATCACCAAAGACACCCCGGTCACCGAAGAAGTGCTCAACGCCATCGCGTACCTGCCGACCAAAAGCCTCCCGAAGCTAGTCGAAGATGCCTTCTTCCAGAAGCTCACCGACAAGGACTTCATGCGCATAGGCGTCCTGCTGGCCATGAAGGGCTACGAAGAAGGCGGCTCGCCCATCGGCGGCGTAATCATCGACAACGCCACCCGCCGCATCGTCGGCAAAGGCCACAACACCCTCGTACAGGAGAGCCATCCCTACAATCACGGCGAAACCTCCGCCGCCCGCGACGCCGGCCGCCTAGATTTCAGCCAGACGACGATGTTCACCACGCTAAGCCCCTGTGACATCTGCGCGGCCCTAATCCACACCCTGCAATTTCAGCGCCTGGTAATAGGCGACGCCACCAACGGCTCCGGCAACGAAGACATGCTCCGCAAAAAGGGCGTGCAGGTAGACGTAATGGAAGATCCCGTAGGCGTAGCCTTCTACACAAAGTACGCCGAGGAGAAGCCGGATCAGAACCTTGAAGACTGGCAGGGCCTAGCCGCGGTCCGCAAAAAGTACGCCGCGAAAGCCTAGCCAGCCCCAGCCACCGCAGCGCACAAGCGCAGCAGCAAAAACGTGGCGCACGGCAATCGTGCACCATGCTCGCGCGCGAATCGCTACGGCTCCAGCCCAAGAATGCGCGCCGGATTGGTCTTCGCCATCAGGTTGATCTCCTCCACCGAAAATCCCTGTTTCTGCAGCAACTGCATGAATTCCAGCAGCGCCTGCGGGTGCAGCGGCGGGGGAGGCTTGTGCGGCGAGCCGAAATCCGTGCTGAGGATGCAGTGCTCCGGCCCCACCTGGCGCATCCCGTCGGCATATACGGCGATCGGACGCTGCGGCTTCGATCCATACACCGCGTTGTACGCAAATTCGAGATAGGCTCCGTCGCGCGCCGCCTCCTGCATCTGCGGAATCGTCATGTGCGTGAACATTCCCATCGCGTTCTTGACGATGATGTGCGTCACGCCCCGCGCGTGCGCTTCATGCACGGCCATCAACGCCTCTTCCGGCGCGATGTCTCCGGTTTCGAGCACCATGTCGTGGTGCTGAGCCATAAAGTCGAACAACTCCAGCACGCCCGGCAGCAGGTGGCCGTCTTTCGAAATCGGAACCGTCGCCCCGGTCTGCTTCAGCGTCCGCCGAAAATTCTCCGAATCGAAATCCGGCAGAAAAACGATGCGCCCGTAACCACCCTTCATCATCGTCATGCGCTTCACGGCATCGAGATTGATCCCGCCCACAGGCAGGTTCAGCACGATCCCGCCAAACACGTCGATGCCCGGAACTTCCTTGCGGACCATGTAAGCCAGCGCCGCCGTCGACTCGTAGTGGTTCGTCAACACCAGCGCGCGCATGCCCATATCTTTGCCAATGCGCGCCACATCGTCGGCATCGGCAGTGCGCTCGTCGGAGTCCGGTCCGCTGTGCACGCGAAAATCAATCGCGCCCTTAAGGTTCACTTCCTGCCCATGCGCCGGCACGCCAGCCGCCAGCAAATACAAACCAAGCCAAGCCCAGCGAAGTAGCCGCAAGCATCGCCCGCCCGCAATTCCCAAAATTCCACTCATCCGATTCTCCTGGCAGCCGCGCCGGTCCACAACTCTCCGCCGCGCCACATGTAGTTTCCAGTGTGCCCCGCGCATCCTATCTTTCTCCCGCTCTGAATACAACCCAGCGCAGCCCGGAGCAGGGGTGTGCCTTTCCGGGTGCCCGACCCTCCGGTGTAGAGGGTCGGAAGGCACCGCGTAAATTCCCGACGCCGACCAAATCGCCGCGAGACGACATCGCTAGAAAGTTGCGGCACAGTGAAAACGGCACACGTAGAGGTTCGGTGAAAAACCTGAATATTATTAGATTGCGGGAAAAATCGAATCGACGATGAACAACCGGCAGCTTTAAGTTTTCTCCCCAGCCAGCTCATCCAGCGCGGCGGAAGCCTTGCTAAGGTTATCGACGCCAAACACCAGCAGCGCCTTATCCGATCCCGGCTCCAGCCCGCAGTACGAGTAGTCAATATTGACGCCCTTTTCCCCCAGTCGCGCGGCCGCCCGCCCCAGCTCCCCCGGACGGTGCGGCAGTCGGACGACGGCGGCGGTAGTCTCCTCGAAAATCATCCGCAGGCCTCCCATCACGGATTTGGCGGCGGCCTGATCGTCCACCATGATCCGCGCCAGGCTTTCGCCCTCCTCCACGTACGACTGAAAGCCTAGAACGTTCACGCGCGCCTGCGCCAGCGCGAGAAAGAACTTCCCCAACGCGCCGGGCTTATCTTCGATCGTTACCGTAAATTCCTTAGCCTTAGCCATGCTGCCTGCTCCTTGGTTTCCCCGAAACACAATTTCACGCGAATACGCCCTCAAGGACAACAGAAATATGTCGGGAGCACCGAACTTGGTGTTCCGCTCGCGGCGGAGGGAAGTGCGAGCCAACTCAAGTCTTATCGCAGAACACGACCAAGAGAGACGAGCCCAGCCCCTTAAACGCCAATCCCTAAATTTAAGATAAGGCTACTTTTGTAGAACCTGTCCTTCAGAGCAGTTCCTTTTGGACGACCCTCTGTTTTAGTCTGTTCAGGGACACTCTCCCCTATTTAGGCACACGAAACGCCGCAAGAGAATTTCACAAGAGGCTCCGAGAAACCGTGACGATCAAAAAGCGCCCGTTAAGCGCGGATGGCACCAGACTCGAGCGGCGCAAAAGCCGCCGCTTCAATGTGGCCGTTCCCGTCGAAGTGAGCTGGCGCGGGCCCGACGGCAGCGCCATCAAAGAAGAGGCCGTCGCCCGGCAGGTGAACGCCAACGGCGGCTACCTGAAGATGGAGGTATATCCCGATTCGGGCGCCCGCGTGACCCTGGCAAATTTCGCCACTGCGGAGACGGCCGAAGCGCGAGTCCTCGCCACGCCGCACGCCCGCGAAGGCGTCGCCAACGGCATCGTCGTCGAGTTGATCGCGCCCAGCGAAGCCTTTTGGGGCGTCGATTTGCAGATCGAGAAGGCCAGCTTCGAATTGCATAACCTGGAAAAGGCCCTGCAGTTCGATGACACCGGCGCCCGCCTGCTAAAGGAATATCGCGAGGCCGCCGAGTGCATCCGCAAGATTGCTTCCGGCGTTCAAAGCCTCCGCGACACCCAGTCGCACGGCCAGGATGACTCCGAATTGCTTTCCGAGATGGCCACCGGCCGCATCCGTCGCGCAATAGATCTTTGCGCCGAGGTAGTAACCGACCTAGATGCCGGCCACGCGAAAATCAGCTCGAAAGACGCCGAAGCCCTCTATCGCACGCTCGAATATCTCTGTGGCCGCGTAAGCCGCAGCGCTACGCCCGAACCTGCACCCCACGTGCCCGAGTCCCCAATGAACGAGTCCCGCGCGCGCAAGTTAGTCCCCGCCGTGCCCATCACCCGCAAAGCTCGCTAGCACCCGCCAACACGGGTTCCGCCCCGCAGACCCAGGATTCGTGAACCAAGCCCATTCGTGCGGCGAACCTAAGTGGACAGCCTGTCCACATCGCCGTGGAGTCGAATTCTCAAAAAGTGTCCCGAACAGGACAGACAAAAGCGATGAGGGAGCCTATAATGTCGGTGAGTCACGGCGGATGCTTTTCTTGCCCGGGAAACGAGGAGCTATCGAAAAGAATCGTTTGAACTGGGCAATCACGCCTGTCCTGCTGTTGTTCCACGTGGGCGCCCTGGCGGCGCCCTTCTTCTTCAGTTGGCACGCGCTGTTCGTCGCGATCTTTTTATACTGGCTGACGGTGAGTCTGGGACTCGGCATCTGTTATCACCGTCTGCTTACCCATCGCTCCTTCGCGACACCCAAGTGGTTTGAGTACTTTCTCACCGTTTGCGGTGTGGCGGCTTTGGAAGGTGGCCCGCTCCTGTGGGTGTCCACGCATCGCAAGCATCACCAGTTCGCGGACGAGGAAGGTGACCCGCACTCCCCGCGCGATGGCAAGTGGTGGGCGCATGTCGGCTGGATCCTCGTTGGCAACGCTTTGCGCCAGGACGTTTCCACCCTCAAACGCTACGTCCCCGATCTCGCCAAGGACAAGTTTCACGTCTGGCTCACTAAGTACCATCTTCTGCCATCGCTTATCCTCGCAGTCGCGTTGTACGCGATCGGCGGATTCCGCTTCGTATTATGGGGCGTTTTCTTGCGCACCGTCGTGGGGCTCCACGTAACGTGGCTAGTCAATTCCGTCTCACATATTTGGGGATCCCGCCCCTTCGCCACCCGCGATGCGTCCACCAACAACTGGTGGGTGGCGCTGCTGAGTTTCGGCGATGGCTGGCACAACAACCATCACGCCCACCCGGTCTCAGCCCGGCACGGCCTCAAGTGGTATCAAATCGACCTCAACTGGTACACGATCGAACTTTTCCAGCTGCTAGGGCTAGCCTCCCACATCCACCAAGCCCAGCTACGCACCGCGAATGCCGAAAACGACGGCGACGCCGCCACCCGAATTCTCCCCAGCCTCGACTGAACCATGCCGGATCCCGAAGTCATCTCCACGCCTGGACTCAATCTGCATATCGCAACGCATCCAGACGCCATCGTAGTGAACTGCCGCGGCAGCCTGACCTTCGAGAACTCCGATTTTGTGAAGCGCGAAGTTAAAAGCAGAATGCCGGAAAAAGGGCGCATGGTCCTCGATCTCAGCGAGGTCACCCGCATGGACAGCTCAGGCCTGGGCGCAGTCGTCGCGTTGTATCTTTCCGCCAGAAGCAGAAGCTGCGACTTCGATCTGATTAACCTCAATAAACAAATCCGCGACCTCCTGGCAATCTCCAATCTACTCTCGATTTTCGAGACCGTCGGACGCCACGGCATGCGCATGCCCTAAGTCGATCGAACCCCTTGCCCGAATGCCTGGAGAGCCGCGTCTTCTCCTGGGTATATTTCGAAAAAAGTATTCAGCCGGCAAACACTAAGCACATCCAGCACTTTCTGGCTCACGCCGGCCAGTTTTATCTCTCCTCCCATCTGCCGCACGACGGAATAGGACCGCACCAGCTCACCCACGCCGTAACTGTCGATAACTTCGACGCGCCCAAGAGTGAGTATGAATTTCCGCGCTCCATTGCGGAAGAAGACGTGAATCAGGTCACGCAGTTTCGTCTGGCCGTCAGCCAGAGTGAACCTCCCCACCGCCTCCACCACGACGACGAGTCCGATCTCGCGCGTATCGAGTTGAAATCCCATGGACGGATTCATAGCCTAGATGAAAAGAGCGTGTCAGTGAAGGGCTCTGTCAGGGCGGATGAAGAGCGCAAGCACACGTGCCCGCCTGAAGCCGGGAAGAAAATCAAAAGTCTAGTTGCGCGCCAGCCCCGAAGAAACGTAGGATGCCCCCGGCGCGAAAAATTCATTCACAAGGCCAGGGAGCGAAAGTGATCGAAAGAAGAGGGAAGTCAGCATTCCTAGCAGCGGTAGCGGTGTTGATCCTGGCAAGCAGCGTGGCTTCGGGCAAATCGGGAACGAGCGCCAGCGCCGCCAAAAGCATGCAGTCCGATTCCGCAGCAAGCTCCAAACTGCCCGCGGTAGCCTACTTCTCGAAAGCCGAAGTCGACGCCAACTTCGAGCATCCCAAGGCCATGGACGACACCATCTACGCCCCCGACTACGGCTCGCACAACTTCAAAGTCAAGACCAGCAAGCGCACCAAAACCATAGCCGCCGAAGTCCACACCCAATGGACTGACGTAATCTACGTAGTGAAAGGCTCCGCCACCCTGGTAACCGGCGGCCAGCTAAAGGACGACATAACTCCCCGCACCTTTCCCGACGGCACCCCCTTCACCGAATCAAAGATGGCCCGCAGCATAGTAGGCGGCCACCCGCGCCGAGTCTCCGTAGGCGACGTAATCATAGTTCCCAACAACGTCCCGCACTGGTTCAAAGAAATAGACGGCCCCTTCTGGTTCTTCAACGTAAAAACCCGCTAGCCTCAGCGCCCGCGGTTCCAGCGCAGGAGTCTTTCGCCGTCGCTTTTCGCTGTCATCCTGTCTATAACAACGCCGGCTAAGTCAAGACACACGGATACGTGCCCTCGCGAGGAGGGTTTGTTTTTCACTCCCAGGAAATCTTTTCTGTGCGA
>Ga0302324_100017223_pt1 | contig 14339 bp, 5 predicted proteins | sample Palsa_T0_1_FD_201949 | JGI IMG/M metagenome (GOLD analysis project Ga0302324, IMG submission 201949) | Peat permafrost microbial communities from Stordalen Mire near Abisko, Sweden - Palsa_T0_1 | ecosystem: Environmental > Terrestrial > Soil > Palsa > Peat permafrost | place: Sweden: Abisko... | reverse complement strand
GCGGTCCGGAAGCGATGCCCTGGCCCACATTGTTGAACTCTTGAAGAGCGTTAGTATAGATGATGTCATACCCGCCGCGGATAACGGTCTTGCGGTCCTTGAACGGCGCCCACGAGAAGTTAAAGCGTGGCGCGATATCGTTTTTGTTTGATGGAAACATGTCGCTGTTGTTGGGGAATTGCGGATCGCCCCAGTAGACCATCTCGCCCGGCAGGCCCGTAAGCGGATTTGCGCAAGTCGTGCAGAAGTTGGACATCGGCCCGGGTTCCCGCGTTTTGAAGTAGCCGTTGAGGTCGTACCGCAGACCGATATTCAGCGTCAAGGTTGGCGTGATGCGGAAATCGTCCTGGATGTAGGCGCCCCATTCGCGCCAGCGCAGGAAGGGATAGGCGGTAAAAGAGGCCTGCGAGGTGTTGCCTACCGCTCCCAGCTCGAATTGCGCCAAGCCGGGGGCGCCGAGCCCCGTGGTGGGGTCCTGCGTTAGCGAGCCGGTGAAGTTGAGCGCGTCGGGACCGTTGAGCGTACGGGCGGCGTGTTCCAGCCGATACATAAATCCGGCCTTCAGCGTGTGTTTGCCCAGTATCTTGGTGATGTTATCGAGGTATGTGTACGACTCGGCCATGGACGAGCCGTTTGCCCAACCCGGTGTACCCAGCAGCGCAGTGCCAGCGTTCGCTTGCAGTCCGACGCTGATGCTCGGTTCCGGCTCGTAGGGAAGATTAGGCAGTTGCACAGGCGCCAGCACCTTTTGTACGCCCGACAGATCGGTCACGCTGTTCGGATACCCACCCGTGGCCGGGTGTGAGGTAAAGGACTGCCGGCTGAAGCTGGCTCTGAATTCGTTAATAAATGTCGGGTTGATTATATAGGTATTGCCGATTCCGGCAAGCTGATTCCTGAACCACAGCGGGAAGGCGGATCCGTAACCGAATTGGCCTTCCGGGAAGGAGGCTCCGCTCCATGGTACGCGGTAGTTGTTGTATTCGCCAGGATTGACGAGCCACTCGGCGAAAAAGGTACTCTTTGCGCTCATCTGGTGATCGAACTTGAGCGAGAGGTTGAGCGGGTCCTGGCTGCTCCCTACGCCGGCTAGAAAATTGTCACAGGTTCTGTATTGACCATTAGCCGCCATTGGGCAAGTACTCAAGGGATCGTTGTAATTCGGAAGAGGGTAGGAGTTGATGAAAGACATCGCCACCGGATCCAGCATACTCTTAGGAATTTGCGAAGAAAAGTTGCAGGTCGGCTGTCCCGAGGCTGCCCCGGCTTCCACCGCGGTATTTGTGCAGCCGCCGGCACCATAGGGATTGCCAGCCACCGGCGTGCCGAACGCCGTGCGCGTGAACAAGCCGCTGGAATTGGGACCCACTGTGCTATACGGATTCCAAAGACCGCCGTTGACAGTCGACGGGTCCTCGCTGAAATTTCCTTGTCGCATCAAAGGTGTCGGGACTGTGAACACTTGTGAGCCATCCAAGTGCAGGACCTGCTGATCGACCGAAACGAAGAAGAACGTCTTGTTCTTGCCATTGTAGATTTTGGGAAGTACCACGGGTCCACCGAATGTCCCGCCGAAGTTGTTGAAATGCAGGTCGCGGTCGGGAATGAGTTGGCCCGTCGCATCGATAGAGGTGAAGGGGTTGCGGGCGTTGGTCGCGCTGTTGCGAACGAACTCGTAGAGATTTCCGTGCGGCGCATTCGTGCCCGACTTCAACACCACGTTGAAGACGCCGCCGCCTGTGTGACCGTACTCCGCGGCAAAGCCGTTGGTGATAGCCGCAAACTCCGAAACCGCGTCCGGCGACGGATTGACGACGATATTCTCCGCCAAGCCGGAAAGATTCAGGTTTCCATCCAGATACCAGGAGTTGGCGCCGGCCTGGCCGCCGTTCACCGAAACGTCGGAACCCTGGGTGAAGGTAGGGTCGGGAAATGTTCCAAATTGGCTGCTAAAACCGAAGTTGCTTCCTGGCGGCCCCGAGGCGTTCGCGACGCCCGGCAGCAGGTAGACCAACTGCTGCAAGTCGCGTCCGTTGATCGGCACTTCCTGGATCATTTGGTTTTCCACGCTGTGCGAGAAGTTGGAGGCACCGGTTTCCACCAGCGGCGCGATGGCCTCCACTGAGACAGCTTCCCGGGTCGTTCCCAGGGTCAACTGGGCGTCCACCTTCAGGACTTGGCCGGCAAGAACTTCGATGTCGACTATATCCGTCGTGGTGAAGCCACCGGCTGCAAAATGCGCACGATATCTTCCGGGGACCAAATCCACCACTCGGTAGTAACCAGTATCGTTGGTCTTGGTCGTTGAGGCTACGTTGGTGCCGAGGTTTGTGACTACAACCTCCGCACCGACAATCACCGCTCTTTGTGGATCTGTGACGATGCCTTCCATCACGCCGCGGTTCAGTTGCGCCTGGACTATTGCGATCGGGCCTGCAGTCAATCCAATTACGAAACAAAGGATGCGATAGTTTGCCATTCTGTCTCTCCGCCGTCCATGCCTACAACCGACTGACCGCGAGGTGCGGGCCAGGTTGTGTTTCTCGATCCAAAAGCGTTAGCTACACTCCTGGCGCCGGGCTGGAAAAAATGGAAACACAGCCTCACCAGGGCAGTGAAGACCTTGTCCAATACAGCAGAAGACTTTAAGCTCGGATCCACAAGGAACGATGCGACGTGGCCACTACGCTCGCAATCGTTGCGAGACTGGAAACCGCGCCATCAAAGGTCGGTGGCTGTCAATTACTCTCTTGTAAAATCGTCTCTAACTTCTATCACACGATTCACAGAGATGTCAAATATTTTTAAGAAGTTTTTCCGATAGTGATCTGCATGCCCACTCTCGGGGTCAAAATGGTTGCCGACGCGCCGCGCCCGTCATTTGCCCGCCTGCTCAGCGCCTAGCGCCGACAAAAATTCCTTCCGCAGATACTCAGTCTCGAGGTCCGTTTGCTCGGTCTTGATGCTGCGGAATCGCGCCAGGGCTTTCGCCGCATCGTCGGTCCTTCCAGCGCGTTGATACAGGCTAGCCAGCCGGTACCAGGCCTGCGAGAATTCGGCGTCGACACGCGTCACCAACTGCTCCAGATCGGCGATCGCCGCGCCTTCGTCTCCCATTTTCTGGTGTACCTTGCTCTGTTCGAAATAGCAGAACGCGCAGCCCGGTATTCCGCGCTTCGCCTCATCGAGGTCATGCACCATGACCGCATACTCTTTGGAGTTCAGCTTCAGCAACGAGGCCGCGTGTAAGTAATAAAGGTGTGGAAGCCCGCCGGGCCGGCGGAGAGCGGCCGCCGTTTCCGACGCGCAATTCTGATTCTCGCCGTTCAGGTAGAACGCCGCCGCCAGCAGCAGCCGCGCCGAACCAAAATCCGGTTCTTTGGCGAGAATCCTCCGGCAGGTGGCGATTGCCCGGGACCGGTCATCGCCGAGAACCTGTGCCAGGCCGAGACCCAACTCGAAGTAGATCGAGTCCTCATGATATTTCTCAGCCGCCTTCAGTGTTCCCAGCGCCTTGGCATACAAATGCCGTCGCAGATAGTAAAGCCCGAGATCCAGAGCGTAGTTTTCCTGTTGCGGCGCACCATGGAAAGCCGCCAAGAAGCTTTTTTCGGCCAGATCGGTTTGGCCCAGCGCGTCGTAAACCTTTCCCCGAAGGTATTCGCGGGACAGGTGTTGCTCTTCGGACAACACTCCGTTGCTATCGAGCGTCGTCTGCGCTTCTGAGAATCTTCCCAGCGCGAAATTCGCCAGCGCCAGGTTGTAGCGTGCCTCAAAGCTTTGCGGGTAATCGCTCACGCTGCGGGCAAAGATCGCTCGCGCCATCTCGAAAAGGTCGCGATCCGCCAGCTTCGCGCCTGTTTCGAGAAGCACCTCCAGGTCAACATGCGGGCACGCCAGCATCTCGTCAAGCGCCTGACGTGCCCGTTCTGTTTGCCCTGCCGCGAGAACGCGATCGAGAGCCGCCGCCAATGCCCGGCCGCTCTCCTCTTGCGCCGACAAAGACAAGCTCAGCCCGGCGATCAAGATCATCGTGCGCAGTCGGTCGATCACAGCTTTGCAGACGAGCATAAAGGTCCGGCTGCGCCTATGTCAAATCGACTATGCGCGGCGTACCGCTCGATTGGTTCTGACTCGCCACTAGTGGTATAAATAGCGGGATGCGGGCGGCTCTCGTAATCATACTTTGTGTCAGCCGCGTCGCGGCCGAGGCTCAGAGCAATTCATCGGCTACGGTGACCGCACACATCGGCAAGGGTTACGAACTGGTGCAGAATGACCGTTTTGCGGAAGCGGCCGGGGAGTTTCGAGCCGCGCTGGCTATCGATCCCGACGCCGTCAATGCGCATTACCAGCTTGCCATCTGCCTCTTTGCCATGGGCGATCGCGATGCATCGCGCCAGGAGTTCGAGCGCCTGTCCGTACAGACCAGGCATGAACCTAAAATCGAGTACTATCTGGCGCGCATCGATCTGCTGGCGGGCGACCCCGCTGCAGCGATTCGCCGCCTCGCTCCGCTGATGGCCAGTCCCCCATTCTCCGACGCTGCATTCTATCTCGGTGCCGCCTACCTGGCCAGGAACGATCTCGACGATGCCGTCATATGGCTGCGCAAAGCTGCCCAATCCGATCCTCACGATTTCCGCAGCCACTACCGGTTGGCGCGAGCTTTCCAGCAGGAAGGACTGCACCAGGAAGCCGAACAGGAATATGCGCTCTCGACCGAAATGCGCGAGCATTATAACGAGACCGCCCGGCAGTCGGTCGCCTGTGTCCAGGCATTGCGCGGGGAATCCGGCGGCGCTAGCCGGGATATCTGCCATCATCTGTTTGATCCCAACGATCCGGATAAGCTCACCACTCTCGGCATGCTGTATGGAAAGTACGGACAATACCAGGAGGCTATCGAACCATTTGAGCGTGCAGCGAAATTGGACCCTGAGTCGTTCGAGGTCTATCACAACCTCGGACTGACTTACTTCCGTCTAAGGCGCTTCGCTCAGGCCCGCGAGCCGTTGGAGAAAGCTGTCAGCCTGCGGCCGGACTACTTTGGATCCAACGCGCTGCTAGGCGCGACGCTTTATTCGCTCAAAGACGATCCATCTGCTTACCGTACACTCGACTTTGCGCATCAGCTAAAACCAACCGACGCAGACACCACTGAGTTACTCTTTCGCATCTCGATGATTCTCGCTAATAAGTCAGCGGCCGCGGCTGACTACTCAGCCAGTCTGAAATACTTGAGCACTGCCGCTGGTCTACGTCCAGGCATCGCCGAGGTCGAGCGCCGCATGGCGGAGATCAAGAGTCTGCGCGATCGCTCCCGCTAATCACCGGGTGCGCGCGGTCAGAATGTCAGCTTTCCGCCGAGCTGAATATTCCGCGGAGGGCTGACATTGCCGTTCCACAAGCCGAAGGACGGGCTGGCAACGTCGGTATTGACGAAGCCGCCTGCGTTGGTTGCGGTAAAGATGTGAAAGTTCCACACGTTGAAGGCCTCAACGCGGATCAGGAGTCTGAACCTCTCGTTCAGCGGCGTCTCCTTCTCCAGACCAAGATCCTGGTTGTGGTAGCCAAAACCTCGAATGTTGCTGACCCGTGGGCCATCGCCCAAGCCGAAATTGAAGTCGGACACAGGCTCGAATGCCGAAGCGTTGAACAAAGGTTTATTGGGGTTGTAATTGCTCATGCTCTGTGCATAGATATTAGCGCCTGGGAGAATACCCGGAAGGCAGTCGGCCGCAAACTGGCTCGGCACATTGCAATAACTCGAAGTAAAGATCAGCGGCTGGCCTGAATCGTAGCGGACAATGCTGGTGAGTTGCCAGCCGCCGATGACTCTGCCAACCAGGCCGCCCGTGTTGAGAAAGCGTTTACCGGGGCCCATCGGAAGGCTATAGGTCAGTGACCAGGCCAAGACTTGCGGCACATCAATATTAGACAGGCTCTTGTCCCGTTTCATTTGGAATGGCGAAATCTCGTAGCCGCCCGCGGTCGAGGAACTCTGGGCGCTATCCGCGTCCGTTATGGTCTTCGACCAGGTATACGCGACCATGGACCAGAGGCCTTTGGAAAGGTGTTTTTCCAGTTTGGCTTGCAGCGAATTGTATGTCGAGTTGCCGTCATTCTCATTTTGGCCGTAAATGTTGCCGCAGTATTGCGGGTATGGCAATAGGGCCTGTGCCACGGAAGGCGCACAGCCGGTCATCTGGGCTGCCCAACCCGAATATGGAGCGGGAACGCCATCGAGCGAGGCCATGCCAGGCGTAAACACGTCGTAAAGCTTGCTGCCCATCGAGAGCAGCGTGGGATTCAGGGCGTTAAGCGGATTGATCTGCGAAAGCAGACGGGTTCCCTTGTTGCCGACGTATGCTAGAGCGCCGTAGAGATCCTCACGGAACTGGTGTTCATAGGAGACGTTCCATTGCTGGGCGTAGGGCAACCGGTTGGCGTCGAACGGGCGGTAGTTTGGAGCGTCTTGGCCATTCAAGAGACTCGAGCTGATAAAGGGCGGCTTGGCAAAGTCCTGGGGGAAACCGTTCTGAAGGAGAAAAGCCGGTGTCAGCCCGCCATTGGACGAACTGAAGGAAGCCGTGGTATTGAAACCATCGGTGCCGATCCCGGCATTCCAGCCCGGATAAAAGTTCTGCTCGTAGAAGATACCGTAGCCCAGGCGCGCCACATTCTTTTTATCGAAACTGTAAGCGAGACCACCACGCGGCCCGAAGGCTTTGTTCCAGGTATATTCCGGAGCGTCCCGGCCGAAGCTGGCGGCACCATAGCCTGTGCCGGCGAAGGCCAACCGCCCCGGCCTTCCATCAGCTCCGGGGTTTGGCCCGTAGGGATCGAAGAAGGAAGTCTTGTTATTTTTTTCTACTGACGGCGCATAGCGATCCCACCGCAGGCCCAGCGTAACGGTTAGCTTGGGAGTTGCTTTCCAGGTATCGCCCGCAAAGAGTCCTACGGACCAGGATTTTGGCTTGAACGATGGCAGGGTGTAGAAGCTGGCGCTGGCATTATCTACTTCCCCAAGCAGGAAGCTAGCCATGGCATTGCCGCTGGTTTGGCCCAGGATACCGGTCTCGCCCGGCGCGAAATTGAAAGTGCCGGAGCCGTTGGGCTCTTGCAGGGTCGGATACTGAATATTGCGGTATTCGGCGCCGAAGTGGAAGCTGTGATGGCCCTTGACCCAGGTCAGGATGTCATTGCCCACCCAACTGGGACGGCGGGTATAGAAGTCGGCATTACCGCCGTAGGAACTATAGCCATTCCCGAAATTGAGCGCCGGCTCGTGCGCGTGATTGAATACACCCGGAATCTCCGGAACCTCGCTCACGCAGCAATCGCTGGCGTTATACACCTTGGTCGGCAGATCGAGATAGCCCAGCGCGAAGTGATTCAGCAGCGTCGGCTGGAAAATGTGGTCGTAGTTGAGACGCGGCAAGTGGCTGTAATTCGGGATCCGGGTGTTATTAGTGTCGATCACCGCGGGGAACGCATGCTGAGTGAAAGGCAAAGAGCCGCGGTAGTGGTAGGTTATTTCGACGTGGTCCTTCTCGCCTATGTACTGGTCGCCGCGAACATCCCATTGGTCTGTGTCGGCGTTCAGCCCACTAGCCAATCCGTTGGGCGCTTCCCAGTTAGCCTGCAGTCCGGGGCGGTTGGGCAGCGGAACGTATTTGAGCCAGCCCTGCGCCAGGGAACTGGTGAGCCGGGGATCGGTGGCGCAAATGACGTTGGGCTGATTGCCGTTGCAGCCCATGAACTGTTGGCGAACGATTTGGCCATTCACGACCTGGCTGGTGGCCGGATCGTAGATCGGATAAGGCCAGGCGCTGAAATCGCCCGTACGCATCGCTGCGGTAGGAACGGTGAGGAACTCGGCGTTGGTCGAGCCGATTGAGCGGTAGGCCTCGAAATTGACGAAGAAAAACGATTTCTTGCGGGAAGACCAGAAACCGGGCAGCTTAAGCGGTCCGCCAATGTACGAGCCGAGATCGTTCTCACGGTCTTTCGGCCGCGTTGCACCACCCCATTGCCGCGCGTTCAGGTCTTCGTTGCGAAGATATTCGTACGCGCCGCCATGAAATCCGTTAGTGCCCTCCTTGGTGCTGGCGATGATCACGGCCGCGCTGGAGGCGCCGAACTGCGTGTCGAAGTTCGCCGTCAGCACACTGATTTCGCCAACAGCTTCGGGAGAGATCGGGAAGTCGTTGTGAATAGCCACCATGCCGCTTTGGCTCAACAAGCCCTCCACCATACTGACGCCGTCCATGACGGCTTCGTCGGACCAGAGTTGACCGCCGTTGAATCGAGCCGTGAACGCGTCGCCCGTGCCACCCGGATTAACCCCCGGAAGCAGGGTGACGAAGACGGCTGCCGAGCGCTGGCTGCCGGACACCTGCAGAGGCAGGCTGTCGATCTGGTTCCGGGTGATGGTACCTTTCACCTCAGGGTTTTCGTAGTTAATAGCCGAGGCGTTCTCGACGACTTCGATGGTCTGCTCGGCGGTGCCGATCTGGAGTGTAATGGGTACGCGAACGGATTCGTTCAGGTGTACCTCAAGACCTCTCTGCACGTAATCGCGGAAGGTCCTTGCCGATGCTTTGACCTCATACGACCCCTGCTGCAGGTTAGGGAAGGCAAAGAGACCATCCTCCTTCGTAGTGACCTTGGTAACGGTGCCCGACACGGTAGTGGTCAATGAGACCTCGACGCCGGGGATGGCGGCCCCGGATTGGTCGGTTACTATGCCGCTGATAGTGGCGTTGGAGCTTTGCGCCCAAGTCAACAAGGGGACGATCGTTACGAGAAAAAGAATCAGACTGAAACGCCCGATTAGGGTATTTGGCACACGTAGCACACGAACCTCCAGAGCTGCTTGGCATCGGAGCGACAATCAATGGGATACTGCTAAAACACGGACTGAGGCTCCATGTTCACACCCTTTCAGACGAATTATATAATCGGTTGCGCCAATGTCAAGGACAAATGCAAGAAATTATATGGCCCGGATCCGTCATTTATTAATTAACGCAAGGCGCGTTATCATGGGCAGCAGATGAAAGCAGCAGCCGTCGCCTGGGCCGTTTTCGCGGTTGCATGTCCGTCCGTTCTTCGGTGCCAGCAGCATCCGGCCTTGGATGAATTCGCGGCGATCCAAGGATTCATCCAAAGTGGAAATTTGGCGGAAGCCTCTGCGAGGATCGCCACAGATCTCGAAGCGTATCCTCGCGAAAGCGCGTTTTATAATTTTCGCGGTGTGGTCGAGGCACAGCAAGGACGGTACGCGGAAGCGGAAGCCGCTTTCCTGCGCGCGGTTGAATTGGCACCGCGGTTCACCGGCGCTTACCTGAATCTTGGAAGGTTGTATCAAGAAGACGGCGCAAAGGATCCGCAGGCGCTGGGCAGCCAGAAGGCCATCCACACCTACGAGCAGTTGCTGCGGTTTGAACCGGCGAATGCGGAGGCGCACTACCAGTTGGCGCTCCTTCTGTTGCAGCGCGGCTCGGCGCAGGCTTCACTCAAGCATCTCGCGGACCTCCCCGCCGGCACCGGAGAGCGCTCGCAGGCACTGGCGCTGCGATGCGGGGCGGAAGCCGCCTTAGGAACGCTGGAACAGGCCAACACGACGGCGGAAAAGCTGCTCATCAGCCCGGAACTGGCTGAGGCGGATATCAACACGATTCTGCCGGTGCTGGCTCGACACCAGCTTGCGGATCTTCAAATCCGGCTGTTCGAAGGACTGGTGCATCGGAGACTTGCCGGTGTGCAGGCTTTGCAGCGGCTCGCGCTGCTCTACGAGAATGCCGGACGGCTCCAAGAAGCGCGATCCACCTTGGAGACCGCCGGTTCCGGACAAGCGCCCAACGCCCCGCTGCTTTTGGATCTGGCCCGTGTCGCATATAAGCAGGCGGACCATGAGGGCGCGCTCGGGTATCTGGCTCACGCCCGCGACCTGGAACCCGCCAACCCTGCTATTCATTTCTTCCTGGGAGTGGTGCTGATCGAAATGGACCTGCCGTTCGAAGCCGAGAAGTCGCTCTCGAGGGCGGCCGACTTGGATCCGCGCAACGCCTCCGTGGTTTACTCCTTGGGCGCCGTGAATTCGCAAATGCAAAAGTGGGACCAGGCGGCTATGTGGTTCGAGCGGTATTGCGTGCTGAAGCCCGCAGACCCGCACGGTAAACTGGCTCTGGGATCGGCCTACTTTGCTTCCATGGCTGACGACAAGGCGCGCAAAGAACTGACATCGGTTGTGACGGAGTCGGGTACGGCTGCCGGTGCGCACTATTACCTGGGCCGCATGGCCGTGCGCGCCAACGATTTCGACGCTGCCACGAAGGAATTGCGGCAGGCCGTGGCTTTGTCTCCCCAGTACGCGGAGGCATGGGCTGAATTGGGCTTTACCTATTTGCAACAGGAGGAGTATGCCGGTGCGAGTCAGGCGCTGGAGCGCTCACTGGCAATTGATCCCGACAGTTTCCGGGCTAATCTGAGCCTTTTAACGCTTTACCAGCGAACCGGCGACCCACACGCCGAGGCTCAGGCCGACCGTGTCGGAAAGCTCGATAAGAAACGCTCGGAGAAGGCCAGCGCCATGCTCCGCACCATCCATGTACAGCCGTACTGAGGCGCTCACGCTCTTGGCGGCCGCCGTTTGCGCTCCCACGGTGGCCTTCGCAGCCACGGCCGGAGGGCCGATCCGCTTCGAAGATATTGCGGCAAAAGCGGGGATTCACTTCGTCACTCAGAACTCGCCCACACCCAACAAGAATCAGATCGAGACAATGGTGGCAGGCGTGGCGCTGTTCGACTATGACAATGACGGCCGCCTGGATATCTACTTCGTGAACGGCGCCGCGATACCTTCGCTGCAAAAGACGGGTCCGCAATACTCGAATCGCTTGTATCACAACAACGGCGACGGTACATTCACCGATGTGACCGTGAAGGCGGGTCTGGCTGGGGCGGGGTACGGTATGGGTGTAGCCATTGGCGATTACGATAACGACGGCTGGCCTGACGTCTTTCTGGCGAGTGTGACCGACAACCAGCTCTTTCACAACAATCGCGACGGAACGTTTACGGACGTGACCGCCAAAGCCGGCTTGGGCGGGGGACGCAGAGACGGCCCCAAGATGTGGTCCGTCGGCGGCGGCTGGTTCGACTATGACCACGACGGTCTCCTGGATCTGTTCGTCGTCAATTACTGCAAGTGGGAGGTGAACCAGGACCCGGTCTGCACCACGGGGCGCGGCTCGCGCGCCTACTGCCACCCACGGTCATACGAACCCTTGCCGAATTCGCTGTTCCACAACAACGGCGACGGGACCTTTACTGACGTTTCGGCTGCGATGGGCATCGCGAAGCACCTCGGTAAGGGCATGAGCGTAAGCTTTGCGGACGTCGACGGCGACGGGTGGCTCGACGCCTTCGTCGCAAATGATACGATGCCTAACTTTCTCTTTCATAACCTGGGCGGCAAAGGCTTCGAAGAGATCGCCATTCGCGCCGGCGTGGCATACACTACGAACGGCGCCGCCGTCTCTGGAATGGGCTCGGACTTTCGCGACGTGGACAATGACGGACTGCCCGATATCTGGCACACGGCTGTGGAAACGGAGACATTTCCCCTCTTCATCAATCGCGGTCGCGGACTGTTTCTGGATATGACGGTGGCGAGCAGCCTGGCGCGGTACACCGTGAAAATGTCAGGCTGGGGTAACGGCATCGCGGACTTCGACAACGACGGCTGGAAAGACTTGTTTGTGGCTCGCGCGAACGTGCTTGATAACATCTCTGAGAGCAACCCGGAAAGATCGTATCCGGAGCCCAACTCAGTGTTCCGCAATCTGGGGGGCCATCGGTTCGAAGATGTGAGCTCCGGCGCCGGCGCCGAATTCCAGATGCCGGCGGCGCATCGCGGGGTGGCTTTCGGCGATTTCGACAACGACGGCCGAATTGACGCGGTCGTTTCCGTGCTGGGCGCGCCGGCCAGGGTATTCCGTAACATTTCGCCGGGCGGGAATCACTGGCTGACTCTGCAGCTCGAAGGATCACGAAGCAACCGCATGGGACTTGGAACGCAAGTGCGCCTGACCACTCCGGACGGCCGTTCGCAATGGAACGAAGCCACCACTGCCGTTGGCTACGCCAGTTCGAGTGACAGCAGGGTGCACTTCGGGCTTGGGACGAATCCGCAAGTGCGTGAGATCGAGATTCGCTGGCCGAGTGGCACAAAGCAGATTCTGACGAACGTTCCAGCGGACCACTGCATGCGGGTCGCTGAACCAACGCGCCCCGAGTGACCACGCGCCGACCACGGGTTGTGGCGCGCGCTTCAGCGTGCTGCCGTGGGCTTCAGCCCACGGCCAAGCGGCGACCTGAAGTTCGCCGCAGCACGCTGAAGGTGCGCCACGCGATTGCCGGATCTGTCACCAAATTAGGCGAAACAAGGCTGCCCTTCGGCGCACCGCGGCCTTGACGGCAGCTGGCCGCGATGCGAACGCGGACTGTACCTAGCCAAGTACTTTGTAGGAAGGCAGACATCTCCACTTTGCACCAACAACAGGATTCCACTAGGGCCCGCTCCGACGCCGCATCTGATAAGATTGAGACCAACCGCGGATATGTCTGTGAAGATCAAGAACGTTGCCTTGGCCGGCTGTGCCGCCGTCCTCGCACTGCAGTGGGTGGCGCCGGCGCAGGACGAGGATTTAGGTCGGAAGGCACAAACCATTCTCGCCGAATCCTGCTACGGATGCCATGGCCCGGGTCAGCAGATGGGCAATCTGCGGCTCGATACCAACGCCGGCAAAGTAGTCGTTGCCGGCGATTCCGCGAATAGCCTGTTGATGAAACGCATCGCCGGCGCAGGCGGGCTGGCGCGAATGCCCATGGGCGCCGCGGCGCTCTCCCCCGAGAAGATCGCCACCCTCGGAAAATGGATTGACGCGGGCGCTGTAATCCCCACGCCGCGGCGCCACTGGGCTTTCATACCACCGGTGCGTCCCGCGGTACCCTCTACGAAGCGCTCCGACTGGGCACGCAACCCCATCGACGCGTTCCTCCTCGCGCGGCTAGACCGCGAAGGTCTCCAGCCGTCGCGTGAAGCCGAGCGCGCCACTCTCCTCCGCCGCGTCAGCCTGGACCTCACGGGTCTGCCGCCTACCCCCGCTGAACTCGACGCCTTCCTCGCCGACTCCACGCCCGATGCATACGAGAAGCAGGTAGACCGCCTGCTCGCCTCGCCCCACTATGGCGAGCGCTGGGCACGCGTCTGGCTGGATGCGGCTCGTTATGCCGACTCGAACGGCTACGAAAAGGACGCGCCGCGCTTCGTGTGGTTCTATCGCGACTGGGTCATCAACGCGCTCAATCGCGATATGCCTTACAACCAGTTCGTCATCGAACAGATTGCCGGCGATCTCCTGCCTAATGCCACGCAGGATCAAAAGGTGGCCACCGGTTTTCTGCGCAATTCAATGATCAACGAGGAAGGTGGGATCGACCCGGAGCAGTTCCGCATGGAAGGCATGTTCGACCGCATGGATGCTATTGGCAAGGGCATCCTGGGGGTCACTATCCAATGTGCACAGTGCCACAACCATAAATACGACCCACTGGCCCAGGAAGAGTACTACCGCCTCTTCGCTTTCATCAACAACGCCCACGAATCCGATATAGCGGTTTATACTCCCACCGAGCAAGCCAAGCGCGCGGAGATCTTTCACCGCACCGATGAAATCGAAGCTCAACTGCAGCGCCACAGTACTGACTGGCGTAAGCGCATGTCGGCGTGGGAGGATGCGTTACCGGCGCAACCCGAGTGGCAGACGCTGCAATTGGTGGTGGATGACATTTCGACCGGCGGCGAACGCGAGCTGCCCATGAAAGACGGCTCCATGCTCGCCCTGGGATACGCCCCCACCAAACACACCGTAAAGTTTACCTCCAAGGCGAACCTGCCGCGTATTACCGCTGTGCGCCTGGAACTTCTGATGGATCCCAACCTGCCCGACGGCGGCCCCGGGCGCGCCCTTAACGGCACCGGCGCGCTGACCGAGTTCACCGTGGAAGCCGCGTCCCCGGATAACCCCGACCATTTCAGCGCAGTCAAGATTTCAACCGCCAGCGCCGACATCAACCTGCCGGAGACATCGCTCGAAAAAACGTTCGACGACAAGAGCGACAAACGACGCGTTACCGGGCCTATTCAGTTTGCCATTGACGGGCGCGACGACACCGCCTGGGGTATCGATGCCGGCCCCGGCCAGCGCAATCAGCCGCGCAAGGCCGTGTTCAACTTCGAGAAGCCGGTGGAAAACGCCCAGGGC
>Ga0302324_100017222_pt1 | contig 14340 bp, 11 predicted proteins | sample Palsa_T0_1_FD_201949 | JGI IMG/M metagenome (GOLD analysis project Ga0302324, IMG submission 201949) | Peat permafrost microbial communities from Stordalen Mire near Abisko, Sweden - Palsa_T0_1 | ecosystem: Environmental > Terrestrial > Soil > Palsa > Peat permafrost | place: Sweden: Abisko... | reverse complement strand
CTAGCCATCCGCGCCGGCGCTGCTCGCGGCGCCGGGGAGGCTCTGAGCCTGCGAGTCGGCCATGCGCGCGGCCAGCTCGCGCACGATGAAGCTCGCCACGTGGAAGGGGTAGGTGCCCTTTGAGAAGCCCGCGTCGTAGCCCAGCTCCTTGGCGAGCTCGTTCGACACGCGCGGGCCGCCGCAGGTGAGGATCAGCTGCTTGCGCCGCCCCTCCGCCTCGACGATCTCCACGAGCTCGGTCAGGTTCTGCACGTGGAGGTTCTGCTGGGTGACGGTCTGTGAGACCAGGATCGCGTCGGCGTTGAGGTCGATCGCCCTGGCCACGAGCACGCTGTTGGGCACCTGGCTGCCGAGGTTGTGCGTCTGGAAGGCCTTGTAGCCCTCGAGGCCATGATGCCCGTGAAAGCCCTTGAGGTTGAGCATCGCGTCGATGCCCACGCTGTGCGTGTCGGTGCCGGTGGCCGCCCCCACGATCACGATCGGGCGGCCGATGTGCGTGCCCGCGAACGCTTCGATCTCATCCTCGTTCATGTACTCGATGTCGAACCCCTCGTCGCTGAGCGAGGCGTAGTCGACGGTGCTCGAGCACTCGCCGAACATCACGAAGTAGGTGTAGCCGTCGGTCAGGCTCTGGTAGTGGACGACCTCCGGGTGCTCGAAGCCCATCTTCGCGGCGAGCTCCTGAGCCGCCTTGCGCGCCGCCAGGCCATAGGGAACCGGCAGCGTGAAGCTGAACTGGACGATGCCGTCGCCGAGGTGGTCGGCGTAGGGCTTGACGCGCTCGAGGTCCACCTCCCGGCGGGAGGCCCCGTTCGCGGACGCCTGACTAGACACGGCTCGGCACCCCCCGCATCAGCTCGCTCGCCGGGTTCAGATAGTCCTCGTGTGTCTCGATGATCCCCTCGGCGCCACGGCCCTCGTCGATCTGACGCGGGACGTCTCCGAAGACTCCTTCCCCGAGCGCCGCGAACAGGCCGATCTCGGCGATCCGCTCGAGCAGCTCGTGCGCTCCGCGCAGCACCTCCTGGGCGCGGGTCTGCACGATGCCGCCGCGCTTGAACTCGATCTCCTCGCCCAGATCGCGGGCGGAGTCGAACACGTAGTTGACGTTTTCAAGCCCGATCACGCGGTCGTGGATATGGGGGGTGAAGATCCCCTCGGTCGGAACCCCGATCGTCTGGATGCCCTGGCCGGTCGCGATCGTGACGAGGTTGAACAGTGAGTCGCAGGCGTGCGTGCGATAGAGGTTGCCGTCCATGTGGCGTGTGGGGGGCATGTACTTGACCGGACACTCCGGGAACAGCTCGCGCGTCAGCTGCGCCTGCGCCCACTCGTACAGCAGGCCGTTCACGACGGGCGGGTCGATCTCGAAGGCGTCGCCGAGCGCGATCTGGGCGTCGGGCACGCCCGAGTCGAGCGCCAGCTGGCGGTTGATGAACTGCGAGGCGGTCACCGACGGCGCGGCCTCGATCGCGTCGGCGGTGCGCAGGTAGTTGTCCTCGCCGGTGTTGATCACCACGCCGAAGTAGCCGTTGATCATGCGCGAGACGCGCTGGTCGATGAGGCCGCGCACGGGGTTTATGTCGCGGTAGAGAATCCCGTAGAGGGCGTCGTTGACCATGTTGTCGAAGCCCTCGATCGCGCCCATGGCGGCGATCTCCGGCATGCACAGGCCCGAGCAGAAGCTCGACAGCCGCACATAGCGGCCGTTGTCGGCGGACCACTCGTCCAGAGCCGTGCGCATGATCCGGAAGTTCGCCTGCGTGGCGAAGGTCCCGCCGTAGCCCTCGGTCGTGGGCCCGTAGGGGACGTAGTCGAGCAGGCTCTGCGCGGTCGAGCGGATCACCGCCACGATGTCTCCGCCGGCCTGCGCGACGGCGAGGCCGTGCACCACGTCCTCGTACACGTTCCCGGTCGCGGTCAGCACGTAGCGCAGCGGAGGCGGGCTCTCGCCGAGGCGCGCACGCAGCTCGCGTCGCTCGTCCATGCGAGCGCTCATCTGCGCCAGGCGCTGCTCACATGCCTGCGTGATCTGCGCCCTGATGGCGCCATCCTGAGCGCGGGGCAGCGCACACAGCTCGAGCTTCCCGGCGTCCACATCCTCGGCGATCTGCTGCGCGCTACGGCTGTCCTCGTCGAGCATCGCGTTGCCGAGCCAGTAGGCGATGCCCCGGCCGAGCTCGCCGCGGTCTGCGACATGGTCCACCAGCACGTTGGGAAGGGGGGCGTCCAGCTCGTTGGCCCCGTCCACGCCGAGCAGTCGCGCGACGGTCCGCTCGACCGAGACGGTGGTCTTCTGCGATATCTCCTCGCCGACCTGTGCGGCGATGTGGGCGGCGGCCTGGCGGCAGGCGGCGATCACGCCGGGATCGAGATCGAGCTTGCCTTTCGTCCCCCGCGTGGCGCTCATCGGACGTCTCTGACGATCGGGAACGGGATGACCTCGCGCAGGCTGTCGCGTTCGGTCAGGATCATCACCAGGCGGTCGACGCCCATTCCGCCGCCGGCCGTGGGCGAGTAGCCGTACTCGATCGCTCGCGCGTACTCCTCGTCGTTGGGGTGGGGGACATCCTCATCGTCGATCATCCGCCGCTTGCGCTGGTCGACGAACCGCTGCCACTGGTCGACCGGGTCGTTGAGCTCGGTGTCGCCGCTGACCAGCTCGATGCCACCGATCACGGCGTCGAAGTGCTCCCCGAGCTCGGGGTGCACGGCGTGGCGCTTGGTGATGGGGAAGGGCTCGAGCGGGAAGTCGAAGACATGCGTGGGCTGGTTGATCGTGTGCTCGATCTTGCTCGAGTAGATGTCGGACACGAGCTCCGCCCATGTCGCCTGCTCATCGACCGGCTGATCGAGCACCTCGGCCAGCTGATCGCGAGTGGACTCCATGAAGTCCACGCCGGTCCGCTCGAGGATGAGCTCGCGCATCGTAACCCGCCGCCACGGCTTGGCGAGGTCGATCTCTTCGCCGTTCCGCTTGATCACCGTGCGGTGAAGCACCCGCTGGGCGACGTCGCGGAACATCTCTTCGGTGGCGGTGGCCACGTCGTTGTAGTCGGCGTAGGCCATCATGAACTCGATGATCGTGAACTCGGGGCTGTGCTTCGGCGAGATTCCCTCGTTGCGGAACACCTTGCCCATGTCGTAGACGTTCTCCATGCCCCCGACGATGCAGCGGTTTAGGAACAGCTCGACCGAGATCCGCAGGTACAGGTCGCGGTCGAGCGCGTTGTGATGGGTCGTGAACGGCCGCGACCCGGCGCCGCCGGCGAGCGATTGAAGGGCCGGCGTTTCCACCTCGATGAAGTTGCGCTCGTTCAGCCATTCGCGGATCGCATAGACGATCTGATAGCGCGTGATGAACAGCTCGCGGGTCTCCTCGTTGGCGATCAGGTCGAGCTCGCGGTAGCGGTAGCGGGTCCCCGTGTCGCCGAGCCCATGGTGCTTGTCGGGCGGCGGGCGAAGCGCCTTGGTCAACAGGGTGCACTCGATCACCGCGAGCGCTAGCTGTCCCCGCTGGGTGACGTAGACGCAGCCCTCGATCCCCACGATGTCCCCGATATCGAGGTTGAGGATGCGCTCGTAGGTTTCCTCCCCGAGCGCGTCCACGCGGACGACCGCCTGGATCGAGCCGGACAGGTCACGCACGTCGAGGAACGCAGTCTTGCCGTGCCCGCGCCGGGAGATCAGCCGCCCGGCGATGTGGTAGCGCAGCTCGGGATGTTCACCGGGCTCGAGCTCGGCGGGGTCGTGTGCGGCGAGCACGTCGGCGATGCGCGTGCGATCCGCCCACAGGGTGACGGGCGGATATGGGTCGATGCCTTCGGCGCGCAGCCGCACCATCTTGGCGCGCCGTTCGTCGAATTCCTCGTGGTTGTCCTCGGGTTGGGGTCCTGGTACGGGCATAAACAGACGATCCTCTCAAGTGGGCTCCCTTGTCAAGCGATCGAGCAGCGCCTCTGCGAGCGCCCTGCGACCGCGGACTAGGCCATCGGCAGTGACATGCCCGCCGGTTTTCGCTCGGAGCCCGCGGGCGCGGCGGGGGCCGCTGGGGCCGTGCCGTCGCCGGGGATCTTGACAAGAGGCAGGACAGGCAGATCGAGCGGCGAGGCCGCGATCAGCCCGCGCGCGATCTGGTGGATTGCCTGCGAGGCGGGATCATCGGGGTCGTCGACCACGAGCGGAACACCGCTGTCGGCGTGCTCGCGCAGGGGCATCGTCAATGGCACGCTGCCCAGCAGGGGGACGTCGAGCTCGTCCGCGAGCTCCCTCCCGCCGCCCTCGCCGAAGATCGCAAAACGCTCGCCCGAGGGCGTGGTGAAGCCGGACATGTTCTCGATCACCCCGCCGATCTCGAGCGACACCTTGTGCGCCATGTGAGCGGCGCGGCGCGCGACCTTCTGGGCGGTCTGCTGCGGGGTGGTGACGATTACGAACTGGGCCTGCGGAAGCAGCTGGGCGAGCGTCATCGAAACGTCGCCGGTGCCCGGGGGCAGGTCGATCAAGAGGTAATCCAGCGCGCCCCAGTCGACGTCCTGCAAAAACTGCGTGAGCGCCTTGTGCAGCATCGGCCCGCGCCACACCACGGCGGCGTCCTCCTCGACGAAGAAGCCGATCGACATCACCGACACGCCGTGGGCGCTGAGAGGGATGATCTTGCGCTCCGCCGAGACCGGTGGGCGCGTTGAGCCGAGCCCGTACATGCGCGGGATCGAATAGCCCCACACGTCCGCGTCGAGAACGCCCACGCGCTTGCCCTCGCCGGCGAGGGCCGCTGCGAGGTTGGCGGTCAGCGTGGACTTACCCACGCCGCCCTTGCCCGAGCCGATGCACAGCACGTTTGAGACCTGCGCAAGCGCGCCGTCGGGCAGGCTGCCGCGGCCCAGCTTCTGCTGAAGCGCAGCCTTCTGGACATCGCTGAGGACATCGAAGAAGACGTTCACATGCGACACCCCTTCAAGCGCCGACACCGCCTCTGCGACGGCGCTCTGGAAGTGCCCCTTGATCGGGCAGCCGGGTGTGGTCAGCGAGACGGTCACATCCACGACACCGTTCTCGCCGGCGTCGATCGAGCGCACCATGTCGAGCTCGACGATCGAGCGGTGCAGCTCGGGGTCGATCACGACCCTCAGCGCGTCGAGGATCTGGTCTCTGGTGGGCATGACGCCCATTCTGACAAACCTGCTCGCCTGTGCTCGATGCCGCTCGCCCGGGAGGGTCCCACAGCGGGCATTAAATGACCCGCGGGACGGTGGGGGCCGCCCCGCGGGTCGAGGGAGGAGAGGGTGCTACTACTGCCGGCGGATATGAGGCCGGCAGACTCACCCGGCCACCGCCTGCGCGTCGGCGGTGTCCCCGGTTCCTCTCCGGTCCGGGGCGGGGGAAGTTGTTGTTCAGACGAGGCTGAGGATGCGCTCCTGTACACGGTTGGCAAGCTCGGGAACGTTCTTGGCGACGGCATCGCGGCGGTCCTCAAGGTCGTTCACGGTCTTCTCGATCTCACGACGGCGCTGGCGCAGTTCGCGCTCCACGCGGACGCGGGTTTTGCGCACCTCGCGCTCAACACGGTTGCGCGCTGTCACGCCGCGGCGCTCGAACCGGCGCAGCTGAGCCTGGGCCTTTGCGGTGGATCCGTAGCTTGAGATCGTGTCGTTGACGCTGGCGAACACGCGATCGCGTGCGATCAGTGCGGCGCCGACTGGGATGAGCACCGCGCGCTCGGCGTAGTCGCCGAAGACGCCGGCGCTTTCGCGCGTGGAGGTCTCGGCCTGGCGGATGCTGGCCTGGGCCTCGCTGAGGGCGCGAGTCCGCGCGGTCGAGGCGCGCCGCGACTTGGCCGCGGTGCTGTTGCGCGCTGCCGATGAGGCGCGTCGCGAGCGGGTCGTTTTGCGCGCCGGTTTGGCGGATTTGGCGCGGGCTTTCACTTTGCGGGGGGAAGTTGTGTTTGCTGTTGGCATTCGAGGCGATCTCCTCTTCTTCCTCGGATGTCGAGGAATGGATACGGGTTTTGTCCTTCTTCGCCGGCTCGATGGCGAGCCTAGCAAGCGAACACATGTTTGTAACCCGCTCCACGAAGATTGTTACAGGATAATCATATCACCGCGCGAAAACCCCTGCAACGAGTGGCCCTGGACGCGCGCTAGATTGTGACAAGCGGAACATGCGTTCGATCGGGGATCGGGCCGGTCGCCGGGGGCTCGGCGGGCGCCCGGCGAACGCAGGTTCGCCGCCGGCATTGGACGGGCGCCGCCCGCTCGCTGCCGCGGTCTGAGCCGTCGAAGCTCAGATCGGCAGGCGCGTGCGGGCAAGCCACTGCTCGGGCGCCTGCAGCTCGGCGGGGCTCGGCAATGCCTCCGGGCCCGTCCATACGCGCGCGAGCGCCTCCGGGCCGCCGTCGTCGACGACGGCATCGCAGAAGCGCCTCCCCTCCGCATACTGGCGCAGCTTCAACTCCAGCCCCAGGAAGCGCTCGAGCACCCGCCAGGGCAGGCTGCGGACCTCGCGGCGGTGGTTGAGCGCTGCGCGCAGGCGCGGCAGCGAGGGCAGCACCTCTGCGCCGATCGCATCCATCGTGTGCTCGGCGTGCCCCTCGATCAGCGACATCACCGCCTGGATCCGCTCGACCAGCTGCCAGCGGTCCTCGCCCAGCGTCAGCCGCAAAAGCTCCCCGCGCCGCGCACGCTCCACGTACTCGCGCAGCTCGGCGGGATCGGGCAGCTTGGGCCAGCGCCCGCCCGCCTCGGCATCGTCGCGCAGGCCGTCCGCGCCGTTGCCGGACCCACCACCCCCGTTGCCGGTGGCGATGTCGTCTGGATGCTCCTGCGAGCCGCGGCCCGCGATCGTGACCTGCAGCCCGCCGATCAGCTCCCTGAGCAGCCCTCCCAGATGGTCGCGAAGCCATGGTGCGCCCGAGAACTGGACCGCGTGTGTGATCTCGTGGATGGTCACCCACAGCACCAGCTCGTCGCGATCCACACCGAGGTTGCGTGCCGTGAGCGCAAGGTTGGGCGCCAGCAGGAGCAGCCGCGGCGGTACGCGCTTGTCGAGCAGCGCGAGGTCGTACTGGCCCAGCACCCGCTGGGAGAGCATGCCGGTCAGCGCGCCGACCTGGGCGCCGAGCAGGAACCCCGAGGCCGAGCGCAGCGGACCCGACAGCGGACCGGCGGACGGTGCCTCGATGCGCTCGGTCAGCGTCTCGAGCAGCGGGCGCATGCTCTTCAGGTTGGCGGCGATCCAGCCGGGCCGGTCGACAGCCTCGAGCGCCGGCAGCTCGGCCGGCAGCTCGAGCCCGCTGTAGGTGCTCACCCGCCGCGCGAAGTCATATGCCAGCGGCTCGACCGACGCGGCGCGCACACCTCCGTACGGCGGTGACCCGGCGACGAGCTCTCCAATCCGCTGGGCCGCGCCCCAATCGATTGCTTGCACCCATAGAGCGTAGCCCGGCGCGGCAGCCTCCCCCGCAGCGCCCGGCCGGTCAGCGCCACGGCCGGCAGGTTGCGCTCGTATTCTAGGACTGTGCCCATCTCCAGGATCGCGCCTGCGACATCGGGTGAACCCTCTGATGAGCAGCCGCGCGCGACTGCGTTCCTCGAGCGGGCGGAGGTGCGCGACGTGCTCGCATGGATGCGCCTGCTCGTCGATCCGCAGGATGCGGCCGCGGTCGTGCGCGCGCTGGCCCGTCCGCCGGTCGATCTGCGACAGGTGGACCTGGCGCGGGTGATCCAGGTCGCGCGCAGGCGCAAGCTCGATCTGGTCTCGGGGCTGACGGCGGCCACCGAGTCGCCGCAGGTCCCGCCGGAGGCCCGCGAGCGGATTCAGCGCTTCGTCGAGCTGCACTCGAGCTCGGCCGCCGAGCTCGACAGCGTGCCGGGCGACGTGTTCATCGCGCGCCTGATCGAGCGGCTCGGTGTTCGCGGCCGCCCGCTGCTCGCACCCGAGCAGGCGGCCGAGCAGCGGGCGAGCCTCGAGCAGCTGCGCGAGCTGGCGGCCGAATTCGTCAGCCGCAGGCCGCAGTCGACGCCTCGCGAGATGGCCCGCCACCTGGCGGCGATGGTGGGCGAGGCCCACCCCGACAATCGCGCCGGCGGCTGGTCGGCGGCAGCGGCGCCGACGGCGCAGCCGGCCCCGGCAGAGCCAGGGCAGGCGCCGGACACGCCCGAGACCACCGCCTCAGAGCTCGAGGCGACGCTCCATCTGATGCGCGAGGAGGTGCTCGCGAGCGTCGCGCGAATCGGCGGACGGCTGGGCGAGCTGAGGCTCGACACCGACCTCGACATCTCCCACGGGGTGGTGCGCTACCTGGAGCTGCTCAAGCTTTCCGCGCTGCTACAGCGCCCGTCCGGCGAGGGCATGTCCGAGGCCCTGTCGGATATCAACGCCCGGCTGCTCGCGGCGACCACGCCGCTTGAGCGCGAGATCCTGCAGACCTCGACGCTGGACGACGCGCTGCTTCGGGAGGAGGCCGGCGCATCGAAACAGGCGCTCCAGCGGTCCGGATCGGAAGCGGGCGCGCGGATCGGGCAGCTGGGCGAGCCGTCGCTGGGGCCGTTCCTGCCACGCAAGGGCATCGGCCTGGCCCTGTCGGCCTCGGACATCGAGACCTACCGCAGCTGCCCGCTGAGATACAAGTTCGCGCGCGTCCTTCGCATTCCCACCGGGCAGACGCTGCATCAGCGGTTCGGGATCGCCGTCCACCAGGTGCTCGAGCGCTATCACTCCGAAGGCGGCCAGACGCTCGCCCAGATGCTGAGCCTGCTCGACGCGGGCTGGCGCAAGGGCGGGTTCGGCGAGCGCGAGCGCGAGGTCGAGCTGCGCGAGAAGGCGCGCGCAGCGCTCACGCGATACCACGAGCGCCTGGGCGATCAGGACTCTCAGCCGGTGTGGTTCGAGCGGCCGTTCTCCTTCACGCTCGGGCCCCATCACCTCCGCGGCCGCGTCGATCGCGTCGATCGTCTCGGAGATGGCGAGGATGAGGAGTACGAGCTGATCGACTACAAGACCTCACGCCCCAAGACCGCGACCCAGCTGCGCGACGACGTGCAGCTGTCGCTGTATGCCCTCGCAGCGCGCGAGGACTGGGGGTTCGAGTCCTCCCGTCAGGCCTACTACTACGTGCTCGACGACCGCAAGGTTCGCGTCCCGAGCGCGGAGAAGGGCGCCGAATCGGTCAGGGACACCGTGCTCGAAGTCGGCGAGGCGATACTTGCCCAGGAGTTCGAGCCGACCCCCTCGCGGGCGGCCTGCTCGATCTGCGACTACCGCATCGTGTGCCCGGCCTCCGAGGGGTGAGGCTACTTGCCCTCGAGTCCCCGCTGGCGCAGGAAGCGCTGGAATTCCCGGGCGAGCATGTCCCCTGAGGGAACCTCCTGGCGGGAGCTCTCCTCTTCGCTTTCGGCGGCCTGCTCGAGCCGCTCGACGAAGGCCTGGATGTCGGGGTCGCTCTGCACGGCCAGCCCCACCTGGCGCTCGTAGTCCGCGGCGGCGGACTCGAGCTCTGAGACGTCGACCGACACGCCGATCAGGCCTTCCAGCCTGCGCACCAATGCCAGGGCCGCCTTCGGGTTGGCGGCGGCGGCGACGTAGTGGGGGACGGCGGCCCACAGGCTCGCCGAGGGCAGCCCCGCGTCCGCGCAGGCGTTCTGCAGGACCCCGACGATGCCCGTGGGTCCCTCATAGCTCGAGCTCATCATGCCCAGCCGCGCGACCAGCGAGGGGTCTGATGCGTAGCCGGTCATCGTCACCGGCCGGCTGTGGGGGACGTCGCCGAGCAGCGCGCCCAGCGAGACGACCATCTGCACCCCCAGCGCTTCGGCAAGGTCGACCAGGTGTGAGCTGAACGCGCGCCAGCGCATCGACGGCTCGATGCCCTGCACGAGCACCAGGTCGCGCGGGGCTCGCGGGGCCGGCGCCTCGAAGACCTCGACCGTCGGCCACACGATCTCGCGCTTGTTGCCCTGGTCGAACTGAACGCACGGCCGATTGGCCTGGAAGTCGTAGAACTCCTCGGAGTCGATCCGGGCGAAGCGGCGGGCCTCCAGCGCCGAGGCCAGAAACGAGACGGCGCTCGAGGCGGCGTCGCCGGCGTCGTTCCAGCCCTGGAACGCGCACACCATAGCCGGGGCGCGTAGGCCATCCGGACGGCGGTCCCAGATGAAGGGCTGCATCCGAACCACCGTACATCATGGGTTGATGTCCGCCGCCAGCAGCTCCCCGCCGCAGGACGCCCAGTGCGTCGCAACCCTGCGCAGCGAGGAGGAGGTCGACGGGGTGTTCGCGTGCACTCGCAAGGAACGCAGCGTGTCCCGGTCGGGTGCTCCATATCTGACGATCGGGCTGCGCGACAGCACCGGAGCGATCGTGGGACGCGCGTTCCGTGACGCCGATGTGCTCGCCGCCCGCTTCGAGCGGGGCGAGCTGGTGCACGTGCGCGGACGCGTTGAGCGCTTTCGCGAGGAGCTCCAGATCGAGGTCCGCACGATCGTTCGCGCCGAGGGCGAGCGCGCCGACCCCAGCCGCTTCCTGCCCACCGCCTACCGTGACCTGGACGAGCTCGAGGGCTTCCTCGAGCACCTCGCTCGCGAGGTCTACGACCCGGGCTTGAAGACGCTGCTCGAACGCCTGCTCGGCGACGGGGAGCTGCGGGCCGAGATCCGCCGTGCGCCCTGCTCGGTGCCGAGATCCGCCGACGGGCGCTCGGGCTCCTCCTCGGCGGGACGCGGTGGGTCCAGCCATCATGCTTATCTGGGGGGGCTGCTGGAGCACACGGTCGCCGTCACGACGATGGCGCTCGAGCTGTGCGCGCTGCATCCGCGCCTGGATCGCGATCTGCTCGTGTGCGCGGCGATCGTCCACGATCTCGGTAAGACGCGGGAGTTCGCCTACGGCGCCGAGATCAGCCGCAGCGCCGAGGGCAGGCTGCTGGGGCACATCCAGCTGGGGCTTCGCCTGATCGCGGAATCCGCCCCGTTGGCGCTCGAGAGCGAGCGCAGGCTCGCGCTGGAACACTGCGTGCTGCTGCACCACGGCGCAGACGCTTCATCGGGCCGGCGCTTCGGCTCGCCAGAGGCGCTGGCGCTGCATCGGCTGAATATGCTCGACGCACAGGTCAAGGGCGCCTTTGAGAACGGGGTGCCGGGCGGCCCCTAGACGGTAAAGCGCCGCTCGCGCGGTGCCGATACAGCCGTGATGGCCGATATCGCCGTGCCGACAGCCGAATCCCCGCCCGCCGGGCCGGTTGTCGAGGCCCCGAGTGGGCGGCCCGCGGACGCTCCAGGCGAGCACTCCGGCAGCGGCCTTTACCCACCGCGGCGACCGGGACGCTCGACGCGGATGATCGGCGAAGTGGTCGTCGACCTCGGCTTCGCCGATCGCGACACGGTCGAGGACGCGGTCGCGTCGGCCCGCGCCCAGGGCCGCCCGACGGGCCTGGTGCTTGTCGAGCAGGGCGTCCTGCGCCACGACCAGCTCGCCCGCGTGGTGGCCGAGCGCTTCGGCCTGGACTACATCGACCTGGCCGTCTACGACCTCGATATGGGCGCGGTCACCCTCCTCAGCCCGGATGCGGCCAAGCGCTATCAGGCGGTTCCCGTCGGCTTCGCCGATGACGGCGCCCTGCTGCTGGCGATGGCCGACCCGACAAACGTGCTGACGATCGACGACATCGCCATGATGACCGGCCGGCGCGTGCGCGCGGCGGCGGCCTCGGTCGAGGACCTGAACCTGCTGCTCGCCCGGCTCGCCCGCATGGACGAGTCGATCGAAGACATCGTCGATGAGGATGCCGAGCCCGACGGCGAACGGGATCTGCACCTCGAGGACAGTGAGTCCGACGCTCCGATCATCAAGCTGGTCCACTCGATCGTCGCCCAGGCGATTCAGCAGGGCGCCTCCGACATTCACGTGAACCCCGAAGAGGGGGACACGCGCGTGCAGTTTCGCGTGGACGGGGTGCTCTATCCGGCCGCCACCATCAAGCGCAGGATGGCGATGGGCGTTGTCTCGCGCATCAAGATCATGGCCGACATGGACATATCCGAGAAGCGCGTGCCACAGGACGGCCGCTTTGCGCTGACCGTCGATGGGCGGCGGGTGGACATCCGGGTGGTCACCCTGCCGCTGGTCTACGGCGAGGGGGTGGTCCTGCGCATCCTCGACAAGGGGGTGGTGATCCAGAGCCTCGAATCACTGGGCATGGAGGCGGCCGAGCTGGACAGGTTCACCCGCGCGATCCACAAGCCCAACGGAGCCGTGCTGGTGACCGGCCCGACGGGCTCGGGCAAGTCGACCACGCTGTATGCGGCGCTGAACGCGCTGAACGACGGCGAGCGGAGCATCCTCACGATCGAGGATCCCGTCGAGCAGCGCATAGCCGGCATCAAGCAGATGCAGATCGCGCCCAAGGCGGGAGTCACCTTCGACGTCGGCCTGCGCTCGATGCTGCGCGCCGATCCCGACGTGATCATGGTCGGCGAGATCCGCGACCGGGAGACGGCTCACATCGCGGTCGAGGCGGCGCTGACGGGCCACCTCGTGCTGTCGACGCTTCACACCCGCGACGCGCCGAGCGCGCTGGGGCGGCTGATCGACATGGGCATCGAGCCGTTCCTCGTGTCCTCGGCGGTCGACTGCATCGTCGCCCAGCGGCTGGTGCGCATGCTGTGCAAGCACTGCAAGCGCCCGCTGAAGGTCTCAGATGCGGTGCTCGCCGAGCACGGCCTGACCGGCGCCGAACCGTACGAGCCGGTCGGCTGCTCGCGTTGCGGCGGCGCCGGCTATCGAGGCCGCCTGGGGCTGTATGAGGTGATGTCGGTCAGCGAACCGATCCGCTCGCTGATACTCGAGCGGGCATCGATCGACGAGATCGTGGCCGTCGCGGTCTCCGAAGGGATGCTCCGTCTGCGCGACGACGGCATGCACAAGGTGCGTGAGGGCCTGACCTCGATCGCCGAGGTCGAGCGGATTACGGCCAGCCTGCTGTAGGCGGCGCGGCCCGCCTGCGATCGCCGGCGAGGCCACAGCCGTCCTATGACGATTTGCCGGCGAGGACGGCGCCGCCTGGCACGCGACGCCGTCCGGGTCCGGGGAGCCGCAGCGCTACCTCTTCGCGCCGGCCTTCTTCGCGTGCGTCTTGCCGTGGCTCGCTTTTTTCGCGGCCGCCTTCTTGTGCTTCTTTTTCTTGTGGATGATGACCGGGGCCCTTGGGTTCAGCCGGGTGCTGCCCGAGAACTCATCCGGCCGGCAGCCCACCGGGCGGCCGAGGTCAAACGGCCCTGAGATCGCCTGCGTCACCACTTTTTTTTCTAGGTACGCATAGGCGACGGTCAGCAGCGGGTCCACGCGCGGCTCGGCGCACAGCGCGGTGCCGATCGCGAACTCGCCTGTGATCCTCTCGTACCCGTTGGTGGCCAAGCCCACGCAGTTCTCCGCGTAGCCGGGAAATTCTCCCGAGCAGGAGAAGGTGTCGGGGAGCGGGTTCCCGGCCTGGACGCCGGTGACCAGCGGCGCGGCCTCGATTCCCGTCAGCGGGATCTGCGCCTGCAGCTGGTAGCCCGTGATCGGGCCGTTGCACCAGAACGTGTACTGCACCTGCACTTCTTCACTGCCGACTTCCGGCGCGCCCTTGGATATGAGGCCCCGGCAGTTGTATTGGTTGGGGTTTGTTTCTTCGGCGTGGCTCGGGGCCGCGGTGGCGAGAAGCAGGGCAACAGAGCCCACGATCGCGGCGAGCCAACATGTGGCGGTGCGGTGGGCTGGTCGGAATGCATGCAACGGGGGTCTCCGTTCGTTGGTTGATGGGCGCGTCATTGGTGCAGGAGCCCTTCAAGGCTCTTCTTTGGTGAGGCAGGGTTGAAAGATGTTGTGGGGCGGGTGCCCGCGGAGGCAAAGGGTGAGATCAGAAGGACGCCCGCCGGCGGCTGGGATGTGAGCGTCGCGGTCGCGGCGCCGCTCGGCAGTTCGGTCGCGGTGGCGGTCGCGATCGAGCCGAACGTGACGACGATCAGGCCGTGCGCGCGGTAGGTGGCGGTCGCCGTGATCGTGGCAACGGCGCCCTTCAGGAATTCGTCGGCTGCGGTCAGAGCGCCGGGCGTGCCGATGAGGCACTGCGAGCCGGCGGCGCCTTCCGGACAAGGAGGCTCGACGATCGTGTCGAGCAGCTGCGGAGGGGTGCTCGCCAAGAGCGCCGTGTCGCTCGCGAAGGCGCTGCCGTCGAGAGCCGACCAGCCGTTCAGCAGCGCGCCGGCCGGCACGGCCTGGGCGTCGATGTAGGGGGCCACGGTGGGCTGAGCCAGGGCTTCGGCGAAAGTCGTGCCGGGAAGCTCGATGAGCCATACCTTCGTGATC
>Ga0302324_100017220_pt1 | contig 14341 bp, 14 predicted proteins | sample Palsa_T0_1_FD_201949 | JGI IMG/M metagenome (GOLD analysis project Ga0302324, IMG submission 201949) | Peat permafrost microbial communities from Stordalen Mire near Abisko, Sweden - Palsa_T0_1 | ecosystem: Environmental > Terrestrial > Soil > Palsa > Peat permafrost | place: Sweden: Abisko... | reverse complement strand
TTAATGAACACCGGGCGGGCTGCAGAAGCCGGTATGCCTGAGTTCTCGCGGCCGGGCGGACTTGGGGGTGCCGGGCGCTCCGCTCGCGCGGAGAGCCCGGCACCGGTGCCTCTAGCCCTGGGCTAAGCCCTTCATCAGCACTGCGTCAGCACTGCGAGGGGGCTCGGTCAGAGCTCGACCCCGAAGGTCAGGGTCCACATGTCCTCGTTCGGCACGTAGTTGCCGGTGAGGAGGTTGAGCCGCTCCAGGCGGAGCCGCAGGCCCTGCTTGATCGAGACCACGCTCAGGACCAGCGGGTGGGTGAACGTGGTGTCCGCGCCGTTGAGGAACGGCGTGTAGCCGATGTGCGCGTTGTTCAGGTCCGCGACCCAGAAGGTCCCGGCGCTGACGCCGCAGTCCTGCAGCGTCATGGTCTCGTTGGCGGTGACCGTCTTGCCCCCGCCCACGCACAGGCCGCTCTGGTTGCCAAAGGGCGACCAGTCGCTCTCGTATACCGGGAAGTAGCCCTCGATGAGGCTGGACGGCCCGTAGTTGTTGCAGATGTACGGCGAGAGCTGGCCCTCGTTGCACAGCTGGGCGACCGTGCCGACGTAACCGCCGGTGAAGTCCTCGTTCGGGCTGCTGTCGGTGGCCCGCGACAGGGTGATCCTCGTTCCGACCACGCCTCCCGTGCCGTTGTCCTTCTTGATGACGGCGCTCTGGATGTCGTTGGCGCCATAACCCAGGTTGGACAGGTTGAAGCAGTTGTAGCCGCACGCCGGCGTCGCCATCGGCTTCACGTGCGCCACCGACGCCTGTGCGCCAGTAGCCGCGCCGAGCGTCAGCAGAGCGCCGACCGCACCGAGCGCGATAACAAACTTCCGCATGGTTCTCCTTGGTCCGGGCCAGGGTCTTCCCTGGCTTCCCTATTCGAGCGGGGAATGGTGCTGGCGTTATCCGAATGAGGCACAACGCAGCGCAGATCATGCTCTTCAGGTAAAGCCCAGGGCAGAAGAGCCGGCTCCTCCTGATCGGGACCTGACCTGCACTTCTGCATTGGGAGGTGTTGTGGAAAGGCTAGAACATCTTCCCCGTATGAAGAGACGCCATTGTCGAACGGCCGGTTTACAACCGGGCTCAGTTTAATTGCAGCTGAGTAATGGCAGCAGATTTAAGCGCTATCAATCGCCTGTACTCGCCAGAATGTCCAATCGGGCTCTGACCTGCGGGTATCTCGCGGGATCGTATTTTCGGCAGGTTAGTCCGCGGCTTCGAAAATTTCAGGCCGGCGTGTCGTCCAGGATGTGCCTGGCCGCGTGACCGCAGGTCGCACTGACTCCGTCTGGGCGACTTCTGCTCAGTAACGCGCCATCTGTATCCGCCATCGCCGATAAGCACGATCTAAGACTGCTGACCTGAATAGATCAGCTAATCCCGGCGCGTCGGCGACCGATTCGAATAGCACGCTCTCTACCGCTCTTACTGGACGTGACCGGGACACAGCTGCTGATGACCAGCTGCCGATCGCGATGGGCGCACAAATACGCGGGGGACAAGTTACCGGGCGGCAGTGGCGCGGCTGGGCTGATAATGGCCGCGAGGGTGCAGGCTGGCTGTGCCTGGCCGGCAATGTGCCGCCGGCATTTGCCGCTGCTATTCCGGCCGGATTTTCCCGCCGCCATGCGGCGGCCGCCGGTAACGCTGCGCCGCACGACTGGACGGGCGGCAAGAGCAGGGCAGCGGTCCGGCGGCTGCCGCCGCACAGGCGCGGGCCGCAGCGCCAGGCTGCCCTTCGCGGCATGTCCCGGCCCGGCGCAGCCTGCCGGGTCGCCGGGTCGAGCAGCAGGTCGCAGGACCCGCCAGGCGACCTGCGCGCGCCCGGAAGAGCCTCGCGTGCTGCCCGGCTCCGGCCGCAGCGGCGGTCGGCACGGCTATCTGCCGCAATGCCCGGACACGGGTCCCGGCTGGCGCGCACAATGAACTGCCAGCGGCCTTGCGGTGGTGACGCGTCCCGCCGATCCGAGTCGCGTCGTCAGGCCATTTGATGCGACATTAACCGAATCCCATTGCGAAACTTCGCACAATGCCCATAACCTGTGCTTCGGAGAGGTCTGATGCCGGAGGGCGGAGGAGCATGCGGCTGCCAACGCCTGCCGATAGTGGTGGGAGTGCGCTCGGCACGCCTGCGGCCGGCGGAGCTGTACGTGGTTCCGCGGGACGCGGCGCTAGCGTGCCCGGCGGACTCGGCCTGCCATCCCCCGGCGCGGGACTGCTGGCGGCCCCGGTAGCCGAGGCGCTGGCGATGGTCCCCGACCAGGAGGACAGCCTTTCCGAGGCAGGCATCAGCAGAGGCGGGTGCTTCGCCAGGCCGCTGCCGATCGACACGACCTGCGCGGCGGCGGCACGGCGCTTCTTCCGGGAGGCACTGTCCAGTCTGTCGGTTCCGTCGGGTCTCCTGCACGACGGCGTCACGATGGCGAGCGAGCTCGCCGCCAACACTCTGCATGCGCAGCGGAACCTGGCCCGTGGCACGTCCCGGCAGCGGTCAGCGGCCGGCATCCCGGAGATCTGGCTCTACCTGCGCGGCGAGGGGCGGACCCGCGAGATCGTGTGCAAGGTGTTCGACACCGAGCGCGGCTGGACGGTCGGCGACGAGCCGGGCATGTCCAAGGCGCCGCTGGACTCGGTCAGCGGCCGCGGCCTGCAGGTCGTGGCCGGCTTGTCAGCTGGCCAGTGGGGCTGTCATCTGAGCCGGTCGAGGCTCGGCAACTGGAAGGTTCCGGGCAAGGCTGTCTGGTTCGCCCTGCGCATTCCCCCGGCGGTGCTGCCCGATCACTTCGGCAGGCCCCGCTACAGCCCGGACTGGCTCACGGACGAGCTGGAGTCCATGCTCGCGGACCGCGGCCTCGGCAGTATCGTCCGCGCCGACATGGACGGCATTTCCGTGCTGTCGATCAGCCGCCACCTGACTGTATGGCGGCATGGCAGCACGGTGTCCTGGCGGGGGCCGTCCGGCGTGTACCAGCGGCTGGATCTCGCCGACCTCGTCGATGTCGCCGAGCAGATCATCTGCGCCCATGAGGAGACGGCCCAGGCCGATCCGCTCGTCGTCTAGCGGCCGGTCAGCGCCCCTCGAAGACGGGCGCCTGCTTGCTCACGAAGGCCTGAGTGGCGGCACGGTGGTCGGCGGACTGGCCGAGCCTGCCCTGCAGATCTGCCTCCTTCTCCAGCGCCTCGTCCAGCCCGTGGCCGGCCGCGTAGAGCAAGCTCTCCTTGATCGCGGCGTAGGCCAGTGTGGGCCCCCCGGCGAGCCGGGCCGCGAAGCCAGCGGCCGCGGCTGGCAGCTCGTCATCGGGCACCACTGAGGTCAGCAGGCCGAACTCCAGCGCGGTCGCGGCGCTGACCGGCTCGGCCAGCATCAGCATCTCCGCGGCTCTCGCCATGCCGATCAGCCGCTGCAGGGTCCAGGATGCCCCCGAATCCGCGCCCAGCCCGATCCGGGCGAACGCTAGCAGAAGGGTGGCCCGCTCGGCGGCGATCCGGAAGTCGCAGGCGAAGGCGATCGAGGCACCCGCGCCGGCGGCCACGCCGGGCACGGCAGCGATGACCGGCTTCGGCATCGAGGCAATTGTCGCGATTATCGGGTTGTAGTGCTGCCGAACGGTCGCCAGCGGGTCGGTATCGGCAGCTAGCAGCTCAGCGTGCTCGCGCAGGTCCTGGCCCGCGCAGAACGCCTGCCCGGCGCCGGTGAGGACGACCGCCCGGACCGCGTCGTTGCCGCTGCAGTCCCGCAGTGCGCCGAGAAGGGCAACTTTGGTCTCCGCGGTCAGCGCGTTCCGCGCCGCGGGCCGGTTGATCGTGATCGTGGCAACTGCGCCGTCGAGCTGATGAAGCACGCTATCGGACACTGGGCTTCCTTCCCTGGCTGCCGGTGCGGGCGAACGGCCCCCTGGCCGAGCATGCCCGAGCGCCCTGCCCGCGGGCAACCGGAAGGCGCCGGGCACGGACCGCGACCTGGCGGCCGCTCGCTATGCCCCGGAGATGCCCTCCGCGCCGGGTTCTGCAGAGTGCCCTGGTCTTTCCCGTTATCGGGCTGAAGCGGGTGGGAACGCTGATCGTTACCATCGGGCGGCCGAACACTGGATAATAGAGGGACTGATCGAGATGTATGTGGCTGGCTGGAGTACCGCCAGGCGCCGTTCGCCGGGGCCTACCCGGCGGTTGCGGTTCGGTGCGGCCCCAGAGCAGGGAAGGGGAGCAGGATGGCGGCGATGAAGCCGCGGACGGGCGACGGTCCGCTTGAGGTCACCAAGGAGGGCCGCGGCATCGTCATGCGCGTGCCGCTCGAGGGCGGGGGCCGCCTGGTCGTTGAGCTCACTCCGGACGAGGCCCGCGCGCTGGGTGAGGCACTCAAGTCCGCCGTCGGCTGAGTCCTGCCGTCGCCGGCTGAGGCATCCCTGCTGCCCGGGCCGGCGCAGGTTCTGCTCGCGCTTAGCTGCCTGGCGCTGGCCAGGCTCCGGTGGTATCAGGCTGCCTGTTTTGCCGCGGCCAGCAGCCCGTTTCCGACTGGCAGTAGCAGCGGCACCAGCCGCTCGTCGGCCCGTATCTGCTCGCGCAGCTCAGCCGCGGCGGCAGCCTCGGCATCGGTAGGCATCCGCTCGGAAGCGACGCTGCCCGGCAGCACGGCGTTGAACAGCACGATCCCGCCTGGCCGCAGCAGCCGGAGCGCGCTGGCCAGGTAGTCGGTGAGCTCCTGCCGGTCGGCATCGCAGAACACCAGGTCGTAGGCGCCATCGGCGAGCCGCGGAAGGACCTCGAGGGCCAGGCCTCCGATCAGGCGGTACCTGCTGGCCGGGAAACCAGCCGCAAGGTAAGCGGCACGGGCGAGCCGCTGATGCTCAGGCTCTGAGTCCACCGAGGTCAGGACCGCGCCAGGCTGCATGCCGCGCAGCAGCCAGATGCCTGACGTCCCGCAGCCCGTCCCGATCTCAACTACTGACCTCGCCCCGATGGCGGCGGCCATGAACCGGAGCGCTCCGCCGGTGAGCGCGCTCACCGGGGCTGCGCCGCCGACCTCGGCTGCGTTCCGCCGGGCGCTGATCAGAGCGTCATCCTCGGGCAGGAAATCATCGATGTACGCAAGGGTGCCCGCGGTGATGGAAATGACTACCTCCCCACCGGACCGGCCATTACCGCTGGCAGGGCCGCCGGTTGTGATGGCTTCTCAGGGCCGCAGCCTAGCGGCCGTCACGGCCCTCCGGGAACCAGGCGGGTAACCTCGTGCGTTAAGAAGGCGCAAAGGCAGACGGAGCGCTCAGCGGGGGTTGGGCAGCCGCAGGCCGGCAGGGGCCCGGCGCGCGGAACAAGACCGGCCCGCTCGCGGTTGCGATGTGCAGGTGTCGGAGGGTGTTCATCGGTGCAAGGTGAGACAGTAGAGCAGGCGGGACCGGCTGGCGAGGCTTCCCCATGGACGCCGCCAAGCTGGGAAGAGGTCGTGCGCGACCATTCCGCCCGTGTCTACCGGCTGGCCTACCGGCTCACCGGCAATAGCCACGACGCCGAGGACCTCACTCAGGAGGTTTTCGTCCGGGTGTTCCGTTCCCTGGACAACTACGTTCCCGGCACTTTCGAGGGCTGGCTGCACCGGATCACCACGAATCTCTTCCTCGACATGGCCCGGCGCAAGCAGCGGATCAGGTTCGAGGGCCTGGCCGACGAGACGGAGGCGCGTCTTGGCGGTTCCGAGCCCACTCCGGCCCAGGCATTCGATGACCGCCACCTGGACGGGGACATTCACGCCGCGCTGATGGCCCTGGCGCCCGAGTACCGGGCCGCCGTCATTTTGTGTGACATTGAGGGCCTGTCCTACGAGGAGATCGCCGACAGCCTCGGCGTCAAGCTCGGCACCGTGCGGAGCCGGATCCACCGGGGCAGGGCGCAGCTCCGGCAGGCGCTCGAGCACCGCCGGCCGCGCCGGCTTGGCGCGGCTGTGCCGCAGCCCCGGCTGCACATCGACGTGCCGGTGGCGCAGGGGGGCCAGCCGTGACTCACCTCGGCCAGCGGCTGTCTGCGCTGATCGACGGCGAGCTTGCCGGCAGCGAGCGGGAGCGCGTGCTGCTGCATATGGCCAGGTGCGGCTCCTGCCAGGATGAGGTCGCCGCGCTGCGGACGCTCAAGCGCCGGATGAACGCGCTGGGTGAGGCAGCTGCCGGGGCAGCGCTCACGGGCAAGCTGATGGGCCTGAGCGAGTCAGCGCTGGCAGCGCGGGCACCGATGGGCGAGGGCCCCTGGCCTGCTCCCCAGACGGCCGGTGGCTGGACCGTGCACGGCCAGCACAGCAAGTCAGAGCCCCGCACCGGGCGGTACTTCCTGGCCGGGTCGCTGGCGGTCTTCCTGGCTGGCCTGGGCACGGCCGCCTTCATCGCGGGCGGCGACACGCAGGCACAGGCGCCGTCGCAGCCGGTCACGCCGTCCGTGGACGTCATGGTCGTGCCGCATGAGTACATGAACGGGTCCGACAGCCGCCGGCTCCGGCCGGTCACGGACAGGACTGTCCCGGCCCCTGGCAGCGGGCTGTCCGCCCGGCCTTAGCCGCCGGTCGTGCGGCCGCTGCCGCTCTTGTCACCTCTCGCGGATGAATGCGCCCGGCTGCAGGCCTAGCTGCGCCCGGTTAAGGGCAAGAATGCATCCGATGACGGCTGGTCACTTCTGACCTCGGGAGCCGTCAACGGGGAGGCAGCGCATGTCCGATCAGCCTGTGCGTGGCGCCGTGAGCTCGCCGGCTCCGCCAGATCAGGGCTTTTCGGGCTCAACCGGGCCGCCGGCTGAGAGCCTGCCGGCCCCCCGGGAAAGCCTGCCCGCGGCCGGCGGCGCGCCCGGCTATCCCGGTGCCCATGACGGAACGAGTGATTTCGGCCGGTTCGACTGGTTCGCCGAGTCGGAGCATTTCGGTGAGCCTGAGGAGCGCCGGGCGCGCTGGCATGCCCGCGCCTGGCTGCCGGGAAGCCCTCGTGACAGCCGGCGCTCCGGCGGCCGGCAGCCGGGAGCCGGGGACTCAGGAGGCGGAGACCCGCAGGGACCGCGCAGGCACTGGCTGCGCGGCTGGCGGGTGGCGGCAGTCGCGATCGGGCTGGCTCTGGCCTGCACGCTGGCTGGCGGCGTGATCGGCGGAGTCGTTGCCCTGCGCAACGTCAGTGACCAGACGGATCCGACATACAGCCTGGGCACCGTGCCGCCCGCGCTGACCAGCCAGCCGGGCGGGTCCGTGGCCGGCATCGCTGCCAGGGACACACCCGGCGTGGTGATGATCAAGGTCAACAACGGCCAGGGCACCGGGTCTGGCTTCATCATCAAGGGCGGCTACATCGTCACCGATAACCACGTGGTCACCCTCGACGGCCTGGTCAGGAATGCCTCACTGCGGGTGTACTTCAGTAACGGCAAATCGGCAGCCGGCCATGTGGTGGGCCGTGATCCGTACTCCGACATTGCCGTGATCAAGGTCACCGGCGCCACCAGCCTGCCGGCCCTCTCGCTCGGCAACTCCGGCGGCGTGGCCGTCGGCGACCCTGTCGTCGCGATCGGCTCGCCGCTGGGGCTGTCCGACACCGTGACGAGCGGAATCGTCAGCGCAGTCAACCGGCCAGTGCAGCCAGGCTCGGCCAGCGGAACGACTCCGCAGGTCTTCTTCGATGCGATTCAGACCGACGCCCCGATCAATCCCGGCAACTCCGGCGGTCCGCTCGTGAACGCCCGCGGCCAGGTCATCGGAATCGACGCGGCCATCGACACTCTGGGAGACGATCCGATCACCGGAACCCAGGGCGGCAGCATCGGCCTCGGCTTCGCGATCCCCATCGACCAGGCCCGGCGCGTGATCGTGCAGCTGATCAGGACCGGTCAGGCCACTCACTCGGTCATCGGGGCGACGCTGAACGAGAGCTACGCAGGCAACGGCGCCCAGATCATGACCACAGTGACGGGCGGCTCGCCGTCGGTTTCGCCCGGCGGCCCGGCCGCCAGGGCCGGCCTGCGAGCTGGCGACGTCATCACGCAGCTGGCAGGCCGCCCGGTCAGCAGCGCCTACTCACTGCTGGACGCGGTCCGGTCGCTGCCGCCCGGTGCCACCGTTGCGGTGGACTTCCGTCGGCAGGGCCAGGCCCTCCAGGCGCGTCTGACGCTCGGCTCGGCCGGCTCCTGACGGCGCAGCTTGCGTCCGGCGGAGCAGGTCACCGGCGTGACCCTGGGATGAACGGAGAGTGGCCGGGCAGCGACCGTTAGCGCGCGGGGATTCAGCAGATGGCGATGCACGGGCTAGTCTGTGAGGGCGGGCCGCTGCCTGCCCTGTTCTAGCTCTCGGGAGCATGCTGGTGTTCGACCTGGACTTCTCCAAGATCCTGGTGCTCGGTGTCGTCGCCCTGATCGTCTTCGGGCCGGAGCGCCTGCCTGCCGTGGCGGCCCAGGCTGGCCGGGCGCTGCGTGAGCTGCGCCGGATGGCCGATGGCGCCAAGTCGGAGCTGCAGGAGAACCTGGGGCCCGAGTTCAGCCAGTTCGACCTCGCCGACATGAATCCCAAGCGCTTCGTCCGCAAGCACCTGATGGACGAGCTGACCGGCGACGGCGTGCTGCTGAGCCGCTTCACCGACGGCGGTAACGGCGTCAACGGCGGCGAGACCAATGGCAACGGGAGCACCCGGACGATCCCCGCGGTGACACTGTCACCGGGGGAGAGCCCCCCGTACGACGCTGAAGCTACCTGAGTGATCTTGGGCGGGTCAGGCCGGGCTCAGGCCCAGCTGGCGGCCTGCCAGGCTGCGGGACCGGCCGGCCAGGTTCTCGGCGATCTTGCGCAGCTGCTGCGATGCGGGCGCGTCCGGCTCGGCGAGTACCAGCGGCAGGCCGCTGTCGCCCGCCTCACGCAGCCTGGGATCGATCGGCACCTCGCCCAGCAGCGGGACCGGAGCCCCGGTGAGCCTTGTCAGGGTGTCCGCGACGGCGGCGCCGCCCCCGTGACCGAACACGTCAACCCGCTCGCCGCAGTGCGGGCACGGCAGGTAGGACATGTTCTCGATGACCCCGACCACCCGCTGATGCAGCTGGATGGCCAGTGAGCCCGCCCGCTCGGCGACCTCGGCCGCTGCCAGCTGCGGCGTCGTCACCACCAGCAGCTCGCTGCCCGGTATCAGGTGCGCGGCCGAGATCGCCACGTCGCCCGTGCCCGGCGGGAGGTCGAGGAGCAGGATGTCCAGATCGCCCCAGAACACGTCGGCCAGGAACTGCTGCAGCAGCCGGTGCAGAATCGGGCCGCGCAGCGGCAGCGGCTCGTTGCCCTTCTTCAGCATCCCGCTGGAGATCGCCCGAACGCCGTGCGCGGTCGGCGGCATGATCATTTGCTCGACTTGCGTCGGCCGCTCCGTCACGCCGAGCATCCGCGGCACTGAGTGCCCGTAGATGTCGGCGTCCAGCAGGCCGACCTTGATGCCCTGGGCAGCCAGCGCCACCGCGAGGTTGACGGTGACCGACGACTTGCCGACGCCGCCCTTGCCGCTCGCGATCGCGTAGACCTTGGTCAGCGAGCCGGGCTTGGCGAACGGGATCTCCTTCTCCGGCTGCCCGCCGCGCAGCTTGGTCTGCAGCTCGCGGCGCTGCTCCTCGCTCATCACGTCCAGCTCGACCCGCACCGCGGTCACGCCGGGCAGCTTGCTGACGGCGGCGGTGACCTCCCTGGTGATGGTGTCCCGCAGGGGGCAGCCCGAGACCGTCAGCCAGACGCCGACCAGGATCACGCCGCCCGGAGTGACCTCAATGCTCTTGACCATGCCCAGCTCGGTGATGGGACGGTGAATCTCCGGGTCATTGACCGTCGAGAGCGCCTGGGCCACCTGCTCGGGAGTGGGCAGGGCGATGCCAGCGGCCGCTGGCGCTGAGTCTGTGGACATGGCCCCATCGTACGGCCGGGACGTACCTGCCCATCCAGGTGCGTCCGTCCGGCCGGCCCAGTGCTCGCGCCGCCGCGACGGCGCAGCCTGCGCAGCGCATGACCGCAATCACCGGGCGCCGGGGACGCCGCCACGCCATCATTACTGGGTGCCTCCAGACTGCTACAGGCTGTGGCTAGCGCGCACGGTGCGGCGGCTGAGTGCCGGGACAGCGCGTTCCCTGGGAAAGGATTTGTGATGGCCGAGACGGAGCTCCGACCGCGAGCCGTCAGGGCGGCTGTCGCCGGGGTCTTATTGCGCCTGCGTGCCCGGCGCCCCCGGCTGCGGCGGCAGCAGGAATACGCCCGGCTCGCGCTGACCGAGCTCGACATCCGGCGGCTCGACGAGCGCATCGACGTCCTGATTGACGTGCTGGCGAGGGTGAGCGACCTAGCCGGCCAGCCGGATGCCGCGCGGGAGTTCCGTGCGCTGGCCAGCCGCCTCCCGGGGCCGCCGGAGCCGGTGCTGCGGCTGGTCCGCGGCCAGCAGTGAGGCCGGGCGCGCCGCCGAGCGGGGCACTGGGCGGGGCACTGGGCGGGCCAGCGGCACCCGGCTATGCTCTGGCGGCGTGACAGCACGCGCATTCCGGCCCAGGCGGACAACCCTGGCGGTGCCGGGCAGCAGCCCGAGGTTCCTGGTCAAGGCGCGTGAGCTCGCCGTCGATGAGGTCTTCCTCGATCTTGAGGATGCGGTCGCGCCCGCCGAGAAGGAGCAGAGCCGCGCGGCGGTGGCGCAGGCGCTGCGGGACGGCGGCTGGGGCGACAGGATCAGGGCCGTCCGGATCAACGACGTCCGTACCGGCTGGGCCTACCGGGACGTGGTCGACATCGTCGAGCACGCCGGGGAATGGCTCGACGCCATCGTGCTGCCGAAGGTGACCGGCCCGCTCGACGTGAGCTGGCTCGACCTGCTGCTGAGCCAGATCGAGCAGGCGACCGGGCTCACCGAGGGCCGGATCGCGATCGAGGCGCAGATCGAGGACGCGGGGGGGCTGAGCGCTGTCGATGCGATCGCGGCGGCATCGCCGCGGCTGGAGGCGCTGGTGTTCGGCCCGGCTGACTTCATGGCCAGCATGGGAATGCGCTCGCTGACTGTCGGCGCGCAGCCCGCCGGTTACGCCTCCGGGGATGCCTTCCACTATGCGCACATGCGCATCCTGGTGGCAGCGCGGGCACACGGGCTGCAGGCGATCGACGGGCCGTACGCGGCCATCCGCGACATCAGCGGGCTCACGGCCAGCGCGGCCAGCGCGGCCGCGATCGGCTTCGACGGCAAGTGGGTGCTGCATCCCGGCCAGGTGGACGTGGTTAACGCCGAGTTCACCCCGGCGCAAGCTGACTACGACCGCGCTGAGCTGATCATCGAGGCCTACGACTACTACACGACCGTCCAGCGCCGCGGTGCCGCGATGCTGGACGGCGAGATGATCGACGAGGCCTCCAGAAAGCTGGCGCAGGTCGCCGCCGCGCGCGGCCGGGCGGCTGGCCTGGCCAGGACGCAGCAGTTCGAGCCACCGGAGTGAGCGAGGCGGTACCCGGCTCCGCCCGGCCGGCGGCCGGGCCCCGTCTCATGCGGGACAGATCGCAGGGCCAGCAGCGCGTCACCAGTGTCGAGCTGTTCTTCGACCTCGTCTACGTCTTCGCGGTCACGCAGCTGTCGCATTACCTGCTGCACCACCGGACGCTGGCCGGGGCGCTGCAGGCCGCGGTGCTGCTGACGATGGTCTGGCAGCTCTGGGCCTACACGACCTGGGTCACCAACTGGCTCGAGCCGGACCGCTTCCCGGTACGGCTGCTGCTGCTCTGCCTCATGCTCATCAGCCTCGTGATGTCGGCGGCGCTGCCGGCCGCGTTCGGCCGCAGCGGCCTGCTGGTCGGCTGCAGCTACGCGGTCATGCAGATCGGCCGCACCGTCTTCACGATCTGGGCGCTCCGCGGGCAGCCGCTCGCGACGAACTTCGTCCGGATCCTGGCCTGGTGCTGCGTCAGCGGCGCGCTGGCGGTCGTCGGCGGCCTGACGGCGGCGGTTCCCGGCCGGGCGGTGCTCTGGCTGGGCGCCGTCGGCGTGGACCTGCTGGGCGGCGCCGTCGGTTTCTGGACACCAGGACTGGGCCGCGCCCGCACCCGGGACTGGACCATCGAGGGCGGTCACTTCGCCGAGCGCTGTCAGGGTTTCATCCTGATCGCGCTCGGCGAGTCCATCGTCGTAATCGGCGCGACGCTGAGCGGCCTGCTGACCGGGCCGCTCGCCGCGCCGGGCGCGGACCGCGCGCCGACGATCGCGGCCTTCATCTCCGCCTTCGCCGGCAGCGCCGCGCTGTGGTGGCTGTACTTCGACCGCAGCGCCGATGACGGCGCCCGCCGGATTGCCGAGTCGGCTGATCCTGGCCGGCTCGGCCGGTCCGCGTATCACTTCGTGCACCCGATCATGGTGGCCGGGATCATCGTGGTCGCTGCCGCCGACGATGTCGTCCTGGTGCGCCCGGATGCCGTGGGCGTGCCGGTGACGAGCTGGCTGATCCTCGGCGGCGCCGCGCTGTTCATCGCCGGGCACCTCATTTTCAAGCTCCTGGTCTGGCGCAGGCTGAACTGGCCGCGCGCCCTGGCAATCGTGGTGCTGGCGCTGCTGGGCCTGCTCGCACCGCACGTCTCCGCCCTTGTGCTGGGGCTGTGCGCCGCCGTGGTCGTCCTCGCCGTGGCCGTCGCCGACCACATCGGGTCAGAGCGGGAGGAGTCAGGCCCGGCGGTGGCATAGTGCCCGCGCTAGCTGGCAAGCTAGCCTCAGCGAACAGGCCAGAAGGGCAGACAGATGCTGGACTCCAACCGCTGGGTGGTGGCCGGACTCGACAGCGGCGGCACGACCATCAACGCCACCCTGCTCGACTCGGCCGGCCGGTTCCTGGTCGATGAGCTGGCAGAGTCGCCGAGCCGCGTCCGCGAGGGACCGGAGAAGGCCATCGAGGCGCTCGCCCGGTCGCTGGACGACGTGCTGGAGCGTACCGGTGTCGCACCCGAGTCGGTCCGTGCCGTCGGGCTGGACACGCCGGGACCGGTCACCGCTGACGGTGTTATCTCCTCCCGCGGGGCGACGAACTTCGCCAACGACGAGTGGCGCGGCTACGACGTCCGGCGTGCGCTCGAGCTGCGGCTCGGCATTCCGGTCGTGTTCAACAACGACGCCAACGCCGCGGCCCTGTACGCGCACCACGAGCATTTCGGCCCGGAGCTGTCCTGGCAGCGGTCATCGGTGTCGGTCATCGTCGGCACCGGCCTCGGCGGCGGGGTGGTCGAGTCCGGTGAGGTCATCCGCGGGGCGGCGGGGATGGCCGGCGAGCTGGGGCATATCTGGCTCCCCATGGAGGGCCTGCTCGCGCCGGGCCAGCCGATGCCGGCCTGCAACTGCGGGCTGCCCGGCGACGCGGAAAGCATCGCCTCGCTGACCGCGATCGAGAAAAACCTGCTGCCCTACTGGCTGACCCAGTTCCCCGGTCACGAACTGGCTGACCAGCCCGCCAGCGTGGCGGCCAAGCTCGTGCGCGGCTACGGCGAGCAGGGCGACCCGCTCGCGCTGCGGATTTTCGAGCAGCAGGCGATGGCCATCGGCAGGCTGCTCACCATCGCGGCGAACTTCACTGACCCGCACGTCTACCTGCTCGGCGGCGGCGTCGTCGAGGCTAAGCCCGACTTCAGGGACTGGTTCCTCGCCCGGGTGCGCGTGCACACGGTGCTGCGGGAGGAGCAGGCCAGCGCATCCGAGATCGCGCTGGTACCCGACCTGGACATGGCCGGCGCGCGCGGCTCGGCCATCGCCGCCCGGGCGGCGGTCCAGGCCGCGGTCGGCGCTGCCTGAGGCTGTCAGCGGACCGGGTCAGGCGCGGGATCTGAGTGCCGGGCCAGGGGATCTGAGCGCTGCCGGGCTCAGGGCCAGGACCTGAGCGCGGCCAGCAGGCCGGGCGTCAGCTCACCGCGCGCCTCCATGGCGTCCGCCTGCGCGGGCGTTACCCAGCGCAGGCCGGCGGCGTCGTCTCCGGCCACGGCAGCGCCGGCGGCAGCGCCGCCGGCCAGCTCGGCGACATAGTCCCTGACGTCGACAATCGCGCCCGCTGTCCCTGCGAGCACCGCGGCCCCGAGCAGCCGGCCGCAGGTGACCTCGAGGCCGGTTTCCTCGCGGACCTCGCGGATGACGGCCTGCTCGTCGGTCTCGCCGGGCTCGATCCGGCCGCCGGGCACTGACCACAGGCCCTTGCCCGGCTCATGCCCGCGCAGGATCAGCAGCATTCGCCCGCTCTCGTCGGTAATCACGGCTCCGACGCACTGAACGCGCACCTGCGGGCCGGCATCCTCCGCCGGCGGGCCTGGAACCTGCGGCGCGGGTTCCGGCGCCTG
>Ga0302324_100017219_pt1 | contig 14341 bp, 10 predicted proteins | sample Palsa_T0_1_FD_201949 | JGI IMG/M metagenome (GOLD analysis project Ga0302324, IMG submission 201949) | Peat permafrost microbial communities from Stordalen Mire near Abisko, Sweden - Palsa_T0_1 | ecosystem: Environmental > Terrestrial > Soil > Palsa > Peat permafrost | place: Sweden: Abisko... | reverse complement strand
CGCGGGGAGATGGGGCTGGCCCGATCCGTGTTTTTTGCGACTCTCCGTCTGCAAACCACCTTATCGGCCGCGGTGGTATTGTTCGGTGTCGCCATCGCCTGGTTCTTAGTTGAGCCGCACTACCGGCTGGCGGCGTGCTTGCTTGTGCTATCGGTCGCGCCGGCTCTGGTGAACGTCGTCCCGTCCCAAGCGAACATGGCGGCGGAGCGCTTCTCCAGGAACATACCCAGCACCATCGCTGGTCTTGTGGCTTACGCGATCATGATCACCGTGGCCTTGGCGCGCGATTGGTCGCTCGCCGGCTTGGCCTCCGCTTTTCTCATCCGCCGCCTCGTGGAGATGACCATTCGTTTAGTACCCGCAATCCAGTGGATGCTAAGGCTGCCTGTTTGCAGCGACACCAAGTCGGTGAATCGCAAATTGCTTACCGTTTCTGCCCAAAACCTGGCCATCACAGTCCTCACGCTTGTCGTCTGGGACCGGTCGGAAATCGTCTTTCTCAAGGCGTTCTGCGATGTACGCCAATTGGCGTTCTACTCTGTCGCTTTCAGCGTCGCCGGATACCTGGCATTGCTGCCCAACGTCATCGGCGCGGCGATTGGGGCCAATGTGATGGTGGAATATGCACGCGGCCGGTCGCGTACCAGCGGCATTGCGGAGAAGTCCATTCGCTTCCTGGCACTGATTGTGCTGCCTTTGAACTGCGGCATAGCTGCGTTAAGCGGACCCGCTATCCGTGTTGCGTACGGGCCGTTGTACGCCGCCGCGATTCCGGTTCTCGCTATTACCGCTGTACTGGCTATTCCGAAGTCGTTTTATTGGCTGCCATACACCATTCATTTGGCGGCTGACAAGCAGGTGGTCGTACTGCGGTGGCTCATCATAACGGCAGGCCTGAACGTGGGCATGGATGCTCTATTGATTCCCCGGTATGGCGCGGTTGGCGCGGCCATTGCCAACGGTTTGGCACAGTCCTTTACAACGGCAATATTGTTGGCCAGAGCCAGGCAACTTTGTCCTATGAAAGTCCTGAACCGCACCGTCGGGGCGATTGTCGCGTCCGCGGTGCTGATGGCTGTTGCGGCCGCTCTGCTGGCGTTTTTCCTGCCGGCTCTACCGGCAGCCATTGCCGGTGTGATCGTGGGCGGAATTGTGTATTTCGGGTGTCTTCGCTTAACGCGCGCCTTGTCGCAGGCAGATCTCGCGCTGTTGGATCAAGGCTTCGCCGGATTACCCCCGGCGGTCTGCAGGTATGTCAGACCGATAGTCGCGCTCGCGGTTGGCGGGCGACGCCATATCGTGCCTGAAACTATCGATACCGCAGTTGTGGCCGAACCGGTGTACACTACAGGCGCTGCGGTTAGCGTGCCGCACGACCGTTGACATCGTCCGATTGCCGAGTGACACCGCTGTGCCCAATTACAAGGTCTTTACCGCCGACATCGAAAGAGATCGGGACCTGATCCTTGAAATCTGGAGACGCAATCTTAACGATCTTGACAGGCTTGAGGAGAAATTCGATTGGCATTTTCGTAACAACCCATGCGGAAGCGGACAGTGTTGGATCCTTGAAGCCGACGGCCGGCCGGCCGGCACCACTTCGCTGGGGCTGCGTGAAATCAAGTTAGGCAGCGAAGTGATTTCAGCCGGCATCGCGTGCGATCTCGCAGTCGACGAAGCGCACCGGTTCTTGCAGCCCGCGCTGACCTTGCAAAAAGAGCTGCTTGCTTCGATGCACGACTCCGTTCGGGTTGCCTATGGCCTGCCGAATCCCAAAGGAGCTGCGGTCATGAAGCGCGCCGGGTATCGCGAGGTTACGCCCGTGCACCGATATGCAAAGGCTCTGCGGGTTTCACCGTACTTGCTGCGGAACCGGCGCCTCGCTTGGAGCGCTCCGATTCTCGGAAGCATCGCAGACTTCGCCTATGCCGGATTCTGCAGGCTGAGGGAACGGCCAGGCAGGCTGTACACCGCCAGAGTATTTGCCGACTTCGACGACCGCTTTGACGACTTATGGACGCGCGTGGAGTTGGAGCACACTTGTCTGACCGTGCGCAACAGCCGGTTCTTGCGATGGCGGTACAGGGAATGCCCGTTGCACCATTACACCGTGCTCGGCCTTCTCGCCGCGGATCGGTCAAGGCTGCTAGGCTACGTCATCTACTATGCCGAAGGAACGTGTGCGGTATGCGCCGACATATTCTCAGGCAGCGACGACCGTGACATCGACTGCCTGCTCTCGGCCTGGGTTTGCCAGGCGCGCCATGCGGGGTTGACGGGCATGTCTGCTGCCTGTTCCGTGCCGGACGCCCTACAAAGAGGCCTGCGCCGCATCGGTTTTACCCGGCGGACAGCGCCCGTGCAGTCTGCGCCATCGCCGTCGCAGAAGCAAGAAGTGAGCCGATCCCTCCTGGCGCATGGCCGGCTATCCGTGCATACCGGCGCGATGTCTGCCTGGTATTTCACAAATGGCGACCAACCCTACTGACCGCCGGACTGCAATTTCTACTCGCCGCTTTAGCCGCATGCCTCTTCGCCGAAGGAATGGTAATTCCAGCCAAGGTCAACCGCTTACGCGTGACGCCGTGAAATACGAAATCCATTGTGAGGTCGAGCTTGAGGGTTTTTACCACTTGGCGAACCTCTACACCGCTGTATGCGAATTGGCGAAGGAAGGCCGCGCCACGGCATCGTTTCGATGTACTCGAAGACGGCGGGCGACGGATCCAAGCACTGTCTCCATGCGCGTTCGCAACCCGGCCACCGGCGCCTCGCTGCGCGTCGCTTTTGAGATGTCGGACCGCAGCGACGTGTTCAATTTGGAAGCGCTGGAGAACTGTGATATCTACTTCAAGCGCAGTTATTATGTGCCCGACCTCGAGCCGCTGAGTGCGCGGTTGCGGGAAAAAATCATGCCCGGCGGTCTGAACTTCGCTTGCCGGACTCCATCAAGCTCCCGGCGCCTGTTGCCCTTATTGATTCCGCTCTACGGCTCTCGCGCAATCGCTTCGCCGCGGTCTGTGCTCCGTAATCTTGGCCTTCACCGGAGAATATTAGCTAGTTTTATTCGCAGTCCCCTGTTCTCGGACTTTCAAAATCCGCCGGACGGCGGTGTCGAGCGAGTTATCCTATTTCAAACGCGCGTATGGGACCCGGCGGATATCCAGCCAGACATCGCTGAGGAGGTGAACGGCAGGCGCGTCCAAGTGGTTCGAGCGCTCAAGGCTGAGTTCGGGCCGCTATTCCGCGGAGGCCTTGTGCCGGATGCCTACGCATGCAAGCATTATCCGGACGCCGTGACGGCTGAGCCGTCGCGCCGCGATCTTTTTATCGCGCGGAGCAAGCGAGCGCTGATTGGCATTTACACAAGGGGACTGCATCACTCTTTGGCATTCAAGCTTCCGGAGTACCTGGCGAGTTCCAAGTGTATAGTGAGCGAGCCTTTGCGTAATCAATTGGCAGACCCTCTGATGCCAGGTCTGAATTACCTTGAGTTTGATTCAATCGGCAAATGCGTCGAAAATTGCGCTCGTCTACTCGCTGATAAAGATTTGGTAGAGCGGATGCGGCAATCAAACTGGGAGTATTATCGCGCGCATGTCTACCCTAGCGGCAATCTCGCGAACTGCCTCGACCGGGCTCTCTTGAAAGAGTCCTGCCGGCTCTGCGCCATGGAGAGGCTCGCTTGATGGCGTTCCTGTTAACCCTGTTGTATATCGTCCTGACAGTGCTCTCCCCGGCGGAGTTATTTCCTGACCTGGCGCCCTATCGCATCATGCTCTGGCTCAGCCTGCTCGCGATCCTCTGGTCGGTTGCCGGTTTCTTTAGCGCGCCATGGCTAAAGCTGCCGCAGTTCCGTCTCATGCTGGGAATCATCCTGGCCATCTGTCTCTCGCGCCTTCTCAATGGATGGTTGGGGGGAGTAGGTCCTGCCCTCGCTGATTTCCTGCCGGCGGCTATCGTATTCTTCTTGGTTCTGTGGAATCTGTCCTCGCTCGCCCGCCTGCGATGGCTTTCCACAACCCTCATCCTGATTGCGATCTATTATATTGCCCAGGGAGCCCTGGCGTACCACAGCGGGGATGAGACGAGTCCTTTCGTTTATGTGCAACGTGTCTCGGGGGGCGGCAGCGCGGCCAGCCCGGCATCCTATCTTCGTATCCGTGCGTTGGGCTTTCTCAACGATCCGAACGACTTCGCGCAGTTCCTCCTGATGTTGCTGCCGTTCGCATTCACGGCTTGGATGAAAGGAAAAGTTGCCCGGAATTTCTGCCTGTGCGTGGCGCCTGCGGTCGCCCTGCTGTATGGCATCTACCTGACCAGTTCCCGCGGCGCTCTCCTGGCGTTGGCGGTGCTCATCGTATTTCTTGTCAAGGATCGACTGGGCGCCCGGCGTGGTGCGCTGTTCTTGCCTGTCGCAGTGGCCTTGATCCTGGCTCTCAACCAAACGGGTCGCGCCATTTCCGTGCACGAAGACTCGGCTCTGGGGCGCGTGAACGCTTGGTCTGAGGGTCTGGGGATGTTCCAAAGCTCTCCGCTTTGGGGCATCGGATACGGGCTGTTCACTGAGCATAACGAACTAACTGCCCACAATTCGTTCGTCCTATGCCTGTCCGAACTGGGCCTGATCGGTACGTTCGCCTGGCTGGGTCTGCTGGTCGCCTGCGTGCTGCACCTGCAGGAGAGCTCCAGAAGGTGCGCGGCCGCCGGGGATAGCGAGACCGGGCGGTGGGCGTTTGCGCTGCGATTGTCCCTCTACACAACCTTGGCGACATGCTGGTTCCTCTCGCGCACTTACTCATTGCCACTGTACCTGCTGCTTGGCATGGCCGCGGCGCTGTCGGTGCAGACGGCTCACCTTGCGCCGGCCGAACCGCAACCGGTGCGCTGGCCATGGGTTACAGCCATGCTTCTGCCCGCTCTTACGGCGATGGTCTATGTTACGGTTCGCATGCGCGCGTTATAAACCTATGAAAATCGTACAACTCTTACCCAGTCTGGACATAGGCGGCGTGGAGCGGTTAGCTGTCGACCTGGCGTGCCGCCAGAAATGCGAAGGTCACCAGCCGGTGATGTTCTGTACGTCGCACCCCGGCCAATTCGCGCCAGAGGCGGAAGCCGCGGGCATTCCTGTGCGCGCATTCGGCAAGCAGTCGGGCCCTTCCCTGCGCCTGGTCGCGGCCCTGGCTCAGGCATTGCGGGAGCAGCGCGCCGATGTGCTGCATGCGCATAATGCCCTGGTTCTGCACTATGGCGTCGTGGCCGCGCGCCTGGCCGGCGTACCTGTGGTAGTCAACACACGCCATGGCGGAAACCTGAACTGGGACCCCCATTGCGAGCGGATCTGGCGGCGCGCGGTACCCTGGGCGGACGCCGTAGTTTTCATCTCCGAGGGCGTCCGAGAGTATTACACCGAACGAGACAAACTGTCTTCGCGCAATACATGCGTCATTTATAACGGGATCGATTTGGATAAGTTTGCCGCCCGGCCGCTCCGTTCCGCCAGCGATGGATTCAGCTTTGGCGCGGTCGGAAGGCTGGTGCCCGCTAAGGACCACGTGACTTTGGTCAAGGCATTTGCTCTGCTCGCGGATCGCATGCCGAACTCTGAGCTGCACTTACTCGGTGAGGGGCCGTGCCGGTCTGTCATCGCTGATACGGCAGCATCCCTTGGGGTCCAGGACCGCGTAGTGCTGCATGGCGCCAGCCGCGACGTTGCCGGATTTCTTTCCACGCTCGACTTGTTCGTTCTGTCATCCATCGACGAAGGTTTGCCCATCTCTTTGATGGAAGCCCTGGCAGCCGGGCTTCCTGTGGTCTCGACATCGCTCCCGGGACTGCGGGAACTCGCACCCGAGAATGTGGTCGCCGGCTATTGCCCCGCGGGACAGCCCGAACTGCTCGCCGGCTTGATGCTTCAGGCGGCCGCCCGTCCGGATCTGCCGGCAGTTGGAGAGCGGGCTCGCCAATGGGCCCGCCGGTTTGGAATCGACCAGACCTGGCATCGGTACCGGGATCTTTTTCAAGAAGCGCTTTTGCCCAAGCGACGCCGTCAATTCCGCGCTGCCTAGCGCATCGCATGACCCTACCCAGGAACTCCCAGATCTGGCTGCGGGATTATATCGAACAACGCCGCCGCGCCCGGCGTCGTCCATCGCCGAAGCGCGTCTGGCTCACCTTCGCGGATCATTATGAACCGCTGTGGAACGGCGCGGACGAAGCCACAGGGGCCGAACGCATCGCACATTGGGCGCGCGAATGGCCGCGCATCGCATCGAAATTTCACGATGCCGCCGGGCGATCGCCATGCTACACCTGCTTCTACCCGCAGGAGGAGTACCGGCCGCGGCTGATGGAGCCTGTCGCTCGCCTGGCGCAAGATCGCATCGCCGATGTTGAAGTGCACCTGCATCACGATGGAGAGGGGCAGCAGAACTTCATAGACCGCATCGCCACATTCGTCGATAATCTTCAGCACCGCCACGGCCTGCTGCGAACACAGAACGGAAAGCCGGCGTTCGCATTCATTCATGGCAATTGGGCCCTCGATAACTCCCGGCCGGATGGCCGGATGTGTGGTCTGAATAATGAGATCGCCCTTTTGCGGGATCTTGGTTGTTATGCGGATTTCACTATGCCCTCGGCGCCCTCGCCAACGCAGGCGCGCCTGATCAATACCATTTATTGGGCGGTCGACGATCCGGACAAACCAAAATCGTATGACCGCGGCATTCCGGTCGCGCCCGGAAGCACCACAACCGGCGACTTGCTGATGATCCCAGGACCGCTCGGTATCCGCTGGGCGGAACGTCTCCTGCCACGTCTGGAAAACGGCGAGGTCGCCTGTTACGATCCGCCCACCAAGTACCGGGTCCGCCGCTGGATCGACCTGGCCCCCAGAATTGGGACCGACAGTTTCGTTAAGTTGCACACTCATGGATTGCAGGAACGCCACTCCGCTTTCCTATTGCAGGGAGGCCTGGATCTGCTTTTCGCGCTAGTGACCCAGGAATGCGGCCGCGCCGGGTATGAACTGCGTTTCGCATCGGCGTGGGAAATGCGGCAGGCGGTGGACGCGGCCCGTCATGCCATTTTCGACCCCGCTCCAGCGTGCACAAATAAATGATCCAAGAATCGCCAACTCAATTGGAAGCTACTCCGGACGCCGGCGGCGTAGCCCTGCCGGACGGCCTCTCTATCGTGTACTTTGGCAACGACTGGTTCGCGGAAAACCGTACCAGCAGTCACCACATCGCGCGTTGGTTAGGCGAGCGCTTCCCCGTTCTCTACATCGAGACGCCGGGCATGCGAGCGCCAACCGCTTCCAGGCGCGATTTCAAGAAGCTCTGGCACAAGCTCAGCCGCGCTCTCCGTCCGCCGCAACGCGTTGCCCGCCACATGTGGGTCATGACTATGCCGCAGATCCCTTACCGCCGGTGGCCGCTCATCCGAAGGTTGAACAGTCTCTACGGGCGCTCGATCGTACGCCGCGCCATGCGGCAGCTCGGCTTCCACGATGTAGTCTCCTGGTTTGTGGTACCCCATCCGGGCACGCTGGCCGGCCAACTCGGGGAGCGGTTCGTAGTCTATTACTGCATCGACGATTACTCCGGGCTGCCGGACGTGGATTGCGGTGAAATCGCGCGCTTGGATGCCGCACTCACGCGCGCCGCCGATCAGGTCTTCGCGGCTTCCACCACATTGCTCGAAAGCAAGCGCAAGCTCCATCCAGCCACCGTTTTCTCGCCACACGGCGTGGACTTCGATCATTTCCAAAAGGCCGCCGCCCCCACTACGCCAATACCCGCGGAAGCACAGCGCTTGCGGCATCCCGTCATCGGCTATTTCGGATCGATCGGAGGCTGGGTCGATGTCGACCTTCTTCTCGATCTGGCCAAATCCAAACCGGAATGGACGCTTCTCATGATTGGCTTGGTAAGCGCCGACGTGCAAGAGCTGCGTGACTGTCCTAATGTTGTCTTCGCGGGCGCGCAGCCTTACGAGAAGCTGCCCGAATGGGCCAAAGCGTTCGACGTAGCCATCTTGCCGTATCGCCTGAATCGCGGGTCCATCAATGCGAACCCACTCAAACTGCGCGAATATCTGGCGACCGGAAAGCCTGTAGTGGCTGTGTCCACGCCCGAAGTCGACCGGTTTGCCCACTGCCTGCGCATCGCACATACCCGCGACGAATTCGTGCGCAAGATCGAGGAAGCTCTCACGTGTGACTCGGAAGTGCAACGGCAGGCCCGCATCGATGAGGTGATGGGCTGCACCTGGGAGGCCCGCGCCGCGGAAGTCGTAAAAGTCGTCGCGGCGGGTCTCGCAAGAAAACAAGTTAGCCGCTAACCGGATTCGCCATGTATCGTGTCGCTGTGGTCAGTTCCTACTTCCCAACCCGTGAGCAGCCTTACCGGGGTCACTCCGCGTACCGGACCTTACGCCAACTGCGGAAGTGGGCGGACATTGAGGTTTACGCGCCCTTCGCCCTTTACCCGCGATGGCTTACCCCGAGAAACTTCCCGTATTATCGCCCGGACCGCAACTACTGTCCGCCGGACATGCCAGCTCACTACTTCGAGTACCCGGCTGTTCCTGGACTTAGCCGGTTTCTGAATGGATTAGTCTGCAGCCGTTACTTGCTTCCCTATCTCGAAAACGCGAAGCCCGACGTGATCCTGAATTACTGTCTGTACCCTGATGGCTATGCGGCAATCGTCGCCGGAAAAGCCCTTAACGTCCCGGTAATCCTGGGGGCCATCGGCTCGGATCTCTGCCGGATTCCCGGCCGCGCGACACTGCGATTGACCCAAAAAGCGCTGCGTGGAGCCGCGGCGGTCGTTACCGTAAGCGAGGACCTCCGGCAACGGGCAATCCGCCTCGGCGCGGCTCCGGAACGCGTCAAGACCGTGCTCAACGGTTGCGATTCATCCATTTTCCGGCTAGGCGACCGCGCCGCGGCGCGCGCCGCGCTTGGGCTTGAGGCCGACGCCGAGGTCGTCTTATTCGTCGGCCGCCTGGACGTGAACAAGGGACTCCGCGATCTGTTAGCCGCGGCGTCCCGGCTGGCTTCCGAACACCCTCGTCTGCAACTGCTGCTTGTCGGGGAAGGTCTCTTGCGGAACGAACTGCAAGACCGCGCCGACGCAGCAGGAATAGGCCGCCGGGTGTGCTTGCCAGGCGCTTGCAGTTCCGCCGAAGTAGCCCGATGGATGACCGCAGCCGATGTCTTCTGCCTGCCGAGCTACGCCGAAGGTTGCCCCAACGTCCTGGTTGAGGCGCTCGCCTGCGGCCGGCCCGTGGTAGCGACGACGATAGGTGGCATCCCCGAACTGGTAACAGAGAATTGCGGCATCCTGGTGCCTCCTAAAGACGCTGAGCAACTCGCCGCCGCATTGGATGCCGCCCTCCGCCGGCACTGGGACGAGCCCGCGATAGCCCGTCAGTTTCGCAGAGGATGGGACGATGTGGCCGCCGAGACCGACGCCATCTGTCGCACCGTACTGTCCTCTGGTAAGCCAATTTTATGCAAGATTTAGCGAGCAATTCCACTAAGCCGATCCGAGTAGGTCTGGCCGGCGCTGGATATGTCAGTACCTACCACGCGCGGGCCCTCCGCAGCCTGAAGCACGTGCAAATCGTGGGAGTCGCCGACCCCGATGTCGCCCGTGCGCGGCAACTGGCGGCGCACTTCAGTATCCCTGCCGTGTACCCCAGTCTCGCGAAGATGGCCTCCGCCCAGCCCGATGTTATTCACATCCTCACGCCTCCTTCGTCTCACTGTCAGTTGACGATCGAGGCGCTGCGCATGGGCTGCCATGTCTTCGTCGAGAAACCCATGGCGGAAACGGCGGAGGAATGCGACCAAATGATAGCCGCCGCCAGGATGGCCGGACGCATCCTCTCCGTGAATCATTCCGCCCGCATGGATCCAATTGTGCTGAAGGCTCTCGATTTGGTCCGTAGCGGCGGTTGCGGCGACATTCTGGCGGTAGATTTCTTCCGCGGATCGGATTACCCGCCGTATGCCGGCGGCCCGGTCCCCGCACCCTATCGCGCGGGCGCCTACCCATTTCAAGACTTGGGCGTCCACGGACTCTACTTACTGGAAGCCTTCCTCGGTAGAATCCTCAATCTGGACGTACGTTACTCGTCCAGCGGCCGCGAGCCCAATCTGTTATTCGACGAATGGCGCGCTCTAGCCGCATGTGAAAAGGGCACCGGCCAGATGTATCTTTCCTGGAGCGCCCGTCCCATGCGCAACGAGATCGTCATTCAAGGCACGCGCGGCTCAATCCATGTGGATTGCTTCCTCCAGACGTGTGTGGTCCGCAAGCGCCTGCCCGCGCCAAGGTTCATAGGCCTGGTCGCCGGCGCCCTCGCGGCGTCTGCATCGACCTTGGTGAGCGTGCCATGGAATGTCCTGCGATTTGCTACGGGCAAGCTGCTGTCCTCGCCTGGAATACACACCTCTATTCAGGCGTTCTACGATTCTCTTGCCGTGGGTGCGCCGCCTCCGGTCACTGCGGACGAAGGGCGCCGCATGGTGGCCTGGATACAGCAGGTTTCCCGCGAGGCCAACGCCGAGAAGGAGCGCAGGTTGGGAGCCGGCGCGCCAATCCCGCCCGCCAAGATATTAGTAACCGGGGCAACGGGATTTCTAGGCCGGGCTCTACTCCAACGTTTGCGGCAGCGTGGTGAACCCATTCGCGTGCTCGTGCGCCGGCCGTCGGAGTCGTTAGCGCACGATCCCCTGATTCATCAGGTCTGCGGTGACCTGGGCGACCCCGAAGCTGTCGACCGCGCCGTGTCTGGAGTCGATCTCGTGTATCATGTCGGAGCCGCCATGCGCGGCGGTAAGGCCGATTTCGGGCGCGGCACTGTTTGGGGCACGCGCAATATCGTGGACGCCTGCCTGCGGCATGGCATCCGGAAATTAGTCTACGTGAGTTCCCTCACGGTTCTGGATCACGCGAATCACCGCCGCGGAGAGCCGGTCACCGAAGCCTCGCCACTGGAGCCGCGCGCCGCGGCGCGGGGTTTCTACACGCAATCTAAGCTGGAGGCCGAGAAGATCGTCCTCGACGCGGTCCACAACTATGACCTCCCTGCCGTGATCCTGCGCCCTGGCCAGATCTTTGGCGCCGGCGCCGAAAAGACAGCTCCTTCCGGAACCATCGCGATCGCCGGGCGTTGGGTAGTCATCGGCAGCGGGAAACTTCGGTTGCCTCTCGTTTATGTGGACGACGTCGTGGATGCCTTGCTGATGGCCGAGGAGCGCAACGTTCAGCCTGGAGCAGTTTTCCATTTGGTGGATCCCGCCGTCGTAACCCAGAACGAGTATCTGGAGTTATGCCGGAAGGTTCCCGGCAATGCGCTCCGCATCTGGCGTCTCCCGCGTTGGCTTCTCTTGGGAGCGTCCGTGGGCGTCGAGATGCTCTGCGGCTTGCTGCACCGCGACGCGCCAGTTTCCCGATATCGATTGCGATCCGCCCGGCCACTGAGCCCCTGCGATTGTTCGGCGGCCCAAGTGAATCTCGGCTGGATCCCCCGCACCGGCGCCCGGCGCGGACTCAACGCGATTTTCGAGCCTTCCCGCTGTGCGGCGCCGGAAGCCGTCGGCCGGGAAGCACTGAACTCCAAGCGATGACACACCAGACCGTCGGAATACTCAAACCGGTTTACCCCTCGAGCGGCGCCGCCCAGGTGGAGTTCCCTCGCGATATGTTGCCCCTTCTGCGCTGTAGCCGCGACGGCGGGCAGTTTAGAGTTGACGAAAAGCGCGGCGGCCTCCAGGGCGTGGTCGATGCCCTCCTGCGATGCGAGGCCTGCGCGGCTGAGTACCGCATTCAGGACGGCATCGCGCGCTTGATGGATGGCGGCTTGACTCCTGAAAACGAACACGAGATCTCTCTGCGCAACGCCGAATACGGCAGCATGCCGCCGACGGCCTTTGTCCCACCCGATCGGAGTTGGCGCTCGGAGCTGAACGACTTGATCGAGATCCCTCCTCATCTGGATGCGCTCGAGCCGCTGGAGAATTGCACGGTGCTGGAAGTCGGCTGTGGCGACGGCCGGTTCACGATGCTGATGGCGCATCTGGGAGCGCGGGTTCTGGCGGTCGACTTTTCCATCGGCGCGCTGCAAAAGCTGGCTCAGCGGTTACCGTCCGGGCTAGCCCCCACCAGCTATCGAATCGTCTCGCGCTGCCCAAGTGCCGACTTCCGTCGCCGCGTCGGGCTGGTTCAAGCCCACGCGGGTCGCCTCCACGTGGCGCCCAGGAGTTTGGCGCGGGTGCTTTCGGCCACGCCCTTGGATTGCCGCGACGAGCGCATGGCAATGTATCGGAGCATCGCGGATGCGCTTCACGACGGAGGCCGATTCGTCGGCGGCGTCGAGCACGACGACCTCGCCCGCCGCGTCTTGGGCTTGCCCTCCGTAAGGCGCTACTCGCCGGGCGGAATATTCATTGAACATTTCGACCGCGCCAAGATGCGTTGCGAAGCCGCACCTTATTTCTCTAAGCTGACCATCCGCGCCATTCGCCCCAAAGTGCCATTTATGCACCGGTTGCCGCTGAAGTGGGGAGTGCGCGCGGCGCGCTGGATGAGTTTGACCCCAGGGCTGAGCAATCTCGGAGAGATCCTGCTGATGCGCGCCGAGCGCCCTGTCCGGCCGCCCGTGGAAGGTGAAAAACGTCGTGGCAGCCGCATCGTCAAGCGTCTTTACGGTTGGTATACGCGGAAGCAGGGGCGGCCGCCCGTTTGGGGCAGTGAGCGCATCTGACCAGCTTTTTCACCGTGGGGCGGGCAATTCTGCCCGCAGCCGGCTTTCAGCCGGCTCTCCCCGCGAGCGAAGCTCGCGGCGACCGCAAGAGTGCGGTCGCGGCACGCTGAGAGCGTGCGCCACGTCAGGTCAAGCCCCGCGGGTGTAAGCCCGGCTACGCCCTTTACCCACCCCCCCGAACCCGCAGTAGCCAGTCGTTCGCCTGTAGAAACTCCAGCGTGCGAACCACCGCTGCGCGAATAGTCGACCGCGGAGCCCAACCCAGCCCGCGAATCCGGCTACAGTCGAGAAAAATAAACGGGCTGTCGCCCACCCATCCCCGCTCGCCCCCGCTATGGACTACTTCGGGATTCAGATTCAGGTGCTGGCAGATCCACCCCACGGAATCGTCTACTTCGCAGTATTCGTCGGTGCCCAGATTGAAGATGTTCACCTTCTCCGTCGCCTTCCCGATCGCCAGTAACATCGCTTCGATGCAGTCCTGCACGTACAGATACGATTTGCGCTGCTTGCCGTTGCCCAGTACGCGCAGTGCCCCGGGATGTTCCAGTAACTGCTGGTAGAAGTCCAGCACATGGCCGTGCGAATAACGCTCGCCCAGAATGGACACAAACCGGAAGATGTACGCCTGCATTTCGAAGGCTTCGCAATAGGCCTGGATCAGAGCTTCCGCTGCCAGTTTCGACGCCGCATAGAAAGACGTTTGAACCGGAAAGGGACAGGTCTCGGGCGTGGGGAATACGTCGGGCTCGCCATAAACCGAACCGGTCGAGGAAAAGGCCATCCGCCGCACACCGTTTTCATGCATGGCCTCCAGCACGTTCCACGTCGCGATGGTATTCTGTTCCAGATCTTTCCTCCGTCGATTCGGACCGTAGCGCACGTCGGCGTTGGCCGCCAGATGGCAGACAAACTCGACTCCGGCCATCGCTCTCGCGAGGGCTTCGCGGTCGAGCAAGTCGGCGCGTATCATTTGGTAGTGCGGGCATGCCAAAGCGGTTGCAATGAATGCCTCCTGGCCGGTTGAGAAATTGTCGTAGCCCACCACCTCGTGCCCCAGCGCCAACAAGCGATCTGCCAGGTTGCTCCCAATGAACCCGGCTGCTCCGGTGACCAAGAACTTCATGTTTTGCATTCTCCCGACTGCCTGGCGATATCGTAGTGTAACCGGTCGTTTAGCACGGCAGCGTCCATTTTTCTATTCGCATCAAGAAAGTTCCAACCATGATTATCACTCGTAGTCCCCTGCGCATCACCCTGGGCGGAGGCGGCACCGATTTGCCCTCTTACTATCGTTGCCACACTGGGTTCCTGATCGCCGCCGCGCTCGACAAGTACGTCTACGTCAATCTGCATGAACCATTCATCGATGAGATCATCCTGAAGTACTCGAAGATGGAACTGGTGGCCACCGTGGACGAGGTAAAGCATCCCATTATTCGGGAGGCGCTCAAGCTGGCTGGCATTCACACCCGGCTGGAGGTTACCAGTATGGCCGACATCCCCGCGGGAACCGGTCTCGGATCTTCGGGCAGCTTCACGACGGCGCTGTTGC
>Ga0302324_100017218_pt1 | contig 14341 bp, 15 predicted proteins | sample Palsa_T0_1_FD_201949 | JGI IMG/M metagenome (GOLD analysis project Ga0302324, IMG submission 201949) | Peat permafrost microbial communities from Stordalen Mire near Abisko, Sweden - Palsa_T0_1 | ecosystem: Environmental > Terrestrial > Soil > Palsa > Peat permafrost | place: Sweden: Abisko... | reverse complement strand
GTCTGTTGTGCTGCCTCGAGCTTCGTCAGACGCCGAGCGCGGCTGGCTGGTGGGCGGCTTGGCCGTTGTCGTAGGCCTGACGCTGGCCGATCTTGCCCTGGGCAACAAGATGACGCTAGGTGGCGCGCTGGTCCTGACCCCGTTCTTCGCGTCGGTAGGAGCCCGGCCCCGGCCCGTTTGCCTGGTCGGCGGCGTCGCTTTGATGGCCGGGACCGGCTTGGCTGTCTTGGATGGCATCGGGTTGCGCGAGACTGTGACCCGCGTCAGCGTCCTGGCCATAGGGACGGGTGTGGCCTGTGAGGCAGCACGGTTACGCGTGCGCCGGGAGCGCCGCTTGATCGACCTCACGAGCATCGCCGAGGCTGCTCAGCGGGCCATAATTCGAGAGCCGGAGCCGGTTGTGGGCTCAGTCGCGCTGGCTAGTTGCTACGAATCTTCGGCGGATGCGGCCGCCGTAGGCGGCGACTGCTATGAGGCGTTGGACACCCCGTACGGGACACGGCTCATGATCGGGGATGTACGCGGCCATGGGTTACGCAGCGTCGGGCTGGCTGCCTTTACGTTGGGGGCGTTCAGAGCTCTGGCCTATATCGAACCGGACTTGGTGAACATCGCTCGCGAGCTCGACCAACTCGTTGCCCGGTATGCCGCCGGTGCGGAGAGCAGAGACGTTGATGGCGAGGAGTTCGTGACCGTCGTGCTGGCCCAAGTGAGCGCCGGCACGCTGCTCTTGGCGAACTGCGGCCATCCGGCTCCGCTACTCGTTGGGCCGGGGGGACAGGTCAGCCTGTTGGAGGTGGGCCAGCCGGTGGTACCTCTCGGGCTCGGTGGTTGCCCCAACCTGCAATCGATCGACCTGCCTCCAGGCGCCAGGGTGCTGCTGTACACGGATGGCCTCGTGGAGAGCCGGGACCGGAGGGGTTGTGGTTTTGACCTTTTGTCCGCAGCGGCCCACCTTGCATCGGTCCCCCTCGAGGAAGGGGCTCGTGCTCTGATCGCTCAGCTCAAGGCCCACACCCAGGGCCGGATCGCAGATGATGTCGCCCTGTTGGTGTTCGAACTGCTCCCTCGACCTGACCGGCCGCCGTCCCGCCTCCGCACGGGTGCTATGCGCATTTAATGCCTGAGCCGAGGAGAGTCGGCTCGACGCGCGAGATCGCCGAACCCGTATTCGTGGCCGTGGGCCCATCTGCCGAGGTCACCCGCTCGAGATGGGACGTTCTGACGCGGCCGCTTGAGCCTGCTTGCCTGGGCCGAGGAAGAGTTCGCCGTCGGTGTAGTCAACGAGCACGGGGTTGTAGTTGATCAGGGTCCCGGAACCGATCACCCCGACCGTGCCGGGGGGAATGAAGTTGCTGCCGACCGTCTGCTCAGGAAGCTGCACCTTTCCGAGCATCGCGGGCCCCATCGTGTAGTGGTTGACGACGACGGGGCAGTCAAGCCCGGCGTAGGCGGCGCCGGGTGGGCCCGCCAGCTCCAGCCCGAGCTTCTTGACCACGCTCGGCCCGAGGTTCGTGGTACCTGCGCCCGTGTCGAGTGTCAGCGTGAACTGGTTTGGCCCGAACGACAGTTCAATGGTGGGCCTTACCTCTGTCAGTCGTAGGTGGTGGGGGGAAAGAGTTTCACTGACGACCTTGACGGGCATCGGACTGGCGAACGATGTGCCCTCTGTCAATGATGCAGAGACCGATGGGGGCCCCGAGCCGCCCGCTACGTCTGATCGAAGGGGAGCACTTTGTGGGCCGAGCGTGAGGGTCTGTTGGCGGTAGTCGATCCTGACCGCACCGAAGCTGCTCAGTGTGTCCGACCCGAGCACCCCGTCCAGGTTCGGAAGGACCGGGGACTGCACGGTCCCAACTTCTACGGTCTGCGGGAGCAATGTCATGTTGCCTACCGACCATCGTGAAACAGCCGCGAAGGAGATCTGCCGCTTGCATGTGAATGACGAAACAGTCCGAGGCCCGTCAACGAGGGCGAGGTGAAGCCGCGCCGCAAGGCTCGAATCCACGAGAGTTGTAGATCCCCCGGTATCCACCAGGAACGGGAACGGCCCTTCGCCGCTGATGCAGATGTTGGCGACGATCGCACCGCTCCCGACGACCCTTATCGGCACAACTGACGGAGGACCTGGCTGCGACGCACAGGATTTCTCGAACACGGGCAGTTGTATGCTTGGGCCCACGGGCGGCGCCACAGGCGCTTGAGGCTGGCTGCTGCTACACCCAGTGATGAGGGCGGCGACGACGATTATGACAACGAGCGCATGTCGAGCCTTCAGTCCAGCACTCACTGCGTACGCGCCCTCCTCCGCCTTCATTGTCCCACCTTGCCCAACCTCGCCGGGGGCCAGCCCTGTTGCCAGTGATACGCTGTGAACAGGTATTATTGTCTGTACAAGTACGTGGCAAACCGGCCGAGCAGCGTTCGGGACGCTGACGCCGGGGGTTCAGATCCCCCCTTCCCGACCAGAGGAACGGCCTGAAAGGGACCAGCCCATGCTCACCGTGATCGCTCGCTACCAGGTCCAGACGGGGATGGGAGACCTTGTCGCCATGACGCTGGCGAAGCACGTCGCCGCTACTCGCACTGAGCCCGGGTGTGCCCAGTTCGTGGTGTACCGCTCCCGCAAGGACCGCGAGCAGTTCGTGCTCTACGAGCAGTACATCAACGATGAAGCATTCGAGGCGCACCGCCAGACCCCGCACTTCCGCTCCTATGTCGAAGGCACGATCGTCCCATTGCTATCCGACCGGCAGGCGGAGCGCTATGACGAAGTAGAGCCGGACGGGAACTGACGAAGCGCCAAACTGGCCAGTGGAGTGTGCTGGCCCCCTGTAAATCGGGTGGAGTGTGCTGGCCCCGTGTAAAAAGGTGCCAGGCAACATGATCGGGTCAACGACATGAATGACGAAGTAACTGCAGACGAGGACCTCGAACAGTTCCTCGCGCACTGGTATGGGCGACCGAAGTCAGAGCCGCTCGTCCCCGAGGGCGCCGAGCCTCTCCCTCTGCGTAACTGGTATGGCTACACGGCGGCCTGGCAGCAGGAGCTCGCCAAGCAGAACAGGGCGCTCCCGCCAGAAGAGCTCACGGTGCTGGATGGAAAGACTGTCTTCTACGTCGAGCATCACGGCAATTGGCTCTGGGGTTATGGTGAAGGGCCTAACCCGGACGTTTTTGACCGCGACAGCGATGTCGGTGCGCAGTGGGCCCCGACGCGAGAGCGGCTGGACATGTTCCTCTGGCACATGGCCGTCTTCGAAGCGGCCTTGTCCGGTCCGTACAACCTGGGGGCTAACGACCTCAGCGTCGCGGAGATCGAGCTCTGCACCGGCCTTCTCGACCTCTGCCCCTTCGAGCCCTGGCGTTTTCCGGGACCGATGAGCCGGCTGTGGTCCAACGAGGACCTCGTAGTGCTCACGTGCGCGAACCTTCCCGTCAATGCCGAGGTGACCGACGAGAGCCGCTGGGGGCTTTTCGTGGGCGGCCGTACGCGGGAGGCCCTTGGCCACGTGGACGGCATAGGTGTGGCATGGGACTTCGATTCACGCTTGGCCCGCGGCTGAGACCGCGTTAGCTTCAGCCTAGGAAGCCCCGCAGGAGCGCCGCCGTGGCGGAGAGGTGCTCGGCCATCGCTCGCCGCGCCGCTTCCCGGTCGCCGGCAATAATGGCCGCGACGATCTTGGCGTGCTGGGTTTCGGAATGTGCGACGTTGCGCTCGATTAGAGGGATGGCGTCCAGGAACCCGTTTACCCGCATACGCGATTTAGCAACAGCAGCAGTAAGCGAAGGCGAGCCAGCCACCTCGGCAACGGCAAGGTGGAAGCGGGAATCAAGCCGCCGGTACTCGGCAAGGTCGGTCACGTGCTCGCAGTCGTGCAGGCATGCGGTCAGGTGCTTGGCGTCACCATCGTCATGGCGGTTTACCGCCGCCCGCTCAGCCGCCCCAACCTCGAGCACCTCACGCAGAGCCAACACATCCTCGAGGTCAGCACCGGTCTGCTTGGCCAGGCGGCGAGCCGCCGTCTTGTTGAGCTTCGGCAATACCCCCTTCACAACCGTGCCCCCGTAACGACCGCGTCGCGATTCGACATATCCGCTCTGCTGCAGCGCCCGGATTGCTTCGCGCAACGTCACACGGCTCACCGACAGCCGCTCGGCGAGGTCCCGTTCGGGTGGGAGCCGCGCCCCGGGGGCTACGATCCCGAGCTTGATCGCAGTGAGCAAGCGCTCGAGCGTCTCCTCGAAGGCGTTGCCTGCCCGGACCGGGCGCAAGAGGGCGTCGTAGGCACGGTCAACCATTACCAGACCCGTACCAACCTCTCCTTGCGCCGGCTCCGCTCCGGGTTGCCTTGTTGCCACTGCGTGCCTCCCCTCCCGCTCACCGCCCCGAGGAAGTCTACGAGCCCTAGTGCGTCATTAGATAGGTGTCACGTAGGCTCCCGAGATCCCACCGTCCACGAGGAATGTCGACGCGGTCACGAACGACGCGTCGTCGCTTGCCAAGAATGCCACGGCCGCCGCGATCTCTTCAGGCTCGGCGAAGCGCCCAAGGGGGACGTGGACGAGACGCCGCGCGGCCCGTTCGGGATCCTTGGCAAAAAGTTCCTGTAAAAGTGGCGTGTTGACGGGGCCCGGGCAAAGAGCGTTAACCCTGATCCCCTCCCGGGCGAACTGCACGCCGAGCTCTCGGGACATGGCGAGCACACCGCCTTTGGACGCTGTGTAGGAGATCTGAGATGTGGCCGAGCCGAGCACCGCGACAAACGATGCCGTGTTGATTATCGAACCCTTACCGGCCCGCTGCATATAGGGGATCACAGCCTGGCAGCACAAGTAGACCGACGTAAGGTTCACCTCTTGCACGCGCCGCCAGGCGTCGATGCCAGTAGTCAGTATCGAGTCGTCCTCAGGAGGCGAAATACCGGCGTTGTTGAAGGCGATGTCGATCCGGCCGTACGTGTCGTACGCGGTCTTGTACAGCTGCTCGACCTCGGCGCTGTTACTTACATCGACCTGGACGAACAGCCCGTCGACTTCGTCGGCGCTCGATTTTCCTGCCCCGGGGTCGACGTCAGCCACCACCACCCGGGCGCCTTCGGATGCCAACCGGCGGACGGTGGCCAACCCGATGCCGCCGGCGCCACCGGTGACGATGGCCACCCTTTCCTCGAGGCGTCGGCTAAGAGGTTCTTGCATTGCTCTATTCCTCCGTTGCAATAAAGACGTTCTTGACCTCGCTGAACGAATCGGGTGCGTCTGGTCCGAGCTCCCGTCCGAGGCCCGACTGCTTGAAACCGCCAAAAGGCGTCCAGTACCGCACCGACGAATGCGAGTTCACGGACAAGTTGCCTGACTCGACCGCGCGCGCGACGCGCAGCGCCTTGCCAACATCGCGGGCCCATATCGAACCCGAAAGCCCGTAGTCGGTGTCGTTGGCGATGCGAACGGCGTCTGCCTCGTCTTCGAACGGCACGACCGCCACGACGGGGCCGAAGATTTCCTCCCGGAAGGCCCGGGCGGACAAGTCGACCGGGGCCAGCACGGTTGGGGGGTACCAATACCCCGGGCCATCGGGACAGTTACCGCGGAACGCAACGGCCTTGTCGTCCGGGACATACGAAGCCACGCGTTCTTTTTGTTGAGCTGTTATGAGCGGCCCCATTTCGCTCGAGTCGAGGGAAGGGTCCTCGACTCGCACCGCCTTAACGGCTTGCTCCAGCAGCTCGAGGAAACGGTCGAAGACGCTGCGTTCGACAAGGATGCGCGAACGGGCGCAGCAGTCCTGGCCGGCATTGTCGAAGGCGCTCATCGGAGCCGTAGCGGCCGCTCGCTCAACGTCGGAATCAGCGAAGACGATGTTGGCGCTCTTGCCGCCGAGCTCCAATGTGACACGTTTGACCTGGTCCGCGCAGCCGGCCATTACGCGCTTGCCGACTTCAGTAGACCCCGTGAAAGTCACTTTGCGGACGTCTGGATGGGTAACGAACCGCTGACCAACCACGGCTCCTTCGCCCGGTAGGACGGTGAAGACGTGCTCCGGCAGCCCGGCCTCGAGAGCCAGTTCGCCAAGCCGGACCGCTGTTAGGGGAGTCAGTTCGGCCGGCTTCAGTACCACTGTGTTGCCGGCGGCGAGGGCGGGAGCAAAACCCCACCCGGCTATCGGCATCGGGAAGTTCCAGGGGACGACCACGCCCACGACCCCGAGAGGCTCCTTGAACGTAATGTCGACGCCGCCCGGGACCGGGATCTGGCGCCCGAACAGCCGCTCCGGGGCGGCCGAATAGTAGTGGAGGACGTCGCGCACATTGCCCGCTTCCCACCTCGCGTTGCCTATGGTGTGGCCCGAGTTGCGCACCTCCAGTTGGGCGAGCTCTTCCCTGTGCGCGTCGACTGCGTCGGCGAAGCGGCGCAGGGCCCGGGCCCGGTCAGCGGGAGCCACCCGACGCCAGGAGGCGAAGGCGGCCCGGGCGTCGCGGATCGCTACGTCCACTTCCTCGAGAGAGGTCTGTGGCACATCCGCTACGGCCAGCTCCGTGGCCGGGTTGATTATGGACGTCACGGGCGGCCGGGCCCGGGTAACGACGGGACCGGCGCTGCGGCGCGGGTGCTCCGGTAACGAGATGCTGCCTCTACCAAGGCGACGAACAAGCGGTCGTCGTCTTGGTCGTCCTCTGGGTGCCATTGGACGCCGATCGCAAAGCCGTTCCCTTCTACCTCGACCGCTTCTATGGCGCCGTCGCCGGCAAAGCCAACCGCTTGTACCCGGCGACCGAGCAGGTCGATCGCCTGGTGGTGATGGCAGCTGCCCACAGTTTCGGCGCCGAGTATGGAGGCGACGGCGGTGCCGGCGTTCAGGGCCACCCGGTTCGCCGTCATTTGGCCCGGTGCAGCCCGGTGAGCGTCGCTGCCCAGCACGTCAGGCAGGTGCTGGTGCAGGGTGCCGTCCAAACTGACATTGAGCACCTGAAGGCCGCGACAAATAGCAAGCAGGGGTAAGTCTCGCTCGAGAGCGCCGCGGCAAAGCGCTATCTCCCAAGCGTCTCGCTCCTCTCGTGGGGAGTCGGTTTTGCTGTGGGGGAGCGCCCCGTAAAGTCGCGGGTCGACATCTGGCCCACCGGTGACGATCAGCCCATCCAGGGCGCCCAGCACGGCGCCCGCTCGCGCAGGCGTCGACTGCCCGGCCGCCGGACCGTCGGGCGACGGCGGCAGCAAGACAGCGCACCCTCCTGCACGGCTGACGGAGCGCACGTAGGTGTAGGGCAGGATGGCTGCCACTTCGTCCCAAGCGCCGTGACGGGCCCGGTCGACATAGGTGGAGAGGCCTATCAGGGGCGGCGTCTCCACCCCCTCAGAGGCGTTCGAAGCCACGAACCCGTTCCCAGTCGGTAACTGCACTGTTATAAGCATCGAGCTCAACGCGCGCCGCATTGAGGTAGTGGTCGATCACGGGTTGACCGAACGCATGAAGCGCCACCTTGCTCTCACCGAGCAGCCGTGCCGCTTCCCCCAACGAGCTAGGGACGCGAGCGCTCGCCGACTCGTACGCGTTGCCGATGAGCTCGGCAGGCATTGGCAATTCTGCGTCGATGCCGTGCAGCCCGGCTGCTATGAGCGCGGCGACCGCCAGGTAGGGGTTGACGTCGCCGCCCGGGATGCGGCTCTCGGCTCGCAACGAAGGGCCGTGGCCCACGACCCGGAGGGCGCAGGTGCGGTTGTCCCTACCCCAGGCCAAAGCTGTCGGAGCGAAACTGCCGGCGACGTAGCGCTTGTAGCTGTTGATATTGGGTGCGAAGAAATAGGTCATTTCGGCCGCACATGCCAGCTGGCCGGCGATGAAGTGCTCCATCAGAGGCGAGAAGCCGTGCTCGTTGTCCCCGGCCATCACCAGGTCGCCCCCGGTGGTGCGGAAGCTGAGGTGGACGTGGCAGGAGTTGCCCTCGCGAGCGTTCCATTTAGGCATGAACGTCAGGCTCATACCTTCCTGGTGCGCTATTTCCTTGGAGCCAGTTTTGTAGACGCTGTGGTTGTCGCAGGTCGCAAGGGCGTCGGTAAACCTGAAGGCGATCTCATGTTGGCCGAGGTTGCATTCACCTTTGGCCGATTCCACGTACAAGCCGGCGCCGGTCATCTCGTTGCGGATGCGCCGGAGAAGGTGCTCGACCCGGCTCGTCCCGACGATCGAGTAGTCGACGTTGTACTGATTGGCCGGCGTGAGGTTGTCATAGCCGCGCCGCCACGCCTCTTCGTAGGAGTCCTGGAAGACGATGAACTCGAGCTCGGTCCCGACGTAGGGGACCAGGCCCCGTTCGGTCAGGCGCGCGACCTGCCGCCTGAGGATCTGGCGGGGAGAAGGTTCCACGGGGGCGCCGTCTTCCCACTCGAGGTCACATAACACCAGGGCTGTCCCGACGTTCCATGGCATCAGACGGAGCGTCGACATGTCGGGCCGCATTACGAAGTCGCCGTAGCCACGTTCCCACGACGACATCGAGTACCCCTCGACGGTGTTCATGTCGACGTCAACCGCGAGCAGGTAATTGCATGCCTCTGAGGCGTTGGGCACGACCTCTTCAAGGAAATAGCGAGCCGAACACCGCTTACCCTGCAGCCGTCCCTGCATGTCGGTTATGGCGACGACTACCGTGTCGATGTCGCCCTCGTCCACGAGGGCCGTGAGTTGGTCGAGGCTCAGCGGCACAACTCGCCTACACGGAGCGCAGTTCGGCCTCGAAGGCCTCCATTTTCTTCAAGGTCCCATTCACAGTTCACTTCGCGCACATCGTTACCAGAGTTTAGTTCGCGGGCATCAGCGCCGGGTCGTCGGGCGTGCCGATGTCGGGTTCGTCGAGGGTCCTGACCGGCCCCTTGAATGACCGCTTGGCGCCGGCCTCCCACGCGATCCAGACTCCAAGAGCCATGGCGATGGTAACGAGCGGCGCGTAGTTGAAGTCACTCCAGCTGAAGCCCTTGTCCCATGGGACCGCCCCGGGAGAGCCGGGCAGGCAGAAGATGATCACGCAGAGAACGACCCAGACGATGGCGATGGGGTTTATCCATCGATAGTGCTTACCAAGGGCCCACACCCCCGGCTGGAAGGCGCTCCCCATCCGCCAGCGGAGGAAGACGGGCAGGATGTAGGCGATGTACAGCGCGATCGTGGTGATCGAGGTGACAGCGAAGAACGCTACCGGGAGGCCGGCGCTGTTGCCGAACAATGCCGGGATCGTGATTATCAGTGCAAGGACTACCACCAACAGCACCGACCAGGTCGGAGTTCTCTGTTTGTTCAGGCGGCGCCAAAGGCTGTGGCCTGGAACGGCTCCGTCACGGGAGAACGCGAACACCATGCGCGAGGCGGCCGCAACGCAGCCCATCCCGCAAAAGAGCTGGCCGACCGTCGAGATGTCGAGGACGAGTTTCGCCAGACCTGTGCTGAGTGCTGTTTCGATTATCGGGACAGCGCCGCCGCCGCCCTTGTTGATGGCGGCGACGTGCGTCGCTGCGAAGGTGATAGCGAGCAGCAAGACCCAGCCGCCGACCGCCGAGTACGCGATGGACGTCCATAGCCCTCGGGGGGCGGAGCGTTCGGCGTCGTACGTCTCCTCTGATAGATGGGCCGAAGCGTCGTAGCCGGTAAAGGTGTACATGGTCAGCAGGAACCCGAGCGGCAGGACGAAGAACCAGTAGATATGCCCCGAGAAGCCAGTGTTGTTGAAGCGTTGTCCGAACACCCAAGAGAAGCTTTGGTGGGACGTGGGCCCGAAGATCAGAACACCTACGATCACGATCGCCCCGCCGAGCATCCACCAGGCCGAGATCCGGTTCAGCAGTGACACCAGGTGCGAGGAGAAGACGTTGATCAAGCTGTGGGCGGCAAGGAGGAGGAAGAAAAGGATGAACACATGGTGCAGGATCGCCGAGCTGCTCGTCGTAGTGAAGTTGAGAATGAAGTGGAGGTTGTAAAGTGCGAGCACCGAGTTCAGGAACGAGGCCGCTCCGTAATCGACACCGGCGGTGATGGCGACTAGCCCGAGCAAATTGAACCAACCCGTGAACCACGCCCAGCGGACCCCACCTAAGCTGTAAGCCCAATAGTAGATGCCACCGGCTGTCGGGTACTTGGAGGCGAGCTCGGCCATCGACAGCCCGACGAGCAGGACGAGGATGCTGATCACTGGCCAGCCGATCGATATAGCGATCGGGCCACCGTCGTTCCACGCCTGTCCGTACGTGGTGAAACAGCCGCTGAGTATGCAGATTATCGTGAGGGAAATCGCGAAGTTGGAGAACCCGCTCCAACCGCGGTGAAGCTCCTGCTTGTAACCGAGGCCAGCAAGCCGTTCTTCGTCTACCGACAGCGTGCGGTCGCTCATGCGCTTCTCCCCATGGTTTGGCCGCGCGCCAAGAGCGGGGCCGCGGAAATATCTTCCGTCACCGAGCATCCCTTGTTCTCAATGGGCTACGGACGGTCCATTGACGGCACCTATTCTGCGCCAGGCCCAGGGCCGTGTCAATAGGCTAACGAGAATGCTTCGGCGCCCCTTCCTTCGGGCCTACGGGGCCCGGTTAAGTCGCGGGAGCTAACTGACGATAGGCAAGGGGCAAGATTGTTGGGAGGGGCATGTCAAACAGCGGGTTCACCGCATTTAGCGGGATCATCCTGATCATCTATCTTTTCTTTTTAGTCATCGCCATCGTCGCCTGGGTGAAGATAATCTCCAAGGCCGGCTATTCCGGATGGTGGGTCCTCATCGGGATCGTGCCTCTTGTGGGTGCGATCATGTTCTTGGTCTTTGCGTTCTCGAAGTGGCCCATCCAGCAGCGCCTTGAAGCGGCGACGATGAACAACCGCCAACCGATGGGGCCGGACGGCTGGTCTAGGGGCGGTGGTTGGGCGCCGCCGCCTGGCCCGCAGGGCCCCCAGGGACCGATCGGTGCCCCGCAAGGGCGGTTGGCTCCACAGGGTTGGTCACCTCAGCAGCCTCAGCAGCCGGCCGGTCCGTACATCCCTCCCTGGAACTAGAAGTCGTCAAAGGCGCGACGCGTTAACGGGGAAGCCACGACGTGGACCGCACTTCCCTCGCGCCGAACAGAACGATGAGGGAAGTGCGGCACCCCCCTGGCCATCCCATACTGCGATGGTGCTGGTAAAGGCACGCGCAACCGTCGACTTAGGTCTACCTAGATTTGCCACCGACTGGGGATCGCTGGGAGCGAGCGTGGTTGCCTCAGAACGTCCCCGTTCTGTTGGGCGGGGACGGGTTGAGGTACCACGTCTCTTCACGGTTAGATGACCTGGACCGCCTTTAGGGGTCAAGGCCAGCGAGTGGGCCGGGAGGGATTCGAACCCCCGTAGGCGTCAGCCGGCAGATTTACAGTCTGCTCCCATTGTCCGCTCGGGCACCGACCCTCGAGGGCGGTGAGGCCCTCAGGATTTGTAAGGCTAGCGTGTTGGGCATGCCCACGTTTGATGTCGTCTCGCAGGTGGATATGCAAGAGGCCCGCAACGCTGTGGACCAGGCCGCGCGGGAGCTCGAGACCCGTTTCGACTTCAAGGGCACGAGCTCGAGCATCGAGCTCTCCGGCCAGGAGCTCACCTTGCGGTCTTCGACCGAGGACCGCCTGAAGGCCGTGCTCCAAGTGCTGGAGGAGAAGCTGGTCCGCAGGAAGATATCCCTGAAGGCGCTCGACTACGGGAAGGTCGAGGAAGCCGCCAAGAGCACGGTGCGCCAGGTGGTGACGCTGAAGTCGGGGATCACGGCGGACCAGGCCCGTGCGATCAACAGGTTCATCAAGGAGCACGCCCCCAAAGCCGTATCCTCGTCGACCCAAGGCGAGCAGGTGCGCGTAACAGCCAAAAAGCGCGACGACCTGCAAGCCGCGATCGCGGCGCTGAAAGAGGAGGACTTCGGGATCCCCCTCCAGTTCGAGAACTTCAGAGACTGAAGCGTCCGCCAGCCGGCCAAGCTGCCGGTAGAGGCGCTAGAAGACCTAGAGGCGGTGCGCCCATTGCTGCGAACGCAGCCGGGCTATCCGCTCGTCGGTGGGCGGGTGGTCGCTGAACCATCTGCCGAACGCAACTCGCCGGCCGGCGAGCGGGTTCACGATGAAGAGGCCGGCCATCTCTCGCGGCACCTGCATTGGTACCCGTTGCGACGAGTAATCCAGTTTCGACAGTGCGGAGGCGAGGGGCTCCCCGTCTCCGATCAGGCGGGCACCGTCCCGGTCGGCTTCGTATTCGCGGCTCCTGGACAAGGCCAGCTGCAGCAACGTTGCCGCCAAAGGCGCCAGGATGACCATTGCCAAAAGGCCGAGGATGTTGTCGTCGGCGTTGCGCCCACGCCCGCCTCCCAGCCCTCCGAAGAACAACCCGCTCCACGCAAAAATGCGGGCGAGGAAAGTGATGCCCATCGCGATGGAGGCCGCTACAGAAGCCGTCAGTATGTCGCGGTTGCGGACATGGCTGATCTCATGCGCCAGGACTCCCCGCAATTCAGACCAGGTGCAGATTTGGAGGATGCCCTGGGTGACTGCAACGGCGGCGTGCTTTGGGTTGCGGCCCGTTGCGAAGGCGTTCGGTTGTGCCGACGGGGAGACGTAAAGGCGCGGCATCGGCATGTGGGCGCGCGTGGTTAGATCCCGCACGATCTCGTAGTACTGAGGCATCTGAGCTTCTGAGACCGGCACCGCTCGGGCGGCTTTGATGGCGACCGTGTCGGAGAACCAGTAGGACCCTCCCACGAACACGAGCCCGACGACCAGCCCGACTATTAGCCATCCCTCGCCGAAGAAGGCACCGATGCCCATGCAAATCGCTCCCAGGAGCGCCAGCATTATGGCGGTTTTGACGTTGTTGATCATGTTCACCTCTTGGTTACAGGGTACCTGTCAGGCCTGAGAAGACGCTAAGGGCGTGCGCCCCGCGGCGCTATCGCTACTCGTAGTAGCCCGAGTGGACGTAGAGGGAGGGTACTCCCTCGGCTCGGAACATCTCTACGTTTCTCAGGTCGTCTTCGAAGCAGAGCTTCAGGTCGAGGCCCCGCGACCGGATATCTCGGACGGCCTCCTGTTTAAAGTGCCGTGCCGGCCGGTAGTCGCCGTCCCGGCGCATCACGAGCAAATCCCAACGAAGGTCGTGGCGACCGAGCCAGGCGACTGTCAGCGTGCCAATGCGTGCCGGCCGAGCTGTCAGCAGCACAATGGCCAGCTCGGGTGCCAGCAGCTGGAGCAGGGCCGCAACCTCATCCACCAAAGGGTCGTCGCCTGACGCGGAAAAAAACGCCTCCCAGTCTGGTCGCGGCCTTTTGATGAAATGCTGACGCGACTCGGCATTGGCGAGCACGCCGTCCAGGTCGAAGACGACGGCGTCGCCAACCCTGGGGCCGGCGCGCCACGTCCAGCGGCTGAGACCCACTATTTCGTCGGTCGTGCTCATCCCTCTGCCAGCCCTCTACTGGCCGTTACCGGTTTGGAGCTGCTCCATAAGGCCAGAATAGGTTGGTGGCAGACGACCTCGTGATCGAGGTGCCCATCGGTGCTCGCCTTCTCGTCTTCGCCGGGCTCCGTTTGAGTGCGGTCGCCACCGACGGGTCGATCGCGGCGCTGCCGCCGCATAGGCGCTCGGCGGCAGCTTCCTCAGTTGCTGTTGTTGCCGGACGAGGAGCCGACGAGGATGAACAATAGCCCGATGGCTGCAAGCACGATGAACACAAAGCCGACGATTATCCCAGCCAGTGCAAGGCCACTGCCTTTTTGGGCCCCGCCCGATCGCTTGATCTGGCCCCGCGCGACGAACCCGAAGATGACCCCCAGTACACCTCCGACCCCGCAACAAACCCCCAGGATTGAGCACACAAGGGATGCGATAGCAAGGCCGTTTGTCTTGGGGGCGGCCGGGTAGGGCGAGAACCCGCCGGCAGGATAAGGCTGCGGGGCTCCATAACCGCTTTGCCCGTACGGGGCCTGGCCGTAGGGGGGCTGGCCGTAGGGGGGCTGGCCGTAGGGTGCCTGCGGGTACGTGGTCGGTGAGTAGGGCGTCTGCCCCGGGCCCTGTGGGTAAGCGGCTTGGCCGTAGCCGGGCTGGTCGGGAGGAGGAGCCTGGCCGTAGCCCGTGGCCTCGTAGGCACCGGGGTTGGCGTTGGGGTCATCGCCAGCCGACGGAGCTTGGGACGGCTGCTGCGCACCGCAGGCCTGGCAGTTCTGCCCGGGAAGTACCGGGGCTCCGCAGTTCGTGCAGTGCACGGCGCCTCCTCTCGGCTGCCGCGAACTCTACCACCCGGTTGTCGTTGCCCCTGGGAGGCGAGAGGCTCGACGAGTACTTAGGCTCGACGAGTACTTA
>Ga0302324_100017217_pt1 | contig 14343 bp, 12 predicted proteins | sample Palsa_T0_1_FD_201949 | JGI IMG/M metagenome (GOLD analysis project Ga0302324, IMG submission 201949) | Peat permafrost microbial communities from Stordalen Mire near Abisko, Sweden - Palsa_T0_1 | ecosystem: Environmental > Terrestrial > Soil > Palsa > Peat permafrost | place: Sweden: Abisko... | reverse complement strand
CCTTCCTGGGACCTGGCTCAGGTGCCACAAGGAGGGATCGTCACTGCCCCGGCGGTGCGCGCCATGGCCGATGCCGTCGACAACCCGGACCAGACGCTGCGCACCGCACACACCACCTTTGCCGCCCAGGTACCCCACGGTCTGCTCGATATCGACGTGGAGATCCTTCGTCGTGGTCGCTCGATGTCACACGTACAGGCCGAGGTCCGGGCACCTGGTTCGAAGCGTGGCCACCTCACGACGGCCGTCTTCGGAGCGCCCCGCCGCGGCTTCGAGTTCACTGACCTCGAACCGCCGACGCCAATTACCCCTCCCGCCCAATGCCGCAGCTTCCGCTCCCCGCGACCACCTGAGGCGGAATCGGTGGGCTTCGTCGCCATGCCATTTTGGGAAAGCCACGTCGAAGGGGCCGGCATGCTCGGTCACGCACCCTGGGAGGACTATGAACCAACGCGGGCCGAGCATGGAACGTGGTACCGGATGGACGATTCACCGTGGCTGGAGGACGGGCCCCTCGACCCACTGGCGCTCATCGTCTTCGCCGACACCATGCCCGGGGCGGTGGCCGAGAAAGTCGGGCGGGCGGAGCGGAGCCGGTGGTTCGGCCCGAGCGTGGATCTCACCTTCCATCTGCTGGGCGACTGCCGGTCCGAATGGGTCCTGGCCCACAACCGGGCCCGTCACGCCGGTGACGGCTACGCGTCGATCGATATGGCCCTGTGGGACTGCGGACCGGACGGGACGACCCCACCCCGGCTCGTTGCCTACGCCACCCAGGTGATGTTCTTCGCCTTCGGTGACTGAAGGGTCCAGGAGCGCTAGGGAGCTCCCGTACCGTTGTCGGCACCGGCGGTGGTTCCGTTTTGCGCGGGCCCGGGTTCCGCGGGTTCAACCGATCCGAGGTAGGCAGTTTGCAGCACCGATTCCACCTCATCTGCCGACCCGGACTGGAGGATCCGCCCATTTGCCATGACCATGGCCGAGCTGGCGACCGACAACGCCGTGCGCGCGAACTGCTCCACCACCACGACGGTGATCCCCTCCGCCGCCAGGCTGACGACATGCCTGTAGAGCTCTTCGACGACGAGGGGTGCCAGCCCCATGGAGAGCTCGTCCAGCAAGAGCAACCGCGGACTCGTCGCCACGGCGCGGGCAAGCGCCAGCATCTGCTGCTCGCCGCCCGACAGCGTGCCGGCCGGCTGGTCACGGCGCTCCGCCAGGCGCGGGAACCGTTCGAACGCGCTGCGCTCGACATGTCGCCGGCCCTTGCCGCTGTGCGTCATGACCCACAGGTTCTCGCGCACGGTCAGGTTCGGAAAGACGCCACGGCCCTCGGGAATCAGGCAGAGGCCCTGACGAGCCAACGAGGAGGTCGATCCGGCGCGCACCTTTTCGCCGGCGAAGCGGACCTCACCCTCGCTAGGCCCCATCACGCCGACGGCCAGGGCGAGAAGGGTCGACTTTCCGGCGCCGTTGGCCCCGAGGACAGCGGTCACGGCACCCTCTTCGAAGATGGCGTCGATGCCGTGGATGACCTCGACCTCCTCGTAGGCCGCCCGGACTCCCCGGAACTCCAGAAGGGGTTCAGCCATCGGCCACGGCTTCCGCCACCGTGCCGAGATATGCGGCCTGCACTTCGGGGTCGGCCCGGACCTGCGCCGGTGTGCCGGTGCAGATGATGCGGCCGTAGTCGAGGACCGCGATGGTGTCGCAGACGTGCATGACCAGTTCCATGTCGTGCTCCACCAGCAGAATGGCCAGGCCGTCGCTCGCCAGATCGCGCAGAATGCCCGAGAAGCGCTCGGTTTCGTCCGCGTCCTGACCCGCCGCCGGTTCGTCGAGGAGGAGGACCTTGGGTCTGGTGGCTAGGGCACGCGCCAACTCGACCAGGCGACCGGTCCCCGTCGGCAAGGTGTCAGCCCGTTCGTTGGCCACGGACGTCAGTCCCACCCGGTCCAGTATCTCCTCGCGGATCCCCTGGTTCGCTTTCGTCCTCGCCTTGACAACCCGTCGCTGCCCGATGGATGCGGCGACCCCGATGTTCTCGGCGACGGTCAGGGACCCGAAGAGCTCCAGGCGTTGGAAAGTGCGGCCGAGCCCGAGGCGGGCCCGGCGGTAGGACGAGAGCCCACGCAGGTCCCGATCATCGAGGCGCACGCTCCCCGCGTTGGGGCGCTGCATCCCCGTCACCACGTTGAACAAGGTGGTCTTGCCGGCTCCGTTCGGCCCGATCAGCCCGGTGATCGCTCCCTCGGCGGCGCTGACCGTCACCTCGGACAGCGCGGCCAAGCCCCCGAAGCGAACCGAAACCGCTTCGATCTCAAGTCCCACTGGTGCCTCCGGCCCCTGATAGAGCGGCGAGCGGGTCGGCTGGCCCGACGGGCTCTTGGTCGGAGACCGCCTCGGCGAAGAAGGCGTCCCGCTTCTCCTTCGAACGGCGCTCCGGAAGGCCGAACGCGGGCGGCGCGATCCTCGCCCGGTAGTCGACGACATAGGCCGGGACGGGGAAGAGCATGAGGTCGACCAGGATGATGATCGTCATCGGCCAGTTGCCGATCGCCCCGCCCAGGCGGAGCGCCCAGGCCAGCCCGAACACGGCCATGATCAGGACCAGCAGCCAGCGGCGCCGCAGCACCGAGAGATAGACCGGACGGACGCTGCCCGGAATGGTCCCGTTTGGTGTGGTTCCCACGCCGACGCCACCGAGGCCGACGAGTACCAACGGCAACTGGGTCAGCGAAGGGAAGAAGTTGGTGAAGAACGGCGACCCCTCGTAGAGGCCGGTCAAGCCCGCCGCTCCCAGCGAGGTGAGCCCCATGATGACCATCACCAAAATGATGGAGAGTCCGTTGAAGAGCTGGAAGAGAGTGGGGTTGGCGCTACCGACCTCCATGCCGTACACGCCGCCACCCACCCCGGCCAGAGCGGCCGAGAAGGCGAACACGCCGACGAGCGACGCCCGGCCGTTCATGCCCAGCGTCGCACACGCGGCGGGACTGTCCTTCATGGCCAGGAGGCGTTGTCCGAACCCCGATCGCCGCAGGGCGACGACGAGCAGGACCAGGACCCCGAAGGCCACCGACCCCGCGATGAACTGCGATCGCTCGGACTTGAGCGCCAGCGAACCGATGTGGAAAGGAGCGAAGACGAGCGTCCCCGAGCCGAAGGGCGCGTAGGGATGCCCGAAGAGGTCGAAGGCCGGGAGCTGGAACACCCAGTTGTCCATGGTGACCGAGAATGCCGCCGTGGCCAGGGCGAAGTAGATGCCCTCGAGCCGCAGGGCGGGAATGGCGACGAGCACCCCGATCCCCGCACACACCCCGGCGGCGGCCACGAGGGAGAGGGGGTTCCCCCCCGGCCCCAGATGCCCCACCATGGTGGCGCCGATGCCGGCGAAGGTCATCTGGCACAACGACAGGCGCCCGGCGTAACCGACGATGGGGATGACCGAGAGCCCGACGATAGCCAGACCCCACATTTTGTTGATGGCGAACATGTCGGCTTTGCCGACGGTGGTGGCGAAGAAGATGGCGACGATGATCGTGCCGACGCAGAACAGGCCGGTGCCGTTCCACGAAGGTCGGAAGGCGAGCTCGCGGCTCCGGAGCTGCCGGTGCCCGCGCAGGCGCGCCTGGGGCAGGAGCAACAGGGCAAGGAAGAGGATGATCGCCGGTACCGCGCTGTCGAACCCCTGGACGTAGGGGTTCTGGGGGAGGTAGGCCACCGCGTAGGCGATGGAGAGGCCCAGAACGATCGCACCCACGAAGGTCATCGGAATGGACTTCAGGCGGCCGATGACAGAGGCTGCGTAGGCGTTGACGATGAGCAGCGTCAGCGCCGGGGCCGACAGGGTGAGGGTGGGTGCGATGAGGATCCCCGCCAGCGCGGCCAGCATGGAGCCGATGATCCAGGCGTTGCGGGTATTGGTGATGGCGCTCGACCCGTTGAGCGAGGTGAGCGTCCGATCGTCGACGCTGGCCCGCATGGTGACGCCGATCCTGGTGCGGTAGAGGAAGAGCCGCAGCCCGACGGCGACGACCAGGGCCAGGATCAAGATGGTCACGTCGTCGTAGGAGATCCTGATCGACCCGAGGACCAAGGTGTCGTTGTTGAAGAGGGGCGGTAGCGCTCGATAGGTCGTGGGATTCCAGACCCACTGCGCAATGCCCAGGAGCATGAGCGCGATGGAAAGCGTGACGACCAACTTGGCAGCTTCCGAGACCCCCTCGAGCCGGCGCATCACCCCCGCTTCGATCACGATACCGATGAGAGGTGCCAGCACGAAGAGGCAGACGAACATGGAGGGGAGCACCGGCCAGCCCCAGCCGATGGTCAGCTGCCAGTAGAAGAAGGCGCAGATCATCCCGATGGCGCCGTGCGCCCAGTTGAAGATGCCGGTCGTCGTGTACGTGAGCGTGAGGCCGCTCGCGGTTATCGCGTAGATACCCGCCGCAGCCAGGCCGCCGATGGTGAAGATGATGAATTCATGCACAGCCGCCCCCCGACAGAGTGATCAGTCGCCCGAGCAGCTAACTCTACGCAATTTGCACCCGACCATGCGGCCGGCCGAACCCGCGCTCATATGGCGTTCAACTGCGCCTGCTGCGCTGCGGTCAGCTGGACGACGTTCTTGGGGTTGCAGTTCCAGATGGACTGCGTGGGAGCGGTGAGCTTCTTGTCGTAGACGATCCCCTTGGCTGTCAACTGGAGCATGGCGTAACAAGGCGAGGGCTGGGGGTTCTCGTTGGAGAGCGTCAATTTTGCAATCGGGGCCTCAATGCCCCCTGCGTCCCAGTTCGACGTGGCGGCGGCCTTGTTCAGCACGCAGGTCACCGTGAGGTTGCTGGCGCCGCAGGCCGAGGCCGCCTTGGCCCACAGGAGCCACGACTCGGCCCCCTCCTCGTCGTCGAAGTCGATGGAGTCGCCCTTGGAGTATTTGTGCATGGTGGTGACGAGCTCTTCGGTCGAGGGGTTCTGCGAGGCCAACCCGAGGGGCCACCACTGCGTCTCGACGTAGACCGGGGGCAGGGTGGGGTTGGCCGCCACGGCCTGCTGCGTCTGGGTGTTGTCGAACTGGGTCCCGAGCGAGACGAAGGCGGGGTGGTAGCCGGCGGTCGTCATCGCCTGGGCGAAGGGGGTGAAGTTGGCACTGTCGGCCGGCCACAGGGCCGTGACCCCCTTCTGCTGGTACTGCTCGACGTAGGGCGCCCAGTTCTCCACCGAAGTCGGGGGCTCAGGGAAGTCCACGACTTTCCAGCCCGCAGCCTCGGCGCCGAACTCGTACTTTGTTTCGGACTCGATGACCGACGGGGTGTCGGACGCACCCATGCCGGCCACCTTGACCGCCTTCGGGTAGGCCTTGGCCAGCGCGAAGAACCACCCCACGCTCACCGAGCTTGTGTTGGTGCCGGTCGGATCGACCTGGTCGGTGGCCAGGTCGGAGACGTTAGAGACGACGTAGCCGCTGATCTGTCCCAGCCCGCACTTCTCACGGATGGGGACGGACGGCTGGTCGAGGGCCATGCCGCCACCGACCGCCATGAAGTCGCTCTGGCAGGCCGCCGTCATTTGCTGCGCCGCGTTGAACAGCGCGGCGTCGCGGTTGTCGAGCACGATCTTGCGCCCGTCGATGCCCCCCGCCGCGTTGCACCAGTCCGCGAAGGCCGTTCCCTGCTGGATGAACTCGACCTCGAGTCCCGGGTCAATGGTGTTGGAGGCGTCGTTGAACACGGCGATGTTGATGGTCTTGGAGCCCACACCGCGGACCGAGGAGGCACCGCCGGGTCCCGGTTCGCATATTTTTCCGACCCCGGGCCACACGCCGCCCGAACTCGACGCCGAGGTCGCGGCGGCAGCGGTTGTCGACGAGAGTGCGATGGACGTCCCGGTGAGAATGACTGCCGCCATGGCCAGTGGGAGTGCGGCTTTTCGAAGTTGGGCCCGCCCCTTGCAGAACATCCTCATACCCTCCCCAGAGTCGTTTTCAACGATCAATAAATCAGCACGCCGACCCACGCGGGGGTCGGATCAGTCGGCACATGGTAGGCGAAGCTGAAAGACGATGCAGGAGACCGGTTTTTCTTCGGGAAACCTTCGCCATTGATTTCACGTACTGGAACCGCGGGTCCGTTTAGGGGGTCCGGAGCCGGGGCCGTCCGCTCCGCTGATGCGGACGAACAGGTCGGCCAGCACCTCGACCAGTGTGGCGCGCTCCATCACCAGGAGTCCCTGATGCCAGGCCAGGCACAACTCGCTCAGTGAGCCGATCTGCGCATAGGACACGAGGCGAGCCCGAAGTTCAGCGTGCGGGTCCGAACCCGGGGGCGCCATCCCTGCAATGGCCACGTCGATGATCTGGTGTCGAAAGGGGCTGAGCGCCCCTCCGTGGGTCTCGGTGAGCAGCACCCGAGCGAGACGCTGGTCGTCGACCAACGCACCGACGAATGCTTCCAGCCAGGCTTGTGGCGGACCACCGGGCCCGGCGGGCCGGAACGGATCGACTCGCTCCGACATCACGGCGATGGCTTGGTCGACGACGGCGCTCTGGAGTTGCGCCAGGGACGTGAAGCTCTCGTAGAAGTACCGCTTGGTGAGTCCGGCGTCCCGACACACCCGGCCGACACCGATCGCGCCGGCGCCTTCTGTTCCGGCGATCGCAAAGGCGGCCTCCACCAGACGGACCCGCCGATCACTGCGCCGGTCGACGGCGCTGATCCCCTTGAAGGGCATCGTCACCTGGTAGTCCATAGGGTCTCCAGACTAGTTGACACCGACTAGTTTCAAAGCCTACGGTCCCCGGTGTCCGGTGGTTTCATTCGTGGAGGTATGCCGTCGTGCCCTCGACTCCAGTCGATGCCCACCTGGATCTGACCGATCCCGACCTGCTGGCCGACCACCTTCCCCTCAATGAGTTCGCCTGGCTGCGCCGCAACCAACCGATCCGCTGGAACCCACAGGCCTCCACCGGATCGGACTACGGCGACGGTGGCTTTTGGGCGCTCACCCGCCACGCCGATGTCTCGGCGGTCACGAGGAGTCCGGGTTGGTCGGTGGAGGCCAACTCCGCCTTTGCGCGCCCGTTGGACGCGTCCGACCCGACAGGCGAGGCCACTAAGAACCTGCTCCTCTGCATGGACCCGCCCCGTCACACTCGAGTCCGGAGCGTCGGAAACCGGTGCTTCACGCCGCGTGCGTTGGCGGGACTCGAGGACGACCTGCGCGAGCAAGCCCACCGGATTGTGTGGGCGGCCAAGCACGACGGCACGGGCGACTTCGTGATCGACGTGGCGCGTCACCTGCCCTTGCAGGCCATCGCCGGCCTCATGGGAATTCCTGACGCCGATCGGCAGCAGTTCTTCGACTGGAGCGACCAGATGGCCGGCAGCGAGGACCCGGAGTACGCCAGTGACGACATGACGGGCACCGTCGAGATGTTCGTCTACGCCCATGCGGCCGCCGAGGCCCGGATGCATGAAGATCTCGGGGATGTCACCAGCCGGCTCGTCCGCCCCGGCGCCAACGGCGAACGCCTGACCAGCGAGGAGTTCGGGTTCTTCTTCATGATTCTGGCCGTGGCCGGAAACGAGACCACCCGGCAGGCGATCACCCACGGCATGTTGGCCTTCCTGGAACATCCGGACCAGTGGGAGCGATGGCGGTCGGAGCGGCCGGCGACAACGGTCGACGAGATCCTGCGCTGGGCGTCGCCCGCGGTCGTGCTCCAGCGCACGGCCACCGAGGACACCGAGGTCGCCGGTCACCCGATACGTAAGGGCGAGCGGGTGGGTCTGTACTTCCCCTCCGCCAACTTCGACGAGGAGGTGTTCGACGACCCCCGGCGGTTCGACATCGGCCGCTCCCACAATCCCCATGTCACCTTCGGTGCGGGTGGCTCCCATTACTGCATCGGGGCCAACCTCTCACGCTTGGAGCTGAAGGTGATGTTCGAAGTCCTGGCCGACGAGCTCAGCGAGGCGAAATTGATGGGACCGCCCAGTCGCCTCCGCTCGTCGTGGCTCAACGGCATCAAACACCTGCCGGTGCACTACGGAGGCTCCCGATGACGGCGGTGGATGCGACCGCATGGGTGGTCGCCCGGCTCAGTGCGCCGACCGAGGCCCTCGAGGTCCGGACTGTCGAGGTCGCCGATCCGGGGACCAACCAGGTACGGATCAACGTGGAGGCCTTCTGCCTCGACTTCAACGACATCGACACCATCCGCGGTCGCTACGGGCTGTTGAAGTTCGAACCCCCCTTCGTCGTCGGCATGGCCGTCGCCGGAACGGTCGAGTCTGCCGGGGCGGGGTGCGAGACCTTTCTCGGCCGGCGAGTCGTCGGCGTCGCTTCGGGAGCGCAGGGTGCCTATGCGTCGGTGGCCCTGTGCGACGGGCCGGGCCTCCAGCTACTCCCGAAGTGGCTCAGCGCGGCCGAGGGGATCGCCATGTACTTCCCGTACCTGCTCAGCTACCTGGCGCTGCGCGTCCGGGGACGGGTCGGACCCGGTGATGTCGTCCTCATCCACGCCGCGGCCGGTGGCGCCGGATCGGCGGCGGTCCAACTGGCCAAGGCGTTCGGCGCCACGGTCATCGCCACGGCGGGAACCGACGAGAAGGTCGACTTCTGCCGGTCTCTGGGCGCCGACTACGGGGTGAACTACCGCACCGATGACTTCGTCGCCTTCGTCGACGACGTCACCAACGGGCGTGGGGTCGACGTGGCCTTCGACACCGTGGGTGGGGCAGTGACGACGGATACCTTCCGGGTCATGGCGTTCAACGGCCGCCACCTGATCATCGGGTTCGCGTCGGGCATCGAAGAAGAAGAGCGTCCGATGTCGATCCAGCCCAGCATTTACGGCAACTTCGATCTCGTCGGAATCTGCTTCGCGTTCGTCGACTCGCCCCGGGGGCCTCGCATGTTCGGCCTGAATTTTCTCTCGACCGCTCAGGGCGTCGACATCTGGAACCGCGTGCTCCACCTGGCCCGGAACGGAACGGTCCGCCCCGTGATCGGCCGGCAGATCGAGTTCGCCGATGTCCCCGCCGAGCTCGAAGCGCTCGAGCGGCGCGAGACGACCGGTCGCACGGTGGTGCGGACGCCGACAGGGAACGGCGACTAGACCGTCGGCGAGACGTTCGTCAAGGAGTGCGGGAGGACATGTCGATTCAACATCGGAAGCAAGCTGTCACCGAGTTTCTCATCGCCCTGGTGAACGACGACAGCGTCGCCATGCGGCCGCTGGTGGCCGATGACGTGAAGTGGTGGGTCCCGCAGTCGGCCGCCTCGGCCTTCGGGCTCGCCCGGCCTCTCGATGGATGGGAACAGGTGCCCTGGTTCGGTGGCGACGGCTGGAAGGGATTCAAGCCGGGCACGAGTCGGGTGACCATTCATCACTTGGTCGCCGAAGACGATTTCGTGTCGGCGCACTACAACAGGACAGCACGGCGAGCCCACGGCGACAGCGTCTATGACGCTGAGTACAACATTCTGTTTCGATTCAGGGACGATCTCATCGTCGAGGTGTGGGAAGTGGTGGATACGGCGCAGGCAAATGCGAGTCGCTCCTCCTGACCCGCCCCGATAGGGTCGGGATATGTCGCGCCAAGTAGTGACAGGGTACTGCTGGCCTCAATCCGTACCCTCCGGCGGCCAGGTCGGTTTGCACATTTCCTCGTCCGCTGGACGCCCCGTGCGCATTGAGGTGGCACGGGTCGGCGCCGGGCGCGACGTGGTGTTCCGTTCTGAGGCAGTGAGCGCAGACGAGCATGAGGCGCCGCGGGACGCTGCCTCGAAGGGGTGCGGCTGGCCTGTCGCTCTCACGCTGGACGTCGACGCGACCTGGCGGTCGGGTTACTACGAGGTCGTCATGGAGATCGACGTGGAAGGAAGGGTGCGGCGCGATCATGCATTCTTCGTCGTGCGTCCGCCTGCCGGCACGCGCGTCGTTCTCGCGCTGTCCACGAATACGTGGCACGCCTACAACGATTTTGGTGGACCGAACCTGTACACCGGTGGCACGCACGTCTCCATGCAGCGCCCGATGGCCGCCGGCTATCTGTACAAGCCGCCGGGCAAGGGTCGTCGCGTGACCGGGACGGGTGCCCCCGATCCGCAGAACGCGGCACACGTCGGCTATATCCAGATCAACCATCTGTCGGGCTATGCCGGATCCGCGGGGTGGCCGGATTGGGAGCTGCCGTTTGTCGAGTGGGCCGAACGCGAGGGCTTTGAGATCGGCGTGTGTACGAATGCCGACCTCGAAGAACACCCTCAAGTGCTGGACGGCGCGAACCTCTATCTCTCCGTCGGCCACGACGAGTACTGGTCCCGCGGCATGCGCGACACGGTCGAAGCGTTTATCGCGCAGGGGGGCAACGCCGCCTTTTTTTCCGGAAACACGTCGTTGTGGCAGGTGCGGATCGAGGGTGACGATCACGACGTCATGGTCGGGTACAAGGGGTTCTTCAAGAACGACCCGCTGATGGGGACCGACCGCGAAGCGGAGGTGACGACCTTCTGGACCGACGTCGTCGTCGGGCGTCCCGAAAACTCCATGACCGGCGTCTCGTTCACCCGAGGGGGGTATCACCGCATAGGCCGCAATGTGACGGCCGGCCTCGGTGGCTACACCGTTCATCGCCCCGGTCACTGGATGTTCGAGGGCACCGGGCTCGGCTACGGCGACGTGCTCGGGGTCGGGCCCACCGTCGTCGGCTACGAGTGCGACGGGTGCGTCTTCACGTACCGCGATGGGCTGCCATTTCCGACCGGCGAGGACGGGACGCCGTCGACCTTCGAGATCCTCGGCACGTGTCCCACACAGCACTTCACCCGCGACTCCGCGCCTCGTCCGCCCAAGCCGGGCGAGCCCAGCGAGTTGGAGTACATCGCATCGCGGGTGTTCGGGACGCGTGACCCTGAGGCGATGGAACGCATCCGTCACGGCCACGCCGTGTTGGGGGCCTACACCAACGCATCGGGCGCAACGGTGATGACGTCGGGATCGACCGACTGGGCCCACGGGCTGGCAGGGCGTGACCCGCAGATCGAGCAGATAACCCGGAACGTGCTGACCAGGCTGGGCTAGGAACTTCAGGTCGCAGGAGGACCCGTGATGGCCCCGATGATCCGTCGTGAGGCCGAGATCAAGGGCAGCGTGGGGAACGATACGGTATGTGCCAAGCGTATGGTCCGATAGTGGAGGCTCAATGGAATTCGGCATTTTTCTGAACGGTTACATCCCGGGTCCCGGGGCCCACGACACCGAGTCGGAGCACGGCGAATTGATGCGGGAGGCCGACTACGCGATATTCGCCGACAAGCACAACTGGAAGTACGCGTGGTTCGGCGAGCACCACTGCCTGACGGAGTACAGCCACATGTCGGCGCCGGAGGTGATCATGGGCCTCGTCGCAGGTCAGACGGACTATATCCACCTTTCCTCGGGCATCAACAGCTTGTCACCGCGCAAGGAGCACCCGGTGCGCCTGGCGGAGCGGGCAGCCATGCTCGACCATGTCACGGGACGTCGCTACGAGTGGGGGACGGGCCGTGGTGCCGGCAGCCACGAGATGGCCAGTTTCAACATTCTGGATGTGAACTCGACCAAGGCCGAGTGGGACGAGGTGGTACGGGAGATCCCCCGGATGTGGGAGCAGAAGGACTACTCCTACTTCGGCGAGCATTTCACCGTGCCCACGCCCCACAACGTGCTGCCCAAGCCGTATGGACAGGGGCACCCGCCGATCTGGGTCGCCTGCGGCAATCCGCCCACGTTTCAAAAGGCGGGAGAGCTCGGCATCGGGGCGATCGCGTTCAACTTCGAGCCGATCTACAACCTGAGGGGCCGCATCGAGGCCTACAAGGAAGGCATCGCGAAGTGCGAGAATCCCCTCGGTCAGTTCAAGAACGACAACATCATGATGACCAACGCCGTGCTCTGCTTCGAGGACCGCACCAAGGCGAGGAAACTGGCCCTCGAGCGGGTCAGCGGCTACCTCGTGACGATGGTCAACCTCTATCACGACACCATGCCCAAGTCGCTCGATGCCATCACGTGGCCCGATGCCCCGCTCTTGTTGAAGGACCTGATCGCAGGGGGAGACCCCGACGAGTTCCTCGATCAGCTGATCGAGGCCGGGATCATGTTGGTCGGCAACCCTGAGGAGGTCTCCGAGCAGCTCGATTCCTATAAGTCGGTGGGCTGCGACCAGTTGGTGTTCGGATTGCCTCAGGACCTGCACCCCGACGAGAACCTCGAGCTCCTCGAGGTGTTCGGCGACCAGGTCATTCCTGAGCACGACCCCGACCGCATCCACTCCACCGATCGCTACCGCGCCACGGCTGTGCCCAAGTACGAAACGTTCAACCAGCCGCTCCCCGACGTGGTCTGGCCGACGGTTCTGCCCGTCACCGCCAGCGAGCGCGTCTGACCGAGACGCGTCAGAGTCCGCCGAGCGTGTGGAAAGCGACGGCGCCGGCCGTCGCGACGTTCAGCGAGTCGACCCCGTCCGCCATCGGGATGTGGACCACCACGTCGGAGGCCGCCCGGGCCGACTCGGTCAGGCCCGGTCCTTCGGCGCCCAGCATCACAGCCACACCCCGCGGGTGCCCCGGGCCGGCCATCTTCGCCTTGAGCTCGGCGAGGCTGACGGCAGGGGCACCGCCGTCGGCCGTCGGGCGTGGTGCGAGCGCGGCCACGACGAAACCGGCGGCCCGCACCTGGTGGAGCCCGGTCGGCCACGGGAGCAACCGGGCGAAGGGGATGTGGAGGACATGCCCGACGGAAACCCGGACCGACCGGCGGTAGAGCGGATCGGCGCAGGTCGGACTCAGGAGGATGCCGCGCACCCCGAACGCGGCGGCGTTGCGGAACAGGGCCCCGATGTTCTCGTGGTCGTTGAGACCCTCGAGGACGGCGACGAGCGGTGGTCCGTCCGAAGTCGAGATTGCTGACGCGGCGGCCAGCAACTGTGCGGTATCGAAGGGGGCCGGACGATGCGCGACCGCGACCACCCCGCGATGGAGAGCGAAGCCCACCGTGCCGGCGACGACGGCACGAGACCCGACGTACACCGGCGCCCCGTGGGCCCTCGTGGCAGCCACCAGGTCACCGGCCGCCGTCACCTGGTGGTCGTCAACCAGCAGCGAACGTACCGTGTATTCGGAAGTGAGAAGTCGGGCGACGGCGAGCCTCCCTTCGACCACGAAAACCGACTCGTCGGCCTCCATCCGGATCCTCTTCGCCGGGTCGTTGAGGTCCCGATAGGAGTCGAGGCGGGGATCGTCGGGGTCGACCACGGCAATGAGCGGGCCCGGCGTGGCACCAGGTGGCTGCCTGGGAACGAACGACACGCCGCCAGCCTCGCGTAAGGGGATGCCGCGGGTACCGGTGCCGACCGTCGGCGCCGCTCCTACAGGGGCGGGCGGAGGCCGTCCTCAATCATGGCCAGCAACCGTGCGCTCTGTCCGGCTGTCAGGGTCGCACTCATGCACAGGGAACCGAGGAGCTGCATCAGGTCCGGCCCGTCAATGTCCATGCGCACCTCACCGGCCCGCTGGGCCCGGGTGAGCACAATGCTCAACGCTCCTTCGATGCGCTCGCGCGCCGCCACCCGGAGGTCTGGATTCTTCTCGAAGGCCTCGTGCAGCTCGTTGAGGAACCTCCGCTTGCCGCTGGCGTACAGCACGAACGCCTCGAGCCACGCCACCAGGGCCGGCCAGGGCTCCATGGCCACGACCACCGACTCTGCGACGTCGATCAGCTCGTCGACGCCCTCCCGGTAGACGGCCTCGACGACGTCGATCCGCTTCGGGAAGTGCCGGTAGAGGGTCCCCACGCCCACGCCAGCCTCTTTGGCGATTGACTCCATCGACGCCCCGCCGCCCTGCTGGGCGAAGACGGTCCGTGCCGCCGAGACCAGCCGCTCGTAATTCCGCTTTGCGTCGGCCCGCATCGGGCGCCCTGCGTCACCGACGTGGGGAAGATCCACCTCAGCCGACTCCGTCCTCAGTTCAACGGTCATCTCTCCTGCATTCCTCCCTGACCTGATCCTCCCGCTTGCAAAGCGGAGGCACCCTCCGTATAATAAACGGAGGAAGCTTCCGCTTAGCCACGATAGCAGCGGAAAGATCGGATAACAATGCCTTCACTTGCCATTCTAGGGTCGCGCCCCGCGCCCGACACCGGCCCGAACCAGGGCTGGTCCAGCCGGATTCGGACCAGGCTCAGCCACCCCACCGTGTTCCTCTTCGTGATCCTGACCGCCCAGTTGATGGTGGTCCTGGACACGACGATCGTCAACGTCGCCCTCCCACACGTCCAAGAAGGCCTCCGCCTCTCGG
>Ga0302324_100017216_pt1 | contig 14343 bp, 11 predicted proteins | sample Palsa_T0_1_FD_201949 | JGI IMG/M metagenome (GOLD analysis project Ga0302324, IMG submission 201949) | Peat permafrost microbial communities from Stordalen Mire near Abisko, Sweden - Palsa_T0_1 | ecosystem: Environmental > Terrestrial > Soil > Palsa > Peat permafrost | place: Sweden: Abisko... | reverse complement strand
TGCTCTTTCGCCGCCGACACGAAGTCCCGCGAACGGGACAAGGGACGACGGCGTCGAACCTGGACACACTCCTCGACCGAGGGAATCGATCGAGTTGTGCATGCTGTTGAGTTTTCAAAGACCGTCGCACCTCTCCAGGAAGGGAATCCTTCTCAGGGGTACGCCCTAAACGCCCGCAGGGGCATTTCAGGGACGGACCGACAAGTATAGCGCGGTCCAGCGGGTCCGGGCAACCGCGTCCACATTGAGGCCGCGGCGCCCCAGCCGCGGGACGGTGGCCAGCATAGCGGGATCGGGGAGGCGAAGCCTCCCCAGCCCCAGCAGTTCGGCGCCAGCCGAACTGCCAAGGGAGTCGGCGCCAGCCGACTCCCCCCTCACGACACGATCTGCACCGTGACCGTGCGCTTGCGTGGCCGGTCGTCGAAGTCGATAAGGACGATCTGCTGCCAGGTCCCGAGGGCGAGCGAGCCGTCCACCAGGGGGATGGTCACCGACGGTCCGATCACCGCCGCCCGGAGATGGGCGTGGGCGTTGGAGTCGTGGTTGAGGCGATTGTGCTCATAGTCGGCACCGCGGGGGATGAGGCGATCGAGCAGGGCCTGGAGGTCATGGACCCCGCCGGTCTCGTACTCCATCGTGGTCACGGCGACGGTCGACCCCGTGGCCGCCACGCAGACCAGCCCACGATCGACGCCCGTGGTGGCGAGGATGCGGAGCACTCCTTCCGTGAGGTCGACGATGTGGCCGTCGCCCGGCGTGTCCATCCGCAGCACCCCGCCGTGGACGGCCATCAGCCCCTCACACCACCCGTACGCGCGCGAAGCGCCGCTTACCCAGCTTGAGCACCTTGCCGTCGAGCTCGGAGGCGGGGAGGTCGAGCACTCCGGCGGCCACCGTCTCGCCGTCGAAGCTGACCCCGCCCTGAGCTAGCGCGCGCCGCGCCTCCGATGTCGACACGCCGAAGGCGCGCCGGATCAGTTCGGGCAGATGAACGGTCTCCCCCGCCTCCGCCGCCGGCCACTGCACCTCCTCGACCTCGTCCGGGGTGCCGTGCTCGCGGTGCACGCGGTCGAACTCGCGCTCGGCCGCCTCCGCGGCGGCGCCATCGTGGAACTCGGCGACGAGGTCTCGCGCCAGGGCCCGCTTGGCGTCCCGGGGGCCCACCTCCTCGGGCACCGGTCGTCCGAGCAGGAGCTCGTAATACAGGGGCACGACCGAGTCCGGGATGCTCAGGGTCTTCCCGTAGATCTCCGCGGGGGGCTCGCTGACGCCGATGTAGTTGCCCAGCGACTTGGACATCCGGCGCTCACCGTCCGTGCCCGGGAGGATGGGCATGGTCAGGATGGTCTGCTCGGGGATCCCGTAGGCGCGCTGGATATCGCGCGCCAGCAGGAGGTTGAACTTCTGGTCGGTGCCGCCGAGCTCGACGTCCGCCTTGACCTCGACCGAATCGTAGCCCTGCAGCAGCGGGTAGAGGAGCTCGAGCAGTGAGATGGGCGCGCGCACCGCCTGACGCTTGGCGAAGTCGTCGCGCTCGAGGATCTGGGCGACGGTGGTGGTGCGCGCCAGGCGGAAGAGCTCTTCCATGGGCATGTCGAGCCACTCGCCGTTCCGGCGCACCTCGACCCGCTCGCGGTCGAGGATCTTTAGCGCCTGCTCCTGGAAGGTCCGCGCGTTGGCGTCGATCTGCTCGGGCGAGAGCATGGGCCGCGTATCCGAGCGCCCGCTCGGATCCCCGACGCGCGCGGTGTAGTCACCGATGATGAGGACGACGAGGTGCCCGAGCTCCTGGAACTCGCGCAGCTTGCGGAGCACAACGGTGTGACCGAGGTGGATGTCGGGGGCCGTCGGGTCGATCCCTAGCTTCACCCGAAGCGGCCGGCCCTCCGCGAGCTTTCGCTCGAGTCCGCCTTCGGGAAGCGAATCGACCGCGTTCCGCGCCAGCCACGCAGCCGTGTCGGCGGGCGTGGTGCGCTCTCCTGACATCCGGGCCAATGCTAGACTCTCGCCCTCCCGGCGGGGGTTCATTGCCGCCCCCCGCCACGTGGCCGCCAGACGGGCCGCCGGGCTGACTTCCCCCCACCAGCAGCCCATTGATCGCATGAGCGACGACGTCCACAGCACCATGCCGGGCGATGACCCCGGCGGGCCGATCCCTTTTGCGCCCCCGCGCAGGCGGCGGCTGCGCAGGTCCGCGCACGGACGGCCCGCCAAGCCCCGGATACGCAAGTTCCGCCTGGTCCTGATCCTCCTCGGCTTCGCCGCCCTCGCGCTCGTGTCCACCGCCTTCGGAATGATGATGGCGGTCGCCCAGGACCTCCCGCAGCTCGACAACCAGGCCCAGTACAAGCACGCGGCGAACTCGGTTCTCTACGACGACAAGGGCAAGCCGATCGGCATCTTCGCCCCGCCCAACAACGTGGTCGTCGTCCAGCACCTCAACCAGATCTCCAAGTACATGCAGGACGCGGTCATCTCCGTCGAGGACAAGCGCTTTTACCACAATTCAGGGATCGACTTCCGCGGCGTCGCCCGCGCGGTCGTCGCCGACCTGACCGGCGGCGGCGCGCTCCAGGGGGCATCGACGATCGAGCAGGAGTTCATCAAGGTCGCGCTCTCCGAGGAGGGCAACAGGACGATCTTCGAGAAGCTCCGCGAGGCGGCGATGGCCTACAACCTCGACCACCGCTGGTCCAAGCAGAAGATCCTCAGGGAGTACCTGAACGCGATCTACTTCGGTAACGGCGCGTACGGCATCGAGTCGGCCGCGCGGGTCTACTTCGGCTCGCAGCTCGGTTTCGTCAACACCGGCGCCTCGAGTGGCGTCAACGCGTCGGTGGCGCCCGGCTCACCGACCACCTCCTCCGCGGCGACGGACGCGCCGGCCGGCGCGTGCGGGGATCCTCCGCTTCCCCTGTGCGCCTCGAAGTTGCAGCCGTACCAGGCAGCGCTGCTGGCCGGGATGGTCGCCTCCCCGACCGGATATGACCCCGTGCTGCACCCACGGGCGGCCCGCGAGCGGCGCAACCTGGTGCTCCGGGACATGCTCGAGCAGCGCTACATCACCCGCGCGCAGTACCGCAAGGCGATATCCCGGCCGCTCCCCAAGGCGTACCAGATCCTCCAGCCGCAGGAGCCCACGGCTGCCCCCTACTTCACGAGCTGGCTGGCGCCGCAGATCCTCAGGGCGATGGGGGGCAACCCCGCTACGGCCGCCTACCGCGCCTACTACGGCGGGCTGAAGATTCGCACGACGATCGATCTGCCCCTGCAGCAGGCGGCCGAGAACGCGGTCAACGACGAGCTCCCTCAAGGCGAAGGGCTTCCCTCGGCATCGCTGGTCGCGATCGACAACAAGACGGGCGAGGTCCGGGCCATGGTCGGTGGTCCGGACTACCAGACCGATCCCTTCAACCTGGCCACCGAGGGGTTCCGCCAGCCCGGATCATCGTTCAAGCCCTTCACCCTCGCGGTCGCGCTCGAGGACGGCATCTCCCCGTACTCGCTCTGGGACTCCGCGCCCCAGGACATCCCCTTCAAGGGCCCAGGGGGCGTCGAGGGGCACTTCATCGTCCACAACTTCGACAACACGTACGTGGGCCCGAGGACGCTGCTGAGCGCGACCACGTACTCCGACAACTCGGTCTACGCCCAGGTGGGCATGAAGGTGGGGACCAAGAACGTCGCTCGGATGGCCAAGGCGGCGGGGATCCGATCGTCGATCTCGACCAACCCCTCGATGATCATCGGTGGGCTCAAGACCGGCGTCAGCGCGCTCGACATGGCCCACGCCTACGAGACGTTCGCCACCGGCGGTGTGAAGGTCTACAACTCCAAGCTCGGTGACACTCACCAAGGGCCGATCGGGATCGAGAGGATCAGTTGCCCGCCGACGACCGGCTGCCCTGAGCGAGTGATGGTGAATCACCCCACCTACAAGCGCGTGATGCCCGCGTCGATCGCCGCTGAGGTCGGGCAGATCCTCACCACCGTCGTCCAGTCGGGCACCGCCACCCAGGCGGCGATACCGGGAGTGTTCGCGGCCGGCAAGACGGGCACGACGTCCAACTACGGCGACGCCTGGTTCGTCGGCTGGACCCCCAACCTCACGGTGGCGGTCTGGGTCGGCTACCCCAACAAGCTGATCCCCATGCTCACGCAGTGGGACGGGGGGCCGGTCGAGGGCGGCGATTACCCGGCGGCGATCTGGCACAACTTCATGGTTGAGGCGTTGCAGATCCTCAACCAGGAGGAGGCGGCGGAGACCCACAAGACGATCACCACGACCACGCCCGAGACGACCACCCCGGTGGGGCCCGCGCCGGTAGGCCCCTCGACGATCGCCACCACCGCCCCTACGACCGCCGCGCCGAAGAGTCCCACCACCCCAACACCGACGACTCCCGCGACTCCGCCCCCGGCCGGCAACACAGGCACAGGCGGCACCGGCGGGAACACGGGAACGGGCGGAAACTCAGGAGGCGCCGCTCCCGCCTCCGGTGGCGCCGGCATCGGCAGCTCGCCCTAGCGAGCGGCGATCAACGAGCTTGGTAGTGGACCTCGCCTGACCCGTCCAGCTCGGTGACCACGAATGGCGTGCGGTAGCGTCCGACAACTGCTGTGCACGAGAACACGACACCCTTCTGCTGATGCACGCTCGCCGGACAGTGCACGTCGGCATGTTCACCACGTTGAGCCAAGCTACTACGCTCGATCGCCCGTGCGATCTTCTTGGTGTTGAGGACGGTGAGTGATCTCGGGGAGCCGGCCGATCGCGATGGGCTTCCCGAGCCGCCACATCCTGCGACGGCGAAGCTCGTGGCAACGAGGCAACCTGTCAGGACCGAACGGATCAGCACGCGGCGGATGGCCTTCGATAGCGGGGGCGCGCGGTGACGGCGATTGGACATATGGGGTCTCTCCGAGTCGAAACAGGCATTAGGGTCTAGTTGAGTTTCTCGATGAGGAGGGAGGCGTTCACGTTTGTCTGCGTTCCTCCGTCGAAGGTTTGGAGCGTGACCGCTGCAGCTGAGCTGTAGTTCACGAGCGTGAGATCACTGCCGGCATCGGCAGTGAAAATCGCCTGCCCGACGTTCGGCTGGGTACCGGCACCCGAGCCGTAGACTGCACCGGCGATCGGGACTCCGTTGACAAACAGAGCCATCTGGTTCGGTTCCACGCCTGACACCGAGAACGTGACCTCGTAGTCACCGGCCGCGGCGAGGACGATCGTGCTCGTGCCCAAGGCATGCGTCAGTCCGGAAGTCATGACACCGTTCGCATCGAAGGTGACGGGAGTATTTACGGCCACGGTTTCCAGACTCGAGTTGTAGATGTAGCCGTACTGCGACAGTCCGCTGCCGCCGGCCGGGCCAGCTGGCCCGGTCTGACCTGCCGGTCCTTGGACTCCATCGGCTCCGGTCGCTCCGGTAGTTCCGGCAGGTCCCGCCGGCCCCGTGGCGCCCGTCGATCCGTCGCTGCCGCTGGCGCCTGGAGAGCCCGCGGCGCCAGGAGAGCCCGTGGCGCCAGCAGCGCCAGACGCTCCTGGCGAACCCGACGCGCCCGTCGATCCGGTATCGCCGGCCACTCCTTGGGGACCTGTCGGACCGGCGGCGCCGACAAATCCCTGGACCCCTTGCAAACCCTGTGAGCCCGTCGAGCCCGTCGATCCGGTCGCGCCCGCCGCGCCCGCCGCGCCCGCCGCGCCCGCCGCGCCCGCCGCGCCCGCCGCGCCCGTAGAACCCACGCCGCCCGTCGCGCCTGTAGAACCCGCCGCGCCCGAAGCGCCCGTCGAGCCCGCCGCGCCCGTCAATCCGGTGGAGCCGGTTGCTCCTTGGGGACCTGTCGGACCAGCAGCGCCGACCAGACCCTGGAGACCTTGCAGACCCTGTGGACCGGCCGCACCGGTTGCTCCGGTAGCACCGGCGGCGCCCGGCGAACCCGCCGCGCCCGTCGATCCCGTAGCGCCCGCAGCGCCCGCAGCGCCCGTCGATCCCGTAGCGCCCGCAGACCCCGCAGCACCCGTCAATCCCGTAGCGCCCGCAGCGCCCGCAGCGCCCGCAGCGCCCGCAGCGCCCGCAGCACCTGTCAATCCGGTAGCCCCCGCAGCACCCGTCAATCCCGTCGCGCCTGTAGAACCCGCCGCGCCCGAAGCGCCCGTCGAGCCCGCCGCGCCCGTCAATCCGGTGGAGCCGGTTGCTCCTTGGGGACCTGTCGGACCGGCAGCGCCGACCAGGCCCTGGAGACCTTGCAGACCCTGTGGACCGGCCGCACCGGCTGCTCCGGTAGCACCGGCGGCGCCCGGCGAACCCGGCGAACCCGCCGCGCCCGTCGATCCCGTAGCGCCCGCAGCGCCCGCGGCACCCGTCAATCCCGTCAATCCCGTCAATCCCGTCGCGCCCATAGCACCCGCAGCACCCGTCAATCCGGTCGCGCCCGCAGCGCCCGCAGCACCCGCAGCACCCGTCAATCCGGTCGCGCCCACAGCGCCCACCGCACCCGCAGCACCCGCAGCACCCGTCAATCCGGCGTTACCGGTGGCTCCTTCCGGACCCATGGGACCCACCGCGCCGGCGGCACCAGCGTAACCCTGGACACCCCGCAAGCCCGTTGGCCCCGTAGCCCCGGTCGAGCCGGTGCGTCCGGCTGCTCCGGTACTTCCCCTTGCGCCTTTCTTGCCCGGGACTTCCTTGTGGCCCTGATGGCCCGGTTGCGCACGGCAAGTCGGTAACTGCTTGTGGAGGCAGCCGGAAGAACGGTGGGGCCCGACTCTTCCTGTGAACCCGTAGGGACTGCACGGCGGAAGGGGTCGAGGTGAGCAGGCCGCGGCCGCCAGGCTCGCCGACCACAGGAGGACCGCCAACGAGCTCGTCGCCAGGAGCAGCAGGCTGCGGCACCGTGAACTGCCCATATCTGTACCGCCTTCCTTGGCTCCAGTTCGGGGTCGCCGGTCCTCGAATCCCATGATGGGTGGGGGGCGGAAGCCAGGCGGCGAGTCAAGTCAGCGCGGGGGCTGAGATTGGCAGGTAAGCGACCGTTACGTCCGGTATCGGCAGCCTGGTGAAAATGCTGTAGCCCCGGTGCGGCGCTAGACGGTTGCACCCGTCGCCACCGGCAGGGGCCGGGAGACGAACCTGTTGCCGGCGGCGCAGAAGCGCCACGGCAGCTCGGCCGCCTTGGTGATGCCGATCCGGGGGCCGGAGACTATTTTCACGTCCCGCCACGCACGAGGCCGTTGCCCGATGACCACGGGTCCCGCCGCCAGGTCGGCCCCGTTGTCCACAAGCTCCACCTTCAGCGCCTGGGTGAGCTTCCCCGGACCGGAGCACAGGTCCTCGGTGCGATCCAACCCCCGCCGGGCGCGCATGATCTCGATCCCTTCGAGCGGCTCGAGCGCGCGGATGAGGACCGCGGCGCCGACTCCCTCGGGCTCGCACACCGCATTCAGCATCCTGTGGATCCCGTAGGAGCGATAGACGTAAGCGCGGCCCGGCGGGCCGAACAAGGTAGCGGTGCGTGGCGTCAGCCCCACGAAGGCATGGCACGCGGGCTCTGAGTCGTGATAGGCCTCGGTCTCGACGATCACCCCGCTCACCCCGTCATGCTCGACTACGCAGCCGATCAGGTCGCGGGCTACGTCCACAACCCCCCGGGCGTAGAACCCGTGTTCGAGGGGGCGCTCCACCACTACTCGGCGCGAGGGGCGGCGATCGCGTCGCGGGCGCGCTCGATCTGCTCCCGCACGCGCGCGAGGCTCGTCCCCCCCTCGGAGACCTTCGTCTCCAGCCACGCCCCGTCGCTGAGGACGGAATAGAACTCGTCGTCGATCAGCGGGGAGTGCTCGGCGAGCTCGTCGGGGCTCAGTTCCGAAAGCGACTTGCCCTGGTCGATCGCGCTCCTGACCAGCCCCGCGACTACCCCGTGGGACTCACGGAACGGCATTCCCCGCCGCACGAGCAGGTCGGCGATATCGGTGGCCGCGAGGAGCTCGTCGCCGGCGGCGGCCGCGAGGCGCTCGCGGCGGAACTCGATCCCTGAGACCATGCCGTTGGCGGCGGCCAGACACAGCTCGAGCGTGTCGACGGCATCGAACAGGTGCTCCTTGTCCTCCTGCATGTCCTTGTTGTAGGTCAGCGGCAGGCCGTGCATCACGCCGTGCATGGCGACCAGGTGAGCGGCGATGCGCGGCGCCTTGGCGCGCAGCAGCTCGGCGGCGTCGGGGTTCTTCTTCTGGGGCATGATCGAGGAGCCCGAGGCCCAGGCATCCGACACCTCGCAGAACCCGAACTCCTCACTCGACCACAGCACGATCTCCGCGCCGAGCCGGGACAGGTGGGTTGCGCACGTCGCTGCCGCGGCGAGGTAGTCGAGCACGAAGTCGCGGTTGGAGACCGCGTCGATCGAATTCTCCGCCACGCCGGTGAAGCCGAGCTCGCGGGCGACGGCGCCACGGTCGGTGTCGAAGTTCACACCCGCCAGCGCGCCCGCGCCGAGCGGCAGATTGCCCGTGGCGGCACTCACGCTCGCGAAGCGCTCTCGGTCGCGCGCCAGCATCCACACATAGGCGAGCAAGTGGTGGCTGAGATACACGGGCTGCGCCCGCTGCAGGTGCGTGTAGCCGGGCATCGGCCAGTCGAGGTGTGCCTCGGCGAGGCCGACGAGCGTCTCGGCGAGCCGCCCGATCGCCTCGGCGGTCTGATGGGCATGGGCGCGGACGAACAGGGCCATGTCGGTAGCGACCTGGTCGTTGCGCGAGCGCGCGGTGTGGAGCTTTCCGCCGACCCGTCCGGCGAGCTCGGTCACCCGCCGCTCGATGGCCATGTGGATGTCCTCATCCCCCTCGGCGAAGGGAAACGATCCCTCCCCCAGCTCGCTCTCGACCTGGTCGAGAGCCGCGTGGAGCTGATCGCGATCGTCCTCGCTGATGATTCCCCGCGAGGCCAGCATCGCCGCGTGCGCGCGCGACTGCTGGACGTCGTAGGGGCCCAGACGCCAGTCGTAGCCGATCGAGTCGTTCAGCGCCCGGAAGATGGTGTCGGGAGGCTCGGCGAAGCGGGACATCGCGAGTGATGTTATGGCCCGGCCCCGGCCCGGGCCTGAACGACGACCTCGCCCAGCGCCGCAGCCACCCGCGCCACCTGGCTCTGGCCGAGCTCGGGGAAGAACGGCAGGGCGATCGAGCGAGCGGCGACGTCCTCACAGATCGGAAACTCGCCCTCCCGGTGCCCGAAGCGCTCCCGATAGAAGCTCATCAGGTGGATCGCTGGAAAGTAGGGCTTGCTCGGGATCCCACGCTCGGCCAGCGCGAGCACGGTCTGATCGCGGTCCATGCCCCGCGGCAACTGCACCACATACGCAAACCATCCCCGCCGCGCCCCCCCGCTGTCCGGACACGGCAGCTCGAGGTCTTCGATTCCCGTCAGCGCTTCGCCGTACCAGGCCGCAACCTGGGTGCGGCCCTCGAGCATGGCGTCGAGTCGCTCGAGCTGCGCGAGCCCCAGCGCGCAGGCAACATCCGAGAGCCGGTAGTTGAACCCCAGCCGGTCGTGATCGAGCCAGCCCATGTCCGGCGCGCGGCCCTGGTTGCGTTCCGAATCGAGCCGCTCCTTGAGCTCCGGGTCGGCGGTCGTGACCATCCCCCCCTCCCCGGTCGTCAGCTGCTTGTTCGGATAGAAGCCGAACACGGCGGGATGGGCGCCGCCCGCTCCGACCGGGGTGCCGTCGGGGTGGAGCGCGCCGAGCGCTTCGCACGCGTCCTCGACGATGGGCAGCCCGAGCCGCTCGAGCGCGGGAATGTCAGCCGGGTAGCCGAACACGTGGACGGGCAGGATCGCCGCCGTCCGCTCGGTGACCGCCGACGCGGCGGCTTCGGGCGAGATGTTGAGGGTCACGGGGTCGATGTCGGCGAACACGGGACGAGCGCGCTCGTAGAGCGCCACGTTGGCGCTCGCTACGAACGAGAAGGGGCTGGTGATCACCTCGTCACCGTCCGACACTCCGGCCGCGCGCAGGGCCAGGTGCAGACCGGCGGTGCCGCTCGAGACGGCGCTCGCGTAGGGGGCCCCCACGTGGGCGGCGAAGGCTGTCTCGAACTCCGGGAGCCGCGGACCGAGCGAGAGCTGACCGGAGCGCAGCACCTCGAGCACGCGCTCCTCCTCGGCGGCGCCGATGACGGGACGCGCGAGCGGAATCGGCTCGTCCGCGCTCACGGACGCGGGATCGCGCGGGCCGGCTGCGCGGGCGCCTGCACCTGACGCCCTGGCTGCATCCCGAACTCGAGCGAGTCGACGAGCGCCTCCCACGAGGCCTCGATCACGTTCTCCGATACGCCGATCGAGCCCCACACCGCCTGGCCGTCGGAGGCGTCGAGGAGGACACGAGTCACCGCCCCGGTGCCCTTGGTCTCGTCGAGGATGCGGACCTTGAAGTTGACGAGCTCGATGTCGCGCAGGTGCGGGTGGATCTCCGAGATCGCCTCGCGCAGAGCCTTGTCGAGCGCGTGCACGGGACCGTTGCCCTCGGCGGTGCGCACGTAGCGCTCGCCGTCGACCCAGATCTTGATCGTCGCCTCGGTCTCGACGCGGCCGTCCGCGCGCTTCTCGACGATCGCGCGCCAGGACTCGAGCCGGAACAGCGGCTCGTACTCGCCGGTCTCCTTGCGGAGCAGCAGCTCGAAGGAGCCGTCGGCGGCCTCGAAGTGGTAGCCGTGGTGCTCGAGCTCCTTGACGCGCTCGACGACACGTCTCGCCGCGCCGTCGTCGAGCTCGATGCCGGCGTCCTTGGCGCGAGCCTGCACGGTGCCCTTGCCCGAGAGCTCCGAGACGAGGAGCTCGCGGCCGTTGCCGACCACCGCCGGGTCGATGTGCTCGAACGTGGTCGGATCGGTCCTCACTCCGGCGACGTGCATACCGCCCTTGTGCGCGAAGGCGTTGCGTCCGACGTACGGTGCGTCGGGGTCAGGGGTGAAGTTGAGTAGCTCGTCGATGAAGTGCGAGGTCTCGCTCAGCGACGCCAGGCGCGCGTCGGTGAGGCACTCGTACCCGAGCTTGAGCTGCAGGCTGGGAATGATCGAGACGAGGTTGGCGTTGCCGCAGCGCTCACCGTAGCCGTTCATCGTCCCCTGCACGTGGGTCGCGCCCGCCTGCACGGCGGCGAGTGTGTTGGCCACCCCGCAGCCAGCGTCGTCGTGACAGTGGATGCCGACTTGCACGCTCGTCCGAGCGAGGGTCCGCGTCACCTCGAGCGTCGCCGCGGCCACGCTGTGTGGGAGCGTTCCTCCGTTGGTGTCGCAGCAGGTCACGGTCTCCGCGCCCGCCTCGGCCGCGACGAGCAGGCATTTCAGCGCGTACGCCGGGTCGTCGGCGTAGCCGTCGAAGAAGTGCTCGGCGTCGTAGATGACCCGCTTGCCCTCGGCGACGAGGAAGGCGACGGAGTCGGCGACCATCCGCAGGTTCTCCTCGCGGTCTACGCGGACTACCTTCTCGAGGTGCAGTGCCCAGGTCTTGCCGACGAGCACGGCGACCGGCGCGAAGCAGTCGGCGAGGACACGCAGTCCCGGGTCCTCCTCGGCTCGCGAGTCGCGCCGGCGGGTCATCCCGAAGGCGGCGATGTCCGCGTGCTGGAAGCGCTCGGCCGCGAGCAGCGAGAAGAGCTCTAGCTCCTTCGGGTTCGATTCCGCGAACCCGGCCTCGATCACGTCGATCCCGAGCTCGTCGAGGCGGTGGGCGACGCGAACCTTCTCCCGCGCCGAGAGCGACATGCCCTCCCCCTGCATGCCGTCGCGGAGCGTGGTATCGAAGAGCTGGATCTTGGTCATGGTCGGCGGTCCTTTCGGCCCGCCATCACGCCGCCTTCGTCGGCACCTTCACGACGTCGATCCAGTCGCGGTAGCGTGGGTCGCGTCCGTGCAGCGCGTCTTCGAACACGCGCCGAAGCTCGGCGGTGATGGGACCGGGCACACCGCTCCCGATCGTGTGGTCGTCGATCTCCCGAACCGGACACAGCTCGGCCGCGGTGCCGGTCATGAACACCTCGTCGGCGAGGTAGAGCTCGGCGCGCGCGAGGTCGCGCTCGATCACTGTGTAACCGAGGTCGCGGGCGATCTGGATGATCGACTTGCGGTTGATCCCGTCGAGGATCCCGGCCGTCTGAGGGGGGGTGAGGATCTCGCCCTCGCGGACGATGTAGATGTTCTCCCCGGAGCCCTCGCAGACGAATCCGCGAGCGTCGAGGAGGACCGCCTCCTGGTAGCCGGCCTTCGACGCCTCGACCTTGGCCAGCACGCTGTTCAGGTACTGCCCGGTCGCCTTCGCGTGAGGGATCAGCGAATCGGGGGAGATCCGCCGCCAGCTCGAGACCTTGGCGCGGATGCCCTGGCTCTTGCCGTCCTCGCCCAGGTAGGCGCCCCATGGCCACGCGGCGATCACGACCTCAACGGGGCAGTCGAGCGGGTACAGGCCCATCTGACCGTAGCCCCGGAAGGCAAGCGGGCGGATGTAGCACTCCGACAGCCCGTTGGCCGCGATCAGGTCATGCGTCGCCTGGCGCAGCTCCTCGAGCGCGTAGGGGATCGGCATGTAGTAGAGCTCGGCGGACTTGTACAGGCGCGCGAGGTGATCACGGTGGCGGAAGATCGCCGGCCCGTGCGCGGTCTCGTAGGCGCGGATGCCCTCGAACACTCCGGTGCCGTAGTGAAGACCGTGGGTGAGTACGTGTACCTTCGCGTCCTCCCAGGCGACGAGTTCCCCGTTCTGCCAGATGAGGTCGACTTGGTCCACGTGAGGCTCCTTGCTACAGATGTTGGAGGACGGCGTCGGTGGCATCGCGCGTCGTGGCGGTGCCCCCGAGGTCGCTTGTGCGCAGCCCCTCGGCCAGCGCGCGATCGACAGCCGATTCTATCGCCGCCGCCTCAGATTCCAAAGCGAGCCCATGCCGAAGCATGAGCGCCGCCGAGAGGAACATCGCCAGCGGGTTCGCCCTGCCCGTGCCGGCTATGTCGGGCGCCGAGCCATGCACCGGCTCGAACAGGCCCGGGCCCTCGCCTCCGAGCGAGGCGCTCGGGAGCATGCCGATCGAGCCCGTGATCATCGCCGCCTCATCGCTGAGGATGTCACCGAACATGTTCTCGGTGAGGATGACGTCGAACGCGGACGGGTTGGCGACGAGCTGCATGGCGGCGTTGTCGACGAGCAGGTGGTCGAGCGGCACGTCGTATTCGCCGGCGAGTCCGCCGACCACCTCCCGCCACAGCCGGCTCGTCTCGAGCACGTTCGCCTTGTCGACGCTCGTTACCCGGCGGCGCGCCGCGCCGAAGGCCACCCGGGCGATCCGCTCGATTTCAGCGCGCGTATAGACGCAGGCGTCGCTGGCCTCGTCGGCGGTCCGGGTCTTCTCCCCGAAGTAGATCCCCCCGGTGAGCTCGCGCACGACGAGCAGGTCGGTTCCCTCGATCCGCTCGCGCTTGAGCGGGCTCGCGTCGTAGAGGGCGGGCACGGGCCGGACGGGACGTAGGTTGGCGAACAGGCCGAGGCCCTTGCGCAGACCGAGGAGGCCCTGCTCGGGGCGGGGCCGTTGTGAGTCGGTGGTGTCCCACTTCGGGCCCCCGACGGCGGCGAGGAGGACGGCGTCCGCCTGCCGGCACGCTGCCAGCGTCTCGTCGGTGAGCGCCGTCCCGTGCGTATCGATCGAGGCGCCGCCGAACACGTGCTCCTCGTAGTCGAGCTCGGTGACGGCGCCGAGGACCTCGACGGCGGGCGCAATGATCTCCGGGCCGATTCCGTCGCCGGGGAGGAGGACGATGCGCTTGCTCATGGCGGTCCCGGAAGCTAGCCGATCGCCGGCCGAGACGAGCTGCGGGCGTCGCGCCCGCGGCTATGCTTCGCTGGTGCCGACACTGGTGCTAGATCCCGCCGCGTATGAGATCGAGGCGTTGCTCGAGCGGCGCCGGCGCTCGGGTGTCGACCGGTTCGATGAGGTGTGGGGTGGACGTATCCGTTCACGATGACTAGGACGCCTTGAGCGCCACTGTGAGCTGCATGTGGGTACCGTCGGCAGTGGTGGGTTTCACGACGAAGGTCAGCGTCTTGACGTGCTTGTGCTTGACGGCAGCGGCGAGCGATGCGCTCACCAGCGTGGCTGGGACTCCGATTGTCAGCTGAAACTTTGAGGCGACGCTCCTGAGCTTGATCGTCAGCGCACCCCGGGTTGCGTGCGCTGTGAACCTCCGGCGCCTGCGGTCCGGTCCGGTGGCCGTGATCCCGCTCGAGAGGTCGTCCGTCGATGTCGCAAACGCGACCCACGGGCGCACTGATCTCGATCTGCTTGATCGCCCGGGGGGGGAATGCC
>Ga0302324_100017215_pt1 | contig 14344 bp, 10 predicted proteins | sample Palsa_T0_1_FD_201949 | JGI IMG/M metagenome (GOLD analysis project Ga0302324, IMG submission 201949) | Peat permafrost microbial communities from Stordalen Mire near Abisko, Sweden - Palsa_T0_1 | ecosystem: Environmental > Terrestrial > Soil > Palsa > Peat permafrost | place: Sweden: Abisko... | reverse complement strand
GGGCGAGCTGTACGGAAAGGTCAACAACATCGCCAACTTGATGCCCCCGCCGTCCGGAGCCGGCATCAACCTCACCATTTATGATGTGATCGGCCGCATGTATTACCTTGGCCTGCGTTATCACTTGTAGAAATGTCTCACCGACGCAGTAAGGGATGCAACACCGTGAAAAGGGCGCTATGCACGCTTGTTGCCGGAACAATGCTCATCCTCGGCAACGACCCCGCAGCCTGGGCGGCCAGCGCATCGTCTCAGCTTATTGGCACCTGGACCTTGGATCTGGCGAGGTCAAAGTTCAATCCGGGACCGGCACCCCAGTCCGATACGCGAAAGTATGAGCTCAGCGCTCAGGGTGTCACAGTCACCGTCAATGTAGTCAGGGCCAGTGGATCAGTCATGTCCGAACACTCTACTTACAAATCCGATGGCAAGGACTACCCTCTCATTGGCAACCCCAACGTCGATGCCCTTTCACTAAGGCGCATCAACGCCAGCACCACCGAAATCACGCAGAAGCTGTCGGGCAAGGTAGTGGGGACGGAGACCCGTATCATATCCGCGGACGGTAAAGTCATGACTATTTCGGCCCATGGGACGAACGCCCAAGGACTGCCGTTTGATCGAGTCGCGGTCTATGACAAACAATAAGCTATCGCCGCCGCTCCGTCGCAGATTGCCTATCCGCTCATAGCGCACGGTTATATTCCCGCACGAACTCTGTATCGGACTGCTATCTGGATCTGCGATTCGATCAACTCTGCGGTTTCGCCATACTCCACCCTCGGCGGAAATCGGCTCGTGACCCGAATCCATTCGGCCGCTAACTGCCAGCCCCGTCCCAGGTCGTGCATCCAGCCCATGGTCCAAGCGTGGCCCAGATCATCACTGGGCGGTCCGTAGAATCCACTGACCTGGTTTGTGCGAAAGTCATCGAATCGCGCCGTAAATCGTTCCTCCCTCCATCCGAAGCTCGTGAGCGCAAAGGCCGTACGGTACGTCATCTTGAACTGCTCGTCGAAATCCTCGTTCGGACCTACCGCGGTGTCGCCATCCAGGTATTGGACAAGAAATGTCCACGCGGCCGCCGGCTCGAGTCGCACACCGGCAGTCGTAAAGCGCGTCCGCCAAGCATAGGCGGTGCTGGTCTGCGCGCCGGGATCGGCCCGATTGTCGTATCGCAATGCACGTACTTCCAGCAGGTCGTGATGCCTCCAGGTCAGACCGCTGTAGTAGCCTGGATTGTGATCAACCTGGTGATAAAAGGTGATAGGCGGTTGACCCAAGCCACCAAATAGAGTCGAGGGCCGGTCGGTGAGCCCAAACCCGCGCTGCGCAAGCAGTGCGCCGGCCGGTTCATTCCAGCCGTACAGCGCAGCCACCAACGCGACGTCTCCGAAGTAGCCTTGGCTGGCACCCAGCCAGCGCGCTTCCACTTCCGTACCTATAGTACGAAATTCCTCCCCCAGCCACGTGTTCAGCGCCGAGGGCGTTATCGAATACACGTCGGACCAGCCAGCACCGCGGTTTTCCAGCGATACCGGCATAAAAAACGCCCCAGCCCTAGCGCTCCAGCGTATGGAATGAGTTGGAAACGGTCGCGCTTCGATAAACGCCTCACTGAGATCCACAAAATTGCGATCGTGATCGTCGTAGGCGTCCGCGACCACATGGGCGCTGAGAATATCCGTCAGGCGTAGCTGCATCGCCAGAAACGCTCGCCCAAGCCGCAAACCCTCATGATCGGGATCAAACCGCAAAATACCGAGTCCGCCGTCGAGAAATGAGGGCGCTCCGGTTGCGTTCACCCACCGTACATCGACTTCGCCGATTACAGTGAGCCGATCTTGTGCTTGCGCCAGTGTCCCCCACAGGCCGGTGCTCAGTAACAAGAGAGCAGCGCCAATGCGCATCAGTATTCCCAGTCTGCCCGCTGCGGCCTGGGCTCCGGCCGGGCGCGTTGATCTCGAGTCAACTGCACGCGGGCGCTTGAAGCCTCGCGCTCCCCGAGCTGCATTGTGCGGGTCAACGTGGCCGGGGGATCGGCGATGAACGGACTCCATAGCGTGAGGAGGTAATCGCCCGCAGGAACATCCGTGAGGTGCAACGCGCCCTGCGAATCGGTCTTGCCGAAGAAGCGTGCATCGGTGACGTAGATATAGCCAGCCATCTGGTCGTGAATGTTGCATCCCAGCACGACCAGTCCCGCCTTGTCAAACGTGACCGGCGGGTGAATTACACCTTTATACAAGGGCAATTGAAATTTCTTGGCGGCGGAGAACGAATAGACCTGGTGGCTCACGGAATCGTTGTTCGGAAACTCAACGCTCGTGCCGGCCGCAACCACCAGCACCTGAGGCACGAACGCGAGATTCCGTTGATCCATGACTGCCGTGGCGCCATTCGTTACAGGAGCAGCAGAGGATGACTGCACGGGTGCGACTGTTATCACCACTTCGGAAACAGGATGGCCGGCGCGGTCTACCACGGTGACGCTGAACTCCCCGGCCGAACACACGCGGACGGCTGCCATGGCAAGCAAGCACGCAAACGTGACGAATTTGGCAAAAGCGCGAGCCGTAGGCGCTAATTCCCTCCCAAATGGGCTTCTCGACCGCATACGACCGCGGGTAGCACAGCTAGCATGCGTCATGCGATTAAGTCTGCCTATGTTGCGTACTTTCCGCAGTCGAATCCTAGCGCTAGTGCTTGGGCTCGTCACGGTAGTTCTAAGCGCTACGGTAGTGGCGGTGGTCGTACGTACCCACGCCGAGGTGGAGCAGCAGGCAGTGCAGCAAGTTCTCTCGGCCGCCGATACGGCGCGCGAGATGCTGCGCTTTCGAGGCGACCAGCTCACCGGCGCCGCGGAGGTGCTCACCGCGGACTACGGCTTCAAGGAAGCCGTCTCCTCCGGCGATACGCCGACCCTGGTCTCTGCCATCAACAACCATCGGGCCAGAATCGGCGCCAGCGCAATTATTGTGTTCAGCACGGACGGGCAACTGATCGCCAGCACGCTCGGATCGCTGAGTGCACAGACTCAAAGCGACTTGCAAGCGCTGGTCAAGACTGACTCAGATACCGAAATGATACGGCTGTACCGATTGGTCGAAGGCCGTCCTTATCAGCTCGTACTCGCACCGGTGCTGGCGCCCGATCTGATCGGTTGGACCATCATGGCCTTTGCATTGGACGACAAAGTCGCCGCCGATATGGCTCGCGTTCTGGGCGTCGACGTCTCGTTCGTCACAGCCGGCGGCGGGGCAGGCACCGATATCGAAAGTTCTTTGGGCGGGACACGGCGGATGCAGCTCGAGTCGACCGCGAACGCACGCGCTACGGCCCCATTTTTCACCAAGATCGATGCGGATGAATATCTGACATGGATCAGCCCAATCCGTGCGAACAATGGTCGCCTCACGCTCGTGCTGCAGCGCTCGATGTCGGAGGCGCTTCGCCCTTTTGAGTTACTGCGGCAATCGATACTGATCATCGGCGCCGCGGCGCTGGCCGTCGCCTGCGCTCTGGGCGCCCTACTCGCGCGCAGCGCGACCCGGCCTATAGACGCCTTGATCCGGGCTGCCGAGCGACTGGAGGCGGGCGATTACAGCGCTAACGCACCGCCCGCCAGTACCACGGAGCTGTCGCGGCTAGCCAGCGCGTTCAACGCCATGGGCGCTGCGGTCGCTGATCGCGAGGCCACCATTCGGTATCAGGCACTGCACGACGGGCTGACGCGATTACCGACGCTCGCCCGTATTAGCGAGATCCTGCAGGAGCTGTTGCTGAGCGCGCGCATCACTAATAAGCCCTTGACCGTGTGCCTAATCGAGATTCAGCAGTTTCAGGATATCATTGCGTCATGGGGTCACGCCGCGGGCGACGAGGTGCTGTGGGAAGTCGCGCGACGCCTGACTGACGGCAGCCAGACGGACGAGAGAGTAGCCCGAATAGCCACCGACCGTTTCCTGGTGGTGCTGGAGTCGGTGAGTAGCGAGCAGGCGCGGGTGCAGGCTGAACGCATGGCAGAACGACTGCGGGCAGATTTCGACTATTCGGGCGTGTCACTGCAGCTCGAGACTCGAGTCGGCATAGCCGCCTTTCCTGAGGATGGCTCTCTACCCTCCGAGCTTCTGCAGCGAGCAGAGTTGGCCCTTTACCGTGCCAAAGACGCTGGGGCCACAATCGGCGTGTTCGTTCGCGGCGACGACGAATCGCACCGGCATCGCATGAGCATTGTCGGGCAGCTCCGTCACGCCATCGCGTCCGACCAAATGCAGCTTTTCTATCAGCCGAAAGTAGCCCTCTCCAGTGGACGCATATTGGGGTGCGAAGCGCTCATGCGCTGGAAGCATCCTGAGAAAGGATTCATTCCACCCAGCGAATTCATTCCCCACGCCGAACGCACCGGGTTAATCCGGCTCTTGACGGCGTGGGCACTCTCGAGCGCCTTGAAACAGCTCCGCATCTGGCAGGAGGACGGGTTCGAGTTCGATGTGTCTGTGAATGTTTCCCCTACGGACATCTCCGATCCGGGATTCGCCGACGGTCTGGCCATTCTGCTGGCACAGACGGGCGCTGATTCCCGTCATGTCGTGCTGGAAGTGACCGAAAGCGCAGCAATGAAGGACCTGCCCAACACCTTGCGGGTCATGGAGCAACTTCGCGTCCTCGGCATCCGTTTCTCCATTGACGACTTCGGCACTGGGTATTCCTCTCTCGCTCACCTCAAACGTCTTCCGGTCGATGAGATTAAGATCGATCGATCGTTCATCCAGGAGCTCGAAGCGCGGCCGGAAGACGATGTCATCGTGCGCTCGACGATCAACCTCGGACACGCCCTCGGTCTCAAGGTGGTCGCCGAAGGAGTCGAAGTCGCGGCCAGCTTTGATGCACTCCTGCGGTACGGGTGCGACTCAGTTCAAGGGTATTTCGTGTCAAAGCCGATGCCCGAGATCGAGTTTTCGCGCTGGGCGCGGGAACGCGAATCTACCCTGGTTCAAGCAGTCTCCACGAGAGAAACCCGAAACCCGTCCGAAGACCTGTTTGATGTCGGCTCGACGGACATCCATCCGGTGGAGGAGTCGAGCTTCATTAGCCCTAGCGACGCCCGATCCGCTCGCTAGACCTCGGATTCGAGGCTCGTTCGACCCCGCTCGGTGATCGAAGCGATAGCGGGACAATTGTATCGTTGCGCACCGCAGCACCTATATCGTTCACGCCAAGATTGCGCGCGGCTCGCTCATCACTAAAATCGGACACAATGCGCAGATGCGCGCCAAAATGCGCGCCTAGCCGTACCGGACACCCGCTCGGTACAGATAGTCCCCGTAAGTCCCCCAAGATAGAGGTAGACAGTGGAATCTCAGGCTGCGCCCGCTACCGCCGCCGCCCCACAGTGCCTAGCCGGTACGGGTGAGATGGCAACACTCTTGCTCTCTATGGATTGGTCGAGCACACCACTCGGATCCGCCGAGTCCTGGTCGCCGGCATTGCAGACGATAGTTCGGGTCATGCTGGACTATCGGCTGCCGATGCTGCTGTGGTGGGGCCCGCAGTTCTGCCAGCTGTACAACGATGCGTTTCGGCCCACGTTGGGCGCCAGACATCCGCGTTCCTTTGGACAGCGCGCCCGCGAGTGCTGGCCAGAAATCTGGCACAGCGTCGGACCACTGATCGAGGCCCCCTTTCGGGGCGCAGATGCCAATCACAGGGAGGATATCTGCATCGAAGTCGATCGCAGAGGAATCAAGGAGGAAACGCATTGGACTATCGCCTCTAGCCCGGTCTACGACCGCAGTGCGCCCGGAGGCATCGGCGGGGTCATTGGCACATTGAAGGAGATCACGAATGAGGTCGTAGAGCAGCGTCGCAACCAACTGCTGCGCGAGCTTGCCGTGCGCACGGTGGCAGCGAAAAGCGCCGAGGAATTTCATACGATCGCATTCGAGACTGTGGCAGCCCATCGGGAAGTGGTGCCATTCGCATTACTCTATCTCATCAGCGATGACCGTAAGAAGGCGTTGCTCACTGAGACTGCCGGTGTAACGATGGGGCAAGCTGAAAGCCCGCTGGAAATCGATCTCGAGTACGAATCTGGTCTCCACCGGCCTTGGCCGCTCTCACAGACGGGTAGCACCGCGGTTGGCGGGCAGGTCCTCGATCTGCAAAGACGGTCGAACCCATCGCCGCATGGTCCGACGGCGAATCCACGACGATCTGCACTGATCTATCCGGTGCGATCATTCGTCACGCAACAATTTACCGGCTGGCTGATTCTGGGCATCACTCCACAACTCACTTTCGATCGGCCTTGCCGCGACTTCTACGATCTGCTGTCGCGTCAAATCATTGCCCTCATCGCGACCGGGAGGGAACATGCGGCGGCGCGGCAGCGCGCCGAGGCATCCGAAGACGCCGAGGCGCGCGCAAGGGCTGAGTTGATGGGCGAATTGACCACCATGACTCGTCTGCACGAGTTCAGTACGCGCCTGGTCACTCAAACCGAACTGCCGCCGATCCTTGATGAAGTGCTCAAGGCGATGATGGCACTCCAGCACGCCGATCTTGGATGCGTGCAGCTCTACAACGGCGCACAGCGCAGTCTCGAACTCGTAGCCCAGCGAGGCTTTCGTGCAAACTTCCTACCCCAATTTCGCACTGCCCATGACGACAATACAATCTGCGGTCAAGCCCTGATGCGGCGCGAGCGCGTCATAGTAGAAGATGTGTTGAACGACCGGCTGTTTGAGCCGCACCGTTTCATCGCCGCGTCTGCGGGATTTCGTGGTGCCCAGTCTACGCCCCTATTCAGTCGAAACGGAGAGCCGCTTGGCGTCATCTCCACCTATTTTCACCGACCTCATAGCCCAGTCGAGCGTGACTTACGCTACTCGGACATGTACGCCCGCCAGGCCGCTGAGTTGATCGAGCGCGGCCGCACGGAGACTGCACTTCGAGCAACCGAAGATCGATTCCGCCGTTACTTCGAATTGGGGCTGATCGGCATGGGGATGAGCTCCGTGACTAAAGAATTTGTCGAAGTCAATGACGAACTGTGCCGAATTCTGGGCTACGAGCGCAGCGAGTTGCTGCAAATGTCCTGGACAAACCTATCCCACCCGGATGATCTCGCGGCTGATGTCGCTCAGTTCAATCGCGTACTGGCGGGCGAGATCGATGGCTATTCTTTGGACAAGCGCTGGATTCGCAAAGACGGCACAGTCATTGCGATCATCATGGCGGCGCGGTGCCAGCGACGGGCAGACGGTTCCGTGGATTATTTCGTAGAAATGGTACAGGACATTACCGACCGCAAACGGGCTGAACAGGAATTGCGACGCAGCGAGACCTATTTAGCCGAGGCGCAATACTTAAGTCACACCGGCAGTTGGGGTTGGGTCGTTGCCAGCGGAAAGGGGGTCTGGTCGCGCGAGACGTTTCGCATATTTGGCGTAGAACCCGGCGAATTCGAGCCCTCGTATGATTTATTTTTACAGTGCGTTCATCCGGAGGATCGACGGGACGTGCAGCAGGAACTAGCCCGCGCCGGACGTGACGGTAGCGACCTCCGAGTTGATTTCAGAATTGTGCTGCCGGATGGATCGGTCCGGCACCTTGAGTCCTTTGGTCATCCGACGATCGACGACTCAGGACATTTTGGGGGAGAGTACATCGGTGCGGTCATGGACGTTACCGAACTCAAAGAGGCCGAGCACAAACTCCGAAAGCTACAGAGTGAGCTCGCGCACGCGACGCGTGTGACCACGATGGGGCAACTGGCCACCTCAATCGCCCACGAGATGAACCAACCGCTTGGGGCCATACTTAACAATGTGAATGCCTGTCTTCGCCTTCTGGAAGATGCGCCGGTGCCACAGGAGGTAAGACGTGCGCTGACCGACATCGTCAATGACGCCGAGCGCGCGAGCTCGGTGATCTCTCGCGTGCGCGCACTGGCTAGACGTTCGACACCCACCAAGGCACTGCTCAACCTTAATGATGTCATTGCGGACGTGCTCATACTCACTCGGCGCGAGCTTGCCGAACGCGGGATCACGCTACGCACGGCGCTGGCGCATGATCTGCCACGTGTCGTTGGTGATCGCGTTCAACTGCAGCAAGTCATTTTGAATCTCTGCATGAACGCCATCGAAGCGATGAGTGAGGCGAGTAGCGACCGGAAAGTGATTCTGATCCATACATTCGGCAACGAGTTGAATGGCATATCGGAATCTGAAGTCGTGGTACAGGATATAGGATGCGGTTTCCCGCCAGAGGATGCCGAGCGGCTGTTCGAGGCGTTTTACTCGACCAAGTCGAGTGGCATCGGTATGGGGCTGAGTCTCAGCCGGACCATCGTCGAAGCGCACGGCGGCCGCATATGGGCCGCGTCGGACAATCAATCAGGGGCTAGGTTCCATTGTGCGCTGCCGTCGGAGGACCGGCAAGTGAAATGACGGATCGGGTTCCGATCATCATCGTCGTAGACGACGATGCGTCGTTCCGGCACTCGAGCGAGCGCCTCCTCAGATCAGTTGGATTCGAGGTGCAAACGTTCAGTTCGCCCGAGCCCTTTCTGGCAAGCCGTAGACCCGACGCACCCGCCTGTGTGTTGCTCGATATACGTATGCCCGGCATGAGTGGCTTGGAGGTGCAGCGATCACTGCTGCAGGCAGGTCGAAAACTTCCCCTGATATTTGTCTCAGGTCACGCCGACATTCCCATGTCGGTACAGGCGATGAAATATGGCGCCGTGGATGTTCTGACCAAACCAGTTCCGGAACCGGTGCTTCTGGAGGCAATTGCGCAGGCTATTGCGCGTGATCGCTCGACGCACTTGGAGCAGACACAGCTCATAGAGTTTGGGGAGCGTTATCATTTGCTCAGCGCACGTGAGCGTCAGGTCATTCGCCTGATTGTCACAGGAATGCTGAACAAACAGGTGGCGAGCCAACTTGGGATAGCAGAGACGACCGTAAAATTGCACCGCAGAAACGTCATGTTGAAAATGCACGCACGATCCCTCCCGGAACTGGTTCTGATGACCGAGCAGCTGCGTTTGGCCGGCATGATTTGAGCATAGGAAGCGGCATGCGCTAACCGGAGGTGACTCGGTCCCGGGTGTGACGGGACTGCGGTCAAGAGCGGCACCGACCGGTCCTAGCTGTCGTAGGACCTACACTAAGGTCTAGTGGCGCGCGCCGCGGTTTCGCCGTATGGTCGGTGATCCGTTCAATGCGAAACTCATGCCTCGGTGATGCCTCATTTTGGCGAGCTTCACAATCGCTTTTTGCCGTCGAACTCCTCGATCCTTATGAAAGCCTGAGGAAACGTCGTGGCGGCGAACTTAGCCGTGTGAACGCTCCAATCGCTCCGAAGGCCAATGCTTTGCTTGCGGCTTTGCCAGAGGTTGTGTACCGCCGTCTGCTCCCTCATCTCGAAGCCAGAGTATTGCGGCCTGGAGAGCCCCTAAATCCCGCGGACGGAAGTGTGGAATTTGCCTACTTTCCGGCTACCAGCATCGTTGCACTTCTGTATGACGTGGACGGTGCCCCCCTCAGGGCTAACGCCTGGCCTGTAGGTCGCGAAGGTATGCTCGGCATTTCGCAAGTTTTGGGCGTTCCAAAGTTTGTCACCCACGCCGAAGTGCTGATTGGTGGAACCGCATTCCGCTTATCCGCCACGTCATTGTTGGCCGAATTACAGCGGGCGAGCGCCTTGAAAAATCTGCTGCTGCGTTATGCTTTTGCACTCATTACGCAGGCTTCGCAACTGGGCGTATGCAGTCATTACCACTCGGTTGAACAACAACATATCCGATTTCTATTGCGAGCGTTCGACGGCGCCGGCAGCGAGCAGATTGACCTCACGCATCAACGAATCGCGGAACTGCTCGGCGTGCGGCGCGTCTCCATCACGCGGGCTGCAGGAAAGCTGCAGGCCGACGACCTGATCGAATACGTGCGAGGCCGCGTCACACTGATCAATCGCAAAAAGCTCGAGGAGCGCTCGTGCGTTTGTACCGCGATCATAAGACGCGCGTTTGACGACGTTTTGGGCTACGCACTCAACCCTGCGTGAGCCCCGCCGAAACGGCTGCGGTGGGTCCATTGACGGCTGGCGTCACACTATTGTCCTTGCCCTTTCCCTTGGCAAAACTCTTAAGCTGCTTGACCTGCTCGGCCGTCAAGGCCCTAACCGCAGAGATGGGTACCCGCAGAGGAAACGGTTCCCCCACAGACACGTAGTCGTCGATGCTGCAAATCCTGCCGGTGCGATCAGCGTCATCAAATCCGAGACTGAGATGAAAGCTCAAGTCCGGTATCGGCTGGAATAGCTTGACTAGGAAGGCGTCCTGCGCCATTGGCGCGTAGACGATCAGCGTTGATGGATCAAGGACGTCCCAGTGTCGGACGTTGCGTACCCAGAAGCAGGATTCCGTACCGGGCAGCGGTGTGTTGGCCTGCGCGGCTTGGACATGAGTCGTCGCGCAGCCGGTCAAACTGATCGCTGCAAGGGAGATTGCGATGCAGCATATACGCAGCTTGTCCATGGGCCACCCTTCAACTTGAAGATGTCCAACACAACGCGGCAAGTATTGGATCGTTGACGGGAGTTGCAGGGAGGCGTTCTGCAGCGAAACGCACGGACGCTAGACAATAGTCACGGCTATTACGAAGATACCGGCACGTTTTGCCAAAATTGCCGTACTATCGGATGGTTACGATTAAACGCCCACACCGACGTGGTCGCAAAAAGGGGGTCGGACTAATGAATAACTTCGCTCGCGTGGCGGCTCTGCCGATGGCGTTTCTGTTCCTGGGACTGGCGGTCGCCCAGGATGGTCCGGAATCGGTCATGCGAGGTACGAAGGAATTCCGTAGAAGCGTGCTGATCTCCGGACTCGCCGGGCCATGGGAGCTGACGTGGGGGCCCGACAACATGCTATGGGTCACCGAGCGGACCGGCAAACGGATCTCGCGAATCGATCCCGTGACCGGTCGCAAGAGCGTTGCAATTACTATTGACGAGGTTTCCGCACCCGGTGCCCAGGACGGTTTGCTGGGTATGGCGCTGCACCCAGAACTGCTGCGCAATACCGGCAACAATTACGTCTATGCGGCATACACTTACTCGGACCCAAACAAGGGAGCCAACCCGTGGTTCCCGGATCCCGCGAGCCCGTATCACTTCTTTTACAGCAAGATCGTGCGCTTCACGTACGACAAGGCGAATGGCACGCTGTCGAAACCCGTCGACTTGATCACCGGGTTGCTGGTCGGCAACGACCACTTATCCGGGCGACTCAGATTCGGCCCGGACAAGAAGCTGTACTTCACTATTGGCGATGGGGGCCACGATCAACTCGGCAATTTCTGCCTGCCCATCCAGTCGCAGCGCCTGCCGACCCAGGAGGAAGTCAATCGCAAGGATTACAGCGCCTATATGGGCAAATCGATACGCTTAAATCTGGATGGCTCCATTCCGAAGGACAATCCGACACTGGCCGGCGTGGTCAGCCACGTCTATACCTACGGCCATCGCAATATGGAGGGTATCGACTTCGGTCCGGACGGCACGCTGTATACCTCCGAGCATGGGCCGAAGACGGACGACGAAATCAATATTCTGACGCCCGGTTCCAACTACGGCTGGCCCAATGTCGCCGGCTTCAAAGACGATAAAGCCTATGAATACGCCCGCTGGGCCGATGCCTCCACGCCATGCTCGCAGCTGAAGTTCAGCGACATCGTAATTGACCCTTCGGTTCCACGCGAGCCCGAATCAGTCTACAAAATACCGTTCGTTGAACCGATTGCGACGATGTTCACTGTTCCGACCGGTTATAATTTCCACGACCCAGCCTGCAAAGGCGTCGACTTCATCTGCTGGCCGACAGTGGGCCCTTCCAGCGTCCACTACTATGCATCGAAAGGCAAAGGCATTCCCGGATGGGACAAAGTCTTACTGGTCACGACCCTCAAGCGAGGCTCGCTGTATGTACTACCGCTGACCGCCAATGGCAAGGCAGCGGCCGGTCACTTTTCGCGCTACTTCCAGTCTGAGAATCGTTATCGGGACTTGACCGTTAGTCCCGATGGCAGAACTCTATACATCGCCACTGATAACGGCGGACTCGCCGAAGCGCTAGCTGGCGGCGCGACCAGTACGATGCAGAATCCCGGCGCCATACTCGTCTTTACCTATGTGGGCGAAGGCAGCGGTACGGCTGCGGTAGCCGGTTCGAGCGGGAGCAGCCAGACGAGCGCCCCGACGCGGCCGGGCGTGATTGCCGGAATGTTGCCACAGTTCACCGCTGAACAGGCCGCCGCAGGCAAGAGCGCTTTTAATGCCAATTGCGCAGCTTGCCACGGCAATACGATGACCAACGGTACGTTCGCTCCGCCGCTGGCGGGCGAGTACTTCCGAAACAAGTGGGTCGGCCAGACTGTCCGGGCGTTTTACGACCACTCCAGAACCATGCCGCCGGCGGCTCCGGGTTCGCTGCAGGACGAAGCCTATACAGCCATCGTCGCCTATATACTCGAGACCAACGGATTCAAGTCGAGCGATACCAAACTGCCGCCCGGCGGCGAAGCGCTCGACAAGATGACGATCCAATAAGCGCTACTGCCCTGCGGCCAGACTCTCGTGCCAAAGGGCGGTAATTCGGGCTTTCAATAGCAACGCCTCGGCCCAACGGTCGGTGCTGTCATTGCCATCGCGACCCACGATTGCATACGGTTTTGGTCCCAACTCGCAAACAAAGGCCAGCGAATCGTCCGACCTGGCGCGACGCCGCCAACTCCGAAAGCCGTAGTCCCACCAGCCCAGAAAGATGTCGAACCATGTCTTGTGGCACGGAAAGCTGATTTCAATCTGCACCTGCTCGCGGCTGGCTACGCGCCCATGAAAGGCCCACGCATTGTCCATAATGCGATGCATATAGGCCTGATTTTCGTCCGAAATCGGCAACGCGAACTCGCGTGCGACGAGGAAATGCGACAGATCGGCCAGCAGCTTGAGATCGGGAAAGCAATCGAGTAAATCGAGCGTGAAATACAGATCCGTAGTCATACGGTCGCGGTGTGTCTCGAAATACACGGGGTAATCGACCTGCTCGATCAATCGACGCCACCCTTCGATGAGCGGAATGCAATCAGCGATTTTGCGCGGCCGCACGTCTGGCTGAATGTCGAGATGGTGCACGCCGATTTGCGCGCATAGCTCCAGCATCGGCTCGAGATCATCGACAGTTCTCGGAAAGCACTGCGCCTCAATCGCCTTTTCGTGCGGCTTCACTAAACCTGCAACCCGCCGAGCGTGGCGAGCGTCAGCGAAGCTCAGGCTTATGCCGTCGAAACCTGCATCTAGAATCAACTCGACGTTCTGCTCCAGCGTGCGCTCAATCCCGTCCGTGTGGCGCCTTTCCATAGCCCAGAGTGACTGGAATATCAAAAGCTTCTGCATGCCACGCGGCTCAAACGAAGGTCAGTGCGCCGAGTCCACGGCGGCAGCTCGCGGCGCCGTATGAGCATTGTTTGCGCCCGACTTGGCAGGACCAGGGGTTGTTGTCGCAGCCGGGGCCGTGGCCGCGGCGATAAGCGCGCCGGATCCGCCGTCCTCGAGCAATTGCTTCGCATCGGCGGTGCTGATTGCCAGAAACCAGGGATGATCCGAACTCTTGAGTACATAGAAATCGCCCGTCCCGGGTTTGGAGAGTGTCCACAGCGCAGACCGAGGCTGATCGTCCTTGATCGCGAGTCGTAGCGCGGGATGGTCCTGCTGCCAATCGGGATCAGGTTCGGTACCGAGTACCCGCTGCACACGCAGCTGAGTGACATCGCGCAGCAGCGCGTCGGCTCGCGTCACATTGAGTGCCTTACCCGCCTGCAAGGTCGGATCGCTCCAGCGGAATCCTTGGGCATCCGAGGCTTTGGTTCTCTGCAACTCAATGTGGTCTCGGGAGCCGTATTCGACATCTATGGAAGTCAGCTTGTCCGCGTTGCGCTTGAGCAGATTCTGATCCAGCCAGGCATCGGGCTGCGCTGGCAGTTCATAACTTCCGAGATCTACGCTGTACACGGCATGATCATCAGCGGTTCGAGCATTGGATCTGCGTACGCCCGAGGAATCCCCGATGTAGAGGCTAGCGATCACCTTGCCGCCTTGACTGAACACCAGTCGCCGCTCGAAAGCCTGATCATCGACCTTGAATCTTCGCAGCGCACCGGCACTGGTCGCTACCGGCAACCCACGCTTCAGTCTGGTCAGCTGCTCCACCAGACTGGAGATCTTGGCAGCATCTGCGGGAGCGTCGAAATATCCAGGGAGTGCCCAACCG
>Ga0302324_100017214_pt1 | contig 14345 bp, 11 predicted proteins | sample Palsa_T0_1_FD_201949 | JGI IMG/M metagenome (GOLD analysis project Ga0302324, IMG submission 201949) | Peat permafrost microbial communities from Stordalen Mire near Abisko, Sweden - Palsa_T0_1 | ecosystem: Environmental > Terrestrial > Soil > Palsa > Peat permafrost | place: Sweden: Abisko... | reverse complement strand
GCGGAAAGCCCCTACACCATCGCCCGCTCTTTCACGGTCAGATAGTGATTCAGCACTGAAGACGTCAGGAATTCCGGATGGATGTCGAGCGTGAGTGCGCCCTGCTCGTGCAGCCGGGCCAGCAGCAGCTCGCGTCGTCCGGCCATCTCCTGCGCCGCCGCCGCGCGAAACATCTGCGCCAGGTTTGCCGGGCGAGCCTGGGCAATCAAGTCGATCTCGGGCTGGGCCATGGCCACAAACAGCAGAACGTGCCGCCGCAGCAGCTGCATCGCCCCATCAATTACCTCGGGCCGCATCGCCGTCTCAGCCAGGTCTGTAATCCACAGGATCAGTGAACGCCGTGGCTGCAGCCGGTTCAAAATGGCAGTCGCGCGCAGATGGTCGGCCTCGCCTTCTTCTGCCCGCACCACGGCGAGCGCCTCGATAATCTGCCGCAGGTGCGACGCGCCCCGGCCCGGCAACAGCCGCTGCTGAATTCTTTGCCCATAGGCGAGCAAGCCGACCCGATCCCCGGAAAACAGGGCCAGTTGCGCAAGCGCGACTGCCGTTGTACAGGCAAAGTCCAGCTTGGAGTGCGCATTGCCTGCTCCTGTGGCGGCTCCAGCTCCGAAGGCTCCAGTAGGACGACTGCCCGGACCCAGCGCCGGCGTTACGCGCGACCTCATCAGTCGCCCGCAATCGAGCACAATCCAAACCGCCTGGCTGCGCTCAATCTGGTATTGCCGCGTGATGGGTGTTCCGCGCCGGGCCGTGGCCGTCCAGCAGATATCGCGCAGGTCGTCGCCTTCCCGATACTCGCGCAGGCTCTCGAAGTCCCGTCCCAGCCCGCGCTGCCGCGCCTGGCGCAACTGCAGGTCAATCTGCCGGCTCCGCGCCAGAAAGATCTGCTGCTCCTCGCCGGTTCGGAGCGCCGGATAAACCCTCACCTGCTGAACCAGATTCGCCTTGGCCCACCGCTCGGTCAACCCCAGCGGCGAGCGATAGCGCACGTAGAGCCATCCTGTCTCAGTGTCCCCGCGCTGCTCGGGCATGACCGTGTAGCGGAGCTTTGCCGGCACGCGCGGAAACGCCGTCAGCCGGTGCGTGGGCGGCTCGGCATTCACCTCCCCGGCGTCGAACCCGGTAAGCGCCGCCGGCAAGTCGTCCACCAGTCGGCAATCGATGATCGTGCGGCCCATATTTTCGATCGTCAACTCAATCTCTGTCCGGCTGTCCAGTGCGGGCGCATTGGACCATGACCGCCCCGCCGTTAGCTGCTCCGCGCGCGGCAGCCGCAGCCCATCCAACAGCGCTGCCAGCAACACCAGCGCATCCCAGCCCAGCATCGCGTAGGCCAGCCGCCCGTCCCAGAACCCCGGAATCAGCCACACAAACCCTGCCAGCAGCAGTGCAATCGCCCGCGGCGTCAGCCCGAAGGCCCACCACTTCCGCCGCCGCTCGCACACGGCGCGGATTGGGTCGGGATGGAGGCTGGGTAAGTTCATCGTGCCTTGGCTTGATCTTCAAGAATCTCAAAGACGTCCGCCTGGTACCTCAGGACATCTTCCATTTCCGCATTGAGAAGATCCGCGTTGGCATTAATGAGCTCGAGATCCCGCGCATTGATTTCATCTCGTTCCAACTTCTGAATGTGGCGGATCAACACCTGCTCAATGAAAGCCGAGCGGGAGCCCATTGGACCGACCTCACGATCAATTTGGTCGAGCACATCCTTTGAGAGCCTCACCGCAATTCTTTTCTTCATTTCCCCTCATTGCCGTTGGTGCTGTTGTGGAACGAGTTTTTTGACAGCAATCAGAGCTCCACCTCGTCGTTCCCTTCATTGGTCTGCAACGCATATTCACTGCCTTGGCACCGGAACCTCCGCAATCACATCCGCCAAAGCGCGATCGGCGTCGAACCCCTCCAGTTCAGCCTCCGGCTTCAGCATCACGCGATGCCGCAACACCGGCAGCACCGCCCGCTTCACATCGTCCGGAACCAGGTAATCGCGGCCGTCGAAAGCAGCCGCCGCCTGGGCCACGCGCATCAAGCTCAACGCCGCACGCGGGCTCGCGCCCAGCAGCAGCGTCGGCCACTCGCGGGTACGGCGGGCTAGCGACAAGATATAGCCATAAAGCTCCGGCTCAATCCGGATCGCCCGCACTTCATCGCACGCAGCGGCCAGCAGGCCCTCGGGAATCGGCACAATCCCCGCCTCCTCCAGCAACCCTCCCCCGTGGCCGCCGTGGTGCCGCTCCAGAATCTGCCGCTCCTCCTGTTCGCTGGGATAGGCAACGCGAATCTTCAGCAGGAATCTATCCAGTTGCGCCTCGGGCAGCGGATACGTGCCTTCAAAGTCGACCGGGTTCTGGGTTGCGAAGACCGTAAAATGCGCCGGCAGCGTGCGCCGCGTGCCATCGCTCGTCACCTGCCGCTCTTCCATGCACTCCAGCAGCGCCGCTTGCGTGCGCGGGGGCATGCGATTGATCTCGTCCACCAGCAACAGGTCGGTAAACACCGGCCCGGCATGAAAGCTGAACGTGTCCGAGCCCGGCCGCAGAATGCTCGTGCCCAGAATGTCGGCCGGCATCAGGTCGGGCGTCGCCTGTACGCGCTGGAAACCCAGCCCCATCAGCCGTCCCAGCGCCTTCACCATCAGCGTCTTCGCAATGCCCGGCACACCTTCGAGCAGCGCATGCCCCTGGCACAGCACGGCAGTCATGATTTCCTCGATCGGGCCGCTCTGCCCCGCGATCACGCGCCCCAACTCGGTCTGGGCGTGCTGAATCAATTGGCTCGTTGCGCCCAGTGAACCGGGGAGATCGCCTGCGCTCGATGTCTGGCCCAATTCTGAGATACCCGGGCTGGGGCTGGAGATGATTTCTTCGCTCATGACTGCCTTTCCTGCTTTTTGGACTGGAGATTGATTTTATCTCTGCGCGGCCTCGCCGCTTGCTTCAGCTCTTCCATATGGTGATGGAGCCGGACCACCAGCTTGAGCGCATCGCGCGGCATCACCGTCTCGCCCCACGCCGCTTCTTCACATGCCGCGAGGTCGGCCTCAAGGGACGCATCGATATTGCCAAACCGCCGTCGAATCGCCGCCGCAAGCTCGCCCGCCCCGATCGGCGCGCCGCGCAATCCGCACAGCCGCAGCGATTGGCGACGGAACCGCTCCAGTGCGATGGCCACTGCCGTTGAAGCCGCGCCCGCATTGCGATAGAGCGAGCCAAGCGCTTCAAGGAACTCAATGGGCGTAGCCCGCGCCGGAAGGGGCAGATCGCGCACCGGACCGCTGCGCCGGCTGAAGCTGAAGACAATCAGAGCGCCCAGGCCGATCATGCCCGTCCATAGCAGCGTGAGGGCTGGACCGGAAGCATAGCTGAACGTGGACCGGATCTCCCCGTGCAGCGACTCATCCCAATAGAAATGGTGCCCTTCGCGGGGCCCCAGCGAGTTCAATAGAAGGTCAAGGTTGTTGGCGCGCGCCAGCGAGGCGTTCTCGAGCGGCGTCGACGCAGCCCACCACACCACGTGGCCATTGCCCCAGTCGTACTCCACCACCGCAGGCTGCCCGGCGCAGCCAAAGTCTACTTTTTGAGCCGGATTACCCACATCCCAGGTCGATCCCGGCACCATCCACACCTCGCCCGTGCTGGCCAGTGGGGCGAGCCCTTCGGGCTCCAGTTGGCACGCTGCAAATGTGAATTCCTCTGGCGGATCGCTTGCTCCGCCAGGCAGAATGTATCCGCCCAACAGGCCCGTCGCCAGCACGCGCCCTCCGCGCTCCACAATCTGCCTCACCGCTTTGATGTCGCTCGCTTCGCGCGTGTACGGTTGCGCCAGGATGACCACCGTCTGCGGCCCTGCCTGAGCGGCAAGCTCCCCGAGCGGCCGTTCCCAGCGGGCAATTGGGTAGTTGGCACGCAGCAGCGTCTCGTATGCCGCCCGCGCCCCGTGCTGGCCGGCGAGATAGGTCGAAGGCAATGGATTGTCGTTGCTGTTGCTGCTGGGCATCATAAAGCCAATCGCCACGGCAAGCACGAGCGCAATGCCGACACTCCAAAGCAGAAGTTTCCGGTCGGCGGAGTCGAGTGAGGGAAGGAACTTCATCGCGCCGCTCCCTCTCCAGTTACCTGCGCCTGGCCCGCCCGCCCCGCACCGCCGATGAGCCCATTCGCAATCTCCTCCGCACGCCTGTACTCCGGCTCTCCAATCGGCCTTCCGCCGTACCACGTCAGTTCGAAGCTGCGGGTGAGGGAAGTAAGCGGCGCCTTGCGCAAATCTTCCGGCGCAACCAGCGCCAGATACTCGCGTGGCGTGCGCGCGCGGTCAGCCGGCCACAGCCGCTTCGATTCAAGCCGCGAAATCGCAGCCCAATAGACAAAATGGATCGCCTCGCGCCACTCGCCGGCAGCAGCAGCCCGGCGCGCATCCTCCAGCCACAACTGCCAGTCCCGCGCCGATGCGGCCGTGGGAGCGGGGCCGTCGCTGTCGGGCACCAGCCGCACGCGCCAGCGACGCTCAAACTGGATCAAACCCCAGAGCAGCCCCACGCACACGGCAACAATGAAACCCCACACGATCACCCTCCCCAGCCAGGCCGCCTTCTGGGTTAATTTCGATGCGTTTTCGAAGAGCCGGTTCACCCAGTTGGCAAACTTTTCGAGAGCCGACTGCTGCACCGTCTCGGATTCCAGGTTTCTAAAATCACGCCCCGCCAGCACCTGCTTCATCACGGCCCTTTCCGCGTCGTGCGCGGGCGGTGCCGCGATCTGATGGCTGCTTTCCGACAGGTCGTGTGCCAGGCGGGTCTCGGCGTCCTTCAGAAGCTGGGTGGTCGTGGGCTTCGGCGGGCGGACGCTTTCAGCCTGAGTTTCCTTCTTCGCCTCGGGCGCGACCACATCTTTGTCTTGCGCTTCTGAGAGCAGCACCCGCAACCATCCGTAGCGAATCAGCCGCCGGTTTTCTGGCTTGCCGGGCAGCGCAAAAGGAACGCGGTCGTCCGGTCCAACCTGCGTGGGGTCGCAGGTCTTTGTGTCGCGCGCTTTCGCGCATGCCTCCACCAGCGTGGTCAGCGCCGTCAGGTGCTGCCGGTAGTCGTCGAGGGAGGCATCGCGCGGCTTGGTGGCCGGGGATGGCGAGGGATGATCGGCCAGCGGCGAATCCGCGCGCGCCGTGGCTGAGCCCAGAAATGCAGCAAGAGCCACAGTCCAAAAAGCCGCGAAGATCAGGTCAAAGAAATCGCCGCCAGGTTTGGAGTTGGTTCGAATCATTCCCGCCGCGGGCATCCTTTGCTCAGTCTCGCTGTCTTCTCTGCGTATGCGCTGATGATAGTCCAGCGGAACGCCAAATTGCGATGCCACTTCAGTGATTCAACCGACCTGCGGAGTCGCCGCCTCAATCCCCGCCGGCCGGCACCGCAGCGCTCTCGTCGAGCCCCGCAGCCCGCATCATCCGTTCCACATCAAATCCTTCGCGCCGCATGCGCTGGTCGTAGTAGAGCAACGTCAGCACAATGGAACCGTAAGGTGCAAACACCAAGGCCGAGATCAGAGCCACCACTCCGTTGATACCCGCGAAAAGCAGTGGATTGCTGGCCAGGAGCGCATTGCCGTTTTTCAGTGCCTCCATCAACCCCGATACTCCAAACGTAAGCATCCACGAAGGCACCGAAGACACGACGATGCCCCAGAAAATCCTCCCTCGTCCGCCCTCGCTCAGGCGGACGCTGCGATCGATGGCGGACCCCGCCGCTAGGCCCTCGACAGCGGTTGCGGGAAAGGCGAGAGCGTAGCGCGAATAAAGGACCACGCTCGGAATGCCGGCGAGGATATAGACGATCGCGAACCCAATACCAGCGTTCCCAAGTGTGGCCAACGGACTCGCGAGGATCACCGCGATGAATGACGCGATGATCATTGGCCATCCCGCAAATATCGCTTGCAGTAATTCCAGGCCGAACAGCCGCCAGAACTTGGACGCAAAGGCACCGAATGCTTCGCGAATGGTGATCGGTTCGCCCATATTTGTTTTGGAAGCAGCGTAGCAATTGGCAGCTCGAACGATGGGCCCGAAATATACGATCGCCAACCAGCTGATGAAGGCAATGGCATAGCTCGCAAACACAACGCCGCTTCCCATCGAGCGACCATGAGTGGCAGATTTCGGAAAGACGATCGCAAGCTGGAAAACCAGCCCCGCGATTCCCGCCATCGATGCCAACCCGAAAAACACCAGGTACCGCGCACGAAACACCTGCACTCCGCGATCCAGAATTCCGCCAAGGTTCATGGGGCGCAAACTTTCCGTCATGCAATCTGCCTTTCTTGCTCTCTACCCGCCAGCCCCTACTGCGCCGGGTGAATCCACACCGCATTCCCGCCGCCCGGGACCATGCTGATTTGCAGCACCGAGTCCTTGGTCACCGCCTGCCGTGAGAACGTCGTATGCGTCGGCTCCTGCGCCGCGTCGGGGGCATCCGCGTAAATCTCCGCCACAAAGTTCCCTGGGCCAAGAAAGCTCAGCGGCACGTTCACCGAATGGTCATCCCAGCTCGAGAGCGACCCGAGGTACCAGTCCTTCCCGCTTCGCCTGGCCAGCGAGATCCACTCCATGGGCACGCCACCCAGCACGTGAAGCTCGTCCCACGTCGTCGGCACTCGCTTGATAAACTCGAACTCCTTCTGCCCCTGGTAGTGTTCGGGATAGTCCGAGACCATCTCAAACGGGCTCTCCAGCACCACAAAAAGCGCGAGTTCGTGCGCACGCGTGCCCAGGCCCATCGGCATCAGGTTCCGCGCGACGAAGGTCTCGCGGTTCGCATTCCCAAACGCTCCGGGCGTGTAGTCCATCGGTCCCGCCAGCATGCGCGTAAACGGCAGCGTCGTGTTGTGCACCGGCCCGGTGCGCGCCGACCACTTCAAATACTCCTTGCCCATCACACTCTCGCGCGTGATCAGGTTCGGCCAGGTACGGCGCAGCCCATCGGGTTTGTAGGCTCCGTGAAAATCGATCATCAGGTGATGTGCCGCGGCGTTCTCTACCACTCGGTGGTAGAAGTCCACCATCCACTGGTCGTCGCGGTTCATGAAGTCGATCTTCACCCCCGCTATACCCCACTTTTCGTACAGCGGAAACGCACGGTCCATGTACTTATCCACCGATGTCCAGTGCGCCCACAGCCAGATCTTCACGTTTCGTTCTCTGGCATAGCGGATAAGTCCTTGCAGATCCACGTCCGGGTTCACCTGCGTAATGTCGGCAAGCTGCGCGTAATCGTTTGGCTGCGATCCCGGCACCGCCGCCCAGCCCGCATCGATGAGCATGTACGGGAACCCCGAGTCCGCCGCGAAGTCGATGTAGTGCTTCATCGTATTGGTATTCATGCCGGTCTTGAAGCTCGCGCCCGGCGCTGCTTCGCCGCTCCACCAGTCCCACGCCGACTTGCCCGGTCTGATCCACGAGGTATCGGCGATCTTCGACTGCGGATTCAGATTGAGCACGATGTTCGACTCCACCAGCCTGCCCGGCTCGTCGCCAATCATCAGCACGCGCCACGGCGAGCTCGCCGGCGCCGGCGTATCCACAGCGATGTTTGGGTCGTCCACGTGGGGCGACAACTCGCTTCGAACTGCGAATGGCCCTGCTGCTTTCTTCAGATACATCCCCGCGTAGTGGTCGATATCGGCCTCAGTGATCGCAACCCATGCCAGTCCGGGCTCTTCCGCCAGAAACGGCAGCCCGATCAGCCAGTCCTTGTGCAGCCCGCTCAACTGCCGCATCGTGTACTCATCTTCATACGCGGTGTGAAACCCCTCCAGCAACAGAGGGTAGGTTGTCGCGTCCTTCGCAAAAGTGAATTCCGTCAGCTCACGCTTGATCACCACCTTCCCAGTCTCCCCGTTCTTACTCGGCGACTGGTCGGGCACAACGTAGCGAAAGGCCACCCCATCGTCAAACACGCGCACTTCCACAGTGATCTTGTGCCCCGCTCCGTCGGCAAAATCCGCGCGCAGAGAGTTGTAGTGGTTGCGCACCTCGCGCGTTTTTCCTACGGGGATGGTATAGGTTTCGTCCGCCCGCCCCGTCGCCGCCGCCGTCTCGATCATCCCCGGACCTAACTCAACTTGTCCGCCCGCGCCGACCAATTCCAGCCCTAGCCGCGAGTGCTCAATCACGCGCTTTCCACGGAACTCCACCGCATAGTACATCGAGGCTTCCACCGGATTCTTGCCGGCGGACGTTCCGGTCGCGCCCACCAACGGCTGCGCGCCAGACAGCAGAAATGTGATCCTGCCATCCGGCGAACTCACTCTCCGAGCTCTTGAATCGCCTCCCTGGCCGAGCGAAGCCTGGGTTGCAATCAGCGCATACAGACCGATCGCAAGCAGGCAGACCACAGGAAGACGGACGAGGCTCAGGTGCATTCGTGTCATGATTCCTCCACTTCAACTTCATCAGGTCCATCGGGGATCCCGCTCGTTTAAGCCAAACACAAGTAGATTCCGGCTCGAATCTAGACTTGCTCTGCGTCCGCCGGCAGGTCGACCCCGGCCGCAGGGAGCTGAGCGGCAGCCGGAGAGTCCTTGCGCCGCCGTTGATCGTGATAGACGACGCTGAGTACGACCACCAGGCTCCCGTAGAGCAGCGCGATCCAGGCATAGAACAGGATGAGCAGCACGATTCCAGCGACCACGCCAACCAGGATCCCAACAACTGTCCAGAGGCCAGTCGAGTGATTCGGCACCAGGTAAATTACAAGACCCCCGATTGCGGCCGCCACTCCTGCCACGATTTCGAGGACAAAAATGCAGGCGCAGGCGATGAGTTCAAGCACCAGCAGCAGAAGAAAGATTCTTCCCCTGCTCCCCTCGGTAAGTTCGCTGCTTCGCCGGATTGCTTCCCCCGCCGTGAGGCCTTCATCGATCGATGCCGGAAAAGCCAGCGACATCCGCAGCGCGACAAACACGCCATAAACACAAGCCGCGACAAGCAGAAGCCAAATCAGCGGCAGGACCAGAAATGCCGCAGTTGGTGGGTTTTGAAGTCCCATGACTCCAAACCAACCCGAAACACCAAATAAGACCACCTCGAGGACGAGCACCGGGCCAAAGGCTCTGAAGTAGATCCACAGCAGGAGACCGAGCGATCGCCCCAGGCCAGACCATGCCTGCCCAAAGCACTCCCCCACAGTTGTTCCGATTCCGGAGTCGATCTTGTTCCCCGCATGGAACGCCGCTGCCAGATAGAACGCGATAATGACCGTCATCGGAACCATCGCAACAAGCATCGAAGGGAACATGATACGCATCATCGCGAACTGAGCCGTGGCCGCGGCAACCGGATCGACGTTCCTCGACAGAAAAGGACGCAGGTTGGCAAACATGACTCCGTACATCACCCCATAAAGCAAGATCATGGCCACTGCGGGTGGCGCTGCGATTCCCAGAAAGAGTTTCAGATGATCGCGCAGGATTCGATAGACCCGATCGAGCGTGAATCCGAATGGCATCGGAGGTATTTCCGCGCCTGCTTGGTTCGTTGAGAGATTGGCTTCTGTCATCCCTGCACCCCATTCTCCGGTGGCTTCGTTTCCGCCGGTTCCGTTGCTTCCTTTGCCTCTGCTGCTCCCGGCGCTTCCGCTTGCTCCACTGCTTGCCCTGTGTTGTGCGCGTGCACTGCGCCGGAACTTTGACTCGCGGAAGCGGACTCCATCTCTACTGGGACTGCTACATATTCGTTGCCCGAGGCCGGACTAAACTCACCGTTCGGCGCGGCCATGGGCGCCTCGTTCGGACCTGCAACGGGGTCTCCGCTCAAGACCGCACTCGACCCTCCGCTCGATGCCACCGCCTCACCCCCCCACAGCCCCGCCCGCTCCATCATCCACTCGATGTCGAACCCCTCATTGCGAATGCGCTGGTCGTAGTAGAAGAGCATGAGCGCGATCGCGTAGATCGGCTTGGTGAAGGCTTTCACGGCATACGACCCGCCGTAAAAAAGGAAGAGCACCGCCATTCCCAATTTTTGAGAGTTTTGCGGTGTGTTCAGCGCGGGAATCAGGGCGACCGCGATCACGAGAATTACGAAAGCCACCATCGAAACAATCATTCCCAGCGCGTATCCAAGCAGATACAGAACGAAAATCCGTCCACGCGTTCCCTTGCTCAGGCGGAAGCTTCGCCGCAGCGCTTTCCACGCGCTGATCTTCTCGACGATGCATCCGGGAAACGCCAGCGACACGCAGAGCAGCATCCACAGCGCGTATCCCGCGACCGCCGTAAGACCAAAAATGGTCGACAGGCCAACCAGCGCACCGGCTGCCTGAGCGCCCGCACCGCGCCCGCCCCCGGCCAGGAGAGTCGTCAGCAACATGAATGCGCCAAACCAAACCGCCAGCGGCGCGACCCACACAATCAACGACTGCAATATGTAAAGCCAGACATACATCCAGCCGCGCCGCCACGCCTCGGCGTACGAACCGCGAATGGTAGGCCGTCTCCCGGCCAGCGCTCCCGCAGCCGCGTGGTTCATGGCTGCCGCCGAGAGCGACGAAACGCCAACCGCCGCCGCAAGCACCAAGAGAGAAACCGCCGCCAAAACGACGAAGCCGATGGCTATTGCACCAGGAGAATTGACATGGCCGGCCCCATGAGTTCGAGCCCGCGCGCCCAGCCACGCCACCGCCAGAAAAACGCTGCCCGCAAGGATCAGCAGCACTCCCGTGGGAATGATGGCAATGCCGAGATAGACAAGGAATCGATCGCGATAGTGCTGAACGGTGCGATCGAGAATCTCGCCCAGGTTGAGCGGGCGCGGGGCTTCAATGCTGTTCATCTTCTGTTCCCGGGATCGCAGGCGTTCCCTGACCCGCCGCGGCCGGCTCCGTCGTTGCGGCGGCTTGGTCCGCAGAGGGGACGTCCGAGCCTGACTCCGGGGTCGCTTTCTGCTCGCCCACCGTCGCCGCGCTCTCTGTTCCCGGAGAGGCAATGTTCGGAGATGCAGACTCCACCGCCCATGGCGCGGGCTGTGCAACGCCCGGTTCGATTCCCGACCATGGCGGAGGCCACGACAGTCCCGCCGCCTCCATCATCCACTCGATGTCGTATCCTTCCTTGCGAATCCGTTGGTCGTAGTAGAAAAGAGTGAGTCCCGTCGCATACATCGGGCCAATGAAGCTGTTGGTGAGGAAGCCCACGAACTGCTGCAGAATCTGCGCCCACAACGGCAGGACCATGTGGTTTTTGAAGGCTGCAAAGATGAAGAATCCCTGCGCAATCACCACCAGTCCGAGTTGAATGAAGATGATCATCAGCGCCAGCAGAAAGATTCTGCCGCGCGAGCCCTTGCTCAGCTCAATGCTTCGCTTCATCGCCTTGCGCGCGCTCAGGCTTTCCACCACGCAGGCGGGCACGGCAAGCGAGTAGCGCAGCCCCATCAGAATCGCGTAAACCGCCCAGACAGCGATCAGCAGGAAGAATATGGACATGACTCCAAGCAGCATCATTGCGGCCTGCGGGTCCGGGTGCTGTGCCTTTGCCGGGTTGAAAGCCCCGGCCTTCCACATGAAAAAGGCCATCCCGCCGTAGATCAGGACAAACGGCGTATAGATGATCACCAGGACAAGGAATGCCAACCACACATAGGTCCAGATCCTCGGCAAAATGCTCTTGTAGGCTCCGCGAATCGTTGCCGGCTGGCCCAGGTTCACCCATGCCACCGCGCGATTGTTGGCTGCCACCGCCGCCACCGCCGCGATCACTGTTACGGGAAGAATCAGGAGCAGAAAGCCCCCGGAAACCCAGAGTTGCTGGCTCCCCATGTGCATTGCCTTCAGTAACTCCGAAATCCCGATCTGCGTCAGACTCAGGATCAGCATCAACCCCGCATACACCGCCGCGATCCCTGCGAACAGAAAAAAGTGTGTGCGGTAAAGCTGGGCGGTTCGGTCCAGAATCTCGCCGAGACTCATCGGGCGGAGGGTCGTTTCCATCTTCAACTCCCTGAAATCAGCTTGCGGACGCTTGGCCGGATACTAGCATAGGCTGAAAGCTATCTGAAATGAATTGCCATCAGCTGCAGATCGACCATATCCTCTCGAATAACTCGGCCCGCAACCTTGCTGTAAACTGGTTTCCCGCAACATGAATGCTTCTTCTCCATCGGTGAACGATTTGGCAAAACTCTGTGCCCACTCCGCGGATGTCCCGGAATGGGAAGAGTTAGTCCACAAGTGTTCCCCGTTGGCGACCGTCGTGGCCAGGCGCATCTCCCGCCTCTGGGTAAGCGATCCAAGTCCCGCAGCAATCGACGACATCGTGCAGGACGTCTTCCTGAAACTCTGCGAACACGACCGGCGCATTCTCCGCGCATTTGAGCCCCGCGGCGAGGATTCCTTCTTCGGTCTTCTGCGCATCGTCACGGCATCGGTCACCAACGACTTTTACCGCCGCCAGTATTCAACCAAACGCGGTGGAAATGTCATCACCATGCCGCTTCTCGAAGGGGATTCATTTATTGCTGCGAACGCTGAAATCCAGCCTTTCCGCATGCACCGAACGGCCTTGCTCGAAAAGCTCGATCGCATGCTGCTTTCTGCCCCCAAGATTATTGGCGCTCGCGATCGGGCCCTGTTTTGGCTCTATTACCGTCAAGGGTTTACGGCTGACGAGATCTCCCGGATGCCGGCTGTAGGACTGACCCCGAAGGGGGTTGAAAGCGCCCTGCGAAAGGTTGCAGCCTGGCTGCGCGAGGAGATCGAGCGGGGCGGCCTTCCCGTCCGTCCCGGCGCGAACTAGCCGTTTACTTTGCTTTTCCGAATGAAACCGGTCTCCGTTGCCGTTAAATAGGGTAGAGACATGACTGACAAGCCGAATCCGGACTCTCCACAGCAGGACGCCCCGAAAGAGAGTGTTTCTCCCGCTTCTTCTCTCGACCTGGCGCATGCGCTGGACGAGCTGGTTGCGGCGCGGGAATCCGCCGGATTCCACGGCGATACTGACGGGGCGAGCCCGGAAATGGATGGCTCTGCACCGGTCAAATCCAGCGCGGGCCGATGTCCTCAACTGGCAGCCTGGCCGCTGCTGGTGAGCGGCGAGGCCCAGCCCTTCGAAGCAGACGAGCTCCTTACCCATGCGGCAGGCTGCCCTGCCTGCGCGAACATTCTGCGCAACCTCGTCGCCGACCCCTCTGACGAGGAACTCACTGCAATTGCCTCATTGTCTTCCTCGTCCGACGACTGGCAGAGGAATCTGGCAGCCCGATTGGCTGCAACTCGCCACCAGACGCCAGACCAAAGCCGGAAGAAAGCATCGACATTCTATCTTTGGGGCGGCCTGGCTCTGGCCGCAACTCTGGTTCTCGCGGTTAGCAGCGTCCTTGTCTGGCGCGTTGTCAACAACCCCGAGAGGCTTCTTGCCAAGGCCTACTCGGAATCGAGAACCTACGAGTTCCGCGTGCCCGGAGCGGCTTTTGCCTCCGTCAAGCCGCCGACTCATCTGCGCGGAGGCTCATCAGGCCGCGAATCCGCGCCCCTGCTCGACGCGCGCGCCCACATCGAAAAGGAACTCGAGACCTCTCCGGACGATCCCCACTGGCTCCAGCTTGAGGCTCGGGCCGACATACTCGATGAGAATTTCGATCCGGCCATCGACATCCTCGACCGCCTGCTTGCGCGCGGGCCCGTCACTTCAAGCCTGCTGGCAGACGATGCAACTGCCTACTACCAGCGCGGCCTCGCCACCGGCAGTGAGAATGACCGCTCCACCGCGCTCGAGTATCTGCGCCGCGCCGATGAACTTACGCCCGCCGACCCCGTTGTCCTGTTCAACGAGGCGCTGGCTATGGAAGACCGGGCCCAGATCATGAATGCGGTTGAAACCTGGAATCGCTATCTGCGCTTCGAGCGCGATCCCCTCTGGCTGGCCGAGGGGCGGCGTCACCTCCAGGGTCTCGAGCAAAAGCTGAACCAGCTTAAGACCCATCAAAGCCGCATCGATGGCTATCTTGCCACTCCCGATGCGCGGCGCGCCCTCGCCGCCGATCCGGCGACGCTTGCCAGGTTCGACGATGAGCTTGCCAACTACGACCTTCCCCAGTTGATCGACCATGGATTTCCACTCCCGGTCGATCGCTCGCGCGGCTCTCCCTGCGATGACGACTGTCTTTCCGCCCGCACTTTGATTTATGCGCTTGCCGCTTCGCTCCAGCGCAACCATCAGGACTCCTGGCTCACCCAGCTTCTTCCTCCTCCTTCCTCCACTCCGCAACCCGCCTTTCTTCGCGCCGCCCATTTATTGGCCGCGGCCTTAATGGAAGACCAGACGGGGGAGTATCTCAACGGCAAAATGCACGCCACTCAG
>Ga0302324_100017213_pt1 | contig 14345 bp, 10 predicted proteins | sample Palsa_T0_1_FD_201949 | JGI IMG/M metagenome (GOLD analysis project Ga0302324, IMG submission 201949) | Peat permafrost microbial communities from Stordalen Mire near Abisko, Sweden - Palsa_T0_1 | ecosystem: Environmental > Terrestrial > Soil > Palsa > Peat permafrost | place: Sweden: Abisko... | reverse complement strand
GCTCGATTTTGGCTGCGGCCCCGGACGCGACCTCAAAACGTTGGCTGAACGGGGTCACCGCGCGGTGGGTCTGGAAGGCGCCTCCCGCCTGGTCGTCATGGCGCGCACGCACGCGGGGTGTGAAGTGTGGCAGCAGGACTTCCTCAAGCTCGATCTGCCGGATGACCATTTCGATGGCGTGTTTGCCAATGCCGCGCTTTTCCACGTACCCAGTCAGGAGTTGCCGCGCGTGTTGCGGGAGCTACACGCAACCCTCAAACCGCGGGGCGTCCTCTTCGCTTCGAACCCGCACGGCCCCAACGACGAAGGCTGGAGCCGCGGACGCTACGGCGCCTACCATGATCTTGAAACCTGGCGCGACTACATGGCGGGGGCAGGATTTGTCGAGCTTGACCACTACTACCGTCCGGCGGGGCTCCCGCGTGAACAGCAGCCGTGGCTTGCGAGTGTCTGGCGCAAGAGCGCATCCTGAAGAACACGGCGGCTTGCGAAGCGAAGCGGTCAGCGCAGCTAACCGCCGCCGGCGTTGCGACGAACAGCCTCCTTCGGTTTGGGAAGTCGCGTCCGAATCGCGGCCAGAACGGCTTGGGGTCCCGACCGGGCTCGCGGGGAAAATCGCAAATGAGGACAAAAAAGCAGGAGGGGCGCACTCGACACCGGGATGCGCCGGGAGCGGCGTTCGATAGCCGGACTCGCAACACTCTGAGCCTTCGGTTGCGACGCGCTACGCCCGCTGCCCGTGGGTGCCCGGATTCAAAAAACCCGCCGCCCGCGAAAACGCCCGCGGCGAAGGCTTCGACCCTTGAGGCCTCAGGAGAAGCGGGAAGTTTTTTCTGTCCCCGCCGGGCGAGCCGAGCGCCCCAGGCGGCATTGACGTAGCGCTTCGCCGCGGCGCACAGTGGGTTACCTGCCCTGAAGCGCACGCTTTAGCGCAAGAGGGCATGGGTTGGTCAGGGGCCACCGGGGAGACACCGATGAAAAAGCGCCACATGCTGCCTTTCCTGATGGCAACGCTTGCGCTGGGCGCGCACGCCGACGCGCCGACGCCGACGTTGCCCGCGCCGACGCCGACGTTGCCCGCGTCGGCGACAGCGGCCCCGCCACGCCCCGCGGCCACGCTCGGCCACGTGTCCTTTCCCACCAGTTGCGATCCCCGCGTTCAGGCCGACTTCGAGCGCGCCGTCGCCATGCTCCACTCCTTCTGGTATTCCGCCGGGGAAGCGGCCTTCCGCCAGGTGTTGGCCGACGACCCGCAGTGCGCCATCGCCACCTGGGGCATTGCCTCGATCCTCATGTCCAATGCGTTAGCCGGCCAGGGCGCCTCGCCCGCCGGTGCGATGGCCGCGCAAGCGGCGATCGACGAGGGACGAAAGATCGGCGCCAAGACCGCGCGCGAGCGCGATTACCTGGAGGCGGTGGCCGCCTACTACCAGGACTTCGCCGCCCACAGCGAAAAAGAGCGGCAGATCGCGCGCGCCAAGGCCTACGAGGCGCTCGCGGCGCGCTATCCCGACGACGACGAGGCGCAGATCTTCTTCGCCCTCTACTTGGCCGCGACCCAGACCCAGGCCGACCAGACTTACGCCGCGTACCTGCGCGCGGCCGCGATCCTGGAGGCCGAATGGAAGAAGTATCCCGATCATCCGGGCATCGCACACTACCTCATCCACAGCTACGACGCGCCGCCGCTGGCTGAAAAGGGCGTCAGCGCCGCACGCCTGTACGCGAAGATCGCCCCCGACGCGCCGCACGCGCTGCACATGCCCTCGCACATCTTCACGCGCGTGGGCGCGTGGCAGGAGTCCGCCGCCACCAACAAGCGCGCGATGGCGGTCGCCATCGCCGGCAATGAGCCCGACGAGGCCTATCACGCGGCAGACTACCGGGTATACGCCGAGCTGCAGCTCGCGCGCGACGCCGAGGCGAAGGCGGTGATCGACGAGGCGATGCAGATCGGCGGCACCAGCCCGCGCTTCATCGCGCCCTACGCGCGGGCCGCGATGCCGGCGCGCTACGTGTTCGAGCGCGGCGCCTGGGGCGAGGCGGCGGCACTCAAGCCCCCGGGCAGCAACTATCCCTTCGTCGAAGCGATTACGTATTTTGCCAAGAGCGTGGGGGAAGCCAAGAGTGGCGATCTGGCCGCCGCGCGCCGCGATGCCGAAACGCTCGACGCGCTGCACGCGGCGCTCTTCGACGCCAAGAACACCTACTGGGCCACCGAAGTCGAGATCCAGGCGCTCTCGGCGCGGGCGTGGATCGCGTTAGCGGAAGGAAAGCCCGAGGAGGCACTTCTGCGCATGCGCGCGGCGGCGGACTTGGAGGACAAGAACGAGAAACACATCGTCACGCCGGGCCGCATCGTTCCCGCGCGCGAGCTTCTCGGCGAAATGCTCCTCGCGCAGCGACAACCCGAGGCGGCACTCATCGCGTTCGAGGCCTCGCAACGGCGCGAACCCAACCGCTTTCGCAACTACTTGGGCTCTGCGCAAGCCGCGGCCATGGCGGGCGACCCGGCGAAGGCGGCCGCCTACTACCAGAAGCTCCTGGCGCTCGCCAAGGATGCCGACACGGCGCGACCGGAGCTCGCGCGCGCGAAAGAACTCGCGCAACGCTAAGCCGGGCGCTTGCGTTGGTCCCGAAGGTTGGCGGCGCGGGCTTTTAGCTTTGCGCGAACGGGTGTGGTGCCCTCAGCGGCAATTCGAGGGCAGGTATTTCGCGTCGAGATTGGTGCGGTTTTCGCCCATGACGGTCATCTGGGGAGGCGCGCTGGCGTTGCCACATACCCACGCGATCGGCACGATGGGCGTATCGGGAACGGCAGCCGGTCGCAGCGTCAGAATCTTGCCCTGGATGCCACCCCCCGCGTTGTTGCCGAAGGTTATGTCGATCGCGCCGTTGTTGACCGAAACCGCGCTGATGTAGTTGTTGACGATCTTCTCGGCCGGCGGCAATCCGGCGGCGGCGTTGTCCGCGGGCAGGGTCTGCACCGTGGCCCACGACTGCGCGATCGGTGCCTTTGCAATGTCGGCAAGCGGTACCGCGCTGATGACCTGCTCCCTCACCATACGGTCGAAAAAGCTCGGCACGGCGATCGTCGCGAGGACCGCGAGGATGGCCAGCGCGATCGCGATCTCCATCAACGCGAAGCCGTAGCAAGGGATCGGGCGCGGCTCTCGCCCCGCGCAAGGTGGCGTCGGAAACATCAGACCGATCGGTGGTGCGGTTTCAGGTGGGGTCTCTTTTTGCCCGCAGCACGCGTCAGGACTTGAAGTGAAGCGCGAGCGATTGCCAGCAACGCGTTTCCTGCGCCGCCATGCGCACGGTCACCCGCGCACAGTCGGTTTCGCATTACTGCTGCCTGATCACGCCAGCGTTCGGGCCGTTGGGGTTCCATCCCGGACAACTCTGGCTGCTACTCGTGCTTGCGATCACCCAGCCGGACGGAAGAGTTTGCCACAGGCAAACCTGCAGACCGTCGTAGGGCTGCTCGACCTCGACGGTATTGGTGCCTGTAGGCGTGAATCCAGGACAACCTTGGTCGCTGCCCGTCTTGGTGATCACGAACCCGGCGGGGATCTGCTCACCCGCACAGAGCATGGTGCCTGCGTCCGCCGCTCCCGAAAACGCCAAGAGACTGAGCAAGAGAACGTGCTTGGAAATCATCGACTGCCTCCTGAAGGATTGCGGATAATCCATGCGACTCCACTTGCATGTCGAGTCTTGTGCATCCGCTCTTGCGACGCCGAGGGCGCGCTACCGGTTCGCGAGGCACCATCGAACGATGGCGGCCTGCGGATCCGGAGCCGACGAGCGCTCATTATGCTCCATCGGAGAGGTTGCGCAATGCGCCGCCTCGCCGCTTGCGCGAAACCAGGCCCGGACGCGCACGCCCCAAGCCTTGGATCATTTGCGACTACATCGGCCGACTGGCGCTCGTGACGGTCATCGTCGCGCTCGGCACGTGACCAGCCGCCATCATCTTGATCAAATCCAGGACTTTGAGCATTTCGAAGGATTTGTCGTAGAACTGATTCGCGCCCAGACGAAAGCTCAACGCCCGGTACTCCGCGTTGGCATGATTGGTGAGCACCACTTTGCGTGCCGACTGAGCGAGGCCGCGATGGCGCAACAACCTCAACACATCGAATCCGTTGCCGCGATTCAGGCTGATGTCAATGAGAATCAGATCCGGCTGAAGCGTAAAGATTTCGTTGATTGCCTGCGTCGCGCTGTCGCTGTGTCCCACCAGCTCCGCACCGGCTTCCTCAACCGTTGCAGTCAGCATGCGCAGCAGGAGAGGGGAGTCTTCGACAACGTAGACTTGCAACTGCTCTGAAAATTCGCTCATAGCCAACTCCAATGGCCGCTGGATCTGCCCCAGCTGTAGGCAGCATGGTCGCGTGGCCAATACCTGGCAATCGGCGCCTGTCCGAATCCGCTGTAGGACGGCCGTCGGCTGCCATTCATGATTTGCGGGCTAGTAACCCCGCAGCGCTGGAGAGAGGGACGGGCTTTTGCGCGCTCCGTGCGCGCCGCACGGCGACGCATCGCGCAGTGCCCGCCGCGGCGGGTAATCGTACCGGCGAGGCGGCGCAATCTCCGAACCGCCCCGACCCGGGGGCTGAACCTCAGGACGGCCGGCCCGTTAAGCGGCGGCGTTCAGCCGAGAACGCCGCCGCCAACAGATCGCGACCTGTTCCGAGGTTTTAGCGATGCCAGTGGTCGCGATGACCTCGCCAGTGGTGGTCACCGCCCCAATAGCCGCCGCCAATGTATACGGCGGGCGGCGCGACGTAATAGGGGTCGGGTTGATAGACCACGGGAGGCGGTCCGAGATTGACGCTCAAATCGACCCGTGCACTTGCCACGGACGCCGCGCCAAGCGCGAGAACACCGAAAACAAGACATACCGTTCGCTGTTTCATGGCCAATCCTTACAGTAGATGCACATGAGAATCAGGCTGTCGTAGCGCTATTTGCTGGCGACCTTCTTCCCTTGCGTGCGCTGGGTAAATACCTCGTCGGCGAGCTTCTTCTGATTGTCCGGCATCGCGTCATACAGCTCAGAAAAGGCCGTCGAAAGCTTCTTGATGCTGTCCGCGTGGGTCTGGACCATATCGCCGTAGGAATTCAGGTCTTCGATAGCGGTCGCATGGCTGGCAAGCGAGTCGCGCTTGCTGATCGCGCTATCGAGTTCCATCGCGTTATCGCGCATCGTCTGGGCTACCTTGTCCCACTGCGATTCCTCAGCCGGGGTGATCCTCAGCTTGGCGTGCAGATCCTTGATGTGCTTCTCGACCTCGACACTGTGGCTGGCATCCTGCTTCATCACCGTGTGGGATGGAGCCGTGGGCGAGGCGCTATTTAGAGCGACAGACTGCGCATATGCGCCGCCAACGAACAACGAGGCGACAAGAACGGGTACGATTTTCTTCATGAGTCTCTCCTTACAGTTGATGGTGTCCGATGCGCAAGAGCGATCAATCCTAAAGAGTCGAAGACGGTTACGGTGTACTCGATGAGAGCGCACCTTACGCATGCAGCTACGCTACCCGCGATCGTGCCGGGTTGCCTATCGGCGCAAGTCTGAATATCTTGTAGGACTGACGGGCAGAGTTGTTTCGGCCGGCATTTCTTAGAACGGTCTTCTTCGCCTTTGCAACATCGCTGGGTGATCCAAGACGCGGGGCAACAGGTTGGCCACTTGGTCGAAATGACGGCGCATCGGTTGCTCACGGCCCGCGACCAGCCGTAGAACCTCGAACCTCAAAGCGGCCACCCGAGCCGGAGCTAATTAGTGTGCGCGGGGCGATGACAGTTGCTGATTCTTGCGCAACGCGTTAGCAATCCGCAGAATGCGCAAGTCCGATGGGACCGTTCCCGAACACCTCGATACCTGTGACATCCAGCTCGAACCCTGTACCCACAGGCACGGTCACCTTCCTGTTCACGGACATCGAGGGCAGTACGAAATTGTGGGAAACGCAGCGCGAGGCAACAAGTTTGGCGCTTGCTCGCCACGATGCGCTGTTACGGCAGTGTATCGAAGCACATGGCGGCCACGTTGTTAAGACGCTGGGCGACGGCTTCCACGCAGCCTTCGCCGTGGCCCCGGATGCGCTTGCAGCTGCGTTCGCTGCGCAGCGGGCACTGAACGTCGAGCCGTGGCCGGCGATGGTTCACATTCGAGTCCGCATGGCGCTGCACACCGGGACAGCCGAGCTTCGCGACGGTGACTATTATGGTCCGACGCTCAATAGGGCGGCCCGCTTGCTTGCCACCGGACACGGCGGCCAGACGCTGCTGTCGCAGGCCACCTTCGAGTTGACTCGAGATTCACTGCCTGACGCCGTTTGCCTGCGCGAACTTGGTGCGCATCAACTCAAGGACCTGGCGCGGCCGGAGCAGGTGTATGAGCTTCAGCACCCCGACCTGCCGGGGAACTTTCCACCGATCAAGTCGCTGTCGACGCACCCGAACAACCTGCCCCAGCAATTGACCAGCTTCATCGGGAGGGAGAAGGAGATCGTGGAGATCGAGGCGTTGCTGGCAAGGACCCGCGTGGTCACGCTTACCGGCTCCGGCGGCAGCGGCAAGACGCGCCTCGGCCTGCAGGTTGCGGCCGACTCACTGGCGCGGTACCCCGACGGGGCCTGGTTCGTAGAACTCGCAGCGCTGTCGGAGCCGGGCCTCGTAACGCAGACAGTGGCAAGCGTGCTGGGCCTGAAAGAAGCAGCGGGCGAGCCGATCATCCGGACACTCACCGAGCATCTGAAGCACAAGCAACTGCTGCTGCTCCTCGACAACTGCGAGCACCTTGTCGACGCCTGCGCAACGCTGGCCGACGTGGTCGTGCGCCAATGCCCCGGCGTGCGGGTGCTGGCGACGAGCCGCGAAGCGCTCGGCATCACCGGAGAGCAGACCTACCGCGTGCCGTCGCTGTCGCTGCCCGATCGGAAACAGGCGCCGACGCCGCAGAGTCTTTCAATCTACGAGTCGGTGCAACTGTTCATCGATCGTGCGCTGCTGGTGCGTTCGGATTTCCAGGTCAGCAACCAGAACGCGCCGGCGTTGGCCTCCCTGTGTTGCCAGCTCGATGGCATTCCCCTGGCGATCGAGTTGGCCGCCGCGCGGGTGCGCTCGTTGTCCGTCGAAGAGATCGACGGCAAGTTGGACCAGCGTTTCAGCCTCTTGACGGGTGGCTCGCGGATAGCGTTGCCTCGCCAGCAGACGTTGCGCTCGTTGATTGACTGGAGCTTCGACCTGCTGCGCGAGCCGGAGAAGTTGTTCCTGCAACGGCTCTCGGTATTCGCGGGCGGGTGGACGTTGGCAGCGGCCGAAGCGGTGTGCGCTGGCGAGGGCATTGAGCAAGGGGACGTCCTCGACCTGCTGACTTCGCTTGCCGACAAGAGCCTGGTCGTGCCGGAGCAAAAGGACGCACAGACGCGCTGGCGACTATTGGAAACCGTGCGCCAGTATGCCCGCGACCGGTTGGAGGACAGCGGTGGGGGCGCGGCGATACACGTACGGCATCGGGACTACTACCTGGCGCTGGCGGAGGAGGCGGACCCGAAATTGAGGGGTGCCGAGCAGGCAGGGTGGCTGCGGCGTCTCGAAGAGGAACATGAGAACCTGCGCGTGGGGCTCGCGTGGAGCCTCGCGGAGGGAGAGCCACGCGGTGGTCTACGGCTTTGCGGGGCCCTGCAACGGTTTTGGGGAACGCGCGGACATTTCTCTGAAGGGCGACAGTGGTGTACGCGCGTCCTAGGCAAGGCCGGCGCAGAGGAGCGAACGCGGGAGCGCGCCTATGTGCTCAATGCGGCGGGCGTACTAGCTAACCTGCAGGGCGACTATCCGGCCGCCAGGGCACTGCACGAGCAAAGCGTGGCGATCCGTCGTGTGGTGGGTGATCGATTCGGCATGGCCGGATCCCTGGGCAACCTCGGGATCGTCGCCCTCAACCAGGGCGACTATCCGGCCGCCAGGGCGTTGTACGAGGAGAGCCTGGCGATCGTGCGGGAACTGGGGGATCGGTCCGGCATCGCCAAATCACTATGCAACCTCGGGAACGTGGCCCAGGAACAGGGCGACTATCCAGCCGCCAGGACACTGCACGAGGAGAGTCTGGCAATCCATCGGGAATTGGGAGATCGGTCCGGCATTGCCACATCGTTGGGCGGCCTTGGGATTGTGGCCTTTGAGCAAGGCGACTATCCGGCCGCCAGGGCGTTGTACGAGCAGAGCCTGGCGATCGAGCGGGAACTGGAGGATCGGTTCGGCATCGCCTCCTCGCTTTGCGCCCTCGGGAGTGTGGCCCTCTACCAGGGCGACTACCCGACCGCCAGGGCACTGCTCGAGGAGAGCTTGGCGATGCGTCGGGAATTGGGAGCTCGGTTGGGCATTTCAATCTCGCTGGTCAACTTGGGGAACGTGGCCTTACACCAGGGCGACCATCCGGCCGCCCGGGCATTGTACGAGGAGAGCCTGGCGATTTTTCGTGAAATCGGCGAGCGGTGGGGCATTCCTTATTCGCTCGAGGGACTGGCCGCGGTGGTCGCTTCACTGCGCGACTCGCTGAGGGCCGCCCGCATCTGGGGTGCCACCGAGCGATTGCGTGCGGAGATCGGTACGCCGTTACCGCCAAATCAACGCCCCGGCTACGACCGGCGCGTAGCCGCGGCGCGTATCGCGTCGGGAGATGACGCTGCCTTCGACAGCGCCTGGCAGGAAGGCCGTTGCTTGACGCTCGACCAAGCGATAGACCTCGCACTGACAAAGCCTGTCGAGGGCGGGTGACCGATGTGCGCGCCTTATCACGGGCGACAAGCGTTTTATACTTCCCATACGATGAGCGACCTCTTGGACGACGCGGCGAAGCGGGCAAGCCGCTACCTCGAATCTCTCGACACCCGATCCGTCGCACCTGGGAAGGAGGCGATTGCCACACTTGCGAGGTTCGATAAGGCTTTTCCGGAAGATACGTCCACCGCGGAGGCCGTCCTCGCAGAACTTGATGAGCTCGGTTCGCCGGCCACGATGGCATCGGCGGGCGGACGATTCTTTGGGTTCGTGATTGGCGGGGCACTGCCAGTGACCGTGGCCGCAAATTGGCTCGCTTCTGCGTGGGATCAAAATGCCGGTCTCGTAGTTACGTCACCCGTCAATGCTGCGCTCGAGAACGTTTCACTGCGCTGGGCGAAGGAAGTCTTCCATCTGCCTTCGCAAAGCGCCGGAGGGTTTGTCACCTGTGCAACGGCGGCGAACTTTTCAGCACTCGCTGCCGCACGGCACAGACTGTTGGCTCGCGCCGGCTGGGATGTTGAAGCAAACGGATTGTTTGGAGCGCCGCCGCTCACGGTCGTGGTCGGCGACGAGGTCCATGCGAGCGTGCGGAAGGCGCTTTCACTCGTGGGATTCGGGCGAGACAGGGTTGTGCGTGTTCCGGTCGACGCGCAAGGACGGATGCGCATTGAGGCGTTCCCGGACATTGATGACCGCACGATAGTGTGCGTGCAGGCAGGCAATGTGAACACCGGCGCCTTTGATCCCATCCCGGAGATCTGCGAACGCGCTCACTCGCAGGATGCCTGGGTACATGTCGACGGTGCTTTTGGTATGTGGGCTGCGGCCGCGCCCGCGCGAGCACATCTGGTCCGCGGTGTCGAATGCGCCGATTCCTGGGCCACCGACGCGCATAAGTGGCTCAACGTCCCCTATGACAGCGGCCTGGTGTTTACACGCGACGCGGACGCTCTGCCTAGGGCAATGTCCGTCGGCGGTGCCTACCTTGCTCAGGATGAAGATCGTATCCCGTACCAATATACGCCCGACTTCTCGCGTCGTGCCCGTGGAGTCGAAGTCTGGGCCGCATTACGGCAGCTTGGTCGTCTGGGACTGGCTGATCTGATCGAACGCACGTGCCGCTACGCGGGTCAATTTGCCGAAGGGCTGCGCGCCGCGGGCCACCGTGTGCTAAACGATGTCGTGCTCAACCAGGTCCTGGTGTCGTTCGGGAGTTCAGAACGTACGCGCGAGGTGATTGCGCGTGTCCAACGCGATGGCACGTGCTGGTGTGGGGGCACCGTCTGGCAGGGCAATGCAGCGATGCGAATAAGTGTGTCTTCGTGGGCAACGACCGAGGCAGATGTGGAGCGCAGCCTTGAGGCGATCTTGCGTGTGGCGTCGTATTGATGGGAGTGCGGTCTAATCTGGTGGCGAGTCGACGGCAAAGCCCACCAAGAGCTGATCGGACTACCGGGGACGACGAGATAACGATCGGTGAACGCCCGGCAGCTCGTGGCATCGCGCAATTTCGAGGTTCGGGCGCGTGGCCCTACATGGGCTGAGTTTCTTGCTGCAGGCGAGGCGCAAGGTCATGCAACGTTGGTTTGTCGTTACGATCGTGTCGTTTGGGTACGCAGCGTACTGCGCGGCGATTCTGTTGCATGGGCTCTTCGCCGGGTTGACGCGACCTCACCCAAGACTCGGCCCATGGCTCATAGTTGCGACCCTTGTGCTGCTCGGTTTCGCAACGGCAACTCGCTGGCGCTGGGCGCGCGCGCTTGGTCTGGTTGTGGCAATCGGCGGCCTGATTCTCTGGACGATGGCTGGATTGTGGCTGTACGCCTTCAGCGGCTTTAGCAGTCGGTCTGGCGAACCGACCCTGTTCTCCCGGGAGATGGTGGCGGGAATCCTGCCTCAAATCTTGTTCTCGGTCGCATTGCTCGTGTTGTTGGCGCGGCCCCTCGGAGGCAAAACGCCTGTCGACAAGGGTGACGCAGGGGGATCCGGACGGGCAAGTTCACGCGCGAGCATTGGGCATTTGCCCAAATGATCGCGCTCGAAAATACCCCGCACAGGAATCCCCCAGACGTCGCGCGTAGTGCGCGCCCCCCCGTCTTGGCCGACCGCGGCCGCGGCAGGTTGACCTGCGCGGGCGAAGCCCCAATACTCGCGCTCGCGTGCCGGAAGTAGCAGCTGGCTATCGGTAAGCCCTACGCGCTGCACCCCCGTCGGGCGAGTCATGGTTCTTTGGGAGATTGCAGCATGAAAATGGGTTTGCTGACGATCGGTAAAGCTTACCCGATTGTCGCCTTGATGGCCGGCTTAGCGTGGTGCATCCCGGCGCTGACTGGCTGCAACCAAGTCACCAATAACCCGCATCCGTCCGGATCGGAAAAGACCAATACGCTGTTTGTACCGTTTTTCGAGCGCTCGCCGAAGTACCTCGACCCGACCAGTTCCTACTCCGGCGAGGAGACGCCGTTCACCTACCAGATCTATGAGCCCCCCTATGGCTATCACTATCTGAAGCGGCCGTATGAGCTCATCGGCCGCGCGGCGGAAGAGGTCGCCCGGCCGCGCTACTTCAACCAGGCCGGCGAGCCTCTCTCCGACGACGCGCCGGGCGACCAGGTTGCGCAGACCGTATACGACATCAAGCTAAAGCCCGGCATCATGTTCGCACCGCATCCGGCGTTTGCACGCGACGCGAACGGCAACTACCTCTATCACGCGTTGCGGCGGGAGGACCTTGCCGATAAGTACAAGATCACCGACTTCAAACAGACTGGCACACGCGAGCTGACTGCCGATGATTACGTCTACGCGATTCGCCGCCTGGCGACGCCCCGGGTCAAATCGCCGGCGTTTTCGACCATGTCCGATTACATCGTCGGGCTCAAGGAATACGGCACCGAGATCGTCGCGATCGACAAGGCACTGCGCAAGGGCATGGCAGCCACCGATCGCGACCTGCCCTTCCTCGACTTGCGCAAGTATTCGTTCGCCGGTGTCGAGGCGCTCGACAGGTACACGCTGCGTATACGCGTGATCGGGAAGTATCCGCAGTTCAAGTACTGGCTGGCGATGACATTCTTCGCGCCCATCCCCTGGGAGGCCGAGAAGTTCTATGCACAACCCGGCATGGCGGAGAAGAACCTGACGCTCAATTACTGGCCAGTCGGGACCGGGCCGTTCATGCTCACCGAGTACGTCGAGAACCGCCGTCACGTGCTGCGCCGCAATCCCAATTTCCACGGCGAAAAGTACCCTTGCGAGGGCGAGCCCGGCGACCGGGAGAAGGGCTATCTCGACGATTGCGGCAAGAACATCCCCTTCGTCGACGAGGTCGTCTTCGACATCGAGAGGGAAGTCGTGCCGCTGCAGGCGAAGTTTCTGCAGGGATATTACGACTCGCCGGCGATCGATCGCCTCGACTACGGCACGATCATGCTCGTGGCGATGACCGACTCGAAGGATAAGGACAGGGAATATCGCGAGAAAGGGATCAGGCTGCCGACGACGATCGAGGCGAACAACTGGTACATCGGCTTTAACTGGCTCGATCCGGTCGTCGGCAAGGGCGACACGCCCGGGCGGGCCGAGCGCAACCGCAAGCTGCGCCAGGCGCTGTCCATCGCGCTCGATTGGGAAGAGCACATCGCGATCTTCGAGCGTGGGCAAGGCGTCGCCGCGCAGGGTCCGCTGCCGCCGTCCTTGTTCGGCTATCGCGACGATGGGCCGTCGGCATTCGATCCAGTCGTCTATACCCGAGGGCCGGACGGCAAACCGTTGCGCCGGCCGATCGAGGACGCAAAGCGCTTGCTGGCGGAGGCGGGCTACCCCGACGGGCGCGACGCCAGGACCGGCAAGCCGCTGGTGATCAACTTCGACTACCAGCTCTCGCCCTCGCCAGGCACCAAGGCGCTCCTCGATTGGTATACGAAGCAGTTCGCCAAAATCGGGGTCCAGCTGGAAATCCGGGCGACCGATTACAACCGCTTCCAGGACAAGATAAACAAGGGCACGGTCCAGGTGTTCTTCTGGGGCTGGCTCGCCGATTATCCCGACGCGGAGAACTTCCTGTTCATGCTCTACGGGCCGAATGCGAAAGCGCTGACCGATGGCAATGGCGAGAACAGCGCCAATTACCAGAACCCGGAATTTGACCGGCTGTTCTTGCAGATGAAGTTCCTCGACGATGGCCCCGAAAGGCAGCGGCTGATCGACCGCATGATCGAGATCCTGCAGCACGATGCCGTCTGGAGTTTCGGCTACTTCCCGACCTCGGCCGCCGCCTACCAGCAGTGGGTCTACAACGGCAAGCCGACGCAGATTATCCGCAACCACATTGGCTATCTGCGCGTCGACCCCGACCTGCGCGCGCGCAAACTGGCCGAGTGGAACAAGCCGAACTGGTGGCCCGTCCCGCTGCTCGCCCTTGTGCTCCTGGCGGCGATCGTGCCGGCCTGGTTCGCCTGGCGCCGGCGGGAACGCGAAACGGCCGCCCGCACGCTCGCTCCTGAAGCGTCGTAGCCGTGGTCAACTATGTCATCCGCCGCGTCGGCTATGGCGTGCTGATCCTGATCGGCGTCAACCTGTTCACGTTCGTGCTTTTCTTCACCGTGAACACGCCCGACGACATGGCGCGGATGAATATCGGCGGTAAGCGCGTCTCGCAGGATGCGATCGAAAAATGGAAGGTCGAGCGGGGCTATAACAAGCCGTTGCTCTGGAATTCATCCGCTGCCGGCACGGGGAAACTAACGCAGACCATCTTCTACGACCGCTCGGTACAGCTCTTCGCGTTGGACTTCGGCCCATCTGACAGCGGCCGCGATATCGGCTACGAACTGCGCGAGCGCGTCGGACCATCGCTCGCGCTCGCCATTCCGACATTCCTCCTCGGCCTGTTCGTTGTCATCGTTTTTTCGCTGCTATTGGTGTTCTTCCGCAATACCTATCTCGAGTTCTGGGGCTTCACGCTGGCCGTTTTTATGATGTCCATCTCGGCGCTGTTCTACATCTTGATCGGGCAGTTTCTGTTCAGCAAAGTCTTGAAGCTCGTGCCGATCTCCGGGTTTGCCGGCGGCGCCGACCTGTTCGTCTTCCTCGCGCTGCCGATAATGATCGGGATCGTGTCGCGGCTGGGTGGCGAGGCATTGTTCTACCGCACGATGTTCCTCGAGGAAATCGGCAGGGATTACGTTCGCACCGCACGTTCGAAAGGCCTTTCTGAGACGGTCGTGCTGTTTCGCCACGTACTGCGCAACGCGCTGCTGCCGATCCTCACCAGTACGGTGGCGGTGCTGCCGCTGCTGTTTCTCGGCGCGCTCATCATGGAGTCGTTTTTCGGCATTCCCGGCCTTGGCAGCTACACGATCGACGCCATCAACTCCCAGGACTTTGCGATCGTTCGCTCGATGGTGTTCGTCGGCTCGGCGCTATACATCGTCGGCCTGATCCTGACCGACATTTCGTACACCATTGCCGATCCGCGTATCCGGTTGAGCTAGAGAATCGCCATGCCGAAGTTCGTCTTCCTCGCCACCGACATCGTGCTC
>Ga0302324_100017212_pt1 | contig 14345 bp, 15 predicted proteins | sample Palsa_T0_1_FD_201949 | JGI IMG/M metagenome (GOLD analysis project Ga0302324, IMG submission 201949) | Peat permafrost microbial communities from Stordalen Mire near Abisko, Sweden - Palsa_T0_1 | ecosystem: Environmental > Terrestrial > Soil > Palsa > Peat permafrost | place: Sweden: Abisko... | reverse complement strand
AAAGCGCGTCTCATCGCGGCGGCCCCTCCGGCATCGCAAGCGCGCCCAAAGCCCGGCACCCTCTTGGTAAAATAGAACTTACCGCCCACCGAAGGAGATCACTTGCCCGATCAGGAAAATCCGCCGCAAGGTCCGCCCGCGCCTCCGCCCGGCCCCCAAATGCCCCTGGGCAGCGGGGGCGACCGCAACCTCGTCCCCATCAATATCGAAGACGAGATGAAGCGGTCGTACCTCGATTACGCCATGAGCGTGATCGTGGGCCGCGCCCTGCCCGACGTCCGCGACGGCCTTAAGCCGGTGCACCGCCGCATCCTCTTCGGCATGCACGAAATGGGTCTGGCGCCCAACCGCCCTACGCGCAAGTGCGCCAAGATCATCGGCGAGGTCATGGGCAAGTATCACCCCCACGGCGACGCGCCCATTTACGACGCGCTGGTGCGCATGGCGCAGCCCTTCACCATGCGCTATACGCTGGTGGAAGGCCAAGGCAACTTCGGCTCTGTCGATGGCGACCCGCCGGCGGCCATGCGGTATACCGAAGCCCGCCTGGCGCGCATCACCACTTCCCTGCTGGAAGACATCGACAAGGAAACCGTCGATTTCCGCCCCAACTACGACGACAGCGAGCAAGAGCGCCGCCTTGCCGTGGTACCCTGGCCTAATGCGCCCGACCGCGAGCGGCAGGGGCTGCACTGACGCTGCATTAACAATGGACAATATTTAGTTAGAGCGGATCGCCTCTGTGGGCGTCAATAAGGATGCAACGACATGATGCACATCCTGCCTCGGATGATGTTTTGGTCCCTTGGACCGAGACCTGTAGCCTTAGCTGTCGCGATGTTGTTGTTGCCCAGCGTGGTTCAGCGGTGCCGTGCGCAGCAACCGACGACTGCCCAGAAAGCGCCGGCCGACGGCGCGGCAGTTCCGCTTGTAGCCGCAGCTGGAGACGCCGACGTCGCCCGCGTGCGCTCGCTGCTGAGTAGCGGGGCGAACCCAAACGCGATTGATAATTCCGGCACTAAAGGCTGGACGCCGCTCATGGCAGCCGCCAAAGCGGGTGCCGTCGAGGTTGCGGAGGTCTTACTGAAAGCGCACGCAAACGTCAACGCCACCAACGAGTATGGCGCAACGGCCTTGGCCATCGCTATCGCCAACCACGGAGTTTCGGCCCCTATAGTCAAACTGTTGAAGGCCGCCGGCGCCAAGGAGACAGCGGCACCGGCCGTCTCCACGCCGGGCCCGCGCGGCAAAGGCGGACTGCAACGGTCCGCTGCCCAAAAACCAAGCCAGGGGCTAGGCAGCGGCACCGGCCGGATTGTTAGAAACAGCTCCGGATTGGAGCTAGAGGTAAATACGATCTTTGGAAGCGATCACGAGGAAATCGGGCGAGAGTTTATGACAGGGAAGGAAGCCGCCCTCGGCAACAACGGCCAATTTGTCAGGGGCAGCGGCGAAATCGCAATGTACACAGGCAAGGGCTTCTGGCATCCCGTCATTACTGCCAAGCATTCCAATGGGAAGTTCATACAGATTAAGGTCGGGGTGCATCTCATAGAATGGGACGACAATGGAAAAACTACTAGCGTAACCGACCTCGAACCGACTATCGAGTGTGACAACGGGCAGGAAGTTAAGATAACCTCGAACCTCGCCCAACCGACGGTAAAGGACGGTGTGCTCCTGCTGGAAACAGAACTCGGGCATCTGTCGCTGAAAATTACCTTTGGAACCAGCGGCACGACGGTCGGTTCCGGCGATTTTCTCTTCGTCACGGACAAAGACCAACTTCGTGGCCTTCGCGACAAGTCAAGAACTGCCCGGGCATTGTCCGCCGCAACACGCACACCCGAGAAGTTCAGCCAGCGATGGGCCGCCGAGACCCACAAGAAACGCCTACTCGCTTACTTAGTCGAGCGCCCAAAACACTTCGATCTCCACGTCATGTACACCGACGGTTCCGGTTCGAGGCGATTGAGCGACGGAACGCAGGATGCTCGCAATCCAGCATGGTCACCGGACGGCAGTCGCCTTTTGTTTGTTGCCTACGACGGTGCAGACGCCAGCGCTATCTGGTGTGTCAATCCAGACGGGACCGGTTTGCATCGGCTGATGAACGCCAACGGCAGCGGAGGATTCCCGCAATGGTCGCCTGATGGCAAGCGAATCGCGTATTCGAGGCGGCACGACGGCGCTGATCAAATCCACGTCGCCGACGCAGACGGGAAAAACGACCAACAGATAACGACAGGCGCGGCAGATAACTTTGCGCGGGCGTGGTCGCCAGACGGCAGCCTGCTTGCACTCGAAACATTGGCAAACCGCAGATTCCAGGTCCGCATCATGGCGCCAGACGGCACGAACGCTCGAGACATTTCGGACGCCCAAGGCTCGAATTCCTGCGATGGCTGGTCGCAGGACGGCAAGCATGTTATTTTCCACTCCGAACAGCGCGACAGCAGAGTTTACGTTGCTAATATTCTGACGGGAAACACGACGCCACTTGCAGGAGGCCAACTGGCAAACGCCATGTTTTTGCGCATCGCACCGGCTGGTGACAACATTGGCTTCATCAAAGGGAAAAACGGGGTCGATGATCCCTGGATAATGAAAATGGACGGTTCAGGCCAGCGACGGATCATCGAGGGATCTAGTCCAAACGGGTACTACTCTTTCAGCCCCGATGGCCAGTTCATCGCGTTTAGTTCAAAGCGTGAAGGCACCTACGAGATTTGCGTCGTCGGTATTGACGGTCAGGACCTTCATCAGCTAACGAAAACCCCGGGCGTTGATAAGACCGAGGTCCTATGGCAACCGGGGAGTGCATACCCGGCACCTCTGCGGGGCCCCACAAAGTGATGTTTCTGGCTGACGAAGTCAACGTGCGGTAGTGCGCCGGATGGCCTACACTAGGCGGCCTCAGCCATACACTGCCGGGAGTGGCCACTCTCAGTCAGCTACGGAAGTGGTCGACTTGTTCGAGGCCGTGCGTGAAACGATGCGGCAGGGGTCCCGGCCAGGTGCCTGACGCCGTTTGAGGGAGCGATTCGGACAAGCGGTCCGGAGTTCTTTGCAGCCTGGGTGCACCGGGACCAGAGTCCGTCACCGCATTTGGCTTTAGAGGGTCCAGCAAGTGTGCAGGCTACCAGCACGGTTATTCGGCCAACTTGTTCTTGCGAGGGCTGCTGATGTCATGGATGGCATCCGTGCGCCGTAGCGGCGAGGGCCGCCCTTGTAGTTCCGCCCGGCCAGGGACCCTCGGTGCGCAAGGTCGCCCGCCCGCTTGGTAAAATAGAACTTACCACCCACCGAAGGAGATCACTTGCCCGATCAGGAAAATCCGCCGCAAGGTCCGCCCGCGCCTCCGTCCGGCCCCCAGATGCCTCTGGGCAGCGGGGGCGACCGCAACCTCGTCCCCATCAATATCGAAGACGAGATGAAGCGGTCCTACCTCGATTACGCCATGAGCGTGATCGTGGGCCGCGCCTTGCCCGACGTCCGCGACGGCCTCAAGCCCGTGCATCGCCGCATCCTCTTCGGCATGCACGAAATGGGCCTGGCGCCCAACCGCCCCACGCGCAAGTGCGCCAAGATCATCGGCGAGGTGATGGGCAAATATCACCCGCACGGCGACGCGCCCATCTACGACGCGCTGGTGCGCATGGCGCAGCCCTTCACCATGCGCTACACGCTGGTGGAAGGCCAAGGCAACTTTGGCTCCGTCGACGGCGACCCGCCCGCAGCCATGCGGTACACCGAAGCCCGCCTGGCGCGCATCACCACCTCCCTGCTGGAGGATATCGACAAGGAAACCGTCGATTTCCGCCCCAACTACGACGATAGCGAACAAGAGCCTGAAGTCTTGCCCACGCGTGTCCCGAACCTGCTGATCAACGGTTCGGCCGGCATCGCCGTCGGCATGGCCACCAACATTCCCCCGCACAACCTCACTGAAATCGTGGACGCCACCATCGCGCTCATCCGGAATCCGCAAACGCCGCTGGCCAAGATCCTGGAAATGGTTCCCGGCCCCGATTTTCCCACCGGCGGCTTCATCCTCGGCCGCCAGGGCATTATCGACGCCTTCACCAAAGGCCGCGGCCAACTGAAGCTGCGCGCCAAAGCCGCCATCGAGAGCCGCGGCAAGGATCGCGAGCACATCATCGTCACCGAGATCCCCTACCAGGTGAACAAGGCGCGGCTCATCGAAAACGCCGCCGCGCTGGTCAACGAAAAGAAGATCGAAGGCATCTCCGAAATCCGCGACGAGAGCGACCGCGACGGCACCCGCATCGTCTTCGAACTGAAGCGCGGCGAGCAAGCCGAGGTGGTCCTGAACAATCTCTATAAGCACACCCAGTTGCAGATCGGCTTCGGCGTGATCATGCTCTCCATCGTCAATGGACAGCCGCGCGAGCTGGGCATTATCGATTGCATCAAGTGCTTCATCGAGCACCGTGTGGAAGTAGTCCGCCGGCGCACCGACTTTGAGTTGCGCAAGGCCCGCGAGCGCGAGCATCTGTTGCTCGGATTCAGGAAGGCGCTGGAGAACCTGGATGAAGTGATCCGGCTTATCCGCGCGGCGCGCGCGCCCCGTGAAGCCCGCGAGTCGCTGATCGCCGCCTTCCAATTCACCGAGCGCCAAGCGCAGGCCATCATCGAGCTGCAATTGCAGCGCCTCACCGGCATGGAGCAGCAAAAGATCGCCGACGAGTTGGCCGAAATTCAGCGCCGCATCGCCGAGTATCTGGAACTGCTGGGCTCCGAGAAATTGGTGCGCGAAACCATCGTCGAAGAGTTGAAGGAAGTCCGCAAATTATATGGCGACGAGCGCCGCACCCAGATCATCGAGGACACCGGCGAGATCCGCCTGGAAGACCTGGTGGCCGTCGAAGACGTCGCCGTCACTGTCACGCATGGCGGCTATCTCAAGCGCACGTCTGTAGACACCTACCGCCGGCAATCCCGCGGCGGCAAGGGCCGCATCGGCATGGGCACGCGCACCGAGGATTTCCTCGAGCACTTGATCGTGGCCTCCACGCACAGCTACCTGCTGATCTTCACCGACAAAGGCCGCGTCTATTGGCTCAAGATTTACGAGATTCCGGACGCCGCTACCGTCGGCAAGGGCAAGCACGTTTCGAACCTGATCAACCTGCAGCCGGACGACACGGTGAAAGCGTTCCTGGCCGTTCAGGAATTCGTGCCTGACAAGTACATCGTGATGTCCACCAAGCATGGTGTCATCAAGAAGTGCGAACTAACCGAGTTCGACAACCCCATGTCGCGCGGCATCATCGCGGTGACGCTGGATGATGGCGACGAGCTGATCGCGGTGCACCTGACCAATGGCAAGAATTGGATCTTCCTGGGGTCTCACGACGGGCAGGCTATTCGGTTTGCGGAGAGCCAAGTGCGCTCCATGGGCCGGCCCGCGCGCGGCGTGCGCGGCATGGATCTGGATTCCGGCGACTATCTCGTCGGCATGGAAATTGTCGAGGAGGAAGGCCTGATTCTATCTATCTCCGAGAATGGCTTCGGCAAGCGCACTAAGTTGACCGATTACCGTTTGCAATCGCGTGGCGGCAAGGGGGTCATTAATATGAAGACCTCCACGCGCAACGGCAAGGTAGTCGGGATTCTGTCGGTGAAGGAAGATACCGACCTGATGATCGTGACTAAGAACGGGAAGATCATTAGGTTGGAATCGGCCGAGATCCGGCAGGCGGGCCGGTCGACGCAGGGCGTGCGGCTGGTGCGGATGGAGGACGACGACCAGGTAGCGGCGGCCTCGGTGATCCCGGAGGCGGCGGAGAACGGCGATAAGAACGGCGAGGGCGGGCAGCCGGATCTGCCGTTGCAGTAGGACTCTTGTGGGGCAGGTTGGCAAACCTGCAGGCCGATTGCCAATCGGCCTTGGTGGGGCAGGCGGTTTCGCCTGCCATGGAGCGGACAGGATTCGGGTATGGACATCTGGAATGTAGATAAACTCACTCTTTTCCTGGTCTTCGTCCTTCCCGGGTTTATTTCAATTAAAGTGTACGACCTCATGGTGCCGGGCGAACGCAGAGACTTTTCAAAGTCTCTGCTTGAAGCCATCAGCTATAGCACCTTGAACTTTGGCGCGCTGTTTTGGCTGATCGCACTCATCCGGAGAGATGGCTTCTATCGCGGTCATTTCATTCTGTATTCGCTCTCGGTCGCCCATGATAATGGTCGGCATTCCCGCCTGTTGGCCGCTTCTCTTTCTCAGACTTTCGACGTGGCGGCCCATTGCCAAGCATCTCGTGCATCCGATACGGAAACCCTGGGACTACGTGTTCGGGAAGCGGGAACCGTTCTGGATAATCGTTCATCTTCAGAATGGGCAAAGAATCGGAGGATGGTTCGGCATCGAGTCCTTCGCATCCTCCGATCCGGCGGATGAGCAGATTTATTTGGAGGAAGCTTGGATACTGGACGAAGCCGGCCGTTTTTTGAGCCCGGTTGAGCGATCGCGAGGGATCATCATCATGAAGCAGGAGATCCGCGCCGTTGAATTCTTCGAGGAGAACTGAGTAGAATGAGGTGAAGGAGATTAACATGCCTAAGAACAACGCCGCTCCCCGCGCGAGCACACAGGACGGGTATCAGCCGGCGCGGGCCTTGAAGGGCACGCCTCCGCAAGGGGGGTCCGGCGTTCCAAATCCTGCGTCCTCGACAGCCGCGCCCGCGACAGCCCCTGCGGCCCCCGCTGCGCCGTCAGGTAACGGGCAGGGGAAGCTGGCCCGCGTGGCAGGCGCGACGCGACGGAACTTCGAGATATAATATTGCGATCACTTGACCCCTCTTATGGAGACCCTCGAAGATTACGACGAGCCTTCGCGCGCGAGGTGCAACCCCGACTGTTTACGGAATTGACACGATGAATCCCCTCTCGATCCTCAACGCGTCCATCAAACGAATACCGGCGAACAAGTACGCTTTGGGGGTCGTAGGCGTAGTCGCGGCGGCGGCGCTCTGTATCCGGCTAGCTGGCGGGGAGTGGCTCGTTGCGATCGCCGGCGGCGTGGCGATGCTGGTGGGGATGGTAGTGCTCAGGGTGTTTGCCAGCCCCGGATCTCCGGGAGCCGTTGGAAACTCGCCATCTTACCAAGCTGCGGTGCTCGTTTGGACGTGTCTTTTTGCCTTCGTGTGCGTGTTGAGTTTACTGGTCGGGAAGTTCTACTTCGTTCTTTTCCCGACGGTGGCGTCCCAGCTTGTTGACCTAACGCTCGTTGCTGTCTATAGCGACGATATTGGCGAGTCTGCACAAACGGTCTTCACTATTCGGCCAACGGAAACAGGACCCATTTACAACGAAGTCATGACGGGGAAAGATGGGACTACGAAGATTTCCTTGGCTGCTGGCAAGTATATCCTCGACGCAGTTGGAGCCCCCAAAGCTCTTCCCTTTGAGGTAAAGCCCCCTGGCACGACCATCACCGTCGTCATTGGAAGAAAAGACGGTCATCCGGAGCTCTCAAAAATCAGTGTTACAACGCCGCAAACACCCTCGAACGTCTGGCAGTTGGTTAGCTGCCAGCGGTATAGCGCCACTTCGCGAACTTTGGATATGCTCGGATATTTGGGGCATGCAACGGCTCCTACGAACGGAAGTATGAGTAATAATACAGGCCCCTTCTACGCTGCGGCTCCGGGCGCGTTTCCTTACATCGTTCTGGATCAAGCCCGAAATCTGTTGCTTCTCCATCCGGGCACAGCCGAGACTAAGGATCAAGCCGCCGTGGTAAGCGTCAAGGCACCGTCGAATGGCAGTTACGACGTCTCCGGGTCGTCGTTTGCCCGCGCCAACGACTACCTCAACGCAGGGGACGGCGTGCGGGTGGTCGTTTGCACAAACGGGAACTTCTTGCAGCCAAACTTCGAATCCGTCATCACTAGCGCACACCAGGTCGATTCGGCTAAGCCCTTCCAGGGTGAGGGCGTAGCAGCGTTTCATTTTTCCATCGCGCTCGAACAAGGCGAAGCAGTGCAATTTGGGGTCTTCAACGCGAAGTTGTTAGATGGTTCATATGATGTTACCGCCCTGCAAGCGACCATAAAATCGGAAGCCGTATTGATTTCGTTCCCTCACGACTTTCCTAGCCAATGAGTTTCACAGGCTCCGACCCGCCGCTTAACTTCTGCGGAAGAACGGTGCCAGCTTAACCGAGATTAGGAGCGCATGGGTTGGCTGAGACACACGGTCCGCGGGTTCATGGCTGAGGCGATGAAAACGGCGTAAGTACCGACAGGGTTTCCCGAATGAAAGTGCGGACCGGCAAACGGATGCTGGCACAACGATTGAGCCGTGCGCCGGACGGCGTCCCGGAACCGAATCGCTACTTCGGGGACATCCAGGCTGACGAGGTAGTGACGGAACTGGCGCACCACGTCGTCGTTGGCGGCATCCCGATACGAAACCTTCACGAGCGCGGGCCGGCCTTATACTCGGCAAGCATGGCGTCGGTTTGCCCGTTCACTGAACGCCAAAACTCGTCCTCCGTAAGCTCCTTCGAGGCCAGCCCTTCGGCAAGCAAGGTGTCCAATTCTTCTTGGGTACCTTCAAAACCCGGAACTGAGCGCTGTTCGACGGCAACCAAAGCCGCGTCTACAACTTGTTCGACGGACTCGTAAGCACCGCGGCTAATGACTGCCTGCACGCGGCGCTCTTGTTCGGAGGTGAGATGAATCGTCATGGCTTGCTGCTCCTAGCCCTCATTGCTCCAGAATAAGGGAAAGCTCAGGCTCAAGCAACCGGGCGGCGTGCGCCTCGTGCGTCTCGCGCGAATGCCGGACGACGGCCGGGGGAAGAGAGAACAGCGAACACGAGCAGCCGGACTTGCCGCTACAGTAGTGAGCATGCCCACCAACGCGGTCGTGGCCCACGGCGGCGGCCCCACCGCCGTAATCAACGCCAGTCTGGCCGGACTCATCGAAGAGCGGCGCCAACGCGGCGACCCTCTCTACGGAGCGCGCCACGGCCTGACCGGTCTCCTCCGCGGCGATCTGCTGGATCTCCTGGCGCTGGATGCGGATCTGGTCCGGCGCATCGGCGAATCGCCCGGTTCCGCGCTGGGATCGAGCCGCCTTCCGCTAACCGATGAAGACTACGCGCGCCTGCTCGACGTCCTCCGTCGCGCGGACACCCACACATTCTTCTACACCGGCGGCAACGGCTCCATGGATACGGCGCTGCGCATCGCGCAGCATGCCCAAACCGCGCACTACGACCTTCAAGTGATCGGGATTCCCAAAACCATCGACAACGACCTATGCGTAACCGATCACACGCCAGGTTACGCATCCACCGCGCGGTTCTTCGCCTGCGCCGCGCGCGATGTGGGCGAAGACAACCGCTCGCTCCCCTCGCCTGTTTGCGTGCTCGAAACGCTGGGGCGCAACGCGGGCTGGATCGTGGCGGCTACGTCGCTCGCGCGCCACGCCGAAGACGATGCGCCGCACCTGATCTACTTCCCGGAGCGGCGGCTTAGCCTCGATCGCATCGCGGCGGATGTGGAACGCGTGTACCGGCGCCTCGGGCGCGTGGTAGTGGCCGTGTGCGAAGGGCAACTCGATGAAAGCGGGCGGCCGTTCGGGGCCGACGTGGATCGCGCCGGCAGCGAAGTGCAGCGGCTGGCTTCGAATCTGGGCCACACGCTGGCGCGTCTGCTGAGCGAGAAGCTGGGTATCCGCGCGCGCGCCGAAAAGCCGGGATTGTTGGTAGGTGGCCTACTTTGATATTTCCACAGCTTGAACGCCTACGCATCCGTGCGACACTGGAAGCGTATGGCGAATCCGAAAAGACCACGCAAAGCACCCGAACCCGATTTCAACCATCTTGCCCACCGCCAAATCCGTATGCTCACCGATCCCCCTGAGGATCGCCCTGGACCGTCCGAAATCTCCCGTGTCATGGCCGAACTTGGCAGGCGCGGCGGGGCGCGTGGTGGGGCGGCACGCGCCGCTAACATGACCGCCAAGCAGCGCAGCAAAGCGGCTTCGCTTGCGGCCAAAGCGCGGTGGGCCAGCATGGACAACACCAAACCGCGCGGATAGCCCGAAAGCCGCGAAAAGCTGCTAACCAGCGTATTTTCACAGCGATAGGACGATTTTGAGGGCATTCCATGGCACGGCACTTCTCCTTGCGATTGACGGCGTGGGCGGAGGTCTGTAAAAATTCAGGCAAGCTATCTCGCAGAAAGTATTGCAAACATTGGGATTCGCGATGTACAATACTAGACGTTTTACAAAAAGTGCAGTATGTTGGGCTATACTATAGGCAGGCAACAAGATATTGTGCCACCGGCAGGCGTAGTTGTCTAGGGCGAAATACGTCGCCGCCACTGGAGGCGGTGGCGTGGCCGGATATATCCTTGGAAAGCTCACTGGGGGAGACCTCAAGGCTCTCCTCAGTCAGGCGTTGGATGGGACGTTCAAATTTCTCCATGAGCAAGGGGCGTACGCATCTTTCGCCATCGTGATGGCTTCGGGTTTCGGTTTTTTGGCTGTATGGTGTATCCGCCTACTCGTAAGCGGAAAACAGGGCGAGATTGACCGTATAGTTGCCGACCGGGACAAATTTCAACAATTGGTCATTGAGCACTGGCAATCAAGTGCGACGACAAAGGACACCAAAAAAAAATGACATCGCAACAACTTGGGCTTCTGGCTATACAATTAGCCATGTCCCTGGGGGTCTTGTCATTCCTGGGGGTGCTGCTACTGCACAACCACGAGAGCAAACAAAAATACCGCCTATTCGCAGTCCGGGACAAATTTCTGCTTCTAGCCGCGAGGGATGTCATCTCCGAAAAGGATATGGTGTTTAAAGTGTTTTACCGGGCCATGAACACCTACATCAGAGAGCTGGACTCTGTCACAATCGTATCTTTCCTTCGCGCCTCAATAGCGCTCAAGTCTGAACTTGACAAAGAAAATCGGCATCGCTTAAGCGAAGCGCTGCGGCGTTCGAACCCAGACGTTCAGGCTGTCGTTGATGAGTTCTTTCATGCAGTAATGGATGCCCTGCGGTACAACAGCCCGATGCTGAACCTGATGCTTGCCCTTGCACATCATTGTACCCGCCTATGGGCGCTGATGCGCAAGCTCCCTCGGGTTTCGCTTCCCGTCTACGAGACGTACAGGTACTACGAAACAATTCACGGCACACTCTGCCCGGCTTAAAGCGTCTTACCGCGCTACCGCCCGCCATTGAAACATACTTCGATCTATTTTTCTAAAAATCTTGACATGCGTAGACGTTCATGCACAATAGAAGCATGATCCGCCTCACTTCCGATCAACGCGCCAAGGTAAGCAGTTGCCTGATTGAAGGTTGTTCCGTCCGCATAACCGGGGCAGCGAAAAAGACCGTTCCTCGGCTCGTCATCGAAGCCGGCACGTTCTGTGCCGATTAACAAGACCGGGCGTTCCGCAGCCTGAAATGCGAGCGGATGCAGGTCGATGAATGCTGGAGCTTCGTGTACGCCAAGCAAGAGAACGTGAGCCCTCCATCGCTGAGAAGAATCCTAGCGCTGGCGATGCGTGGCCCTGGGCCGCGATTGATGCCGATACCAAGCTGGTACCGTGCTGGCTGATCGCACAGCGTACCCCGAAAGCGACACGGGACTTCGTTGCTAGCTATTCCAGGAAGCGCTATGCCAAGTGCTCCGGCCACGTCAGACAAAGGAATCGGGATGCTCTTAGCGCTGTCTAAATCTTCAACAGACACAGCACTTGACCTGTCTGAGTACGCACTGCTGTTCTTCGGTCTTGTGCTTGTTGCGGGGATCTTTGGAGAATACAAGAAGGTCCCAAAGCGAATAGCCTCTTGGCCAAAGGCGGTGTTTGAAATTCTGGTCATGGTAGGCGTAGCCGGTGAGTTACTCGGGGACGGTGGTGTGTTCGCGTTCTCGCGGGCGCTCCAAACCATATCAGACAGAGATCTGGCTGAGATGAAGAATAGACTGGAATTGTCCACTGCTACGCTTAGCGCCGACATGCACTTCATGGACGCCATCTCGACCGCGAACCAAGACGCGTTACACTTGGAAATATCTAAGGTAGAGCAAGAGGCGGCGCGGTTTAATGAAGTGGCCGAGAGAGAGCGATTGGCTCGCGTTAAGGTAGAAGAACAGCTTGCGTGGAGAACGTTATCGCCTGTACAAAAAGAGACGTTAGTAGCAGCAATGCGGCCATTCCCAGGCACTCGTGTACACATCACGTGCATCGTAGGCGACGCGGAAGGGGGCGCGTATGCTGAAGATTTTGACGAGATTGTTAGACGGGCTGGCTGGAAAACTACCGAAGTAAGCCCAAGCGGAATGCTAGTACAGGGGAGCGCACCGCATGGCCTTATATTAGAGTACCGCGACCTGAAAGGTGCCGCTGAGACTTTACTTGCGGCACTCACGGAGATTGGTATAAAACCGAGCGCTGTTGGGCCAACTGAACAGAAGGGATATGATATCGTTCTTGAAATTGGCGTCAAGCCCCGCCCAGGGCAGAACGCGCGCCCATCAAAAGGCAGCGTCATTATAGATCTACCGGTCGAGAATCCCAAATGAACAACAAAGAGACATGCCGCCAGGAGTCCCACGGCAAGCGCGGCTGTAATGGGCAAGAACCAAAGTAGCCCACTACCGGATTGTTGCGACGCTGCTGCGGCAAACTCGCCACGCCGCTCGACCGGCGGGAGGCATTCGCGGACGGGCCCGAACGAAATTGGTGTACAATTCCCACAAATGACATGATGAAGGAAAAAGCGAGAAGTCCGATCTGGCGCACGCGCCTATCGTCACGCGCCTTAGCTCTCCTGCGGAAGCTGGTGCGTGAGCAAGTAACCGTGAAGCGTGCAGTTCTCGCTGCCGTCCTGATCCCATTGGGACTGTACATCTGCGAGGAAGCGTTCCTAAGCGACGCGATACTCCTGGAACCGTTCAGCGTTCCCAAACGTTATGAGGAGGCCGGGTTCACGCCCGAAACCATGAGCCGCCTGATCGCCGACGCGCTCCTGGACCTGGAAGAACAAGCAAGCTCGAGGCTGGAGAAAGACCGGCTGGCGCTATCCTCCGATCCGTCTTCCGTTCCGGATATCGAGGTGCCCGGAACGAAGGTAGGCATGCGGATCCTGGTCGAAGCGACCCAACAGGTGTTCGGGCACGATACCACGCATATTCGCGGGGCTATCGTCTCGCCCTTGGCGGGCGCGCCTGCGGGCGCGAATTCCGATGTGGAAATCATCCTGCGCATCGCAAGGGGTCGCAACAGAGGCTCGCGAGTGACCACGCGCGGGCCCGCAGGCGACCCGCAGGGCATCGCGCAAAAGGCTGCGGAGGCCATTCTACGTCAGATCAATCCCTATCTACTGGGCGTGTACCGCCTGCGAATCAAAGACTTGGACGGCGCGATCGAGGTCGCGAGAGAGGTCATCGGCAATCCGCCCAAGGACAGGCGGGAGGCTGCGAAGGCATACCTTCTCTGGGGCAACGCGCTGGTTGCGCAGGGAAAGAATGCCGAGGCCATCCCACTCTACGAGAACGCGGCCGCGCTCGATCCCAAACTCGCGCTTGTGTACAACAACTGGGGCAACGCGCTGGCGGATCAGGGAAAGAATGCGGAGGCTGTCCCACTCTACCGAAAGGCGACCACCCTCAGCCCCAGGCTCGCGCCCGCGTATTACAACTGGGGCACCGCGCTTGCTGCGCAGGGAAAGAACGCCGAGGCCATCCCGGTCTACCAGAAGGCGGCCACCCTCGATCCCAAACTCGCGCTCGCGTACAACGGCTGGGGCTTAGCGCTGGCGGCGCAGGGAAAGAATGCGGATGCCATTGCGCTCTACGAGAAGGCGACCACCCTCGATCCCAAGTTAGCGGTCGCATACAACAACTGGGGCGTCGCGCTGGGGAACCAGGGAAAGAATGCGGAGGCCGTCCCACTCTTCGAGAAGGCGGCCACGCTCCACCATAAGCCGGCGCTCATCAACTGGGCTATAGCGCTCGACGCACTCGGAAAACATGCCGAGGCACAAGAGAAACGCCGCATCGCTGCCGAAGGGGACCGGTCGAAGTAGGAGCGGCTTTCTGACCGTCGGCCGCAGACGCCGCTTGTCTCCTGCCGGGTCGGCAGTGCATAATTCGGCGTTCGGTCAGCGCCCTCTCCCAACGCCCCAGCCCTTCCGTACGAGATAATTTTATGACATGCCCACCAACGCGGTCGTGGCCCACGGCGGCGGCCCCACCGCCGTAATCAACGCCAGTCTGGCCGGACTCATCGAAGAGCGGCGCCAACGCGGCGACCCTCTCTACGGAGCGCGCCACGGCCTG
>Ga0302324_100017205_pt1 | contig 14347 bp, 10 predicted proteins | sample Palsa_T0_1_FD_201949 | JGI IMG/M metagenome (GOLD analysis project Ga0302324, IMG submission 201949) | Peat permafrost microbial communities from Stordalen Mire near Abisko, Sweden - Palsa_T0_1 | ecosystem: Environmental > Terrestrial > Soil > Palsa > Peat permafrost | place: Sweden: Abisko... | reverse complement strand
CGAGTTGAGATCGCCGAGGATCGTTTGCGCGCCAGTGCTGCTGTCCGGACTGACCCCGTCACAAGAATCGCTGCTGGGTGGTAGCGGGTCCGGGTAACCAAGTACGAGGACACGAGTGCCTGGGCTAATTGTGTCGGCTATTGCCGAGAACAGCGTGGACAAGTTCGAGGGCAGGCTGTCTTCGATTTGGTCGTATGCGTACACGTATGCGTCGGAGCCTTCTTCGCATGTAGACTCAACGCATGCAGTGGCGAAAGCTTCAAAGTCAACGTCGTCACCGCCGGCGGGCAGGATCACGAAGCTACCGCTGCCGCCAATAGCGTCCAGCTGATCTTCTTCTCCATCCAGTCCCGAGACGATATCTCCGCTTGTCGCTCCAGAACACGCTACGAAGTTATCGGGAGCCAGGCCGTCAGGTGTGTCAGCCAGCGCCAGGGCGTATGCGGCGGGGCTTCGATCGCAGCCGTCCGTGCCTGTGGGCGAGATAAACGAAGGATTGCCTTCACCGGACGAGAACGAATCCCCGAGTACGGTGAAGTCCTTCATGGACCACGACGTAAGCACATACGCTGGAGCACCGTCACCGGCGCCGGAGTCTACTTCGGTCCCATTGGCCTCGTCGCTGTCGGATGGGATGGTATAGATTCCCCCATCATCCGCGTAGGCGATAGTATCGCCGTCTGGTGACACGGTCGGTGAGTTGTCATGACCGCCGTACCAGGAGCTGTACGTCAGCTGTGTCACGTCACTCCCGTCGGCATTCATGACGTAGAGGCCATCGAGGCTCTGATCGGGGTCGCCGCCACTCGTGTGGCCGAGGCTTTGGTAGGCGATCACGCCGCCGTTGGGTGAGACCGCCGGATCCTGGTCAGCGATACCATTTGTCTCATCAGTGCCTGTCAGGATGGTGACCGTGTCGCTGGAGTACTGGGCGATTTCGGTGCCGTCGCCGTCACCGAATTGCGTGGTGGTAAACACCAGATCTCCGGCGCTTACCGATGCTTGAGCTGCCTGCGGATGGGTAACTTGACCGACTGTCCCGACCGTCATGGCCAGAACCAGCGACAAGCAGGCGAGAATTGCTACTCGCCAAGAGCGTCGATTCACGGACGCTCACCTCCAATTATTAGAGGTCGATCCGGAATCTCCGAATCACATGCAGCTTGTGCCTACCTGCTAGCTACTACATTATATGTAGTGACAGTAAGTTTGCTTTGCTAGTGGAAGTCTTTTGGAGGACTGCTCTGATTTATTTGCAGATGACTAGTAAAGGCGACGCAGCGGAACAAAAAGAAACATAAGATTTGCGGTGTTTACAAATGGGAAGCGCCCGCCCGGCCGGGGGATACCGGCACGGACGGGCGCATGACCCACCTTGGTTGATTGGAGGTTGTGACCGTGATCAGGCGCCCGGCCAGAGCTTGAGGCAACAGGCGGAGGCGATGTCGTGGCTACAGGCCACGACTAGATCTGTTCTGATCTGAATGCTGGACACGAGCAGGCCGTACTGGTGCTCCGACAGCCGGAGAACGGCTTGCTGGAGCAGCGGTACGAGCTGAAGCACGACATCGCGGCGCCAGATGGCGATCGGGAAGCGGTTGCCATGCTCCGCACTCTGAACCAGCTCGATGGGAGTAGACCTGAGGGCGGCAGAGCCCGAAATCATGGTTCCGTAGTCGGTCCACAGCCTGTGGCCCTGGTCACGCTCGCCGATCCAGTACTCCAGATAGGCCTCCAGCGAGAGGGCCATACCATGGACCTGACCGCCGGGGAAATCCGGCAGACGCCAGGAATCGATCGTGGCGATCTGGCCGCCGTTGGTGGCGAGCAGTGGCCCGGTCTGGGGAGTTGGCCTCGCGGCCACGATGTCCTGCTCGTAGGCGCCGGAGACGGCGCGCAGGAGTGTGACATACTGATGAATCTCGTCACCCGAGACCATGAGACGGCCCAGGATCAGGGTCATCAGCAGTTCGTAGGGCATCATGTAGTGCTTGAAGAGCGTTCGAATCTTGAGGGCGAACTCCGCGTCGGCCAGGTTGTCCCCGGTCTGGAAGTCGCCGGACAGAAGCGATGCTCGGTCCGAAGTTGTCACATATATCCAATCGTCGCAGGGGCAGATCGGACATATTATATCATATAATGCTTATGTAGTCAATTTCTCCCACGGGTAATCGGGGTTGCCAAAATGACCATAGGCCGCCGTACGGCGGTAGATGGGCCGGCGCAAATCAAACGCCTTGGTGATGCCCGCTACGGAGGTGTCGAGGATCTTGTTCATGAACGCCTGCAGCTCTTTGGCGGAAGCTTTGCCGGTGCCAAATGTTTCAACTTCCTGCATGACCGGGTGGATCGCGCCAATGTAGTAGGCGAGAGCCACCTCTGCGCGGTCAGCCAGCCCATGGTGGACGATATTTTTGGCCAGGAAGCGAGCGGCGTAGGCGCCGGACCGGTCGACTTTCGTCGGGCATTTGCCGGAGAAGGCGCCCCCGCCGACGCGGGCATACCCACCGTAGGTGTCGACAACGATTTTGCGTCCTGTGAGGCCGGCGTCGCTCTTGGGCCCCGGGTTATGCCAGACACCGGTGCCGTTGACGACGACTTGGGCCGGAGTAACGGAGAACTGGTAACGGTCGAGGACTGGGCCGATAACCTGCTTTAACAAATCTGCTTTGACTTGAACGAGGGTAACTATGTCGCGATGAGGGACCGCCATAGTGACATGGGTAACTTCGACAGGCTTGTCGTCGGCGTATCGGACGGTTACCTGGGCTTTGCCGTCGGGCAGAAGGTAGGAGAGCATTTTGGTCTCTCGGGCATCATCCAGGGCTTTGGTTAACTGGTGGGCGAGCGTGATGGGAAGAGGCATGAGCTCGGGTGTTTCCCGGCAAGCGTAGCCGAACATCATGCCTTGGTCCCCCGCTCCCCCGGGGTCGACACCTTGGGCGATTTCGGAAGATTGCTGGGCGATGTAGCATTCCACATTGGCCTGGTCGGAGAACCCCAGGGCTGGATCGGTGTACCCCAAGCGTTTGATTTCGTCTCGGGCAACTTGCACGTAGTCGACTTTCGCCGACGTCTTCACTTCGCCCAGTAAGATGAGGCGATTTTCCGAAACGGCGGTCTCGACACCTAAGTGCGCATACGGGTCTTGGGCAAGCACCGCGTCGACTATGGAATCCGATACCTGATCACTGAGCTTGTCCGGGTGACCGGCGCAGACCGACTCGGAGGTAAAAAACTGATATGGCACGAAAAAGCCTTTCTCCCGAATCCGGGCAGAAAGGCCAACAATGTGTGCGCTATCTCCCCTTGCGGGCTAGAAGGGGCACCATACCACGAGGGCAGGTTGCCGGCGGGTCATAGGGCTAGGTCCCTCGCCGCTCTCTTGATAGTTATGAAGTTGTGAACAGGAACTGATGACAGGGTACCACAAGCGGGTTATAGCTGTTAAGACGTCGGTTTGACTGGGATCAGGTGACTATTCTATTAAAGGTAGCCCAATACCCATTCGATGAGGGCCATCCGAACAATCATACCGTAATACATCTGCCTGATGTAGGCGGCTTTCGGATCCGCGTCGACCTCGGTTGATATTTCGCCAACCCGGGGCAGCGGGTGCATAAGGCGAGCGTGTGGCTGCATTCGGGCCACTTCACGCGGTGTAATCGTGTATTTCTGGTGAATGTGGGGGTGCTTGGCCAGGAAGCGCTTTTGCTCGTCCGTGAGCCGCTCTTTCTGGATCCGGGTCCAGTAGACAACATCGGCTTGTTCGAGGGCCGGGAAAAGATCTGATGTTTGCTCATACTTGATGCCGGCATGGTCCAGGATGTCCGTAATGTCGGGCTGCATTTGGAAGGTATCCGGAGACACAAACGTGAAGCGGTTATTCGGGTAGATGGCGGCCAGTTGCGTGAGACTCCGGACGGTGCGCCCATTCCACAGGTCCCCGCCCATGACGATATGCAGGTTGTCCATCCGGCGGAGCTCAGCCCGGATGGTATAGAGATCCAGCAGCGCTTGGGTCGGGTGTTCGCCTGAGCCATCGCCGGCGTTAATAATGGGGACGCTGGAGATGGCTGCCGCCCGGTCGGCGTCACCTAGGTTAGCAGACCTGAGGACGATGACACTCGGAAGATAGCAGTTAATGGTGCGAATGGTGTCTTCGAGGGTTTCGCCTTTGGCCACCGATGAGAACTCAACGGACTGGGTACCCAGGACGCTCATGCCCAGGTGCGTCGCGGCGAAGCCGAAGGATTCGTAGGTGCGGGTTGATTCGCGGTAGAAGAGACGGTAAAGGATATGACCCGTCAGGGAGTTGCCTATCCGATGATGCCGGCGCTCGTGTTCGACGTTTGTTTTTATGGCGTCGGCATAGGCGAATAATTTAGCTATGGTCGGCTCAGTAAACTGGGCAGCCGACAGGACGTGTCGCAGCTTCGTATCTGGGACAGGCATATTGCGAGCTATTGTACAGTATCTGGCTTATGGTTGGAACCAGTTTAGATTGCGGTAGAGGCGTGCGACGGTCTGGGTACCACGACACCGTCAGGGTCAACGACACGGGTGTGAATTTTCACTTCTCCAAGTCCGGCTCCGGCTTTTAGCAGGGCATCCTTGATGAGGTCCGAAGCGGTATCGAGATCGCGGTAAAGACGGCTGAGCTCTTCTTCTGGAGAGGCAAAGATAACGCCAGCCAAGCGGTAGGCGCCACAGTCGGTGTGGCTTTCGACGTAGACGGTGTCGATGTGATTAATTTGGTACGACGCGGTCACTTGCGTAAGTGATGTGTCTCGTTCGGAGAGGTCAATAAAGGCCAGTCCCCCACCAGCTACGGCCGGGTAAAAGGCTCCGCCGATCTTGATGATGAATTTAAGGTGAGATTCGACGATCCGATCGTCGATGCAGCCAAAAAATACGTTCTTGGCAAAATGAGCTCGAGTTGTAGACACGTTTGGTCTTGCTTCTTTCTGACGTTTAACTATTTGTAACGCGTAACATGATAGCACTTGTTCCGATCCAGCGCAGGCAATGCCAGATTAGTTAGGTGCGGGCCGCCGGTAGACAGCCTGATGGCCCGGAACACACCTGAGGGAGGTAGTGCTCCGGGCCATGATAGGGCCCGCAGTCCTGTGGGCGCGGGACGGCCCGCTAGTGGATCAGGCGGAGTTGGGTCAAGAGGCGCGGCTCGTAGCACCGCGCCGATTCGCGCAGGCAGTTCGAGACCAGACGGGCGAAAACTTCGTCGAAAGCGCCCGCCAGGAAGTTGACGCCGTCCAGCTCGGATGCCGGAGTCATCCCCGGGCAGTAAGCCAAGCGCTGGCGAAGCGGAACTTCGCAACCACTGGCCCCGATGATTCTGACCCGGATCGGGTCGTAGTAGGCGCCAACACGTAGCTGGTCTCGGCCGAGCAGCTTCTCCAGATAGCGGGAGCTCAGGAACGTCGAGGTCGACGGATCCATGAAGCTGAGCCGCAAATGGAGTGCCTGCAGCGCCTTTTGCAGCGCATAGCCGTACAGATTGTCGGAGTACAGGCGGTAGACGTCCCCCGCGGCCAAACGACAGGCGCCCGTCAGTTCACCTTCAAGGCTGAGCTCGACGAGGGTAAAGCCGCCGACCCAACAAGCGACATCGTAGTTGTCGTAGTCTCTCATGGGGCTGACCGCCGCAACCCGGGCCGCGTCGAGCAGCGCTTCTGAGTTCGGCAGGTCGAGCTTCTCGATCCAGCCAGGCGACGCGGCGGAGGCCATGGTCAAGAGACCCGGCAACTGACGCTCTCGTTCCTCGTGATCAAGGCCGGCGAACGTTGTGATCGCACTTTCCATACCTGTGGTTGTCAACGTGGGCACCCTTCGTGGCGGTGGCAGATGGTCGATTACTCGCTAGCGAGATTAGATTATGCCACAATTTGAGCCGTTTAACCAGGTGGGCTAGGCCGGAGTGGATTGGCTGGCTCGCGAGTGGGCCACAAATTCTCGTACCCGACCGCGCAGAGCGCTTTCGAGGGCGGGCTGGGGCTCGAGGTTGACGACGGGGGCTTGTACCGTAAATGGTGTGGTCAGCTGTCCATTAGCCAGGGTGCGCAGGTGATAATGATACGGCGGGATGTTGGTGAGATCGTCGGCGGTAAGAGGCGCCATGTGCGGGGCGAGCCAGGCGGCATCCGAGTGACCAAGGCGGAAGGCCATAATGGTGCCCACATTGCCTGACACCGCTTGTTTTATATTCTCCGGAAGCTGGTCGACATACTGGTGAGCTAGGTGTAACCCCACGCCGTATTTGCGGACCTCAGACAGCATTTGGGCAAAGGAATCTGTGACGACATTTTGGAATTCGTCGATATAGACGTAGAAGGGAGGGCGGTGCTCCGGGGCAGAGTCGGCGCGGGACATGGCGGCCAGTTGAATTTTAGCCACGATGAGCGAGCCGAGGAGCTGCGCGTTGAGACTGCCCAGTTTGCCCTTGGATAGATTGACGAGCAATATCTTACGGCGGTCCATGAGGGTGCGCATGTCAAAGGCCGAGGTACGCTGGGAGAGGATTTGATGCATGACGGAGTTGCCCAAAAAGCTGCCGAATTTTGACGTGAAGTAATTAAGCATTTCGGATTTATGGAAATCGGCTGTTCGCGCCATTTGATTACCCCAGAAATCTTTGACGGCCCAGTGGTCGCTGACGGCTAAGGCGTCCGCGGCGTATTTGGGGTCGGTAAACAGGCGAGGGATGTCGACTAAGGTGCCCCTAATCTGCGGCTCGGTGATCGTAAGGGCGGCATTACGCAACCAATGTTCAAACTGCGGCCCGATGATGCCGGTGTGGCCGGGGTCGAAGAGCTTATAGAAGAGGAGGATGAGTTCTTGGATGAGCAGGTCGCGCTCTTCCGGGGTGCGCCACTCGAGAAGGTTGAGACCCAAGATCCCTTGAGGGTCGGATGGATCGAAGAGGATAACATCCTGGGCACGGTGTTTGGGAATACGAGGCAGGAGCCAGTCAATGGCTTCACCATGGGGGTCGATGAAACAGCAGCCGTCCCCGGCTTCCATGTCCTGGAGGACCATGGACTGCAGCAAGGTTGATTTGCCGGTGCCGGTTGACCCGATGACGTACGTGTGGCGCAGGCGATCCTCGGGACTCAGCGAAATCGGCCGATGGTCCCCGCGGAAGGCGGCAAAGCCAATGGTGGGGCCGCCGGTGGCCGAAATTTCAGGGATGGGTAGTCTGGTAGATGACACCATGTCAAGTTTCGGGAACGCTCGTGGCCGGAGCGGAGTGTGGTAGAAGTTGGCGGCTTCGGCGGCTGTCAGGATGAAGCGGCCGTGCCGGTCGGGGTGGCGGCGGATGGCCGGGTCCAGCCAGGACTCGAGGTGGGGTGTCAGCCGGTAGCGAAGTTTTGTTTTGCCCGGGACGGTCAGCCCATGGTAGCTGGCGGCGGCCCGACGGACCAGACTTTCGGCTCCAGATTTTGACCCGGACAAGGCGATGACCCGGAATGAGGCTCGAAATAAGGCGTGCTCCATCTTGTTCTCGGGTTCCGGTTGGGTATCAGTTGGGGCGGTAGGGCCAATGACGAACTCGCGCAAGCCCTGGACCATGCCGTTGTGCAGTCCCTCAATCGCGCGTTGGGCTAGGCCTCGGTCTTGGGCGGCTGGCTCAAGTACCAGCTGCAGGCAGAGCCGGTCGGTGGCCGGGACGCCTGACAGGACTTCGAGTACCGGCTGCAAAGGATCGGTGCCGGTAAATTCGGTTGAGAGGAGATCCGCCTCGTCCGGGGTGAACTGGATGGTAGCACCAGCCATTTCACCTTGCTGGTCGAACAGGCTCCATTCGTCCAGGTCTTCTAGCTCGGCCCCAGGCATCGTAGCGTAGAGGTGATGGGTCACTGCTTCGCGCACGTCGGCAGCTACTACGAGAAGGTAGGTAATGGTGTCGTTTTTGGCCACGATTTCCAGACTGATACTGGAATGGGCATCGGCCAATAGGCCGCCTATGGCTGTAAGCAGCGACTTGGTCGATTCAAAGTGCCGCTTGGGCTGGCTGGTTTCCGGTATCGCTTCGGGGGACGGCTTGATCTTAATAAAGGCGTAGGGCTCGCTCATGCTGCTTTCCTCCCGAGGTTTAATTCACGCCGGTTGGCGCGGCCGGCTGTTGTCCAAGCGGACAGGGTTACGACTTGTCCGCCTGTCTTAGCCCCGGAGTGCGGCTGGGGGCGAAGGGTAGCGTGCCGGTCGTCGATAGTGCCGAGATCTACCTGACCGGGGAACGTAATAATGTCGGCCAGTTGTTGCGGGGCCGGAACCGGCTGGGGGCGAACTGGTGCCTCGTCTTCGGCGCCCCCGAGACGCGTTTCCGTTTCCGGGTTTGGGTACTCGACGAGCTCGACTACAAACGCGCCGGAGGCGGCCAGCTCTGTCCGAGCTGCTTCGGGACCGGCAGATAGTTCCGGGTTCATACGACGGCTCCTTCCGCGAGCCAAGTTTCGGTGCCCGATATTACGAGTGGGCCTTGGAGTTTGCGCGCGATGAGGAGATCGGCGATGGGGCTTTCAAAGCGGGTTGAAATGAGGCGCTTGACCGGGCGGGCGCCGAAGAGCGGATTGTACTCGGGGCGCAGCATCTTCGCTAATAGTTCATCTGACACGTCAAAGGTGACCCCGGCTTTTTGGAGGCGGCCAGACAAGGTTTGGAGTTCTCTTTGAGCCAAAGCCACCAGATGGGTTTCGGTTAGCGGACGATACACGAGGATACCGTCGAAACGGTTGATGAATTCGGGGCGGTAAGTTTGGAGCAGGAGCGGCAGGAGGGTTTGACGCATGAATGCCGGGCCCGTGACGTCGATGCCCGAGGTGGCGGCCTGAGAGATTTCCCGGCTGCCACAGTTGGAAGTGGCCAGAACCATAGTTTCGGTAAAGTCGACGGTCCGGCCAGACGAGTCGGTTAGGCGGCCGTCATCTAAAATCTGGAGGAACAGGTCGAAGAGCTTGGGATGGGCCTTTTCGATTTCATCCAGGAGGACTAGGGAATAGGGTTCGCGGAGGACGGCGCCGGTAAGTTGTCCCCCCTCTTCATAGCCGACGTAGCCCGGAGGTGAGCCGATGAGCCGGATAGCTGAGTGGCTTTCCGAGAATTCGCTCATGTCCAGACGGATAAATGAGCTGGGACCCGAATAGACGATCCGGGAGAGGGCGCGGGCGGTTTCGGTTTTGCCGACGCCTGAAGGGCCGAGTAGCAGGAATGAGGCTCGCGGACGGTTAGGTTCCGACAGGCCTAGGCCGGCTTTGGCCAGATGGCGCGCAATCGTGCGAATGGTGGTGGCTTGACCGACGACCGCCTGCTGGAGGCGAGGCTCCAGATCCGCCAGAGTATCTTTTTGGTCGGTATCCAGATCAGCGATGGGTAGGCGTTCGCGTTCGGCAACAACGGACAAGATGTCTGCGCCAGTGACGGCGTCGGTTCCCTCGATGCCCGCTTTGACACAAGTTTCTTCAAGCAGACGAATAGCGGCGTCGGGGAGCGCCCGCCCGTGGCCAAAGCGGCTGCCAAAGCGCACCGCTTGTTCGATGGCGTCCTCGTGGATGGTCTGGTGGTTCAAGCGCTCCAGGTCCGGGCAGGACAGTTCGACCATGCGCGCGGCGGCGTCAGGTGAGGGAGGCGCGAGCTGGACCGCGTAAAACAAGCGATTAAAGAGATAGTCATCGACGAAAATGCGGTGATAGGCTGTTTCGGTGGTTGAGACGATGAGCCTGATCTGGGGTATGCCCGCGAGTGCCTGCAAAAGCTGCATGGTTAGTTCCAGGCGGCCCGGGTCGTCCGAGGCCAGTAGCTGAATATCCTCGATGACAATAGTGGCTGCTCCGAGTTTGCCGGCGGCGTCGGTGAGGGCGGTAATACAGGGACGGAGGCTTTCGCCCTGAACCATGAGGCCGGCAAGCGGCTCGGTCACGAGCCGATACAACTTGGGCTCTAGAGGTCGGTACTGACCCCGGGACAGACGGAGTGCCAGCGCATTGATCAGGGTGGATTTGCCGCTGCCGGGCTCGGCAACGAGGACCGCGTGGTGGTGGGTAGGCCGGAGCAGTATGCGGACAAGTCGGCCCAGATCGGTATCGCGTTCGACCACATCTGTTAACTTGCCCGACCTGGCGGCCGACATAAGGTCAACGAGCTTGATCGAGATGGGTGCGCTCATACGGCGGCCGTCCTGGCGCGGCGACCTGAGCGGCGGCGCTTGGAGGTCCCGTCGGTTTCGATGGTGACGGTAATGTCGGTGAGGTCCGTCGCGTCACCCGTGGCCTGGTATGACGTGCCAGGGCTCGGGATATTCAGGCTCTCGAATGCCGGCGTGGGCGCGCGGGAAGTGGCCGGTGTGACCACACTGGGTTCCGGGGGGGCACTGCCGAAGTCTTCCCGCCAAGAAGTGACAACGGAGGCGACCGGAATGGCGCGAACGGGCGCTACTGCCGGCGCACGCTTGGTCTCAGGGATCGGGCTCAGGGGCACGAATTCGATCTCAGGGGTAGTGGATTCTCCGATGGGTTCTGGGCCCTCGTCAATTGAAGCCATTGGAGTTACTTGGACTTCGGTGGCGGGCTGCAAAGTAATAGTTTCTTCCGTGGCGACCCGAGGTGTCTCGGTCTGCCTACTGGTGACGGGCGGTGACTCACGGACAGGCTCGGGGACTGGGGCGGGTGGGGCTGACCACGTCTCGGCAGGTGCCGCGACGAATTCAATCGTTTCGGGCTCTGGCCTAGTGGCGAAAACCGTGGTTGTCGAGTCTGGCACTTTGTCTAACTTTACGTTTTCTTCTACCACGGGCGGCTTTTCTTTCGGGCGCTCCGGGGACTTGTGGGTGATCTCGATTGGCGCGGGGACAGGGACGGCGACCTCGGGGGATGGTACGACATTGGCGCGTGGCGGCTTAGTTGGCGTGCTGGTTTGGGGCGAGACGGTCAGGTGGGCTGCTGCCGGTTTGTGAGCCTGGCGTTTGGGCGCGGAATCATCCGCCGTGGCAGTTATCTCAATGAAATCGTCGGTACGGGTGACGGCTGGCACGGGACGTGCGGGTTTTATGGCATGGGCCGGTGCTACGGGTGCTGATTCAGAGGCCGCCGGCCGAAGCTCTTCGATGAGACCCGTGGGCATAGACTCCTGGTGGCGGGACGATTCAGGCATGGCGACGAGGCGGGCCATTACCGGTAATGTCTGTGACTGGGGGATTCGGGCTGGTGCTGGCTTGGCCGGTTCTGCTAGGAATATTGCTGGTTCGGCGGCAGGTAATTCCGGGACATCGGCGGGAGTCTCCATTTGTGTCTCGGGCACGACTGCTTCGATGACAGTACGGGGCTTTTCGATAGATGTTGGTGGAAGTTGGTTCGGCGATTCGGCCGGGGTAACGGTTACCGTGTTGACTACGGTCGTGACCGGTTCGGAGCCGGATGACCGCGCCACTGCCTCGGTCTCGGGAAGTTCGGTGAGACGGGTGAGTTCTGTAACCTCTTCGTCCCCAGCGATCTCGGTTGCCTCCGCGACCACCGCTTGGTCTATTACCTCAGCTACCTGCTCAAGGCTACCTTCTGATGAGATGATTTCATTAGCCGCGAAAAGTTCATCGACCTCGGTTTGCTTGATCTGCTCAGTTATGACCGCTTCGTACTCCGGCGCGGTGTTTTGCGCCTCGGTAACTATTTCGTTGGTTTCGGCGGGGATTTCCTCTAACTGGGCGACGGCTTCTACTGGAGCTTCGACTTCGGCTTGATCCCCGGATGCTGTGGTTGCCCGTTCGGGCGGTGCTTGCTCGGAGATACGGAGTTCCGAGATTTGAGGAAGCTGTGGGGTGTCTTGGTATTCCTCTTCTGAAACCTCGGTGGCCGTCTCGGTATTGGCCGAATCTTGATCGGGGGTAGTGGCTTCGATTCCGCCAGAGGGGTCCGGATCTGCTCGGTGGGCCTGCTCGGTGGCAGTGGCCGCCGGCTCAGGGGTAGCTGCGACTTGCTCGGAGACGGCCGGTTCGGCAATGCATTCGACAGGGGCAACGACGGCTTGGGATCGGCTCACTGGAGGTGTCACCTGTTGCACTTTTGCCGCTTCGGCCTGGTTGGACGATTCGATCACGGGCTCGGTCGACGCGTGGGTTTCGGCGGGGGAGACTGACACCTTTTTTGGTGTGGCGGAAGCGGCGGCTTTTTCTGTTTGTATAATCCCCCCGTATAAGAGCTCAGTGGCAGTTTTTGGCTTACCCGAGACCACGGCATTTGGCCGGCGCAACCAGTAGGGAGGCTTGGGCCCATCGGGTGTAGGACGGGCGGGTTCGGATTGTGGGCCGGGAGACGGCGCTGGCGCGTCGAAGTACGACAATATTGACGGTTGCTGCGTAACTTCCGGGGGCTTAACGGTGGCCGGTGTTGCCAGGAAGTCTGCCAGCGGGTCGTCGTCCTGGAGGAAGACATCAGGATCGCCCAGCTCCTCTTCGTCCGAGCTGACCGTGAACTTGCCGTCGCCCATCGCGTAGATGGTTTGAAACATGACGTAACGACCTTCCAGCGAGATCCCCGGTTTTTCCCGGACCATTGTTGTCCCCGCGGCCATACTGATGACCGCTTGGCGTGTGGCTTCGTTGTGGGCGATCGAATTGTCATCACCTCCGCGCATGAATTCGTCTCCCTTGAAGACTTTGCCTTCACGGGTAACGACATCCGTTAGCCACCGTTCACCTACCAGTTCGTAGGTGTAGGCCGCTCTCAGGGGGTCCATTTCAATATCGGGCTCGTCACCAACGAGTTCCACCTGAGGATCTTCGCCCTCAAGATCCGATGCGAACTCAGTGGCTTCCGCCACGCCCCCGTAACTTTCAGTCTCCGCCAACAAAAACCCCTCTTTCGTGCTCTTCCAGAGGTGCGGAGTCGAGCGAGAGAGGGTGTCCCCTAACCGTGACTCTTTACGGCGAAGAGCGCGTGAATAACCTGCCAATTCGCTTCGTCCGGTTTTCTGACTTTACAGTTGCGCGACAGTGAGGGAATTACGCCCTACTTGCCCGGTACGTGCGAGAAAGCTTCTTATGTTGTGGATTCATTCTAGCCGCATACTACATGTTGTGGCAAGACGCTTATGCACCATGTGAGTAATTATACTGGGCGCCGGTGTTACACTGGCGACATATGAAGTTGTTGACGGAGCATCCCATTAGCCGCGGCTGGTTGATTGCCGAGCTTGTCCTGTTGAATGTGCTACTGGTCGTTATCTTGCCGGTAACGCTGCTTAGCTTTATTCTGGCGGCCGGTTATGTGCGCGTAATATTGGAGACCGCGGCCTTGGCGGGTGGCATGATCCTGGTTGATCTGGCGCTGCAGGCGCGAGCCATTCGCCGGAGACTCATGACTTTGGGTGACCGGCGGAGCAAGGGGTGGCTTGTGCCATTTTTGTCCCTATGTATGTGGCCACTGAGCATTCTGATCGTGACATTGTTTGTGGTGAGCATTGAACGCGGCCGAAAAGCTTAACGCGGACTAGATCTCTTCCTGTTTGTCGCGCATGAAGCTGACCCACTGACGGATCAGGCGTAGCGAGGTCTTTAGCGGCATTTCAATAGCTAGGTCAAGCAGGAGGGTGACCAGGTTGATCTTGGCATACTTGTCCGAGAGCCAGTGCCCCACCCGGACAAAGGGCGTCGAGACGAAATCCGCCAGAGTTTGGATAATGCCCTGACGCTCGTCGATAAGGACGAGTTCGTGAGCCGACTGCCGCAGGCGGAAACCGAGGAAGCTGACAGCGGAGAAGAAGAGGAAGAAGATGAAGCCGTTGACCGGGTTGTAACTAAGACGGTTGAGGATCCAGATGAGCAGAGCGATGGAGCCGATGAAACCGACTGCGTAGACGACCGAGAAGGTGGCGTTGAGTGAGCCCGAGCTCACTCGCCGCTTGAAGCGGTATTCGAGTGGGGCTCCCGCCCCCTCGTAGAGAATGCGTTCGAGATAATCGGCCACGACCTGGGTATTGTGGCGGCTGGGAGTGGAAATACGGACACCGATGGTGGCCATATAAAGGAGCGGGAAACAAATGTTGATGAGCAGCGGTGTCCAGGCGATGACGTGAGTGGTGGCCAGGTCGTAGGGGACCTCAACACCCACGCCTAAGATAGTTTTTGTAATAAATATGAAGAGGATGGACTTGGCTATGCGGCCATTCAGGTTACGCCTGGTGACCAGGTATTGCTGGGCGCAGAGGGCTTTGACCCGGGTCATGGTAGTTTGGGCGTCGGCCAGGATGGGACCGGGGTTGGGTTCTTCGATAACCAGCTCGCGCAAGATACGCATGGGAGCACCGTAGCGGTTAATGAGCCGGCTCAGCCGGTTCGTCA
>Ga0302324_100017204_pt1 | contig 14347 bp, 13 predicted proteins | sample Palsa_T0_1_FD_201949 | JGI IMG/M metagenome (GOLD analysis project Ga0302324, IMG submission 201949) | Peat permafrost microbial communities from Stordalen Mire near Abisko, Sweden - Palsa_T0_1 | ecosystem: Environmental > Terrestrial > Soil > Palsa > Peat permafrost | place: Sweden: Abisko... | reverse complement strand
TCGACTACAAATCGAATATTGAGCGCTATCCCCTATATCAGCAGTACCTCCGAACGCACCGCCCTCCACTGCTGGCCATGTGGGGAAAGAACGACAGCTTTTTCATTCCACCGGGCGCCGAGGCGTTCAAGCGTGACGTGCCCGACGCGGATGTCCAATTCTTAGACACCGGCCACTTTGCTCTCGAAACCAACGTCGATGACATCGCGTCCGCGATTCTGAACATGACCGTTGATGCCTGAAGCCCGTTCCGTCCTTGACCGGCGAAAAGCAACGTATTCCTATCTAGGAGATGTATGATGAGTCTTATCGATAAAGCGCTCGAAGCGAATCAGGCGTATGCCAAAACGTACGACCGAAAGCTAGGGGCGCGTCCTACCCCCAAGATCGCGGTTGTGACCTGCATGGATCCCAGGCTTTCAGACCTCCCGGAGATTCTGGGGATGCCGCAAGCCGATCTCGACGTGATCCGAACCGGTGGACCGGCGGTCACCGACGACGTCCTTGGAGAGCTGATCGTTTCCAACCGGGTGCTCGGGACGACGGAAATCATGCTCCTCAATCACACCGGCTGCGGCTTCACGACATTCACCGACGAGGAGATGAACGCGAAACTCTCAGCCTCAACCGGCGACGCGTCGCCTGCTCCGATGCGCTTCTTTTCGTACAGCGACCCCGAGGAGCACACGCGGGAGCAGATCGAGAAAGTCAGATCGCATCCCTGGATCGCCAAAGACGTTCCCGTACGCGGTTTCATTTTCGACGTGGAGACCGGCCTCATCAGAGAAGTCGGGGTCTTGCAGCGCAGCGCCACCTAAGAAAGGCCCCAATGCGGCTCGAGATAGGCCTCGAAGCGGTCAAGCGAGTGGCGGGTCGGAGGGCGGTTCGATCGTGGCGGAGTTCGTGGCGTACAGCTCCATGACGTCATTCAAGTTTGCGCGAGTCCCGCTTTGCTCTGCTGCTAAACGGAACAACGACGCGACGACGTCGCCTACGGGCAATGCTGCCCCGTATTCACGAGCGGCGGCCGAAGCAAAACCCAGATCCTTCAGAAAATATCCGAGCCGTGGCAGCCCCGAATCGCGCGCGGCGATCCCCGGCGCGAGCGCGCGCCGGATCGCGGAATCGGCCCAGCCCCCAGCCAGCGCTTCGACGACGCGGCCGGGCTCGAGCCCGCAGCGCTGCGCGAACGCCAGCGTTTCGGTCCAAATCGCGATCGCCGTCGTCACGACCAGTTGATTGCAGCACTTCGTCGTTTGACCCGCGCCCGGCCCGCCCATGTGCGTGACGTTCGCCGCGTAGGCGGCGATCCAAGGACGTACGCGGTCGACGCTCGACTCGAAACCGCCGAGAAACACCGCGAGCGTTCCAGCCGAAGCGCCCGAGGGACCGCCCGAAACCGGCGCATCGACCCACTCCATCGCGACGCGCGATCGGAGATCCTCGCCCATCCTGCGCGTGTCCGCCGGATCGATCGTCGAGTGGTCGACCAACACCGTCCCCGCACGCGCCCCCGCAGCAATGCCGCGCGGCGCGAAGACCAGTTCTTCAACCGCGGCGCTGTCTGAGACGCATAAGAACGTCGCTTCGCTCGCCGCAGCCACGTCCGCGGGAGAAGATGCTTCGCGGGCGCCGGCTTCGAGCGCCGGCCTAAGGCGTTCGCGAGTACGTCCCCAAACGGTCACCCGATGTCCCGCGGCCAAGAGGCGAAGCACCATAGGGCAGCCCATGGCGCCAACCCCGATCCAGCCTAGCTGCGCCGGGCGTTCCGTCTGGCTCATATCATCCTCCGCGCGACGCAGTCAGCGGGCGCCTTAAAAAGCGATTGCGCCAGGAAGGCAGTCGGCGCAGCAAAGGGCCCGTACCACCAAAGACGGGACTTCGCCCCCTCGACTCCAGCTCGATGGCCATCACCAGCGAGGCTTCGAGGACCGCTAGCGTAGAACGAAACCGTCAGCTCGAGCCTTTTTCAGCCCGGTGCCCCGAGGACAAGAGATGCGCCTTCATGCCGCCGTCATGGGAGTTCTCGCGGTTTTCGTTAGCTCTGTCGCGCCCGCGTTCGCGCAGGACGATGCGCCAACGTATGGGTTCTCCTTCGTTCCCCCGGCGCCGGCGAGCGGGACTAATAAGATCCTGAAGATCCAGTTGAACTCGGACGACCTGCACGCCGGCGGTCCGATCGCGATACGCGTAACGACGACGCCGGATGTAACGCAGGTGGTAACCGGCAACGGCCGGCACCAGGGCTCGCTGACCCGCATTTCGCCCGGTATCTTCACGAGTCAATCGACATTGCCTCACGTCGGTGGTCTCCTTCACGTCCACATCAAGCTGCATTTCGAAGCGACAACGGCCGACGGGCGGGTCGAAGACGTCGACGTCCCCGTCGCCTACAAATAGGAGCCGATCGCGACCGGCGCAGGGCGCGCAGAACAACGTATCCGACTTGAAGGACTCCTCGCATCACGGCGGTAGCGTAATCTTAGCTGATCCCTACTGACGAGGAGCAAGCAATTTGAGCGACACGACGAGCGCTACCGAACTGGAAACCGCGGTCACCGTCGAGCAGCGCGGGCACGTGCTGCTCATCGGCCTCAACCGGCCGGCGAAACGCAACGCCTTCAACCTGGCGATGATCGACCAGCTCTCGGCTGCGTACTATCGCCTAGAGAACGACGACGACATCCGCTGCGGAGTGCTGTTCGCGCACGGCGAGCACTTCACCGGAGGCCTCGATCTCGCGCAGGTCGGCCCGCTGATCCGCGATCAGGTGCTCGACTTCAACCGTCCCGGACGGCGCGACCCGTGGCGTAAGGACGGCATCTGGACGACACCGCTCGTCGTCGCCGTGCAAGGCTGGGTGATGACGCTTGCGATCGAGTTGCTCCTCGCAGCCGACATTCGAATCGCAGCGTCGAACTCGCGCTTCGCGCAGATGGAAATCAACCGCGGGATCTACGCCTTCGGCGGCGCCACCATCAGGTTACCCCGCGACGCGGGCTGGGGAAACGCGATGCGCTGGCTCTTGACCGGCGAAGAGTACGACGCGGCTGAGGCATACCGGATCGGGCTCGTCCAAGAAGTCGTCGAGCCGGGGCGTCAACTCGAACGCGCGATCGAGATCGCCGACGCAATCGCAACCAAGTCTGCGCCGCTCGGCGTCAAGGCGACGCTCGCGTCCGCGCATCGCGCTCGGCTCGAAGGTGAGGCTGCAGCCTTCGCTCGGCTCGAGCCCGACATGGCCGTTCTTTTCGACAGCGCGGACGGCCGCGAGGGCCTGCAGTCCTTCATCGAACGCCGCGCGGCTCGGTTTACCGGACGTTGATGAACCCCGGCGAGATTCTGCTCGGCGGCGACCTGCCGGTTCGACGGCTTGGATTCGGCGCGATGCGTATCACGGGCCCCGGCGTCTGGGGACCACCCGCCGATCGCGGCGCAGCCGTTGAACTGCTCCGGCACGTTGTCGCCAGCGGCGTCAACTTCATCGATACGGCCGATTCGTACGGGCCGTTCGTCAGCGAAGAAATCATCGCCGAAGCGTTGTTCCCCTACCCGAACGAGGTGGTCATCGCAACGAAAGCCGGTTTCGTGCGGCCCGGACCCGACCAGTGGACCGAGGATGCGCGGCCCGAACATCTCCGCGAGGCGGTTCACGGTAGTTTACGACGTCTCAAGCGAGACCGCATCGACCTGCTCCAGCTGCACCGCATCGATCCAAAGGTCCCCGTCGAAGAATCGCTCGGCACGCTGACCGAACTTCAACGCGAAGGCAAGATCCGCCACATCGGCGTTTCCGAAACCTCGGTCGCAGAGTATCAACGCGCTAAGAAAACTGCGACGATCGTATCCGTGCAAAATCGCTACAACGTGGACTACCGGGGCGCCGAGGACGTCCTGGCCGCGTGCGAACGGGATGGAATTGCATTTTTGCCGTGGTTTCCGCTCGGTGGCCGCGGAAAGCCGAGGCACAAGGCGCTGGATCGGATCGCCGCCGCCCACGACGCCTCGCCCACGCAAGTCGCGCTCGCCTGGCTGCTAGCGCGGTCACCCGCGATTCTGCCAATCCCAGGGACGTCTTCCGTGGCTCACTTCGATGAGAATCTCGGCGCTGCGAAACTCACGCTCAGCGATCGCGAAATCGCCGAACTCAAATAGCTACGGTCCGTTCCCTGCGCAGATACTCTAGGCCGATTCGATCCGGGGCTCGGTCGCGTCGGGCGTGGTCGTTGCCGGCAGTTGTTCGGCTTGGCGCGACGGCGTCTCCGGCGGCGGAACGCGTCGAGGGCCTGATAGCCCGGTGACTGGCCCGAGCAGCTTATGCTGCGAAAGCATCGACATCGAACGTCCTCCGCATGAGAATCGGTAGGATCGTATTCCCGAGCCGGCGCTAAACGAAACTCACCCGACTTACGGTTGAACGTGCGGCGATTCGAACAGGCGCGCCCAATTGGCGAACGGGCGCAATTCCGTGAGCTCGACGCGGAGCAGCCCGGAACCGATGAGCGGAAGTTTGCGAAGATGCTCGTCTGCGCGCGCCAGGTCCTCAGCTTCGAGTACGAACACCACGCGCGCCGGAGATGACGTCGCGTAGGCCTCCCGGAGTAGGCCCAACTCATACAGTCGCCACGATCCGAGAAGCTCGTCGCGGATGTCCTTTTGGATTCGTTCTATCGCGACCCCGTCGGCGACGTCGATGACTGCGAGGTATTTCAGGGCGACGCCATCTCGTACAGAACACCGATGGCCTGTGCGCCCTTCGGCTCGCTGAAGTCGCCGGCGAGCTGGCCGGCGACCGACGCTACAGAAGTCGGCACCACTCCCGCCGCAATGAGCCGGCGCAGCGCAGCATCCTCGGTGCGCGGCGAGAGGCCGCCGCAAGCATCGACGACCACCTGCACCGCAAGTCCATTTGCCACACCCGAGAGGGCGGAATGCTGAACGATGATCTCGGTAGCGACGCCCGCGATCAACAGCGTCTTGCGACCGGCGCGCACAATTGCTTCCCGCGTCGCCGGATGAGTGAACGCGTCGGTCGTCGTGCGCCCGAAGTGCGGCAACTCCCCGAGCGCGGCCGCAATCTCCGGCGTAACCTGCGCCCCTCCTTCAGATGGGGCCGTGGTTACGACGGCCGGCATCTCGAAGAGCGCGGCGAGCTTTGCCAGCGCGCGGACCGCCCGGCGAAGGCGCGCAAGATCGCTCGTGGTACCGAGTTCGATGATGCCGGCCTGCAAGTCGGCGAAGAGTAGCATCGTGTCCGAAGGATCCAGTGGGGTATAGCTCATCGGTCGCCTTCCAACTGCGAGAGTGCCTGACGTCACTCGGAGTGAATGTTCCTGATAACATCAGCATAGAAATATTAACGAATGCTTATGACGCCGCCCGAACAGTGCGCCGCTAGTGAACGACGGTGACGCGGGCGTCGCCTCGGCGTTCGAGAACCTGGAGCGCGATTTCGCCGCCGTGGCGGCGCACCAGCACGTCGACCGACGCGTCGCGCACCGAGAGCCGGCGCAGGGTAACTTCTTCGAGCCGTTCCGGCAGCACGGGGCGCTGAAAGCGAATCTCGCGTGCGTCGCAGTCGAAGGCGATGCCTAGGTTCGCGGCCAGCATCGCGAACGGTGCGGCGCTCGCCCAGGCTTGCGGGGAGCAGGCAACGGGATACGACGTCGGCGCGTTGCGGCGACGGCGGGCGAAGCCGCAGAACAACTCGGGCAGCCTGCGCAGGTCCATGTAACTCGCCGCGTCGATCGTCGCCTCGAACGTGCGGGCGGCTTCGCGCTTGAATCCATAGCGCGAGAGGCCGAGCGCGATAAAGCCATTGTCGTGTGGCCACACGGAGCCATTATGGTACGACATCGGGTTGTACCGTGCGGAGCCCGTCGCAACGGTCCGAATTCCCCAGCCGGAAAACGATGCATCGCCGAACAACGTAGCCACGAGTTGTGGCGCATGCTCGGCGCTCGCAATGCCGCACCAGAGCGTATGGCCCGCGTTCGATGCGACGACCCGGCAGGGGACCTTGTCTGCGTCGAGCGCGAGGGCGTAGGTCCCAAGCTCCTCGCACCAAAACGCCTGATCGAAACGTTCGAGCAGTACGGCGGACGCCGCGCGCAACCGCGCCGCCTCCGTGTCGTAGCCGAGCGCTTCCGCGAGGTTCGCAGCGGCGCACTTTGCAGCAAAGACGTAGCCTTGCACCTCGCACAGCGCGATCGGCGCTCTCGCCAAGCTTCCATCGGCGTGGAAGATCGCATCGTGTGAATCCTTCCAGCCCTGATTGTCGAGACCGCTCGCGGTTTTGCGTTCGTATTCCACGAAGCCGTCGCCATCGACGTCGCCGTAGCGATCGATCCAGTCGAGCGCGGCCGAGCAGTTCGGCCACAACTCGCGCATCAGTTCCAAGTCGCCCGTGCGCTCGAAATACGCGCCCATCAAGACGACGAAGAGCGGCGTCGCGTCGACGCTGCCGTAGTACCGCCCGAACGGAACTTCGTTCAACCGCGCCATCTCGCCACCGCGCAGTTCATGCACGATTTTGCCGGGCTCCGCATCGCGGCGTGGATCGACGTCCGTCGCCTGCGTGGCGGCCAAAAAGCGCAGCACCCCGCGCGCGAGCGATGGATCGATCCACAGCGTGAACAATGCCGTAATGATGCCGTCGCGCCCAAAGGGCGTGGCGAACCACGGAATGCCGGCGTCGGGATACGGACCCTCGGGCCGGTGCGTGACGAGCATCGCGAGATCTGAAACCGACCGGCGCACGATCTCGTCGAACGTCTCATTCGAACTCGTGACGAGCGCTCCGCCCGCCGTCGTCGCCAAGAGTTCGCGCCGCGCCTCCCGCATGTCCATGACGAAGCGGCCCGCTCGCCACGGCTCGCGCTCGGGCTCGGCGTGGCCCGCTCGGATGAAAATGCGCGCGGCGTCGCCCGGGGCCAGGCGCAGATCAAACGTCGCCGAGGAGTCGTCGAGCCGCGCTGGGCTCGGATCGAAGGCGATGCTCGCGACCGTTCGGACGCCGTCGAGTGCCGTGTACGAAAAGCGCACGTCGCTCGCCGTCCGTCCGATCTCGACCCGGCCGCGGCGCGGACGACGCTCGCCGCGAACCTCGAACACATCGGCGAAGTCGGCGGCGAATTCGAGTGCCAGGGTCAGTGAGTGGGGCCGGTCATCGAAATTGCGAACGAGAATTCGTTCGTACATCGCGCGATCCCAGACGAATCTCTGCCGGTTGAGGTGGATCAGCTCGCGCGAGAGCGTCAAGCGCTCGTCGTCGTAGAGGTCGACGTTGGTCAGATCGGAGTTGAACAGTGCGTTGTCGTCCTGCGCGGTGGCACTGAGCAACAGCGGTTTCTCACCGGCGAGGTAGAGTGCGAAGCGTGAGACGATCCGCGTGCCGTCGTCGAAGAGCCCGTCCGGGCTGTCCGGGTCGCCGCTGAAGTCGCCCCGCGCGTCGAAGACGGCGAACGTCTCCGCGTGCTTGAGCGTGTGCATGCGACGCTCTTGGAACGACGCGGAGGCTGGAACGTGGAGTTGCAGCGCGGGTTCGTCTGTGGACGTCCCGGGTACCCCGTCAGGCGACGTCGCGTGCTCCGCTTCGCTTAACGCCCGTCAGCGGCATCGCTTCGTAGATGCGCAGGTAGTCGTCGGCCATGCGCGCCGCGCTGAAGCGTGCTTCGAAGACTTTGCGAATCATCCGGCGATCCAGTTCGTCCAGACGCGCCACCGCCGCAACCGCTTCGTCGATCGAATCGACGATGAACCCGGTCACGCCGTCTTGGATGATTTCCGGAACCGAGCCGCGCCGCCACGCGATCACCGGAGTCCCGCACGCCATCGCTTCGATCATCACGAGGCCAAACGGTTCGGGCCAATCGATCGGGAATAGCAGCGCGCGCGCGTCTCCGAGGAAACGCGTCTTCTCCCGATCGCCGATCTCGCCGACGTGGGACACGAGCGGCTCGTGCAGCAGCGGCTGGATCGTTGAGGCAAAATAGGCCGCATCCACCCGGTCGACCTTCGCCGCTAGTCGCAAGGGAACTTGCGTGCGCTCCGCAATCGCGATCGCGCGCTCGACGCCCTTCTCCGGACAGATGCGTCCTAGAAAGGCGAGGTAACCGCCGCCTCCATGGCCCATGTGGTGCATCGTCGTCGGGATGCCGTGGTACACCGTCGCGACCCAATTCGCGCGCGGTAGGGGCTGGCGTTGTGAGTCGCTGATCGACACCATCGCGTTCGAGGGAAACTCTCGGACCACGGCCGCGAGGTCCGGTAGATCGAGGCGTCCGTGCTGCGTCGTCAGCACGCGTTCAGCGAAGCCCGCGACGGCCGGAAAGTGCGGGTAGTCCAAGTGAAAGTGGAGGGCGTCGAACTCGTGCGCGCGCCGAACCACGCGGCCGAGCTGGATCGTCAGATAGGCGAGCGGATCGCGATGCCGCGGCGACAAGCGTAGCGCCCGCTCGCACGGGGCATCGAGTTCGGCCAGCGTCTGCGAGTCGCCGCTGGCAAAGAGCGTCACGTCGTGCCCGAGCATGACGAGTTCGTTGGTGAGATTAGCGACCACGCGCTCGGTACCGCCGTAGAGCCGGGGCGGGCAGCTCTCAGCAAGCGGCGCGATCTGCGCGATCTTCATGTTTCCTCTGGGCGGGAGGCGCTCGGTTGCTTGTGAACGATTCCGAGGCTTGTCCGACTCGTCATACAGGGGTTGTGCCCCGTCCGACCGCGTTTCCTAACCTGTGCTGCTATCTTTCGCCTGGCAGATGGTGTGGCGGCGCTCGTTTGCGCGGGCGAACCGACACGCGCACCCGCACTTCACTGTAGTATGAAAGGCCCGCTTGTTGCGAGACGACCAACTCACCAAACATTTCATCCGCGCGCTCCGCATCTGCGCACTAGCCGGCCTCGTGGTTTCGCTTTCGTCGCGCTCGAGCGACGCACGGACCGCGCCTCCGTCCGCGTCGCCATCCGCGTCGCCGTCCACGTCCCTGTCACCATCGCAATCACCATCGGCATCGCCGACGCCTGAGGCAACGGCGACCCCGGCCGGTGCGTCGTGGTACGACCGGGCGTACGATCATTGGCGTGGGTTGCCGCGCCGGCACTTTGCTACCTACGACGCCGATTTCGTCTACACGCTGCACGGAAAGCGCAAAGAGCGCAAGCAGCACATCGCCTTCCGCTACCATGACGGCAAGTGTCTAGTGGTCGGGGTTCCGTTAGACAGCCGAGACCGGCCCGACAAACCGCAGATCACGGACCGTTGCTTCGGACCCGACTTCTCATTCGCGTTCGTACAGCAGCGGCTCGGCGGCTTCAAGAATGCGCCGATCGAGATCCCGACCCTCGCCCCAACCGAAGAGCCGACGGTTCAACCGTCGGGCGCGCCCGCAACGATCGCGCTCGTGCGCACGCGTGCGCGTCCCTACGAAGTGACGTTCGTCGGCTACGAGACCAAGGACGGCAAGAATACCGTGCACCTCGCGCTCGTCGCAGTCGAGCACCCGGCCGACCACATCTTGACCGACATGTGGATCGATCCCGAGACGCTCGGCGTGGTTCACCTGCGGGCCGAGGCCGCCACGAACCCGAGACTCGCCCGCATCATTCTCGATGCATTCTACGACGAAGATGGCACCACGCAAGTGCTGAACACCGTGATCGGCTACGTGAAGCTCCAGGCCTTGCTCATCCGCGTCGGCCTCGATTTCCAGTATCGGCAGAGCAATTTCGAGTATCCGGACTCGTTACCCGATTGGTATTTCGATAAAGCGAGCTACGACGCTCACCAAAAGGGCGGCACGTAGCGGATTGCGTCGCTTGCGCTTGAAGAACGCTCGGCGATGATCGCACCGACGCCCGAGCACTTGGCAGCGGCCGACGCCGATAACCGGCGCTGGAGTCGAAACATGTCGGGCGGCTTCACTCGCGACCTCGTCGTTTCGGGCGTGCTGCCGTGGGTGGCCGTTTCCGTTCTCCAACACTACGGCGTCCCGATCGTGCGAGCGCTCGTGATCGCGACGCTCATACCGATCGCCACCGGCGCCTTCACGCTGCTCAAACAGCATCGCGTCGACACGCTCGGGGCGCTGAACATCGGGTTCCTGGTCGCAAGCATCGGTCTCTCGTTCCTCACGAACGACGCGCACGTCTTGCTGCTCAAAGGTGCGGCGATCACCGGCGCCTTCAGCCTCATCTGCCTCGGTTCGCTCTTAGCACCGAAGCCGCTCATATTCTATCTCGGGCGCCAGTTTACGACGGGCGGTGATCCCGCATCCATCGCCGACTGGAATGCGCGCTGGGAACGCCCGCCATTCCGCAAGACCATGCGCCTGATGACCGCGGTGTGGGGTTTTGGCTATTTGCTCGAGGTCGTCGCGCGCGTCATCACGGCGTACACGTTGCCGCCCCTGACGGTGCTGTGGGTGTCGCCCATTATCACCTACGGCGTGCTCGGAGCCCTCATTCTGTGGACGATCTCCTACGGTAAAGCGATGCGCCGCAAGTACGCCGCGTACGCTCCCGCTATTTCGGTCGCGGGAATTGGCTCGCCAGAAAACCATCCCACGCCGAATCCGTGAGAAAGCGGCGTAGTCCGATCATCATCGTCGCCGACGGCGTCACCGTGTAGCGACCGCGCGGCCGGCTCGCCGAGATCGCGCGCTCGATCGTGCTCGCGACCGCCTCCGGGGCGCCGCCGAGACGCGCGAGGGGTCCCGCCTCGTACGCCTCCGTCGTGGCCTTCGCGGCCGCCGCGTTGAACTGCGCGTACGGATCGTCGCTCGGCGTACCGTCCGTGATCGATCCCGCCGCGGTATCCCCGAAATGCGAGCGTATCAGACCCGGCTCGATCAAAATCGCATCGATCCCGAAGCCCTTCACCTCGAAGCGCAGCGCGTCCGTGATTGCCTCGAGCGCGTATTTGGTAGCGTGGTAGAATCCGCCGCCCGGAAACGTCAGCTTGCCGCCCATCGAACCGATGTTGACGATCTTGCCCCAGCGCTGACTACGCATGCCGGGCAAGACGAGTTGCGCCATCCGCACCGTCCCGAACACGTTGGTTGCGAATTGTCGCTCGACGCGCTCCATCGAAACCGATTCGATCGCACCGCCTTGGCTGTACCCCGCGTTGTTGACGAGAACGCCCACGGCGCCGTCGGTGCGCTCGACCTCGGCCACAGCCGCCCGCATCGAAGCTTCGTCCGTCACGTCGAGGGCGAGCACGGAGCAACCCGCCGTCTTGAGATCGTCGAGATCGGCGACGCGACGCGCCGTCGCGACCACCTTCCAACCGTTCGCAGCGAGCAGCCGGGCCGTAGCGTTCCCGATTCCCGTCGAGCATCCGGTGATCAGAACGGTCTTGGAAACGACGTCGGTCGTCATACGGCGCGCGCTACGATCCAATCGGCCATCGCCGTCACGAGCTTCTCGCCGCCGGGATCGTTGAACAGTTCGTGATAGCCTCCGGGCACGACGGTGTACGTCAAATCCGGACTCTTCGCGGCGCCGGCGAAACGCTTCGCGCCGATCGGGAAGACGATCGTGTCGGCATCGCCTTGAAGCAGCAACGTAGGCACCTCATACCTTCCTGCGTCGGCGACTGCGGCTTGGCCGGCAGCGACGATCTCGGTTCCGGTGCACAGCGGTACGCCGCCGTGATAGGTGAGCGGATCCACGCGATACGCTTCGCCTACGGCCGGGTCTGCCGACAGCGCGCTGAAGGTCAGCTTCGCGAGCGGCAAGCCCGGGGCGACCTTGCGCAATCCGCGGAGCACGCTTTGCACCGGCGCCGGAATGTTTTCCGCGGCCGCGAACGCCGGCGCAAGCAACACGACGCCGCGCAAATCAGCGCTGCGGCGCTCCGCGCTGCGCGTCGCGACGACGCCGCCCATGCTCACACCGAACAAGAAGAGCGGAAGCCCGGGATTCTCCGCGATGATGCGATCGCGAACGGCCAGCGAATCGTCGACGAGGTCGTCGAAACGCTCGATGATCGCGCGCTTTCCAGGCGAATGGCCGTGCCCGCGCTGATCGTACGAATACGACGCGATGCCGCGCGCGGCCAACCGGCGCATGGTCGTCGCGTGCCGGCCGGCGTACTCGCCGAAGCCGTGTACGACGAGCACCGCGGCCACCGGGTGGCTCGGCACGACCCGGTATCCGCGTAGATCGCCGCCCGTCGGCCAGTCGCTGACGTCGGCTTCACGAGTTTCCATGCGAGTCCGTTCCGTCCGCGCAGTGCCACATCCCGTTCTGCCGGCCCTGGGCGGCAGTATCTTCTCGAGGCTCCACCGTATAGCGGAGGGCCGATGCCGAAGTGCCGTTCGTGAACACGTTGCTGATCGCCAACCGCGGCGAGATTGCGATTCGCATCGCGCGCGCGGCTGCCGATGCGAATGTCCGGACGGTCGGCATGTACTCGGCGGACGACGCCGCCTCGCTGCACGTCCGGCGCTGCGACGAGGCCCACGAGGTCCCTGGCGCCGGTGCCGCCGCCTACCTCGACGCCGAGCAGATCGTGCGGCTCGCACGCGAGACGGGTTGCGACGCCCTGCACCCCGGCTACGGATTTCTTAGCGAGAACGCCGATTTTGCGCGACGGTGCGAAAGCGCCGGCATCGCTTTCGTCGGCCCCGAGCCCGCAACGCTCGAACTCTTCGGCGACAAAGGACGCGCACGCGAGCACGCAGTGCGGTACGACGTCGCGGTCCCGGAGGGGACGTTTGGTCCCACCACTCTCGGCGAGGCGCGTGCCTTCTACGCAAGCCTCGGACCGCAGGCGTCCGTCATGCTCAAAGCCGTGGCGGGCGGTGGCGGACGCGGAATGCGCGCGGTCCGCGACCCGGACGACCTCGACGACGCGTTCGCGCGCGCGGGTTCAGAAGCGCTCTCAGCGTTCGGCAACGGCGACCTCTACGTCGAGCGACTCATCGCAAACGCCCGCCACATCGAAGTCCAGATCGTCGGCGACGGGTCAGGCAGCGTCGCGCACCTGTTCGAGCGTGAGTGCACGTTGCAGCGACGCAATCAGAAGCTCGTCGAGGTCGCACCGGCGCCGGGCCTTGCGGACGGCGTGCGCGAGCGTCTGTTCGCTGCCGCGATCCGCTTGGCGCAGGCGGCGCGCTTCCGCGGCCTCGGAACCTTCGAGTTCTTAGTGTACGCCGGCGCCGAACGCGCCGCACCTGCGTTTGCCTTCATCGAAGCGAACCCGCGCCTGCAAGTCGAGCACACCGTCACCGAGGAACTTACCGGCATCGACCTCGTTCGCATGCAGCTCAGCATCGCAAGCGGTGCGTCGCTCGGAGAACTCGGGCTCGGCACGCGGATGGCGAAACCGGCCGGGTTTGCGCTGCAAGCGCGCCTCAACCTCGAGACGATGCTCGAGGATGGAACCGCGCGTCCGGCCGCCGGAACGCTCGAAGCGTTTGACGTCCCATCGGGCCCGAACGTGCGGGTCGATACGTTCGGCTACACCGGGTACGCGACGAACCCGCGCTTCGATTCATTACTCGCAAAGGTCGTCGTCAGGAGCCTTTCCCCGCACTTCGACGACGTGGTGTCCAAGGCGCGGCGGGCAGTCAAGGAATTTCGCATCGAGGGCGTCGCAACCAACCGCGACTTCCTCCTCGCCCTGCTCGCGCGCCCGGAAGTGGCCGCGGGCCTCGTGACGACGACCTTCATCGAAGAGCACGCGGCCGAACTCTTCGCAAGCGTACGGCAAGCGCAGCCGGAGCCGGACAGGGCACACGACGAGCGCGACCGCAGCGAAGACGCCGAGGGCACGCTGACGATTCGCGCGCCGCTGCAGGGCCGGATCGTTAGCATCGACGTGCGCGAGGGCGACACGATCGCGGCCGGCACGCAAATCGCGGTGATCGATGCGATGAAAATGGAACACGTCGTCGTGGCGGCGTCGAGTGGAACGATCCAGCGCGTCTGCGCCGCAGCGGAAGACATCGTGCTCGCGGACCGCCCGCTCGCGGTGCTCGTTCTCGGCGACCAGACGGCCGTGGCGGCTTCGAAGGTCTCGGCCGCCGATCTGACGGCGATCCGGCCCGATCTCGAGGAGTCGCTCGCGCGCCACGCGGCCACGCTCGACGAGGCGCGGCCCGGAGCGGTCGCTCGCCGCCGCAAGACGCGACAACGGACCGCGCGCGAAAACGTCGCGGCCCTCTGCGATCCGGGCTCCTTCGTTGAATACGGCGCGCTCGCGCTGCCCGCGCAGCGTGGACGGCGCGAGCTTGCGGACCTGATCGAGAACGGCCCGGCGGACGGCCTCGTCGCCGGCATGGGCGACATCAACGGCGCGCTCTTTCCGGCGAACCGCGCCCGCTCGCTCGTGCTGGCGTACGAC
>Ga0302324_100017200_pt1 | contig 14350 bp, 16 predicted proteins | sample Palsa_T0_1_FD_201949 | JGI IMG/M metagenome (GOLD analysis project Ga0302324, IMG submission 201949) | Peat permafrost microbial communities from Stordalen Mire near Abisko, Sweden - Palsa_T0_1 | ecosystem: Environmental > Terrestrial > Soil > Palsa > Peat permafrost | place: Sweden: Abisko... | reverse complement strand
GCGCACCCATGAGAACGTCATTCTGGGTGACGCCTCAGCGCAGAACCCGTTCTCCTCAGATCCCTATTTCCGTCAGCATCACGCCCGGTCCGTGCTCTGCCTGCCGTTGCTCAAGCAGGCCAAACTGGTCGGTTTACTCTACCTCGAAAACAACCTGGCCCTCGATGTCTTCACACCGGCTCGGTTGGCAGTCCTCAAAATGCTTGCCTCGAACGCGGCCATCTCCTTGGAAAACACCCGTCTATATGGCGAGCTCGCAGAACGGGAAGCGAGGATCCGCCGACTGGTGGAGGCTAACATCATCGGCATCCTCATTTTCAACGTTGATGGCCGACTTGTTGATGCCAACGAAGCCTTTCTCCGTCTCGTGGATTACAGCCGCGAAGAGCTCGTTTCGAGTTGCATGCTGACTCCGGTCGAATGGCGCGACCGCGACGAACGAGCCCGCGCAGAGATGAAGGCGACCGGGGCATTCGCACCCTTCGAGAAGGAGTACTTCCGCAAAGACGGAAGTCGCGTCCCCGTGCTGATCGGTGGCGCGATTTTCGAGGAAGCGGGGTGCGAGGGCGTCGCTTTCGTGCTCGATCTCACCGAACGAAAGCGGGCAGAAGATGGGCTGCGCCGGGCGCAGGCGGAGTTGGCGCATGTGACCCGCGCGACCACCATGGGGGAACTGGCGGCCTCGATCGCGCACGAAGTCAACCAGCCGCTATCGGGTATCATCACTAACGCCAGCACCTGCCTGCGGATGCTGGCCGCCTACCCTCCAAACCTCGACGGGGCCAGAGAAACCGCCCGGCGCACGATTCGCGATGGCAATCGTGCGTCTGATGTGATCAAGAGATTGCGCTCTCTCTTCAGCAAGAAGGATTCCACTGCCGAATCGGTGGACCTGAATGCGGCTGCGCAAGAGGTGATCGCGCTATCGCGGAGTGAACTTCAGACAAACCAGGTAATTCTGCTACTGGAACTTGCCAACGACCTCCCAATTGTCACAGGCGATCGCGTGCAGCTTCAACAGGTCATCTTGAACCTGCTCCGGAACGCATCCGACGCGATGAGCCGCGTTGACGATCGTCCGAGGCGGGTGCTGATCAGAACCGAAATAGACGAAGGAAATCGGGTCCGATTGACCGTGCAAGATGCTGGAGTCGGTTTCGATCCTCAGGCTGTGGACAGACTCTTCCAAGCGTTTTACACAACCAAGAATGACGGTATGGGAATGGGACTATCCGTGAGTCGCTCCATTATCGAGAGTCATCAGGGGCGTCTATGGGCCACGCTGAACGACGGTCCAGGGGCCACGTTTTCATTCTCTATTCCTCGCGGGAGCGAGGGCATGAAGGGGACCCAAAATCTTAGCGCGATTCGGCCGTCCGTAGCGTCGAATGCGCCGGCGGTAAAGAGGAATATATGACGGAGAATCGTTCCCCTGTATCCGCCGCGATCTTGTATACTATGTGGATGAGACATGAATTCAGACATCGCAACTTTCAATGAATCGAGGTCTTCACAGATGTCGCACGCCACACCAATCGTTTTCGTTGTTGACGACGACGTGTCGGTGCGCGAGTCACTGGAATTGTTGATCCGTTGCCAAGGCTGGGAGCCGGAGACATTCGCCTCGGCACAGGAATTTCTTGCCCGCCCACGAGTGCTTGCTCCAAGCTGCCTGATACTTGACGTTTCTCTTCCTGATCTCAATGGCCTGGATCTGCAGAAGCGCATCGCCGGCGATCGGATCGATATGCCGATTATCTTCATCACGGGCCACGGCGACGTGCCGATGACGGTCCGGGCCATGAAGGCAGGAGCAGTCGAGTTCTTGACTAAGCCATTTGGCGATGAGGTGCTTTTGAGCGCCATCCGCAACGCAATCGAACGCAGCCACACTACACTTGATCACGAGGCCGAGATTCAGGTGTTGCTCGACTTCTACGCATCGCTCACCTCTCGCGAAAAGGAAGTCATGGCGTTGGTGGTGTCCGGCATGTTGAATAAACAGGTGGGTCGCGAACTCGGCATCAGCGAGATCACGGTGAAGGCACACCGAGGCAAGGTTATGGCAAAGATGAAGGCCGACTCTCTAGCGGACCTGGTGAAAATGGCAGAGAAACTGCGCATCGCAACTGCGCCAACCTCTTCTTTTACTTCTCGCACATCCCGCTGAATATTGTCGTGAGCGTCACGAAAACGAGGGTCCGTCTCCAGTCCCAGCATATATGGGTTTCTTTTTTCCTTTCGCTCGAATCCCATGCGATGCTGCGTTCACAGCGTAAACTGCGCACCGGAAGGTCTTGGTGGATGCCGACGTGTCGCTGTCCGGCAGGATGCTTTTAGCTTGGGCAAACGCACAGCACTTTAACAGCTTGTCACGGTGTTCACTGGAGGGTTCTAAAATCAGAATCTTATATAAACGGCTCTGCTCTGCCGTCGGCGCGAGGCGCCGTGTGACCTGTCCGGGATGCTATGCTCCAAAGGCAATCCCTCCCTCTGACTCAGGCTCTGAAGTGGCGTGGGAAAGACATCTATGCCGCCTGTCAGTAATCACTTAAATCCCGCCACGAATAATCAGTTCAAATGCCGCCATTTTGGAGAGGCTCAGATTGGCATCGTAAGCTCAGCGGTTTCTCGCCACTGGGAGCTTGCGGATGTCGAATCAGCTCAATATGGCGGAACATCATGCAATCATCGGGCTGGCACGGCTGAACTGGTCGTATCGCCGGATCGCCGCTGAACTTGGCGTCGACCGGGAGACTGTCTCCCGGCACGTAAGGACTGCGGTTACGCGATGATAAGCCGAGATGGGAATTGTGCGAACACAAGAACGGAACTGCTACATTGCAGCCGAGCATCTGGCGTCATACCGGCTGCATGAGCCACTTTTTTCTGCGGGAGGGACGCATTGTTCGGGTCTAGCCTCTGATGGTTCGAAGGGCTATCGCTGCCTCCAAATGACGGTCAAAGGAACTCAAAGCTGCTGTAACAGGCGTAGCTCGCGCCGAAGTTCCGCCTTTAATTGCGTTTCGGTGGGAACATGGAATTGGTAGCGACTGGCAAAGATATTTTTTCGATACCCTTTGCCTAGTGTGTAGCGCACCACCGCCTCGTTCTTGTCCGTGCAGAGGATCAATCCGAGTGTCGGTTGGTCGCCCTTCGTTCGGCGTTCACTGTCGTAGTAATTCACGTACAGTTGAAGCTGCCCCAAATCCTGATGCGTGAGCTTGCCCACCTTTAGATCAAGCAGGATGAAGCATTTTAAGATCGTATGATAAAAGACGAGGTCGATGTAAAAATGATCCCCATCGATTGTGATTCGTTCCTGCCGGGCGACAAAAGCAAAACCTTTTCCCATTTCCAGCAGGAAGGTACGCAGATTGTCGATCAGCGCCTGTTCAAGATCGGTTTCGACAAGTTTCGGAGACTCCGGTAGTCCCAAGAATTCCATCACTGCCGGGTCTTTGAATATGTCTTCCGGTTTCTGCACCTCATGTCCCTTTGCGGCCAGGCGCAAGAGACCCTTTTTGTCCTTGCTCAGCGCCAACCGTTCGTAAAGGAGACTGTTAATCTGCCGCTCCAATTCGCGCGCTGACCAGCCGTTCTTAATCGCCTCGATCTCGTAAAATGATCGTGCCTCCGCTTTGTCGACGCGAAGCAGTGTGCGGTAATGCGTCCACGACAGATGGAGATGCAAAATACCGGGTTTCCAGAGTCCACCTTGTAAAGGATAGTGAATCAGCACCGAAGCCGGGCCCGGTATTTTGGCACGCGCCGCGCCGGCCGGCGCTATTTTTCGCGGCAAATTCAATTGCCCACGCGCTGCGTGGGCAATTTCAAGCAACTTCACCGCACCTGATTGCCACCGTGCAGACTGCCCGCCGTTTCGTACATGGCCAGCTTGTCCCCAACCAGTTCGTCCATGAAGTCGAAAGCTTCATGGTTCTGAAATACCCGATAGCGCCGCCCAACCACGCCCAACACCGCTTTGGTATCGGTGCGGACATTCGCCACCGTGTCCGGTATGCCCGCCTCAACGCCGTTGTTGTCCGGGTCGAAAGCCCGGACCGGCCATTGCTCGACGCGCCAATCCAATCCCGCGAGGCCGATAGCCTCGGCGCTGGTGGTTGCCTGCTCGATCACTGTGCCCAAGCGATGCCATGCTGGTTCGCCGGTCACGAATACTGCCGCTCGTCCCGTTGTCTGGTCGATCTCGTGTGCCACAAAGCACCTCCCGAAAAGGAAGAAAAGCTCCAAACCGGGATGGCTTAGGCCCACAAAGGCCCAAGCAATTTTTTGACCTCCCGGCTTCGGAAGAAGCACGCCGGGAGGTCTAAAAAGAGAAATCCTTCCTGCTGGCGACGGGAACGTGAGCGGAGCGGACGAACGCCATGCCACGCGCAGGCCCGCAGGGGAAATCCGGCGTTTCACCTGCTCAACCTCACCGTCGGATTTCCCCGAGGAGGCGAGCATGGCAACGCCGTACTCGGCTGGTGGCGTTTCGATAGCGGAGTCGAGCTAGATGTGCCGCGTGGGCCCGCTGCCTCTGGCCGCCTGCGGCCTCTCAACAACTCAGCGGGCCCACCTTCCACGCCGGGTTCCCGGCGCCATCCTTATTGTTTCCGACAATCAATCACAACGGATTTAGGGCCAAGGAGAGGAGGTGCGGAGGAGAGGACCGGCCCTGGAGGTCCTCTCTTCTGCATTCGCGCGACACGCAGGCGATGGGAATCTACGATAGGATGTTCTAACCTGAGATGAACAGCGGGATTTTTGCATGTCAGATATTCGAGTCGACCCATTGAATCGCTTGAACGTGTTGCACCTTGAACAAGTGAAAACACTGGGAATGAAAAACACGAAGACTCTCGGTCTCTTCCCGCCAGCCGCTTTCGATGATTATGCGCGCAGGGGCGGCGTTCTGGTGGCGGTTGCGCCGAATGGCAATTGTGTTGGCTACATACTCTTCAGCACCGCGAATGACCGAGCGACGATCTTTCATCTGTGCGTCGATGATGGACAACGTAATAAGGGTCTTGGCCGTCTGCTTGTGGATGCATTGGCTACTCGCACAAAACACCTGCGCGGACTGATACTCAAATGTCGGCGCGACTACGATGCAAACAAAATATGGCCGAGGCTGGGATTCCATGCACTCAATCTGACCCCTGGACGCATAAAGGCTGGATCGCTGCTGGTGACGTGGTGGCGCAGCAGTGGCGGGCTTGATCTTTTCTCGGATACACGAAAGCAACTTGCTGAGGTGAAACTTCCCGTTGTCATTGACGCAAATATTATCTTCGACTTTCAGGGCCGAAAGAAGCATACAAACGCTACGTCGTTAACCGCCGCCAAATAGTCTGATCGGACCGGGCTGTATCTGCAGCGTGAGGGGGCACCAAATGCAATGTGCACTATCAGGGGTTATTGACCTTCTGCTGGCACGCGCTATCGGTGACCCGTTCGATCTAGTACGTCCGCCTGCATCCCAACAAACCGCCGCGGCGTCGATTTCCAGAAAGGAGCAGAGCCATGCGTGAGCTTAAGCGAGTCCCCGTTTCCTCCTTGAAGCCCGACCCGGACCAAACGCGGAAGCGGTTCGATGAAGCAGAAATTCTTTCACTGGCTGAAGGCATAAAGAAACACGGACAACAAGTTCCCGTGATTGCTGATCAGGTCGAAGTCGCCGATCGCGAAAGGAGCAAGTAATCCCGCAGGTATACGTAATTCTGGATGGCGCCCGTCGATGGCTTGCTTGCCCGGTCGCGGGTACGCCTTCTTGGCCGATTAAGCGCATCTCACTTATAGTGTTCTGCCCTGCAACGCCACCGCAATTCAGGCTGCAAAGTATTTCAAAATAAGCACTTGCATCAAGCATGCCCAGGACAGGGATCGAACAATCCCAGATTCTAGCCGGGAATCAAGTGATTCCGCCAAAGGCGCTGCAAAAAGCGCTGCAATCGACCCCGAATTTGCTGAACTGTCGGCACAATGGCATACTCTGCCGGCGATCATCAAGGCGGCGATCCTGGCTGTGGCACGACAGCATTTGGCGACAGGGAAACCATGATGAAAACGGTCGCAATGTATTCGGAGGTTCGTAGCGGTGGCCCTTTACGTTTCCCGTCGCCGTGTCAAAACGGTATTAGGGCGTCGTATGGACCCCCCGCCGACGATTCTGATACTTGTCGCTGCACTGCCCGCATACTCCAGGGCCGGCTGTTCCACATACGGCCATTGGATTGCCGATGAGGTAGGCATCGGCGACGGCGGCGAAGACATGGTATTCTTCATGACGGGCGTGAATGGACTCGATCTTACCGTTGCGCCGCAGCGCGTCGATGACTGGATTGAGCGCGTCTCCGACGATGCCGTATCAGCGTTTGACGCCTGCGCTGGCGAGCATTTCCCAGACCATGTCGGCGACTTTTTGTGCCATGCGAGGCTCCTTGTTGCGTAAGCCGTTGACGATCCTGATTCGCCGCCTGTTTTTTGGCGAACGATGTTTTCATTGGGGATTGCAGTGCTAAGTCAGGTCGCCTCCAGCTTGTATTCGGGCACGTAGACATGCTCGCGAATGAACTCAACCATGTCGGCGGGACGCTCAACACGGGCGAGCCCCGAATCGAAGACCAATTTTGCCACGCGCGCCGCTGTTTGAATCTCAGCCTCGAGAATATTTGATTGCAGCGGATACAAGAGCCCCTGCTTAAGCAACTGGGACGGCACCTGATCTGCAACGGCCAGACCGGCTTCTATGAACATTTCGTCTGTGACTCGCCTCGCCTGCGTGGCGAAGATCGCCATTCCGACCGCCGGGAAAATGTAGAAGTTATTTGCCTGCCCCGGAAGGAATGTCTGGCCGTTATAGTGGACCGGCGCGAACTGTACGCCTGCCGCGTAGATCACTTTGCCATCCGACCAGGTGTAGGCTTGCTCGGCGGTGCATTCGGCATGCTCGGTCGGGTTCGACAGGGCGAGGATCACGGGGCGCTCGTTGATCCTGGTCATAGCCTCGACAACTTTCTGGGTGAAGGCGCCGCCAATCGTGCTTACACCGATGATCGTGGACGGCTTGATGCTCTCGATCGCGGCAACGAAATCCCGCGTTGGCGAATGTGGGTGAGCGTAGGGCTTCTGGAAATCGACAAGGTCTTTGCGGGTCGCCTCCAGCAACCCGTTGACGTCGAACAGGTAGACTTGTGACTGCGCCTCCTTGAGGCTCATGCCCTGATTGACGAGCGCGGAACAAAGCAGGTTCGCAAGGCCAATTCCAGCCGAACCAGCGCCGAGAAACAGGTATCGTTCGTCTTTGAGTTTTGTGCCCTTGATTTTGGTCGCGCTGATCATCCCCGCCAGGGTGATCCCAGCCGTGCCTTGCACGTCGTCGTTGTAGACGCAGTACTTGTCGCGGTAGCGCTGGAGCAGGTGGACAGCGTCCGTGCCGGTCCAATCTTCAAAGTGAATGCAACACTTGGGGAACACCTGCTGAACCGCTTCCACGAACTCATCGACAAAGGAAAAAAGATCATCGGTTGCCGGGCGGGTCTTGCGCATCCCGAGATACAAGGGATCGCGCAGGTATTGCTCGTTGTTGGTACCGGCATCGAGGTACAGGGGGAGCAGGTATTGCGGAGGCACCCCGGCGCAGGCGGTGTAGAGTTGGAGCTTGCCGATGGGGATTCCCGCGCCATTGGCCCCGAGGTCACCGAGACCGAGTATTCGGCCGCCGTCCGTGACACAGATGAACCGAACGTCCTTTTGAGGCCAGTTTTTCAGAATCTCCTTGACTTTGCCGCGCCGCGTGATCGAGAGATACATCCCACGCGCCTGGCGGTAGATATGGCCGAACTTGAGACATGCCTCCCCGATAGTCGGGTCGTACACGATTGGGAGAAATCGCGCGGGGTCCGACATTATGGTTCGATAGAAGAGCGTTTCGTTGTGGTCCAGCAGATTGACGAGGTAGATGTAGCGTTCGAGGTCCGAATTCTTGTGGCCCAACTGCATCATCACGCGTTGCAATTGAAGTTCCTGGGTCTCGGTTACGTCGGGAACGAGTCCAACAAGCCCGAGCTTTTGCTTTTCGGCCTCCGTGAAGGCGGTCGACTTGTTGAGTGATGGATCGTGCAGCAATTCGAATCCGTGTTTTAAAGGGCTTGTCATGGTAAATTCCTCTTTCATATTCCTTTGTTGGGTCGGGGTGCTTGACGTTCCGACGCTAGTCAGTTGCGACGTACGCGTTAACCATCTTTGTTGGATCGACTACAGTGTCGAACTCTTCTTCTGTAACGAAACCGAGCTTCAATGCGGCGGCTTTGAGCGTTAGATCGTTGTCGAGCGCATAGTGAGCGATCTTCGAGGACTTGTCGTAGCCGATCACCGGCGAGAGTGCCGTCACAAGCATCAGAGAGCGCTCGACGTATTCGCTGATCTTCTTCAAATTGGGTTTGGTCCCCTCGATCAGGAATTTGCGGAAGTTGGTGCATCCGTCGGCCAGGATCGTGATCGAATGAGCGACATTGAAGATCATCAGCGGCTTATAGACATTCATCTCGAGGTAGCCCCCAGCGCCGCCGAAGCCTACGGCGACATCGTTGGCCATCACCTGGACGGCGATCATGGTCAGCGCCTCGGCCTGGGTGGGATTCACCTTGCCCGGCATGATTGACGAGCCCGGTTCGTTCTCCGGGATGATCAGTTCGGCGAAGCCGGCTCGCGGGCCGCAGGACATGAGTCGGATGTCATTGGCGATCTTGTAGAGCGAAACGGCCAGAGTGCGTAAAGTTCCGGAGAGCTGCACCATCGCGTCGTGGGCGCCCTGCACGGCAAATTTGTTGGGTGCAGTGGCGAACGGCAGGTTTGTGAGCCTCGCGATCTCGACCGCGGCGGCTTGGGCGAAACCGGGCGCCGAGTTCATGCCGCTGCCCACCGCCGTGCCGCCGAGCGCAAGACGGAAGACGCCTTTAAGCGCATCTTCGATGCGGTCCAGATTGTCCTCCAGCACGCCCTCATAGCCCGACCACTCCTGACCGAGAGTGAGTGGCGTGGCGTCCTGCATGTGCGTGCGGCCGATCTTGACGATGCTTTTCCACTGGTCGGCTTTGGAGGCGATTGCATCGCGCAGCGCCTTGACCGCCGGAATCAGCCGCTGCTTGACGTTGACCGCGGCCGCCATGTTCATCGCGGAAGGGAACGAATCGTTGGAGGACTGGGACATGTTGACGTGATCATTGGGATGAACCGGCTTCTTGCTCCCAAGCGGCGTGCCCGCGAGTTCGCAGCAGCGGTTGGAAATCACCTCGTTCACGTTCATGTTGAACTGAGTACCGCTGCCCGTCATCCATACGTGCAGCGGGAACATGTCCTGATGCTGTCCGGCGAGGATCTCGTCGCAGACTTTGACGATCAACTTGTGGCGCTGGTCATCGAGCCGCTTACCGGCATAGTTCGCGTTGGCGGCGGCCTTCTTCAACGTGGCATAGGCCGCGATCATCTCGCGCGGAATGAGATCCTTGCCGATGCTGAAGTGCTCAAGGGACCGCTGGGTTTGGGCACCCCAGAGTTTGTCGGCGGCAACATCCACTTCGCCGAGGCTATCTGTCTCCTTACGAATGTTCGTCATGTTGCTTCTCCTTCGCGTGCCGGAGGCGATTGCGCCGAACTATGGCGCTCAAAAACCATCCACGTCGACGATTGCGTCGGCAAATGCCTGCGGGGCTTCCTGCGGAATGTTGTGGCCGACGCCGCCGGTGATGAGCCGGTAGTCATACTTGCCGGAGAACTTGTTGCGATAGGCTGTGCTGGGCGGGTGGGCTGCCCCGTTGGAGTCGCCTTCCATGGTGATGGCCGGCACGGTGACGACGGGAAGCTCGGCCAGCTGCTTTTCGAGGTCATCATATTTCCGCTCACCATCCGCCAGGCCGAGCCGCCAGCGATAATCGTGCATCACGATGTCAACATGGTCCGGGTTGCTGAAGGAAGCAGCTGTGCGGTTGTAGGTGGCATCGTCGAAATTCCACTTCGGCGAAGCCTGGTGCCAGATGAACTTATTGAACGCGTCGAGGTATTTCGCATAGCCGGCCTTGCCGACTTCAGTGGCGAAATAGTACTGGTACCAAAATGCGCATGCACCCTGTGGCGGCAGCGGTGTCTGGTTGCCGGCGGGGCTGCTGATCAGATAGCCGCTGACGGAAACGATTGCCTTGCAGCGTTCGGGCCATAGTACTGCCATGGCGTCCGCCGTGCGCGCGCCCCAGTCAAAGCCGCCAACAATCGCTTTCTGGATCTTGAGTGCATCCATGAGAGCGATGATGTCGAGGCCAACGGCCGACTGCTGGGCGTTGCGCATGGTTGCGCTGGAGAGAAAGCTGGTGGTGCCATAGCCGCGCAGATAGGGGACGATCACCCTGTAGCCTTTTGCCGCCAACAAGGGGGCGACATCGACAAAGCTATAAATGTCGTAGGGCCAGCCGTGCAGAAGAACGACCGCAGGACCATCGGCGGGGCCAGCTTCCGCGTATCCGACGTTCAGGAGGCCGGCATCGATCTGCTTCAGCGAGCTGAAGGATGTGTTGGTCCCCCCCTTAGTCGGCGGCGTATCTGCCGATTTTGGGTTGCCGGGCTGCTCCGTCGCACAACCGACCAGGGTAAGCTGGGTGGCGGCAATGGTCATGGCTGCGTTGCACAGAAAACGACGGCGATTATGGTTGATTTCTTGGGACATATATATCTCCTCAATTGGTTTCAAATTGATGCAGTACGTGTAGTGTGGGAATAGGGGCACACGTTGTGCCCTATTCCATCTCTCTCCGATCAACGCAGTGACCTAAACGCCGCCCGGATCTCCTCGGAGAAGAGTTCCGGCTGTTCCCAGGCGGCGAAGTGACCGCCCTTGGCGACTTCATGGAAGTAGTACAGCGATGGATAGGCCAGCCGCGACCAGCTTTCCGGCGCGCGATAGATCTCGTGCGGGAACACCGTGATGGCCACCGGCACTTTGATCTGATTGGTCTTCTGTGCCGCGGCGCTGAAGTTGTTGTTGTCATTTTCCCAGTAGAAGCGGGACGAAGAGGCGCCGGTGTTGGTGAGCCAGTACAGCGTGATGTCGTCGAGTATTTCGTCGCGACCGATCACGCGTTCGGGGTGACCGTCGCTGTCGGACCACTCGGCGATCTTTTCGTACATGAAGGCGGCCAGACCACTGGGCGAATCGCAGAGGTCGTAACCGATGGTCTGCGGACGGGTCACCATTATCGCGCCGTAGGCCGCATTTCTTACGAAGAAGGTACTGAGGGCGTTGTACGCCTGCAGTTCCGGGGCGGTCAGCCCAGTGGGCGCCGGATCGCCGTTGTTGATGCCCTCTACCAGGTTCGGAGGAATCGTCGCCGGCATGGTGATATGGATGCCGCGCAGTCCATCCGGCGCCTGGCGTGCCAATGCGTCGGAGATGACCGAGCCGTGATCGCCGCCTTCCGACACGTAACGGGTGTAGCCCAAGCGCTTCATGAGCACGTCCCAGGTCCGCGCCACGCGGTCGGGATTCCAGCCGAGATCGGTCGGCTTGCCCGAGAAGCCATAGCCGGGGATGGCGGGGATCACGACGTCGAAAGCGTCTTGCGCGCGCCCGCCGTAGGCGACGGGATCGGTGAGCGGGCCTATCACCTTCAGAAACTCCAGCGGCGAGCCGGGCCAGCCGTGGGTGAGGATCAGCGGTAGCGCGTTCGGTTCACGCGAACGCACGTGGATGAACTGGATATCCACGCCGTAGATTGTGGTCAGGAACTCCGGCAGCGCATTCAACTTCGCTTCTACGTCGCGCCAGTTGTAGCCGTTGCCCCAGTAGTGCACCAGCGCCTGCATCTCCGCCAACCGAATGCCCTGGGATTCGTCATTGACCGTTTCCTTGTCCGGCCAGCGAGTGGCCGCGATGCGTTGTCGAAGATCGGTGAGTTCCTCTTCCGGAACATTGACGTGGAAGGGGCGTATGGAGGTGTCATCGGCGGTTGCGCCCGGCGTTGCAGAAATCGAGTTGATGACGGGTGCCTGAGTTTCCGCGGCTGGAACCGCTTGGCCAAAGCTCGGGCCCGCAAGCAGCAAAAGGCCGCAGGCGCTTGCGGCTACCGAGGCCGCAAACAGACTGCGCCGAGTGACCGCTGACCTCACGACGGACATCGCCGTTATCGTTCTGGGAAGAACGATCTGTGCTGATCGCTGCATATGTTCGAGGCTCATGATGAGCTCCTTGGCAAAAGTACTGTTCGTTGCACCTATCCGATTCGATCGGATACAGCTTTTAGATGCGATCACGCTGAAGGACGGGTATTGGACGATGGTATTGGCGATACGTTGGTATCAGTCGGCTAGGAGACCCATCACATCGGCGATGTTGTCGAAGGTGTACGGGAATTCCTTTGGCGACGGCGCATCGCTGTGCCCAAAGCCGGGATAGTCTGGGGCGACCATGTGAAACTCAACCGCCACCCGCGGCGCCAAGGGAAAAGGCGAGTTGGGTAGTGTGGTCGAATCCGCGCGTCATGAAGTTGGCGTGATCAACAAATCGAGACTGGACCGTGTAACCCAACGCCACTCCGAGCATTAGGTCTTTGCCGCTGCCGCCCACATAGTCGGCGATCGTCAGCGCCACGCCGAAATTATCTGCGATGTGGCACGTCTCGGTTGGCGCAAGGAAATTGTCCATAAAATCGACATATCGCACGAGAGCGGTATGCCAGAATGCAGCGTAGATCGGGTTCGCGGTGCCGCCGCCAATTAGCGCACACGAGGTGGTACCGCCAACTCGGCTACCTGTTCTCGACACGCTTTGACTGGGCCGGCGCCCAGTGCCGCGATGCAGCAGCCGAGCGAGTCCAGGATATGAATTGGCAATTGCCTGCGCGATTCTGCCGAGAGGTCGGCGAAGGAAGCGCGTGCGGCATACTTGGCGAGGGTTTCGACGTGAGTCATGATTAAGCTCCTTGGTTTCTAGAGACTGGGGTCATTTGTCTAGGATGTCACGGCGATAAAAATTCCCATTGTGACGACCGAACCAATTATGCTGAGGAAGACGACGGTAAAGTCTTTTGCCATAACGGTCCATTTGTGAGCCATGCGCGGGAACATACATAGTGGGCTCCTTTTCTAAAATCGTTTTTGCTGCGAAGACGTTCATAATTTCAGTATTTCAATTTCCTAACCAAAGGTGAACGCAAAAGCCTGAACGCCGGGATCAAGGAATTCGACCTCAAAAGTCCGATCTTCTATTAGATCCCTTTGCCGGATGAGCTGATAAAGACGAGGCTCTCGGATCGAGCCGGTGCCGTCAGGTGCCGAATCAGATCCGCAATTGTCGCCAGGGGCGGCGCCGTCCAACATCACCCTAAAGCGAACAGGCTTAGCGTCTTTCGTGGGAGCTAACACCAAATTCAGATCGCGGCTGTGGAACCGGAAGACTATCTCGCCGGGTGCCGCTTCAAGCAGAGCGCTCTCCTCACCGACGTTCCACGATCCGCTCAGTCCCCATTGATTCAAATCGGGCGTCACGGGTGAGCTATATACCTTCCGCGAGTCTCGAACCAATCCATCGGGCGATGCGAAACGCTCAGCCTGACGATAGCCAATGTAGGTTTCGGGAGACTCGACATCTCCGCCAGGTGCTGCCTCGACTCCGTCCGCGGATAGACTAATGGCGCTCTGGTCGAGGCCGGTGGCTCCGTTTTCCTTTAGAAGTTCCTGGATGACACGCTCGCACTCGCCATAGTCGCCCTCCCCGAAGTGGTGATAACGAATTCGCCCCGTCCCATCAGCGAAATACTGAGCCGGCCAGTATTCGTTGTTGAATGCCTGCCAAATCTGGTAGTTGCTGTCGACGGCCACTGGATAGATGACATTCAAATCGCGCAAGGCGTTTTCGACGTTCGCTCGATCTTTCTCGAACGAGAACTCAGGTGTATGCACACCAACCACAACCAAACCGGCATCTTTATATTTTGCAGCCCAGCTCTTGACATAAGGCAGCGGTCTAAGGGAGTTGATGCAGGTGTAAGTCCAGAAATCGACCAACACAACCTTTCCGCGCAATGACTTGTCGCTCAAGGGCGCGGAGTTAAGCCAGCCGATGGCACCTCCCAAGTCAGGCAAGGCCCCCTCGTCAGCCAAGGTGACATTTGCTGTTGCCGCAACCGGTTTTTCTGAGTCCAAGATCATGAAGCCTCCGATGAACACGGTGACGCTGACGGCGCAAAGAATCCAAAGAAAGGACCCAAAAGAACACTTCATGGCGGAAACTCCATAGTTGCGAGAAGGTCACGATCGCGCGGCATTAGGGCGCGTAATGGGTGAACACAAAATCGCG
>Ga0302324_100017197_pt1 | contig 14350 bp, 13 predicted proteins | sample Palsa_T0_1_FD_201949 | JGI IMG/M metagenome (GOLD analysis project Ga0302324, IMG submission 201949) | Peat permafrost microbial communities from Stordalen Mire near Abisko, Sweden - Palsa_T0_1 | ecosystem: Environmental > Terrestrial > Soil > Palsa > Peat permafrost | place: Sweden: Abisko... | reverse complement strand
GCCCCGCTGGTGATCGCTCGTGGGTGGCAAGCGGGGCGCTGACGCGACGAACGTTACGAGCGTTCGCGCCGAATTTGCACAGCGACGTAGGCGGTGTCGGCGAGGATGTACTTGCGCAGGTCCACGTCGACGGCGTGCAGGGGAAAGCACGCCAGCAGTTCGCCGGCGATGTCCGTGGCGAGGGTCTCGAGCAGGCGCCGCGGTCGCGCCAGGCTGAGCGCTTTCACGATTTCGCCGACCGCGAAATAGTCGACGGTGTTTGCCAGGGAATCGTCGAGGGCGCGAAAATCGCGGACTGGCTCCAGCACCAGGCTCACGGTGAGGCGCTGCGGCTGGGCGCATTCTTCGTCCGGTACGCCGATGCACGAGGCCAGTTCGAGGCTTTCGATCCGAATGCAATCGGCCATTCGCGTGCGTCAGCCGAGGCGGAATTTGATCTCCCGGACGGCGCGCGCGCCGAAGCGGTCCTTGAGCTTGGCGAGGATGTCGCGCCGCCAGACGCGATCGAGTTCGAAGTGGACGGTGGGTTGCAGGACGGAGACGTAGAGCACGCCGTCCTTCAACTGCTGGGGCGCGGAATGTTTGGCGAAGAAGTCGCCGACGATCTCGCGCCACGCCCCGAGCACTTCGTCGGATTTCAAACGCTCGGCGAGGCCGAGGCTTTTCATGACCTTGCGCACCACTTCGACGGCCGGAGCAGCGGTGTCACCCGCCACGACGGGCTGGGGCAACCCCCGCCACTCCGCGAGCACGCGGGCGCGGAGGTGGTGAGGTTTCATGGGAGAAGAGTGTCCACGAAATATGCGAAATGACACGAAAAAGGTAACGCCCAACCTACCCGCGATTCGCGCACCAGAAAAAGCCCCCGCCTTGCGGGCGGGGGCTCTCAAATTTCGCGGTCGGGATCGCGGTCGCGTGCGCGAAGGCGCCGTTATTCCGCGCCGTTGCTCCCGATGGCTTCGACCGGGCAGCCTTCCATCGCTTCCTTGCACAGGGCCGTTTCGGCCTCGCTTTCCGGCTGTTTGTAGACGTAGCTGTGGCCGCCGTCGTCATTGCGGGTAAAATTGGCGGGCGCGGTCTCGCGGCAGAGATCGCAGTCGATGCACTGGTCATCGACGTAGAAAGCGCCGATGACGTTTTCGGGATAGCGGTTGGCAATTTCGGCCATAATGGTTGGGCTCCTGGGACTCGGAGCGCGCAAAAATAGGGACGGCGCGCCGCAATGCAACGAATTTTTCTTGGGCGAATATGTTGCGCCCCGGGCTCGCGGATGGATCGTGCAATGGGCGCAGGTTCAGCGCGCCGCCGGCGTCTTGCCGGGTTTGTCCCGCACGGCGGAGGACGGCGCGGCGTGGCGTCCCCGCCTTGTGCCAGCCGTTGCCACCTCGACGCGCGTCGTTGCGGCAGAGTCAGAAATCCGGCGGGTACTGCGAAGTGGCGGACGTGCCCGTACCCGGGCAACTCCACGGTAATTCCGCCGTTGACCGGGTCTTCCGCAGCCTGGATGCTACCGGCCCTATGACCGACAAATCTCCCGCCCCCATCGTGGCCGCCGAGGGCTGGCACGTGCTGCATCTTTTTTACAAAGTGGAACAAGGCGCCTGGTCGTTGCTCTCGCCGGAAGAGCAACTGACCGCGCGGACGCGCTTGACGGATCTTGTGGCCGAAATCCGCGGGACACAGGGCGCGCAGCTCCTGAGCTTCGCGATGGTCTCGCCGAAGGCCGACCTCGGCTTCATGCTGCTTTGCGCGGACCTGCACACGGCCAATGCCTTTGAGAAGCGCCTGACCCATGCCCTCAGCCCCGACGTGCTCTCGCCGGCCTACAGCTTCCTCTCGATGACCGAACGCAGCGAGTACACGACCAGCGAAGCTGAATACGCCGAATCGCTCGTGAAGGAGGAGAACCTTGCCGAGGGCACGCCGGAGCACGAAGCCAGGCTCACGGCCTTCCGCGAGCGCATGACAAAATATCTCAAGGATCGCCTCTATCCCGTGCTGCCCCCCTGGCCGGTCATGTGTTTCTATCCGATGAACAAGCGCCGCGGCGCCACGGGCCAGAACTGGTACGCGCTTTCGTTTGCGGAGCGCAAGAAGCTCATGGGCGGGCATGCGCGGGTCGGCCGGCAATGGCATGGGAAGATTCTCCAGCTCATCACCGGCTCGACGGGACTCGATGATTGGGAGTGGGGTGTCACGCTCCTGGCGCACGATCCGCTCAACATCAAGGGCATCGTCTATGAAATGCGTTTCGATGAAGTGAGCGCCCAATTTGCCGAATTCGGGGAATTCTTCATCGGCCTGCAATTGCCGCTGGAGGAGATCCTCCGCCGGGTCCAGCTCTAAGGCGGCGTGGGTCTGGGGTTGAGCGATTCCCGCTTTCGGTCTAGCGTGCGCACTGAGATGAAACGCCGGTCGCTTCCGTTCCTCCTGCTCGTTTGGGCGCTTGCCGCCGTCGACGCGCAGGAACCGCGGACCACTCTCCAGACCGCCGGCGCCGGCGCACCGCTGGCCTCGGTCGACACCAAGGCTCCGCCGAAGGCAGGCGGTTTTGCGCCCACCTGGGACACACAAAAGCAGGCGCGCACCTTCGTGCTCAATATCCCCGCGCCGCGCGGTCAGATCGTCGATCGCAATGGCAGCCCGCTGGCGCAGACCCGGGTGAGCTACAACCTGGCCATCACTTTTCCCACGCCCTTGTCCTTTACCGAGACGCAAGTGCTGCAGTACGCGGAGCCGCAGCTCCTGCTGGCGCGGACCATCACCGGACGACCGATCTCGATCAGCCAGGAATTGCTGCTCAAGCACTACAAAAATCGCGGCGTGCTGCCGCTGGTCATCGCCCAGGATTTGAAACAGGAAGAGATCGGCCGTTTCAACGAGCGCCACCCGGAGAGCCTGACGCTGCTGCCCACCTACCAGCGGTATTATCCCAATGGCGGCCTGGCCGGCCACGTCGTGGGCTATGCGGGGCGGACCGGGCGCATGCCCGACGGACCGATCCAAAACAACGAGGTCCTCTGGCCCGGCGCCGAAGGCCGCGAAGGGCTCGAGCAAACTTTTGACGACCAACTCCAAGGCAAGGAAGGCCAGTACAATATCACCTTTGACCCGAGCGGCCGCAAAGCCAGCGAGCAGGTCGTGCTCCCTCCGCAGCCCGGTTATAACGTCGTCACGACCCTCGATATCGAACTCCAGCGGTTGTGCGAACAGGCACTCGAGAAAGGCGCCAAACGCGGCGCCATCGTCATCATCGATCCGAACAATGGCGACATCCTTGCCATGGCGTCCTGGCCGACGATCGATCCGAATTGGTTCATCCCCAACATCTCCGCCGGCGCCTTCAAGGCCTTGCAGGACGATCCCCAGATCCCGCTCCTTCCACGCGCCTATCGCTCCTCGTACCCGCCCGGTTCCACGTTCAAGGTCGCCGTGGGCATCGCGGCCTTGCAGGAACACGTCATCGATACGGACAGCGAGTTTAGCTGTCCGGCGGCCATGGAGATCGGGCGCATTACCTTCCGCAACTGGAAGAAAACCGGATCGGGCCCCCTCAATTTCGCCGACGCGCTCACCCAGTCCTGCGACACCTGGTTTTACCAGGTCGGCATCAGGACGGGGAGCAAGAAGATGGGGGATTGGGCGACGAAACTCGGCTTTGGCGCGCGCACCGGCATCCCGCTGGGCTCGGAAAACGAAGGCCGCATCCCCACCGACGATTTCATGAAAAAGGTGCACGGGCGCAAAATGCTGGACGGCGATCTGGCCAACTTTTCCATCGGGCAGGGCGATGTCCTGGTGACCCCGCTCCAGCTCGCACAGGCCATGGCCACGGTCGGCAACGGTGGGACCTTTTACCAGACGCGGCTGGTCCGGCAGGTGCAGAGCATCGATGGAAAAATCGTCACGGCCTACAACGTCCGCGCGCGCGAGCAGATGGACTTCGAGCCGAAGATCTTGAAGGAGGTCAAGCGCGGGATGGTGCAGGTGGTCTCGGACGCCAACGGCACCGCGGGCCGGGCGTCGGTGCCGAATGTGAAAGTCGCGGGCAAGACCGGCACGGCCCAATGGGGACCGAAAAACAAGGAACGCACCGCGGCCTGGTTTTCCGGCTTCGCACCGGCGGACAAGCCGAAATATGCCTTTGCGGCCCTCTACGAAAGCGACTTGAGCAATTCGGAAGTGCACGGCGGCACCGTCGCCGCGCCGTTGATCGGCAAAGTCCTCCGCGAAGTCTTCAAGGACGAATCGAAGGAGAAAAAGTCCGCGAAAAAGAAGAAGGCGGCCGATGCTCCGGAGGAACCGGAAGTACGCCGCGTCGAACCCGTCGAACCCGTCGAGCCGAAGCAGGAAACGCCGCGGGATTGAGGCGGAAGTGCTGAGTGCTCAGTGCTCAGTGCTCAGTGGGACGGCGCGCGGGAGATTCCTAAGAGTTGAGCACCAAGAACCACGCACTGAGTGCATCGAGCTCACAGCTTCCCGAGCAAGCGATCCACCTCCACGTAGCGATCGACCAGCGTCTGGATTTTGTCGATCTTCTCGACGTCGCCAGGCAGCGTTTTCACCGTCATCGAATGGATGCTGCTGGCCACGCTGTAGCTGTCCAGCGGCGAGGCAATGGTCGGCACCTCGGAGTTCTTCAGCAGTTCCATGATGGGCGAATTCGGCACCAGGTCGCCCGAGAGGACCAGCCCGGCAATCGCATGGCCGTCGTTTTCGCTCAAGGTGCTCGATGAAAGGGCGGCGAGAATCACGTCCTCGCGGTCGCCGGGGGTGATGATGAGGGTGCCGGGCTTGAAATACTCCATGGCGTGGCCGGAATTCATCGCGCCGATGACGACTTTCTGGACGCGGCGGCGCGACTTGGTCTTGCCGTTGAGGAATTGCCCGCGGGTGGTCTTGCAAATCTGCCCGAGCGTGGCATTGGCGAGGATCGGCTCCTCGGGGATGGCTCCCAGGAGGTCGATGCCCAGGCGCTTGAGACCGCGCCGCGCGAAATCGCAAACGTAATCGAATTTCGCGGGCAGAACCTTGTTGAGAATGACGCCGACCAACTCCACGCCTTCCTGGTCAAAGAGGGCCTTGTTCAAGGCGACCTCATCGATGGGCTTGCCGATGCCGCCGCCAGCCACGAGCAGCACCTTGCTGCCGAGCAGCCTGGCGACATGGGCATTGGACAGATCAAAAACGGAACCGACGCCGGCGTGGCCGGTTCCTTCGATGATCACGAAATCTTTCTCCCAAGCAGCCCGGTCAAAGGAATTCTGGATGCGGCGGGTGAGAAAGTCGTGATTTGCGTTTTCGATGTAGCGCCGCGTGAAATCCGGTTCGACGGCGATCGGGCTCATCGCCTCCAGCGGTGTGTGCACCGCGAAAGTCTGGTCGATGAGCACGGTATCTTCGTCGATCCGCTTGCCTTCCACCTCCACGAAGCGCTGGCCCACGGGCTTGATAAAGCCAATGCGGCCGCGGCGCTTTTGCAGGGCGGAAAACAGGCCCAGTGAAGTGGTCGTCTTGCCGGCGTTTTGCTCGGTCGCGGCCACGAAAATGCGCGAGGTGACGTTATTCATGCGAGGCGCAGATGGTGGAATTCATCACGCGTCGCCGGGGGGATGGGGGTAAAGTTTGCGGTACTCGATCGCCTGCAAGCCGAGAATGGCGGCCACACCGAGGATGTCGTCCTCGGTGGCGCCGCGGGATAGATCCGCGCACGGGCGGGAGAGCCCCAGCAGGATCTGGCCGTAGGTTTCCGCGCCGGCGAGATATTGCACCAGCTTGGCGCCGATATTGCCGCTGTTGAGATCGGGGAAGACGAGCACATTGGCCTTGCCGGCGACGAGGCTCGTGGGGGCCTTGCGCGCGGCGAGGTCCGGGAGCAGGGCGGTGTCGGCCTGCAGTTCGCCGTCGATCTCCATTTCGAGCACCTGCTCGTCGGCCTTGCGGCGCGCCAGGGCGGTGGCCGCCGCGACTTTTTGCGGCGAAGCGAGAATGGCGCTGCCCTTGGTCGAAAAGCTGAGCATGGCAATGCGCGGTTTGTTGCCCGTGAGCTGCCGGCAGATCCCACCGGTCTGCACCGCGATGTCGGCGAGTTGCTCGACCGTGGGCTCGGGGATCACCGCGCAATCGGCGAAAAACATGACCCCGCGTTCGCCGTAGCGCTTGTTGGAAAGGTCAAGCATCATGCAGCTGGAGATGCTCATCGTCGGATGGACCGGCTTGATGAGCTGGATGAGCGGGCGCAGGCCGCTGCTGGCGGTTTCGCGGGCGCCGGTGACCAGGCCGTCGACCTGCCCGTACTGCACCATCATCGCGCCAAAATAGTTGGGATTGGCGAGGATCTCGGCGGCCTGCTTCGCTCCCAGGTCGCGGTACCGCTTGAGCTTCTCCAGCCGCGCCACGAAGGACGGCACTTCCGAGGAGGTCCGCGGATCGACGATGCCGATGTGATCGAGGCTGACCTGCTCCTCCAGGGCGGCCTTCTCGATTTCTTCCTTGCGGCCGAGCACCACCGGCGCGCCGAGCTGGAGCTTCACAAAGCGGGCGGCGGCGCGCAGCACGCGCGGCTCGGTGCCTTCGGTGAAGACGATGCGCTTGGGATGCCGCTTCAATTTGTGGAAGACGGTCTCGATGAATCTCATGTGGCTGCAAGGTTGGCCGCGTGGGCGAAGAGCGGCAAGTGGAGAGTTCGCGCGTGCTTCGCCGTCCGGCCTGCGGCAAATTGCGCGAACCGATGTTTTCCCAACTTGCCGACTACCATGTCCATACCCCGCTCTGCCACCACGCCACCGGCTGGCCCGTGGATTTTGCGCGAAGGGCCGTGGAACTCGGTCTCGGCGAACTGGGCTTCGCCGATCACAACCCCATGGCGGAGTATTTCGACGATTGGCGGATGCTGCGCGAAGAGCTGCCGCGCTATCGCGAAGAAGTCGAGAAGGCGCGGGCCGCATTTCCGCAATTGCCGATTCGCCTCGGCCTGGAATGCGATTTCCTCGCCGACCGCGAAGCCTGGATCGAAGAGCTATCCGCCATGGCCGACTGGGATTTCCTGATCGGCAGCGTCCACTATCTACCGGAAGGCTGGGAGGTCGATCATCCCAAATATGTCGGCCGCCATGAAGGCCACGCCGAGGAAATCTGGACCAGCTACTGGCGCGTCTACGAGCAGTGCATCCGCAGCGGCCTGTTCGATTTCGTCGCCCATCCCGATCTGCCGAAAAAATTCGGGTTTCACCCGGCGGGCGATTTGCGGCGCTTTTACGAGCCGGTGATTGCCGCCCTGGCCGAGACCGGTACGCCCTTCGAAATCAACACCGCCGGCTGGCGCAAGGACTGCCGCGAACAGTATCCGGCTCGCCCGTTCCTCGAACTGGCCGCCGGTGCGGGGGTTCCCCTGCTCATCAATTCCGACGCTCACGCCGTCGAAGAACTGACGGCCGGTTTTCCCGAAGCGATGGCGCTGGCCCGGGAAGCCGGGTACCAGCAGCTCGCGCGGTTCGAGCGGCGAAAGATTCGCTACGTGCCGCTGCCGTGAACCTGGAACTGAGGGACGTCATTTACGAGTTCCCGGCGCGCCCGCTCGTCATGGGCATCGTCAATCTTTCCCCCGACTCTTTCAGTGGTGATGGCCTGGCCGATGTGGCGGCGGCGCTGGAAAAGGCGCGCGGCCTCCTCGCCGACGGCGCGGATATAATCGACGTCGGGGCGGAAAGCGCGCGGACCAATCGCCCACCCATCCCTGAGGAAGAGGAGGCGGCGCAGTTGCAGGCCTTCGTCGAGCGCTGGATCGAGTTGCGTGCCAGTCGTCCCGCAGGCACCCCGTGGCCGCTCCTCTCGATCAATGCCTGGCGGCACGGCGTGGTCTGCGCCGTGTTGCCCCGGGGCGGCGATCTGCTCAACGATATCGGTGGCCTGCCGACGGATGAAAATGCCCGGGTCTGCGCCGATACCGGCGCGGCGCTGCTGCTCATGCATACCGTCGGCCAGCCGAAGATCGCGCACACGCATGTGGAGTACGACGACATCATGGCGCGGCTGGAGGAGTTCTTTGCCGAAAAGATCGCGCTCGCCGAGCGCGCGGGGGTGGCGCGTGAGGCCCTCGTCCTCGATCCCGGCATCGATTTCGCCAAGCAGCGCGCCGACAACCTGCGCATCTATCGCGAACTGGACCGCCTCCGCCAATTCGACCGGCCGATTCTGCTGCCAGTCTCGCGCAAGACCGTCATCGGAGAAGTCCTCGGCCTGCCCAATCCCATCGAGCGCGACGCCGGCACGGTCGCCTGCATCGTCCAGGGCATGCTGCGTGGCGCGCATATTTTCCGCGTCCACAATGTCCGCGCGGCGGTCCAGGCGGTCCGGACAATCGCGGCAGTGGAAAGGGGGCATGCTTAGAGGGCGTCTAGAAAATAGGGATGGGTCGCGTTGCGCGTAATTCTGGCTTGGGCAAGGCGCGACGAAGGCGCATACCCTCTGGCTCGCCCATATGCCGTCCCCCACTATTCCCCTACTCCTCGGCGGTCTGTAACGGAGGAGCAACGCAGCCCGAGCCAGAATTGCGCGCAACCCAGAGGGCCGAGGTGGCGGAGGGGAATAGCGGAAGGTCGGTACTGGGCGAGCCGCCGCGGATGCTCGTCGCTCACGCCTTGCCATCCGGCCCAAAGCACCCTCGCGCGACCCATCCCTATTTTTTAGACGCCCACTTAAGGCCCCACCGTCTCCCGCGGCCGAACGGGGACGCCATGTTGGGCGAGGTACTGCTTCACTTCGCTCACCGTGTAGGTTCCGAAATGGAAGATGCTCGCGGCCAGGACGGCATCCGCTTTGCCCTCGGCGAGGACTTCGACCAGGTGGTCGAGCGTGCCGGCGCCGCCACTGGCCACGACCGGCACGCCCACGGCCTCGCTGATGCGACGGGTGATCATCAAATCGTAGCCCTGCCTGGTGCCGTCGGCATCAATGGAGTTGAGGACAATCTCGCCCGCGCCCCGCTGCACGGCCTCGATGGCCCACGCGACGGCGTCGAGCCCGGTGGGTTTGCGGCCACCCTGGACGAAGACTTCCCAACGATCCGGGCCGGTCTTGCGGGCATCGATGCTCACGACGATGCATTGGCTGCCGAACTTCTCCGCACCCGCGCTGATCAATCCCGGCGTCGCGATGGCGCTGGAATTGATGCTTACTTTGTCCGCGCCGGCGTGCAGCAATGCGTGCATGTCGTCGGTGGTGCGGATGCCGCCGCCCACGGTCAGCGGCATGAAGCAATGCGTGGCCGTCCGCTCGATCACATCGACCATCGTCGCCCGCCCGTGGGCGCTGGCGGTGATATCGAAAAAGACCATTTCGTCGGCGCCCTGGTCGTCGTACCGCACGGCCAATTCCACCGGGTCGCCGACATTGCGCAGACCGCCGTCCTCAGCGCGGCCAAATTGCACGCCACGAGTCACTTTTCCATCGTGAACATCAAGACACGGAATGACACGTTTGGTCAGCATGAGTTATAATAATACAGAAATCCGTCAGGTTTTTCCTGATATTGCCCGAGATTTGTAAAATATGTATGTCGGAGGGAAAAAATCTGTTGACGGAAGATAATTGAACCGATAGACGGCGCGGGCGTCCAACAAGGCTACGCCGAAACGATAGGAGTATTAATTATGCCCGAAACCAATCCTGATCCAACGAAAACCACCCGGCCAACATCGATGAAAAGGAATGGCGCATTCCAGATTTCACCCGATCCCGTGATCGCGGGTGTGGAGGAGGTGGAAGCCTATAAATTCGACATCGGAGCGAAGGCACAGGGTGGCAGCGCGGGGACGCCGGCCTACGAGGATTTGGGCGACCTCCCGGCGAGTTATTTCGAGGACACGCTTTTCCTCGTGGCGCGGGACCCGCGCTGGCTCTTTAGCTATTGGGATTTCAACTGGAGTAAGTACCCGGCGGGTGCGTTTCGCGGCGGGGTCAAGCAATTCTACCTGAAGATCACGACCGCGGCGGGCGCGGATGCCGCGCTGGTCGAGATCAATCCCGAGGCGCGCAATTGGTACGTCGCGGTCAACTGCCCCGAGACGGCATATGGCGCCGAGATCGGCTTTTTCGACAAGACGGGCGCCTGGCATGGCGTGGTTCAATCGGGTGTGGCCGTCACGCCAGCCGACGCGCTTTCGACGGATGGCGCGGCGGATTTCGCGACGGTGCCCGCGCACCTCACCTTCGAGCGGCTGCTCGAGATGGTGAAAGAAAAGATGCTCGAGGGTGAATCCCTGATCGAGGCGCTGGCCCGCATCGCCGGGGATGGCCGCATCGAATTCCGTGGCGGCAAGCCGCCGACGTGGACCGACGAGCAGAAGCGGCTGCTCGCGGCGCTGCTTGGCGACACGCTCATCGACCGCCTCGGCCTCGGCTCCGAGGAAATCGATCAACTGCTTCGCAAACAGCTCCAGCAGAAGTTGCACAGCGAAAGCGCCAGCGGACTTTCCGGCGCCGTCTTCGAGACGCTCGGCCCGACCACGACGAGCCTCTTCAGCGGCATCGGTGCGAGCTGGAGCGCCCAGCCATTCAGCGTCCGGCGTGAGCGCGGTTTCTTCCTCCACGTCAACGCCGAGATCATCTTCTACGGCGGCACCCATCCCGATGCCACCGTCTGGGTCGACGGCCAGGAGGTCAAACTCGCGCCCGACGGCTCGTTCCGCTATCATTTCACCCTGCCCGACGGCGACTTCGCCATCCCGATCGTCGCGCAATCTCCGGACAAGGTGGAAAAACGCTCGGCGACGCTCTCTTTCGTGCGCGGCACCTCGCGCCTGGGCGATGTCGGCGCGACCGGCCAGCCCGGCGAATTGAAGCCGCTCATCGGCCGGAAGTAGGCCTCTCTACTTCCACGCGATTTAGTTGATCTTTGCGGTCGGTCGGCAAACCGCTTAGGATCGCCGCGTTTTGAAACACCCGAATCGCGATCGCTTCGCCGATGATTTCCTCCGCTTCCTCGAAGTCGAGCGCAACGCCTCGCCCCGCACGCTAATCAATTACCGGCATGCCCTCGCGGAATTCCGCAAGACGGCAAATCTGACCGGCTGGAAGGATCTGACCGCCGACCATTTCCGGCGGTATTTATTCGACTGCGGCAAGCGCGGCATCGCCCGCCCGACGATTCGCCTGCACTTCGCGGCGTTGCGCACGTTCTTCAAATTCCTCACCGAACGCCACGGGCTGAAGGACAATCCGCTGAAGGAAGTGCAACTCCCGAAGATGGAAAAAAAGCTGCCATTGGTGCTGACGACGAAGCAAATCGAGGAACTGCTAAGCGCGCCGTTGCGCGTGGAGAAGTCGGGCCGGGCTCCGGCCTGGATGCCTGCCCGGGACGCGGCCATCCTGGAGCTTTTTTACAGCAGCGGGCTGCGCCTGGCGGAGTTGGTGGCGCTCGATGTGAAAGACGTCGACGATTATTCGGAAAATGTCCGGGTGCTGGGGAAGGGCCGGAAGGAGCGCGTGGTCCCGGTAGGCGTGCCCGCGCTGGCGGCGATCCAGAAATATCGGCAGGAGGCCGGTGTGCACACGGGCCCGCTCTTTATCAGCAAAGTGCGCCGCCGGCTGGCGCAGGGCAACGTGTGGCTGGTGCTTCGGCGGTACCTGCCGCACACGAGCATTCCGGTGCGGGTGAGTCCGCACAAGCTGCGGCACAGTTTTGCCACGCACCTGCTCGATGCCGGCGCCGATCTGCGCAGCGTCCAGTCGCTCCTCGGCCACGCCAGTCTGTCGACCACGCAAATCTATACCCACGTGACCATCGAACGCTTGAAGACCGCGTACGATGAAGCCCATCCGCGGGCGTGAGAGTGGCCGTCGCCACCCAGTGCGTAAAGCATTCCGATTCTGGGGGATGTGCCGCGCACTCGAATGCGGCTGGCGAACTCTGCCCAGGGATGGCGTGATGTGGAATTTTGTCCACCTGTCACTAAATTTAGCACCCGGACTGCCTAAATCGGGCGAGATGCGAATGAGGGGTTTCGCGCAACGCACGGAGGTTTCTCTGACAGTGTAGGTTACGGGGATGATTGGCACAAGCTGTGCTGTTCCCGCGCGCCGACCGTAGCAGCCACCGCTACTTAACCCACAACCACCACACTACCACCAATGTCACAAGAAAAAACTGCACCTACCACAGGCACCCTCGGCCTGGGTGGGCTTACGATTAATGCGATGGCGCTCATTGCGCCGGGCGCATTCCTCTGGCTCACTTTCCAAGAACAATCCCTCTACGGCGCGCCGCTGGCCGGCCAGTCGATGTGGTTTGGCATTCTCGCTTCACTCGCCCTGTGTTTCGCCACCGCCTACAGCTACGCGGAACTCTCGAAGATTTATCCGGGCGCCGGGTCTTCGTACCTTTACGCCGAGCAGGCTTTCATCGGGAAGACCAAAGCGTACAAGTTCGCGCGTATCGCCAAGTTTTTCACCGGCTGGGCGAGCCACTTGTACTATTGGGTGTATCCCGGGTGCATGGTGGGGGTCACGGCCATTTTGAGCGGCTACCTTTTGAACCAGTTTTGGCCCGATACCTTCAGCGGCAGTTACAACAGCCCGCCGTTCATGATCCTCTTCTGCATCGTGTTCTCCCTCGGGGTGGCCTACATCGCCTACCGCGGCGTGACCGGCACCACCGGTGTGAACACGGTCATCAACATCATCCAGATTTCGGCGCTGCTCGTCTTCTCGGTCATCGCGCTCGCTTACCGCATCCAGCATAAGGACGGCGATCAAGGCATTCACCTCTCCAACGGCGCCCCGGTCAGTTATCAAGTCGACACCACTCCGGTGCTCGATGACAAGGGCCAGAAGGTCCAGGACGCGTGGGCGGATACGCCGCCGACTCCGAAGGTCGATGACAAGGGCCAGCCCGTTTGGAAGACGCAGGATCGCGCGGTGGTCGACGCCGACCTCAAGGATGCCGACCATCCGCTGCCGGACGGTTTCGCTGTCGGCGATCCCTATCCGGTGGTCGAAATGGATGGGGACAAGCCCAAGCTGAAGGATGGCAAGATGATCCCAGTACCGTTTAAGGTCAGCTACGCGCACGCGGACGCTGTGTCCGGCGCCGGCACGGACAAAGATCCGACCATGTTCAACTTTCACGAAACGGCGGCTTCGGTCATCGCGCCGCATTCGTTCAACTTCGTCTTCATCCAGGCGTGTATCGCCATTCTCATCCTCGTCGGTTTTGAATCGGTGACGGCGATGGGTGAAGAAGCGAAGAACGCCAAGCGCGACGTGCCGCGCGCGGTGCTCCTCTCACTGGTCATTCAAGGCGCGTTCTGCTACCTCATTGAGTATTTCTGCGCGAATTACCTGCTTCACAACGGTTATACGCTGCCCAATGCGGGTGGCTCCGGCGCGCCCATCGGCGACATGATGATGATCGTCGGGACCTGGCTGTTCGGCAGTCCTGCCGCCGGCAAGGCCTTCATGCTCGTGCAAGCTTTCACCGTGTTCCTGGCGCTGATCGGCACGACCCTTTCCTGCCTCAGCACCGGCGCCCGCGTGACCTACGCGATGGGCCGCGATGGCGAAGTGGGCTCCCACTTTGGCCTCCTGCACGCCAAAACCGGTTCACCGCACCGCGCGATCTGGACGCTGGCCTTCTTGTCGGCCATTATCGGTATCGTCACCGTCTCGATCTACCTCGGCGCGCAATCGACCGCGCCGGCGCCGCTGGATCCGAAGTACCACAACTTTTGGTACAGTTTCGGCATCTTTGACCCAGCCGCTTACACGAAGCTGCCCAACACGCTGCTCATCGTCACCCTGGTGAGCAACTTCGGGACGTTCCTGCTCTACATGACGACCTGCTTGATTACCATCGTGGCCTTCAAGGAGCATGACGCCTTCCATGGCTTCAAGCACATCGTGATCCCGATCTTTGGCCTGCTCGCCAACCTGGGTTGCATGCTCTTCTATTTGATCGGACCATTCACCGTGGCCGGGATGAGCTGGCATGAGTCGTACATCGCCCTGGCGGTAGCGGCTCTCTGGGGCATCTACGGGGTCATCTACTTCGTCATTGGCAGCAAGAAGGCGGCCAAGTCGATCTACGTCGATGCGCCCACCTCGGGTACCGCCAAAGCGGCGTTGTAATCCATCCGGGTTCTGTAGTTGAATAGGTCGCGGCCACATCCCAATCGGATGTGGCCGCACCTATTTCCGGTATGTTACGGGATATCGCATGCTGCTTAGTTGTGTCTCCAAGTCTGATACCGGTCCCGTCCGAAAACGAAATGAGGATTATCTGGGCTTCTGGCAGCCGTCCGATGACGACGACCGATTGAAGCGCGGGGCCATCATGGTGATGGCCGACGGTTTG
>Ga0302324_100017195_pt1 | contig 14351 bp, 16 predicted proteins | sample Palsa_T0_1_FD_201949 | JGI IMG/M metagenome (GOLD analysis project Ga0302324, IMG submission 201949) | Peat permafrost microbial communities from Stordalen Mire near Abisko, Sweden - Palsa_T0_1 | ecosystem: Environmental > Terrestrial > Soil > Palsa > Peat permafrost | place: Sweden: Abisko... | reverse complement strand
GGCGAATCCGCCTGCTCGCCGCGGGGGACTCGGAGATGCAGATCCTCGACGGATTCCTCGGCCAGGATCTCGCCCGGTACGGAGTGAGCGTAACGAGCGACGCTCGGATCAGCACCGGGCTCACCAATTCGTTCTTGTTCAACTGGCCCGGTCACGCCGCCCGCCAGGTGCCGAGGTTACGTCCTGACGTGACGGTGTTCTTCATGGGCGCCAATGAGGGGTACCCCGTGGCCGGCAACGACGGCCAGCCAGTCAACTGCTGCAGCGCCGCGTGGAGCGCCGGCTACGCCAACCTCGTCGCCAGGATGATGCGCATCTACTTACGTGGTAACGCCGGTCGCGTCTACTGGTTCCTGCTGCCCGCCCCGCGCCCCGCGAACTTCAAGAGCGTCTTCGATGCTGTCAATGCGGGAATCCAGGAGGCCGCTGTTCGCTTCCCGGGACGGGTCTCGCTGATCAACGCCAACGCGTTCTTCACCCCTGGCAACCGATACAGGAACTACATGGTCTACCACGGCCATGGCTTCGTCATCCACGAACCCGATGGCATCCACCTCTCTACCGCGAGCGACGCGATCGACGCCACGATCGCGACCCGCCGCCTACTCGCCGATCGGGTGATCCGCTGAGGACGGGTCACGCACCGCCGCTCTCCGCCGCCGCCACGTCCGCGGCGGTGATCTGACCGTCGGAGGCCGAAACGCAGACCTTGGCCGCGGCATCCACGGCGGGCGCGTGCACGTTGATACCGGCGGCGCCCAGCATCTGCGGGGTCAGCTGTCCCTGTTGGTCGGGGTCGGGAAAGGTGGGTACGTGGTGGCTGCGCATGCAGGTGGCGAACCCCAGGACGCCCTTCAAATGGGCGGCCTGCTGCTGCGGAGATGGGCCGCCGTTGCCATTGCCGGGGCCGGGCATGATCCCGGCGCAGGCCTTCTGCGCCGTCGCGAACTGAGGCGATCCCGATATCGCGGGCGTCATGTGGATGCTCAATCCGTGCTGTCCGGCCGAGTTCACTATTTGTGGATCCGGGAAATTCGCGACACCGTTCTGGCGCATGCACCGGGAGTACTTGTAGGCCGTGGCGATGATGTTCGGCGGGGGGGCGCCGGCGGAGCCCGACGGCGTCTTGCCCTTGGTGGCGCCCCCGCAGCCGGCGGCGAGCAGGGCGGTGCCCGCGATCGACAGCGCGATCGCGATGCGTGGATGGATGGTGGTCATCACGGCTCCTCCTGTGATCCGGGTTGTCGCCGTGAGTTCTAGGGGACGGCTGGTGACAGCTCAGTCACAGAGATCCGTGACCGGGCTGTCACCGACGATAGGTCATCCTTGGCGGTGGGATGAGAGTTCTCCTCGCGGAAGACCACCGTCGCCTGGCCACCGCGGTGGCGGACGGTCTGCGGCGCGAGGGCATGGCCGTCGACCTCGCCTTCGATGGCGCCGACGCGCTCGCGCACGCGGCGGTCAACCGCTACGACGTCGTCGTCCTCGACCGGGATCTTCCCCGCGTGCACGGCGACGACGTGTGCCGAGCGCTGGTCGCCGGCGATTGCGAGAGCCGGGTGCTGATGCTCACGGCGGCGAGCACGATCAAGGATCGGGTCGACGGTCTCGGCTTGGGCGCCGACGACTACTTACCCAAGCCCTTCGACTTCGCCGAGCTCGTGGCGCGAATCAGGGCGCTCGCGCGCCGGTCGAGCGCCGCGCTCCCTCCCACGCTCACGCGCGGTGACCTCCGGCTCGACCCCTCCCGGCGAATCGCAGTGCGCGGGGAGCGCGCGCTCGTGCTCACGCCCAAGGAGTTCGCGGTGCTCGAGTATCTGCTCGGCGCCGACGGCCGTGTGGTGGCGGCCGAGGAGCTCCTCGCCCGCGTGTGGGACGAGGAAGCCAACCCATTCACCACCACGGTGAAGACCACCATCAGCCGCCTCAGGACCAAGCTCGGCGACCCGCCGCTGATCGAGACCCTCCGCGAGAGCGGCTACCGGATCTGAGCCGCGTGATGCGATCACCGCGGAAACTGCTCGTGCCCCGTTCCTGGCTGCGACTGCCGCGTCGTACCGCGCGCCTGCGGCTCTCGCTCCTCTACGCCGGCCTGTTCCTCCTTACCGGCGCGTGCGTGCTCACGCTTGTCTACCTGGCGACCTCGACGGCCTCGCCGATCCACATCTCGGTCGCGGCCTCGCCCCTGGCACGCGTAGTCGAGATCCATCGCGGAGGCCACTCTTTCCTCGTCCAGCCCGCGCCCTCCCGAGGCTCTCCCGTGCCGTCAGTCCCCACGGCGCCGGCCGTCCCCACGGCGCCGCGAGTCCCCACAGCGCGGAGAGGGACACGCGCCGTCAAGAACCTGGTCTCCCAGCAGCACTCGGCCGACCTGAGCCGGCTCCTCGCGGTGTCGTGGCTCGCCCTGGCGATAACGACCCTGTTCTCCGCCCTGTTCGGATGGATCGCCGCCGGACGCGTGCTGCGCCCTCTCCGGACGATCACCACCACGGCGCAGACCATCTCCGCCGGCAACCTCCACGAGCGACTCGCGCTCGCCGGTCCCAACGACGAGTTCAAGCAGCTCGGCGACACGCTCGATGATCTGCTCGGTCGCCTCGAGGCCTCGTTCGAGGCGCAGCGCCGGTTCGTCGCCAACGCCTCGCACGAGCTACGAACGCCGCTGACACTCGAGCGGACCCTGCTCCAGGTAGCACTCGCCGACCCGAACGCCAGCGCCGAGACGCTGCGCTCGACGTGCGAGGAGCTTCTCGCCTCGGGCCGGGACCACGAGCGGCTGCTCGAAGGGCTGCTGACCCTGGCCAGCAGTGAGCGCGGACTCGAGCGCCGCGAGCTCTTGGATCTGTCGCGGATCACGGAACACGTCCTTCTCGCCGCCCGCCCGGAGGCCGAACGGCTCGCCCTCGACATCGAGCCTGCGCTCGCGCCCGCGCCGATCCGCGGCGACCGGGCGCTGATCGAGCGCCTGGTGGCGAACCTGACCGACAATGCCATCCACTACAACCACCCCCACGGGCGCGTCGACATCCAAACCGCGACCGACGCCGCCCGCTCCCTCCTCGCCGTCACCAACACCGGGCCCGTGATCGCCCCCGAGGAAGTAGACCGGCTGTTCGAGCCCTTCCAGAGGCTCGGTGCCGAGCGCACCGCCGGCGGCGAAGCCGGCCACGGCCTCGGGCTCTCCATCGCCCGCGCCATCGCCACCGCGCACGACGCCACCATCACCGCCCTACCCCAGCCCGAGGGCGGTCTCGCGGTGACGGTGAGCTTCCCCGCCGCCTGACCTGTCATCGGGCGGTGAGGAGTCCGCCTGCGCTACCCCTCCTCCAAGGCGATCGCCCGCGCCGGGACGGGTGATGACTGCATGATCGAGGTCGTCGTCTGCCCGAACGGAGTGAAGCGATCGATGATTTCCTCGAGATGCGTGACGTCGCGGAGGTGCGCCTTCATCACGTAGCAGTCCTCGCCGGTGATGCGGTTGCACTCGACGACCTCGGGGGTGCCGCGGGCGATATCGGCGACCTTCTGGGTCTGTCCCGGGCCCGGGCGGATGCGGATTACCGCGCTTAGCGACAGGCCCACGGCGCGCGGGTCGATCTCAGCGCGGTAGCCGATGATCGTGCCCGACTCCTCGAGCCGCTGGAGGCGCTCGGTGACCGCGGGGGACGAGAGACCGACCCGCCGCCCGAGCTCGGCGAGGCTGAGCCGAGCGTCCGCCTGTAGTTCGATCAAGATCCGCCGGTTGGTGTCATCTATTGAACCGTTGGTGGAATGACTTTGTTGCCGCATATTCGTAGGCATCAGCCCAATACTACCTGTGTTTCACCATGTACTCAACGGTTATTGCCTGACATCCTTCAGCCGGGTGTACCAAGATGTGGCTCAGCTCCCAAGCGGTCCTCGCTCGCTCAGGGCCAGGACCGCGGTCGCGGGCGAGAAGCTGCCGCCTCACGCCTTCTTCATCGTCAGCGCCGTATTTCACTACCTCGGGCCGTCGTTCGCCGTGCTGCTGTTCGCGCGCGTCGAGGTGCTCGGCGTCGCTTGGCTGCGGATCGCCTCGGCGGCAATTGTGTTCGCGCTCTGGCGGCGCCCGTGGCGCATGTGGGCCACCCTCGATCCTTCAGCGCGCCGCCTGCTCGCTGGTTGGGGGGCGGTGTTGGCGGTGATGAACTGCTGCTTTTATCTGGCGATCGACCGGCTGCCTCTCGGGACGGTGGCCGCGATCGAGTTCCTCCCGGTCATCGTGCTGGCGGCGCTGGGGGCTCGCACCGGGCGCAATGCGGTGGCGCTCCTCCTAGCCGTGCCCGGCGCCTATCTGCTGACCGACGTTCACCTGGCGCTGGAGCCGCTCGGCGTCGCATTCGCGTTTGCCAACGCGGGCCTGTTCGCGCTCTACATCGTGCTCGCGCACCGAGTCGCGCAGGACCCGCGCATCACCGGGATCGACGGGCTCGCGGCCGCGATGTTGATCGCCGCCGTGGTCGTCACGCCGCTCGGCGGTTGGCAGGTAACAACCGCCTTCGCCCATCCGCTCCTGCTCATGGCGGGCGTCGGCGTCGGGGTCTCCTCGTCGGTCATCCCCTACGTGACCGACCAGCTCGCGATGGCCCGCTTGACCCGCGCGACCTACTCGCTGATGGTCTCGCTCCTCCCCGCCACCGCCACGCTGATCGGCATCGTCGTGCTTGCCCAGATGCCGTCAGCGCTCGAAGTGCTGGGCGTCGGGCTCGTGGTCGCCGGGGTGGCCCTGCACCGCGACGTCAGCGGCGCTGACGGGGCCCAGAGGCAGCCGGCGCACGAGCGGGATCCCGCGCCGCGCCACGCGGACGCCGCGAGCTGAGTCGCTCGCTAATGGGCGCGCAGAACGAGGTAGCCCAAGTCGAGTTCGTCCTGCTTCAGCAGCCCAGACCAACGGCGTTCCCACTCACCGCTGTCGAGATCAGCACGCAGACGGCGCATCCCTCGGGCACGTTCGGAATCACGGATCAAGGCGAGTGCCGACATGGCCGGCCACACCTGAGGATCAAGGATTGCCCCTGGGCGCCGCCAGTAAGCCGCTTCAAAGCCGTCGACGCAATCCGCCGGGATCGGCACCGGGGTCTCGTCCACTGCGCCGAGTACAGCCTCGAACTCCCTCAGCGTCGTCTCCCGCCCCGCCACCAGACGTGCGGTCGCGGGGAAGTAGTCATATAGCCACCACCACCCCGACGCCTCTGAAACGCGGGTGAAGACCACGACCGACCCGCGCGCCACCCGTCGCATCTCCGCCAGTCCCTTGCGCTTATCGGTCCAGTGATGGACGGATAGCACCGCCATCGCTGCGTCAAACTCGTCATCAGCAAATGGCAGCGCCTCCGCGGACGCCTGCACCGCGCGAGCAGCGCCACTGGGGCGTTGCGAAAGCATAACCCCGGAAGGCTCGACAGCCACCACCCGCCGTTCGGTCGGTTCGTACGAGCCCGTTCCGGCTCCTACGTTGACCACGGTCAGCGCATCTCCGAGAGCCGCCCAGATTCGTTGCGCGATCCGTGGATCCTCCCGCCGACCCGCCGTGTAACCGCCGCCGATTCGATCGTAAACAGGAGTCTGGGGCCCAGCCATCATGAGAACCCAGCGTGCCAACAGATACTCGAGCGACAGCGCATCTCTTCCGTACATACGCGACGGAGACGCGCCCGTTACCGCGACCGCTGAAGAGAACATCGAACCGAGGTGTGCAACAACGCCCGGGTACCAATGTAGATGCGGTTCGGCCGGCCGGCATCGGGCCTGCACGGCCACGCCAGCGGCACGGTTCGCCGGCGATCGGAATGTCGCGAGTCGTGAAAGATCGGCCGCAGGGAAGCGGGGTATTTCGGTCGGCTCAAGAGTTTGCGACAGCCTCCATTTGCGGCAAACGCAGCACACCCCCTCTCACCGCGTTGGATCAAATCGGCCGCGGAACTCGAGGTCGTGCTGCGAAACCCCCAACATTTGGGGCAAACGCAGCACACCCCCCTTACCGCGTCAAATCAGATCGGCGCGCGAAACTCGAGGTCGTGCTGCGAAGCCCCCAACATTTGGGGCAAACGCAGCACACCCCCCACGGCGCCGGATCAGATCGGCCGCGAAACTCGGTGGCGTGCTCCCGGGCGTTTCTCCGGGCAGGTCTATCGGGACGCCGGCGCGCTTGGCCCCGCAGGACCGCTGATCGCGCGGGCCCGCGCACGCCTGCGCCTGCGCTCGATCGCGTAGGCCGTGAGCCGTGCAAGAGAGAGCAGCACCACGACGTTTGCTCCGCCAATCGCTGCGGCCTCGCCGGTCGTTTCGTGCGCCGGTGTTGGGAGGACGCTGATGCCTAGCGCCTGCAGCCCCATCAGAACGCCGAAGACGACCAGCGCTGCCGGCCAGATGAGCCATTGCTCCAGCCGTGTGTTTTTGCGCCGCAACTCGTAAATGACCGCCGCCAGCAGCGAACGCCGACGACCAGGTGTCTCTTCCATACGCGGATGGAGGGTACATCGGCAATACCGGCGACACCAGGTAAGCGCCTGAGACCGGGACCCGCGGAACGCGAGAGAGCCCAGCTGTCCGTCGTGGGATGGACAGATACCGACGTAGGAGTCCGCGTTGCCATGGTGCGTGTGGGCCGCAAAAGTAGATATCGATGTCGGCCGCGACACTCACCTGTTGCCAGTCGCGCATCTCTGCGCCCTGGTCCCAGGCGAGTGACGCGCGGAGGATGTCCGGGAAGGTTGGCTGTGGCGGGGCCCCTCAACTCGTCAACGTCGACCTCTCGGGCTCTGGCGCCGTCGCCATGTCCGCGGTCGCTGCGCACTGGAGGGCCAGCGCTGCTAGTCGAGCCGTGCGGTGAGCTTCTTCGGCGCGAGGACCCGGTAGCTCTCGATCACGAGCTCACGGATCTCCTCCCAGTCCGTGTCGTCGGTAAGCAGCACCCCGATGCGATCACGGCCGGCTCGCGAGGCGAAGAACGGGTGGCCAATGGACACCAATGCTTCACGGTCGTCTGGGTGGGCACGCAACACGAGCAGCGGGACGGGCTTGCCGGTCCGGCCCTCAACTGCCACGAGCAAGCAGAACGACCTCCGGCGGATGTCAAACGAGTGCGCGGTCGATCTCGCTGTGATTCGTGACTCGTCGACCCGCACCGTCACCTCCGGCAGCGCCAGGCACAGCGCGCGGACTCGCTCGAAGATGTCCTCCGGAACCTCTACGGGCGCGCTCACACGAGCACCGCCGAACCAGCCCGCTGGACGATCGAACGCGCTCGCACGACGCCCTACCGGCGAAACGCGGCTCGGGTTGCGGCCGCGGCCCGGCTGAAGTACTCGGATGGATGGATGAAGCCCCACTCGCGGAACCTCACGCCGTCGGTGACGGCACGTCGGTAGCCGAAGCAGGCGAGGTAGAGCGTCCGGATGTACATGACCGCCTCGAGCCGGTCGAGTTCGTCGTCGGTCGGCTCGACGTGTCGGCGGTAGGCGTTGACGGCGGCATCGATGCAGTCCTGGTTCGGCCGACGTGGATTCCACGAACCCGTGCCCCAGATCAGGTAAGCGAAGTCGGCGAGACGCGGTCCTCGCCCGGACGCCTTCCAGTTGATCGCGACTGGCCCTTGCTCGCTCAGGACGGCGTGATCGGGGGCGTGGAGGAGATTTCCGTGGAGCAACCCCTCGGGAAGGCCGTGACCGTCGTCAGCCGAGCGCACCTTGTCCCTGAGCCGCTCGAACCGCTCGCGCTCGGCGGTCGCGACCTTGATGTCGACGGCGTCGAGAAACGAAAGCGCGGCCAGCAGGTCCTGACGCGGCGTGCCCTCGCGGCTGGGGTCCTCACCGCTTGCTCCACCCGGGCGGCTGACGGAATCGTCGTACGGCAGCGCGTGCAGCCGTCCGAGCAGTTCACCCATCATGGCGAACTTCGCGGCACCATTGGGGAGCTGGACGCCTTCGACGAACCTCGTCACGAGGACCGCGCTGCCATCGAAGTCAGACACCGCGTTCTCGCCCGCCAGGCGCTCCGCGGGATAGCCCTGCTGCTCCAGGAATCCCAGGATCGCGGCGTCGCCTTCGACGCCAACCCGCGGGCGACCAGGTGGGAACGCGCGCGCAACCCAGGGCTCACCGTCGTTCCGGTCGATCCGGAAGACGTAGGTCTTGTGCACACTCAGCTTCGTCGCAGCGACGGCGTCGATGCCGTAGCGATCCCGGAGATGGGCGAGCAGCCGCTCGGCAGCGGGCTCGTGGTTCATGCGAGCACCGAGACCCTCGAGATCCGTCAGCGCTTCGGTGTAGCGCTGCCCAGTCTCCTCGGCGTGGCGCCGGACAACCTTCTTGAAGCTGGCGTCCTTGGTCATCGACAAGCCTCCCCTTGACACCCCCGTCCCCCAGTGACGCGGCGTTGGGAAGATGGCCTGTGACATTGACGACCGAGAGGGCGAATCCCCTTCGCCGATGGAACCCCGACTGGGGCGGATGTTCCGCAGCTCGGCGACCGGTCGCCGCCGTGAACACACTATTCCTGAGGGGCTCGGACTTTGTCAAGCCGCTTCACCCACGAATCGGCGACGCCGCCCGGCGCGCTACGTCGGCTGAGCCTCAATCACCCCTTCGCCAACGTGCGTCGCCCGCCAGCCGGCGTCGCCGAGCAGGATGCGCCACTGCTCAGCCGTCCGTTCCCGGCCGCCCGCTATCACGAGCATCAGCAGGTCGAGCCACTTCGCGCCGTCAGGCGCGTTTCCCGGCTCGATCACTCCGTCGAGCACGACCAGCCGCTCGCCGGCCGCGGCACGGACCGTCCCCAGGATCCGCTGTGCCGAGTCGTCGTCCCAGTCGTGGAGAATCGTCGCGAGGAGATGGAGGTCGCCGCGCGGGACCGACTCGAAGAAGCTCCCCTCCACAAACCTACAACGGTCACCCAGCTACGCGCCCGGCGACTGCTTGTCGATCATTGCGACACTCTGGACTGGCCGATATGAGTGACGAGACCGAATCGAAGATCGACATCGATCGTGAACTCGAAGGGATGCGCCGGATCGATGCCGCGGTCCTCCGCGGCCTTCTCGTGCCGCCAGACGAACCGCGTGCGCCGGGGCGGCTCAACTTCCAGCTTCGCTCTCGCTTCTCGGGCGCCCGCGGCGCCTTGAAACGCCTCCAGCGGCGCGGTTACATCGAGTCAGGGTGGAAACTCGATCATGACCATGGCACGAGCTTTCAGCTGACCGAGCTGGGAAGGCGCGTTGCACCAGCTGCCGCGTTCGCGATCGAAGCGGAAGCGCACGAGTGCGACGGTCGAGTCCAAGCGTTTTGGTGGCTGCGCGGACGCCTTCGTACTCGCTGAAGTCACTCAGACCGTGCATGCCGCTTCGGGCTACTTTCAGCGTGCGGTACGTGCCCGGTTGCCGCTCGAACGGCCGCGAAGCGCGATGGCCGCTTCGAGGCCGGCACCGGCAAGAGCAGCCACGTCGCCAGCCGACCGCTCGAGCGGCGGAGGAGTGACGTTTACGGCCGAGCCCAGGTGGCGGCTTTTCGCGTTGTGCTTGTCGACGAACGGGTGGCAGCTAGCGATCGCGACCGCCTAGTTCCGCGCGGAGGAGGTCGTGGAACCCATGTGCAGATGCTCGTCGGCGAGCGAAAGCAAGTCCACGCTGCGATGCTGGATCCGACCGACCAGAGAAGCATGCCGCGGCCGATCGGAGCAGCTTAGAGCTCTGCCTGTTCGTCAGATCCGGGAGCGCGGAAACCGAGATGGACGGGTTGAGACGTTCCCCGAGATCGCTCAGACGAGGCGCCTGACGTAACGTCGCGGTGGCTTTGCGCCACATCAGGTATGTGAACGCCTATCCAGTACCGATGAGCGTGAGCGAGCCGGCACCGACCGGTCGCCCCGCGCTCAAATTCTCGGTGGTGTACCGCGACCATGTCGCGGAGATCACCGCCTTTTTCGCCCGCCGCTCGGCGGAGACACAGGTGGTCGCCGATCTCGTCTCGCAGACGTTCGTCGAGGCAATCGGATCAGCGCACACATATTCCGGTCGAGGAACCCCGCGCGCGTGGCTGTTCTCGATCGCCCGGGTCGTCTACGCCCAGCACTGCGCCGAGCGGGCCTCCGGACGGGAGTTGATCGACCGACTCGGCCGAGGCTCAACCTGGGAGGAGGACGAGATCGAGGGGCTTGCCGAGCGCATCGACGCGCAGCGCCGCGGACGGGAGCTCCTCGAACGTGCGGCGCGGCTGCCCGAAGGCGAACGAGCCGCACTGGAACTCGTCGACCTAACGGGGCTCACGCCCACCGAGGCGGCACGTGCGCTCGGGATCACCGCTGGAGCTGTCCGGGTGCGGCTATTCCGCGCCCGAACCCGACTACGAAAGGACGACAACTGATGACTACGTTTGAAGACACCCTGTGGGACCGACTGGCCCGCGAGCACGCTGCCGACACGGTCGCACTCGAACCGCTCCGCGGCCGCTCTCGCCGGCCGCTTGCGATTTCCGCAGGGGCGGCCGGGATCGCCGCCGCGGCCGCTGCAGGCGTGCTCCTGTTCGGCGCCAGCGCGAGCACACCGCCCGCGTACGCCCTCACGACTAACCCAGATGGGTCAGTCACAGTGTCGATCAACGACATCGAGACGGCGATCCCCGCTCTCAACGCCGAGTTTCAGAAAGACGGAATCGACGAGACGGTCATCCCCGTTGAGGCCGACTGCACCAACCCGGGAATCGGGGTCGTCACCTACCCCGGCGCGACTCCATCGACGACCATCACGCTCGTCCCCGGACGCAAGTATCTCGCTCCCGGATACGACGGCGTGCTCGCCGCCGAGCAGCTCCCAGACGGCACGGTCGCTCTGGGCGAAGGAGCGATGAAACCACCGCTGCCGAGCTGCTTCAACACGACCGCGGGCGCCGTCCCAACGAGCGGCGCAACGACCACAACACCCGAGATGAGCACGACCCCCTAAGCGACCCGTAGACCCGCCCGCGCAGCGACGTCGCTCTTGCCCGTGCCGTCAGGCACGGAGGGCTGCGCAAACAGGCGGCGATCGACCTGCTCGTCGCCAACAGGAGGGCGCATCCGAGTGATAACACGAGCCCCTGGGTCACCAAGCACGAGACCGAAAAGCAGTCATATCGGCCCCACGGAGCGGCCTGGCCGTACTGCCGCTGCGGCGGCCACCTGAGTTGTGGCCGCCAGACGGCTGGTCCTCGCCGGGAGCAGCCGCCGCCGACAAGACGGCGCGATCGCTTTCGCCGCGAGTCGCGCTCGAGACCGCACGATCGGAACAGCGACGACGCGGTGCGCCGGTCGGGTGGGTCTGGCGCGTGCCGGACGATCGCGATTGCCCGCGGCCGGCGCGCGGGCGCAGGCGTCCGGCGCTCGCGTGGCCGCTCTTGCCCGATACCGGTCGCGCACAGGAGGCGTACCGAGTCGGTCCGGACTGCTCCATTCGTGGCGAGGGAGTCGTCGAGCTCGTCGTTGGCTGACCGCTCGATCTTGTAGCGGCGGACCGACCGCTAGGTCTCATCGCCCACCTGCCGTTGGCGCTCAGCCGGAGCTCTTGCTCGCGTCTGGATCCAGGCACATCATCGCGTCGATCGCCAGACACCTCGCGCCAGCAAAGCAGGTGTTCGCTGGGCTGCCGGCACGGCGGCGTTGTGTTACTCGAACGAGGTCATGAAGATCCGCTGCTGCGCCAGGGTCCGGGTCAGTTGCCGGGTTCCGATCCCGACCTCCTGCACGATCCCCTTGCGGACTTTCAGCACACCGGTGACCGAGCCGGCGGGCGCGAGGTACCAGTCGTTGCGCCCGACGGTCAGGAGGTGGCCGTGGGGAAGTCGTGCTTGGGCGGCCTTGAGGGTCGCGCCGGCGCGGATCCCGTCGATGTCGTAGTACGGGTTGGAGCTGGAGGCCCAGATCACCCTCCCGCGGTAGCGGGCGGCTTGGGTACGGGCGAGGCGGCGCAGTAGCTTCGGTGAGGCATAGCCGGCGCGCACACCGATTGGGGTGAGGCAGAAGAAGTCCTCGACACGGCGCCGCCGGAGCTCGTGGCGCTGTTGTCGGCGTCCTCGATCGTGAGATTCTGCAGCACCACGAACACGTCCGCGTTGATCGTCACGACCGGCCCGTTGCACGCGCTCGTCGTGCAGTCGACGGCGCTGCCGCTATCGCCGTTCAGCGTCGCCGCGGTCACGTCGCTGCCGTCGATCGTGACCGGGTCCGCGGCCGAGGTGCCCGCCGTCCCGACTGTCCAGTTGCCGACGTACGGCTCAAGCGCGCCCGGTGTCGCCAGCTTCACCGTGCTGCCGGGCCCCGCCACCGACAGCGCCTGCGCCAGCGAGCAACCACCCGTGTTCGGAGTCGTCGCCGGACAGCCCGCCGGGCTGCCGGTGCCGTTGGCGTACGCGTACAGCGTCGCCGCCTGAGCGGCGGCGCTCGTGGCCGCACCCACGGCGGCGCAGCAACAGAACGCGAGCACCAAGTGAACAGCGCGCCGGCGGCTGGGCACGGCATGAGAACGCTGTCGCCGCAACACCCCACCCACCGCATTCCAGAATCGCCCGGCCATCAGCCCGCCTCCACGCTCGCCGGCTACCCACAACCGATCGTGGCAACGTACCACGGCCCAGGCGACGGCGTTCGACATTACTCGGCTCGCCGAACCGCAGCGACGCCCGCGCGCTCGGCGCACACCCGCCCGGACGCAGCCGTCTGACCACGCCGCGCCCGATAACCCGAGACAACCCAGACAAACACGAACGAACCTTGCCCCCGTCGCGCCGCAGTCCTCGGCAGGATTAGCTCGCGAGGCCTCGTTCTGTCGCCAGCAGAGCTCCGGCCGAGCGCCACTCAGGCCGGCGATGAGACCCGCCGGTTTGTCCGCCGCTACACGATCGAGCGGTGAGCCAACGCGGAACTCGACGACTCCTTCGCCACTTCTGCGGCCACTTGGGACTCCACCGAGAGGTCGCTGCTCGGCGCGGGATCCAGTCACGAGATCCGTGCCGACCGCGTGACTCCTGGTGCGAAGCGATCACGGGGCTCGCGCGGCCGGTACAGGCGTGAAGCACGCGTCAGCGAGCCAGCCTGCTGACGACCGCTTTCGACATCCGACGGTAGTCGAGGCGCACCACTGGATTGGGGACCTAGCAGTCGTCCCCCACCAGGGGCGCGGACAGATCTCCGACTCGCGCTTTGCCGACGCGGCCGCCGGTACTGGACCGTTCGCGCCCCACAAGACGTGGATAAAGCTCACGCTGCGGCGTCACCCGGAGCGCGGATGGAGCCGCCTGGTCGGGCCCTGCCGGCACCAGAGTCCGCCTCGCGTCCAGTCTGACGCTCTTTGCTCGTGCCTACGCGCAGGCTTGGCGCCGCGCGCGTAAAGCGTGGCTACGGCGAGTTCAGGTATGCCACGACGGCGAGCACGCGCCTGTGGTCGTCGGGGGATACCGGCAGGCACAGCGAGCCGAAGATGTTCTTGACGTGCTTCTCGACCGTGTGCTCGGTGACGAACAGGCGCTCGGCGATTGCCCGGTTCGAGCGCCCTTCGGCCATCAGGCCGAGCACCTCGCGTTCGCGCTCAGTGAGGCGCTCAAGCGGGTTGTCGGCGTGCCGTCGCCGGCCGACGAGCTCGTCGACGACGGCGGGATCGAGCACCGAGCCGCCGTGCCCGACCCGGTTGACGCTCGAGGAGAGCTCATCTAGGTCGGAGACACGCTCCTTGAGCAGATACCCGACGCCGTCGGTCCCCGACGAGAGCAGCTCGAGCGCGTAGCGCGCGTTGACGTGCTGAGAGAGGACGAGGAGCCCGACCGCGGGCCAGCGCTCGCGGATGATCTTGGCCGCGCGCAATCCCTCGTCGGTGTGCGTCGGCGGCATCCGGATATCGACGATGGCGATGTCGGGGAGCGTGCGTTCGACGAGCTCGAGCAGCTCGTCGCCGTCGGCGGCGAGGCCGACGACGTCGAAGCCCGCTTCTTCGAGCAGGCGGGAGAGGCCTTCGCGCAGGATCACCGAATCGTCGGCCAGAGCTACGCGCACGGGAGGTCCGCTTGGAGTGTCGTCCCGCGGCCCGGCGGGCTCGAGACGGTGAAGCGGCCGCCGAGTGCCTCGACGCGGTCGGCGAGCCCGCGCAGCCCCGAGCCGCCGGCAGTGGTGGCGCCGCCGATGCCGTCGTCGGCGACCTCCACCGTCAGGGTCTGGCCCGCGTAGGACGCGCGCACCCGCACCTCGCTTCCGTGGGAGTGCTTGGCGGCGTTGGTCAACGCTTCACTGGCCACGAAGTAGGCCGCGCTCTCGATCTGGTCGGGGAGGCGCCGGTCGAGCTCGACGTCGAGATGCGCCGGTAGCGCCGCGCG
>Ga0302324_100017193_pt1 | contig 14352 bp, 12 predicted proteins | sample Palsa_T0_1_FD_201949 | JGI IMG/M metagenome (GOLD analysis project Ga0302324, IMG submission 201949) | Peat permafrost microbial communities from Stordalen Mire near Abisko, Sweden - Palsa_T0_1 | ecosystem: Environmental > Terrestrial > Soil > Palsa > Peat permafrost | place: Sweden: Abisko... | reverse complement strand
CAAGCCGAACAGCAACAGGCCGGGGATACAGGTCATGATCGACATCAGGATCAGCAGCACCGACATTTTGCCGGCTACATATTCGGCGCGGGAGAAGGGCCGCGCCAGGTACAGCGGCAGGGCGTTGTTGGCCAGGTCTGGCGAGATCTGGCCGGGCCCTACGAAGGCCGCCAGAAAGAATGCCATCATGCTTTGCCAGCCCAGCAGGTTCAGGAAATAGTGGGCGTCGATGGCGATCAGACTGTTTCTGCCAGGCTGCAACATCTTCAGCACAGTCAGATTGTGCTCGACGTAAATGGTCAGGCCGAAGATCAGCGGCGCCGCCATCGATACCAGATAAAAAATGGTGAAGAATCGCGAACGGCGCATCTCCTCGAAGGCATACCGCGGCAGAATCAGGAAACGCGACCAGGTGGGCGTCAGTGGACCGTCGTAGCCCCGGTAGGACTGCTTATACACCGCCATGGGGGGCCTCCATCGCTTTCAGGAAAATATCTTCGAGCGAATCGCGTTTGTGATTCAGCCGCCGGATCTGTACATTCTGATCGGCCGCGAGCGCATAAAGCTGGCGGATGGCAACGCCATCGGGCATCACCAGCTTCATCCTGCCATTGGGAAAGTAGGCTGCCTCGCATCCCAGCCGCTCGATGGCGGAAGAGAAAGCGCCGTTAGCGCCGCGCGTTTCGATCTCGAGGAATTTGCGATTGGCGCGCCGTTCTTCCTCCAGATTGCAGAAGGCGGCGATGCGGCCGTCTTTGAGGATCAGCACCTCATCGCAGCATTCGTCCACATCGCGCAAGAGGTGCGAGGAGACGATCAGGCGCAGATCGCCGTGATCGCGTATTTCCTGGATCAGTTGAATCATGCGGGCGCGTGCGGGCGGATCGAGGCCGTTGGTGGGCTCGTCGAGGAACAGCAGCTTGGGTCCGTGGACAATAGCCTGGGCCAGCTTCGCCATCTGCTTCATACCCAGCGAATAGGTGCCCAGCTTGCGATAGCGCGCTTCACCCAGGCCCACCCAGAAGAAGGCTTCGTGCGCGCGCTCCATGGCGGCTTCCGGCGGAAGCCCGGACAGCTCCGCCATCAGTCGCACGAAATGCACGCCAGTCATACCGGCGACGAAGGAATCGTTTTCCGGCATGTAGCCCAGCAGGCCGCGCACGGCGTGAGCTTCGGCGCGAATGTCTTTGCCGAAGATGCGCGCCGTGCCGGTGGAGGGCTGGTGAAAGCCGAGCAGCGTATTAATCAGCGTGGACTTGCCCGCGCCGTTAGGGCCTAACAGGCCGATGGCCCGGCCGGCGAACGAGCCATTCAGTTTCTTCAGAATGGTTCGCTCGCCGAACCGGACCTCGAGATTATCCAACTCTATAACTGGCTGCATGTGCCTATCTTCGATACGCACATCACTGTGTAGGTGTTCCCGGGTTTTGCAGTAATTGTAACAGGCTCATGTTACCGAAGGTCATTCCGAACAGACTACCGCTGGTCGCGAAGGTGATGCGGTCGCTCTCCCCGTATGCCGCGATCAGGGTGGGCTTGAGGTTTCCGGCGATCTCCTGCAGCGATTGCTGCTGCTGCGCGCTCAGCGATTGCCCCGGATTAAAATGCTCGAGCAGCGGCGACAGGGTAGAGCCTACATTGTAATAGACCATCGCCGAGAAGTTGGTGTACTGATCGTGAGGAATCAGCGCGGTGAAGGCAGCCGAGCTGGCCAGCGTGTAGCCGTTGGCGCGGTTTTGAATCGAGCTATCCAGTAATGCCTGGCTGGGTGCGGCGAGCAGATAGCCATTGGTGTAGACATAATGTATTTCAGGGAAGGGCTTGTTACTCAGGCTGGACAGCGTGTAGTAAGTCAACCCGTTGGCGGTAGTCTGTTGCAACTGGAGCCCGGGCGAACTATGCGCGGCAGCCGCGACATTGGCGGCCGCGATCAGCTTTTCGAGAGTAGCTTGCAGCTTCACAGGATCGTAAACTTCGACGGCCACCTTCCACGATGGCGTCGGCAGGATTGGGCCATCCTGCGCCATGGCAACTTCACCGCCAAGCGCGGCCGCCAGGTCGTTGCGCAGATTCACGCCGAGCAGCGCCTCGACTTCCGCCAGATGCTGCTGAAACGCGGGATTAGACTGCTGCATGGTTACGATCTGATCGATAATCGCGGAGGGCTGCAGCACAGCGGCGGCCCAGGCCAGCGTGGCCTGCGGCGATACGAAATCGAGCGCTCCAAGCGGCGCAGGGGCGGCCAGCCACGAAGCCACGCCGGTACGCTGCCCCTTGAAAATCAGCGCGGCGCGGGTTTCCGCGGTGCCGGCGTTGCCGGTCTGTTGCACCATGAAATATTGCACGTTGGGCCGCGGGCCATGGCTTACCGGAACGATGGCTTCCAGATCGGCCGCGAACAGCAGTCCGACACCGGAACCGTAAGCGCTGGCGATCTGCGACCCGAAAGCCGTAGTGGCGAACTGGCTGGGTCCTGCCGCCACTTGAGCCAGAGCCGCGGCATCCGGCGAGAGAGCTACCAGATTGGGCAACACCAGCAACACGCCCTGGCCCTGCGGTATCGTTCCGATGGCCGACGGGTCGGACACAATGCGAATGGTGTGGCCATTGGCGGAAACCTCCATCCTGGCAATTTCGGATTGAGCGAACTCCAGGAAACCCGGCTGCTTCAACTCCGCCAGAACCACCGGCTGGCCGGGATGTCCGTTGGCGCCGAGCGACGCCGTGACCACCATTTCGTTGCCCAGATAACTGCTCAGAGTGCTCATCTCGGCGATCACCTGATCGAGCTTATTCTGCTGCCACCATTGGCTCAGGGTGGGGTCCTGATTGATCTTCGGAATAAAGACCTGCTGCACTTCGCTGAGCGCCTGGCTGAGATTCGGAATGCTGGCGTAGATTACAGATTGGGCGGGCGCCAGGGTCAGAAGGTTGCTGGTATAACGCAATGCCGGGAAGTTGGCCTGCGCGAGGCTGGTGTTGAGGGCGCTGACGGCGTTGAGCATGGCGATGTAGGAGCCGGCGTTATGGCTCCAGGCGATCTCTTTGCTCACCGGAACCGCTCCCATGGCGGGACTGGTGGCCACTTGGCCGCCGGCATGCAGCACGCTCTCACGGCTGTTCTGGGCCACCAGTACGGTGCCCTCGATCACCGTAACACGCGACCCCTTGAGCCCGCTGTTCACGCTGAAGACCGTGCCGGTGACGGCTACGCGGCAATCGCGCGTTGCCACATAAAGATGTCCCGAGTGCCGCTTAGCGGCCTGCACGATGATAGCGCCGTGCTCGAGACCGATGGTCATATCTTTGCCATGCTCGGAGACGGAAAAGCCGGAGCGCTCCCGCATCTCTACCCGCGAGCCGTCGCGCAGCCGCAGCGTCGCATCCGAATCCCGGGCGGTTCGTATGTCGGCTCCCGCGGCCACTGCAGCGCCTCGCATCAACGCAATGCTGCCTGTGTCGGAAACGCGATAGAGCAGGCCATCGGTGGATTCGACCACCGCTTCGGGGCCGCCGGCGGCCGGGCGCAGGCGGTCGCCAAAGGTCCAGAAGCCGAGGCCGGCAGCCACCACCAGCGCCGCCGCTATGGCCCAGCGGAACCCCGGCATGGCGGACCATGCGCGCCTGGCTTGCCTCACCGGCAAAGTCGCGGCCTTGCCCGAAACGGCTTCGAGCGCCTTACGGCAGGCCACGCATTCGTGGGTATGATCCTCGAGCAACAGGGTGCGCGCTCGAGAAAGCGATCCCGCGCGATACTCCGGAATCAGCGCCTGAAAATCCGCGCAATTGCGCAGCGGGGCGCGTTGTTCGAGGCGCGCGCGCACCCTGCGGGCGGCGGCTTCCATCACCGCCGGATCAATGGGCTCGTCGCGAATGCCGGCGATGGCTTGCTCGAGAAGGGGATCAAGATTGGGATCTTGCGGCGTCATTTTATTTCTCCCATGTAAGAGCGGAATTCCTGCTGAATACGGTCGCGCGTACGCGATAGCGTTACCGCCACAGTGGCTGCGGTGGTGCCGAGCGAATGAGCAATTGCCGGATTGTCCTGGCCTTCGAAAAAGCGCAGAGCGAATATTTCGGCTGCCCGGGGACTGAGCCGGGCGACGGCTTCTCGCAACCACTGGCGGATTTCGGCTGACCGATGCACGCGATCGGGAGCAAGCGAGGGATTTTCAGGAAGCAGGGGGGCCACGTCTTCTAGCGGGACGTTCCGCGTGGTCTGCCGGGAGCGGATCAGATCGAGCGCGGTATTGGCGGCTGCGCGCCGCAGAAATGCGTCCATATTTCCCACGGCCGGGGCGCCCGGATCGCGGCCGAGCAGGCGCAGGAAGACGGTCTGCATGACGTCTTCGGCGTCGCTCGAGTTGCCCGTGATGCGGTAGGCCGCGCGGAAAACGGTTTTGTGGTGCTCCCGGAAAATGTTGTCCAGATCTCGCGGAACAGTCTGGATCGGTTCCAATTGGGCGGTGGCCTCCACGTTCTCTATCCTCCGTTGCTCTTCATACATAAGACGCCTCCGGGGACTGGTTCTTAACAAGCTTGTCCCAGCTTGTCACGGATAACGACGCGGGCGGGGGAAAAGTTCAAGGGGATAGGTCGTCAGTGGTGCGGGCCGGGGCGCGATGAGGGATCTCGCGCACGACCTTATCCAGCCAGCGCAGCTCTGTACGGAACTGCTGAATGGTCAGGCTCACCATCCAAACTGCCTCATGGAAACGATGGCCCACCTCTTTGCGAATGGCGCGCAAGGAGGCCTCTTCCCGTGCGAGCTCTTGCTCCAGAAATTTGCGGCGGCGCGCAAGTTGCTTGGCGAAAACACCGGGCCGCGCCTGCCAGGACAGGGCCATCCAGGTGAGAAAAGGCGGCCGCTCGCGCTGCGTGGTCCAGTCTTCGCGCTCCAGTGCGGCGGCCAGCGCGGCACGGCCCCGCGCGGCCGTTCGAAAGGCGCGGCGTTCCGGACCGGCGGCAGCCGCCTCGTTTTCCGCCAAACGAATGAGACCCAGGCGAGACAGCTTTTCGAGCGAATAATAAACCTGGGGCCGCGAAATGGCGGCCCAATCGCGCGCGTCGCGGCGCTCCAGTTCGAGATTCGCCTGGTAGCCGTGCATGGGCCGCTCCGCCAGCAGACTCAGCAGGACCAGGTCCGGAGTGGTCAGCTCACGCGCCTGAGCGGCGGGCATTTTGCTTGACATACTAGTCCAGTTTAGACTAGTATGCTGGCAAGGAGCAAATGCAGCTTATGACGGTGAGCAAGATTACGCCGGTATTGACGGTGGAAGAGGTCGAGCCCTGCGTTCAGTTCTGGGTAGAACGGTTGGGCTTCGGCAAGACCATGGAAGTTCCGGACGGCGATAAGACGGGCTTCGCCATACTCCAAAAAGGCCAGCTCGAGATCATGTACCAGAGCTACGCTCTCATGGAAAAAGATCACGGCAAAGATACGGCGCGAGAGTTCCGCAAGGGACCCACCTTTCTATACGTGGAAGTCGGCAATCTCGATGAGATCATACGGGCGGTCGAGGGCGCGCCGGTAGTCGTGCCCGTACGTACGACCTTCTATGGCGCAAAGGAGATCGGCGTAAAAGATCCGGGCGGGCACGTGGTGGTATTCGCGCAGTTCGGCGCCTAGCTCCGTTCACTCCTCGCGCAACGCGGCCATGGGGTCCAGCCGTGAGGCGCGGCGCGCGGGCACATACGCCGCAATCCCTGTAGCGGCGCCCAACAGCAAAGCCGCAAGCAGCAGCGGCGCTGGGTCATACGATTGGATGCCAAAGAGCAGGCTCGCTACCAGACGTCCGGTAGCCAGCGATGCGGCCAGACCCAGCACTGCGCCCGCCGCGAGCATCGCGACCACATCGCGCAGCACCAGCCAAACTACGGCGCGCTGCTGTGCGCCGAGCGCCATGCGAATGCCGATCTCCGCCTGCCGCCGCGCCACGCCATACGCCGTAACCCCATAGAGACCGATCATGGCGAGCAGCAGGGCCAGGCCGCCGAAGAATCCGGACAGCAGCGCTACCATTTTGGGCTGCAGCAACGACTCATCCACCTGTGTTTCGAAGTTGCGGAATTCGAGAGCAATGCCCCGGTTCAGATCGCCGATCACGGAACGTATCGCCGCGGTCAGGCGATCGGCAGGGATTGCGGAGCGAACCTCAAAGTTGACCGAAGGCCACGGGTCGGGATCCTGCGCCTGTGCCAGGTAGACGGTTAAGATCGGAACTTCGCTGACAGAACCGTATTTGGCGTCTTTGACTACGCCGATCACCTGATAGACATCCTTTTTGCCCGGCGAACCCGGCACATCCGTAGCGATAGTCTTGCCGATTGGATTGCCGCGCGCGAAAAACCGGCGGGCCGCCGATGCATTGATGATCATCACCTGGGGGGCGCCCAGATCGTCGTGCCCGGAGAAATCGCGCCCCATCAGCAAAGGCGTGCGCATGGTGTCGAAATAGCCGGGCGAAACGCGGTTGAAGTAGACCAGCGTGTCTTCGTTTCCCTTGGACGAATAACCCTCGGGATAGACGAAATTGTCCCAGAATGAGTCGGCGATGGGGGTGATCACCGAGCTCGAGGCCGACACCACGCCGGGAACCGCGCGCAGACGCTCCACGACTCGGCGGTAAACGTCGTTACGCTCGCCTTTCGGCACGTTGGCCTGCATCGCATTCGCGCCGATCAGCAGAACATTGTGGCGGGTGAATCCGAGATCGGTATTCAACAGATTTCGCAGCGTGCCCAGAAAAAGGGCCGCGCCCACCAGAAGCATGAGCGATAACGCGACCTGGCCGGTTACCAACGCCTTGCCGAGATTGAAGCGCGAAGTGCCCGCCACCAGGCCGCGGGCGTGTTCCTTGAGCATCTGGTTGGGTAAGATTCTGGTCGCGCGCATTGCCGGGGCGAGCCCGAACAGCAGGCCCGTTAAAAGCGCCGCGCCTATGGCAAACGCAAGCACGCGGAGGTCCGGCGCAACATTCAATTGAAGCTGGTTGCCCGTCTTGGAAAGCAAGCGCACCAGCAGATGGCTGCCCCAAACCGCAAACAGGAGGCCTCCGCCTGCCCCGCATATCGAGAGCAGCAGGCTCTCGGTCATCAACTGGCGTATCACGCGGCCCCGGCCGGCGCCGATCGCCATCCTCACGGAGATCTCCCGCTGCCGGGCTTCAGCGCGCGCCAGCAGCAGGTTGGCAATATTCGCGCAAGCGATCAGCAGAACCAGCCCGACGACTACCATTACGGTAAAGAGCGCCGTGCGATAGTGCGTGCCTGTGTCGGAGAAACCGGTCGCGGCGGGGCGCAAAGCGAACGACCTCTTCAGATACGATCGCCGGCCCTCTCCATCCCAATCCTGCGGCAGCGTGGCGCGATTGATCTCCGGCGAAATTGCTTTCATGCGCGCCTCCGCCCGCTGCAGAGTCTCTCCAGGCTTGAGGCGGCCCAGCATGCGCAGCCACCACCAGCTTCGCGCCTCGAGCGCGCTGCGGTCTGTGTGCAGCATCGGTTCGCAACCGATCGGAATGGCGACGTCGTAGGCCACATCTACATCCAGGCCGGTGAACCAGGGCGGGGTTATGCCGATGACGACGAACGGATGGCGATCCAGTTGGATGATCTTACCGAGTACCTCGGGATCCGCGCCGAAATGCCGCCTCCAGAAGCCGTCGCTGATTACCGCCACCGGTCCCGCATGGCCGCCGCCGTGGATGTCGTCGGATGGGGCGATCAGGCGTCCACGCACGGCCGGAACACCGAGAACGCGGAAGAAATCGCCGCTTACCCACAAGCCTTGCGCGAAGTGGCTTTCACCGCCAACGGAAAGGTCGAACCGATCTGTGGACCAGGCCAGCGCCCCGGAGAAAGCCTGCTGGCGATCGCGTACCTGCTCCCAAATCGGATTGGTGAAAGAATTCTGGTTACTGTTCGCTAATTGCAACTCGACCAGCTGGTGCGGATCGTCGACAGGCAAGGAACGCAGCATCATGGCGTTCAGCATGCTGAAAATGGCCGTGTTTGCGCCGATGCCCAGGGCCAGCGAGAGAACCGCCGTGGCCATAAAGCCAGGATGGGCGGCCAGCGTTCGCCAGCCGTAGCGGACATCCTGAGCCAGTGTCTCGAGGAAGGTCCAACCCCAGGCTTGACGTCCCGCCTCCGCCGTATGGGTCAGGTTGCCGAAACGGCGGCGCGCGGCGGCGGGGGAAGTTTCCTTCGCCCTGAGCTCCAGGTGGAGATTCATCTCCTCCGCGAGGTCCTGCTCCAATTGCTTCCGATGAAATAAAAATCGCACGCGGCGCCGCAGCTCGCCTATCCAGTTCATTCCCGCACCTACCATAGTTAGACTATGGCAAGTATGAACGGTTAGCCCGCGATGTGTCAATCTGGGTTCCCCCCAGCATTTGGAAGCCGAGACGGAGGAAGTATGGTGTGCCGAGAAGGGGGGGGCGCACGCCGCACCAGCAGGATGGGGTGTAAACCCGCCGGACCACCCGTCGCCGTCCTGGCATTTTCTGTACTTTCTCGGGCGCCGCAACCCAGTTAGAGCCGGTGTCAGAACTGGAAGCGGCCCGCGAATTGGAAAGCCCGTGGCCCACCCTGTCCGAATGTCGAGCTGATACGTTCTGTCGCCAAGCCGAACGATCCAGGGCTTGCCAGATTGAAGCTATCGCCGGTCAGGTTGCCGAAGTTGAATATGTTGAACGCCTCGGCGATGATGCGAAACTCGTAGCGTTCCTTGAACCGGATGATCTTAGTCAGGCGCATAGACTGTGAAGTAAAATCGTGCCCCAAGCTGTACTGCGACGGCAGTGTAATGGCAGGAAAGGTCTGCTCCTTTGAGATGCCCGCGGCGCCCGCTGGTGTGAGCTTCCCTGAATATTGCGCGTTGTATTGGCTGACCAGGTTCGCCAGTTGACTGTTACTCAGCCAGCCATTATATTGTTCACCGGGCAGCGGAGTGTACGCCGTGGATTGCGTGTTCGTACCAGTGATGTCGACACCATCAATGACAGGCTCGATGGGCGGCCGGCTGATGAATGTGGACAGCAGCGAGAACTGCATCCCCCACGGAAGCTCCACGATACCCGAAATGTTCAAGACGTGTTTCGGTTGATCGGGTCCGTACGTGGAGAAGTAGTCGTTCAGGTTTTGTGTGATGTCGTTGATGCTGTAGCTGTGCTGATAAGCGTAGGATGCGGTGAATTGGTAGCGTTGGGAGAACCGTTTGTCCAGCTTCGCCAGCATGGCCCGGTAGCTCGCCGTCCCGCCGGGCCACCAGAAGTCGATGGGGCCATTCGAACACTGAGCAGTGGGACTGTTGATCTGGGCCGCGCTGCAAGCCGGAATCACGGGCCCACCGACGGAATAGAAGCGGTTAAAGTCGACGCTGGCGCCGAAGAACCCGCCGGGCGTCAAGTGAATGGTGTGTCGATCGACGAAATTCATTTGGATCGAAAGATCTTTGCTCAGCTGATGCTGGACCCCGATGTTAAAGTGCTGGGCCTGGGTGGTAGGGAAGTCATGGGGATAGATGGCGCCGAGTGAATTCGCCTGCTTCGAAACATCGATCTGCGGCGTCGTTCCGGTACCGGGAAATATGGCGTTTTCCTTGGCAATCAGGCCCGGCAACAGTCGCAGGAAGTTGTCATAAGCGATTAGAAAATTCTTGAAAGGAGTGCCCTTTGGAACGCCGGAGACGACCGAAACCGGATTGATGACATCGGCATTGCCGATGAATTGCCGGCCGGATGTGCCCAGCACGGCGCGCTCTCCCAGACGCCACCAGCCCTCTTGCGTATCGTAGAAAACAGCCGCTCCCGCGCGGACGATAGTCCTGCCGCCCGTCCATGGCGACCAGGCGAAACCCAAGGCCGGTTCAAAGTTCTTGAACTGGTGTTCGGGAGGATTCAAATTGCCGCCCAGAAGCGGCGCCAGCAAGGCCGGCCTGGTAAGATCGTAGTTCAAGACGTTGGACTCGTACTCCCAGCCCATTCCGTAGTTCACGGTAAATTGTGGAGTGATCTTCCAGGCATCCTGGATGTAAAGATGGAGCCGTGAGTTATCCCTGGCATTCTGAAGATTGTAAGAGGGCTGGGCAGGGTCTCCGATACCCAGAACAAAGGAGGCCACGGGAAGTTTCATGATATCGGCGGCAGAGAGCTGGCCGCTGGAGGGCAAATCAAAGCGGGAGAGAGGGATGTGAAGAGCATTCAACGTCTCCGGTGGCAGAAGATAGACTCTGGCCGGGTCATAGAACTCCCAATATCCGGCGCCTCGATAGAACTCGTATTCGCCGCCGAATTTTATTCGGTGGCGGCCGGCCGCCCAGTTCACGTTATCGGACAGGGGATAGCGGCGCAGGTCCCGTCCTTGTGGGGAGTTGAAGTTATTCCCCAGGACGAAGTTACTGGAACCGACAAGGTATACCTCCGGTCCCTCGCTACCGAGGCAGCCTGTGCAGGGAGCCGGGTTATTCCGATTCTGCCAATACCAGTATGAGAAGCGCAGATCGTTGACCACCGCGGGAGTCAGAACAGTTGTCAAGCCCAGAAGACTCTGGTCCGACCAATTCTTGTTTTGGACGAAGTTGGATGGCTGCACCGGGATTCCGAATGGGCCGCTGTTGTTATTGCCGTCGTGTGAGTACCGCACGAATAAATCGTTTTTCGGGTCGACATGATAGTCGAGCCTCGCGCTCAGCGTCTTGCCCTGATAAGGAGCCGGGGCGACAGTTCCGAGGAGCGAGAGAGACGGGAGGTCGGGCTGCACAACATAAACGCCGTTCTGATCGGTGTTTTCAAAGTTGAAAAAGAAGAAGAGCCTGTCCTTCTTGATCGGTCCACCCACCCAGAAGCCGGCTTGGCGGCGCGCGAAAAACGGGTTCGGATCGAGCGCGCTGCGATCCAGGCTAGGATAAGCGGAGGTGTTATGGTCACGGAAATAGAAATAGCCGGCGCCGTGGAAGTCATTGCCGCCGGAGCGCGTCACAATATTCACGGCGCCAAACGCGGTAATGCCCGTGGAAAGGTCGAAGTTCGCGCTGGATAGCTGAAACTCCTGGACCACCTCCTGCGAGAAATTTGTTCCAGAGCCGCCTTCCACGGGGTTGCGCACATTACCGCCGTCTACGGTAATCGCGGTACGCGAGGCCAGACCGCCTAGCACCGAGACGCTGAACTGTGCATTGAACTGGGCGGGGTTGGCAGGGGTCACTAGTATGCCGGGCTCCAATTGGGCCAGGTTCAGGAAACTGCGGCCGTTCAACGGTAAATCGTCGATTTGCCGCCGGGTGACCACTCCCCCAATGCTATTGCATTCGCAGTTAATGTCGGCCGCCGACGCTTCCACCGTGACGACATCCCTGGTCGAGCCGACCAGCATCGTCAGGTTCACGGTGGTGGTCGCTCCCGTCTCGACAATGGCCCGCCGGACTAACAGACGAAAACCCGTGGCCTCGGCGCTAACCTCGTATTCGCCGGCCGGCAAAGCCTCGGAGCTGTAGGATCCGTCGCTCGCGGCCAACAGTTGGCGCGTGGCACCGGTGTCTTTCTTCGCGATCGTTATTTTGGCCTTGGGAACAAAGGCTCCCGATTCGTCGTTGACCCTCCCGGCTATCGCTCCAGTCGGCGCCTGAGCCAGGGCGCCGATCGCGGTTAACACAAGCAGGCCCGCCCAGTAAAGTCGAAACATGACCCTCCAGCAGGGAGATATTTTCCTCATATATATACACTCCATTCGGAAGATCTGTCAAGAAAAGCGTAACTCGAAAAACGTAACTCGCCAGTAGCCCGCGGCCATGCCGCCCGCGGCGAACGATTGCATCGGAGCCGGGGCGCTGCCAAGTCGGGGAAAATCGCCGGTGCGCTCCGTGGTCATCACGAAATTCCTTCCGCACGCGATCGGACGAGAAATCATGGAGGCGGGCTCAACATACCTGGCGTCAGTATTAATAGTTGTAGCACTGAGCCGGCATGCTCAAATCGGGGTATGGGAACTGCCTTCCCGACTGTCCCCAGCCAAGACGATGTCCCTGTTGTTATGCAGGGCATACGAGACCGCGGGAAGGCCCGGACAGGCCGTATTCGTCTGTTGTCATAAAACGCAGCAAATCTATGCGGCGTTGGTAGCAGATTTCGGTAGCACAGGTTCGGCCGGTTTTTCGCACACCGGCGCAGGCAGTGCCACCTGGCTGAGGGCAGTAGTCACATCCCCTTCAGCGCCACAGATGCAGGGCAGCACGTCACCGGCGAAATAGCCCACGCAAGGGGCCGGTTGTCCAGCGAAACAGAAAGACCTATGTTCCGTCAGGCGGTTCATGGTTTCCTCCCATCGGTTAACGAAAGCGTTCCTTGGTCCCCAAAATACGTTTTGCACTTTGGCCTCCAGTAAAGAAAGCGCAAGATGGAGGAATTGCGGATCATGAACGCGCCTGTACGCTGAGTTAATTTCAACCATCCCCGCTCGCCTGGTCTTTAGTCCAGGTGGGTGCCGGCAGGATAGCGCTCCATGGCCGAAACTGATAGCTATAATGATAGGCACCAGGAGGAACGAAGGTGGAAGCGAAACCCTCTGTTGCGCCGAGTCAAATCACTCACCTTCTCTATGAGATGCGCCAGGGCGACCAGAAAGCCCGGTCAAAACTCATGTCGCTTTTGTATCCCGATCTGCGGAGATTGGCCGCTCACTTCATGCGAGGCGAGCGGCAAAATCACACGCTACAACCGACCGCCTTGGTTCATGAGGCCTACATCAGGCTGGCCGGCGCCGCGGATCCGGACCTGCAGGGCCGGGCGCATTTCTTCGCGTTGGCCGCGGGCATGATGCGCCGCATCCTGGCGGACCACGCCCGCAGGCGTGGCGCTGACAAGCGCGGAGGATCGCGCGAGAAGGTCGATTTAGATCGGGTGCTGCTGGCCACCGACCAGGATTTGGATACGGTTCTCGAGATCGACGTGCTACTGTCCCGCTTGGAGCAGATAGACGCCCGCCTCTGCAAGGTCGCGGAATTACGGTACCTTGGCGGTCTGACCGAACAGGAGGTCAGCGAAGTAATGGGAATCTCGGTCGTCACGGTAAAGCGGGAATGGAGACTGGCGAAGGCTTGGCTGTCCGAGGAGCTTTCCAAGCGCGCTCCAGCGGCCGCCAGCTAGAGGCAACCGCACACCGCGCAGTGGCGGATGGCTCAATTATCCCCACCAGCAACCTGCCGCTGTCGCAGGCCGCCGTTTCGGTGACCATCGGGGGCCAGTTGGCGACCGTCACCTACCATGGCGTGGCTCCGGGACTGGTGGCCGGAGTCATGCAGATCAACGCACAGATACCCGCCGGCATTACGCCCGGGGCGGCCGTGCCCGTCGCCGTCTCAGCGGGAGGCGCCGCTGTCAGAGCAGTTCTGTAATCACACGTTCGGGGGAACCGGCAATGTCGGCGTTTTCGCATAATGGGTTCGAAGCCGCCCAGGACATGGCTAACCATTCCTACCATTCCGGCTTCAACGAAGCGGGTTCCTAAGCAGACGCACTATCATCAGCTTACTGCAAAGTTATGACCACTGAGTTGGATTTAATAATCTCGTTGAGGTGTGTGGTGTCCTCTGGTCCCCAAGGGTTGTATTCCACTGTAACAACATAAGTTCCAGGCGAGGACATATTATAGATCTTGTTGAACAGCGCGCTATCCATCCGCTGACTTCCTCCTGGCACCTTAACCCTCAAGTGGCACGGCATACGACAATGTGCCGGCAGCCGACGCGCATCATAGATACGGCGGCCATATTCAGTTTCTTCGACGTCGGTACCGTCCTCGCGGACAACGACGATTCTGTTCGTCGTCTCAGTTGCCGCCCTGGTTAGCCGGCACAATTCCCTGCGTCCAAGCCTTCGTTGAATTGCTCGCGAAATTCGCCCACCGGAGAATGCCCAGCATGAACTGGGGACTAGTCACCGCCACGACAGAAAGCGACGGCGCAGAGCGAAAGCATGAGCGCCGTTCATCGTAACAATGACGAATCAACGTTTGACGAACGACGGCCCGCAGGGGGAAACTAAGACTGCAGTGGACCAAATCTAAGGAGCCATGATGGGCGACCGAAGGGTGGCGACCTTTTTCTACGGGTCGTTCATGGACGATAACATTTTGAACAGCTCGGCGTTGTAGCAGAGCGCAGTGAGGTCGCGGTGTTTGTGTTACGTCATCACACCCGTATGATTGCGAACCAGGATGGCTCGGTCCACTCCACGAGATGTGCTCAAGCCCTTATTTCGCTCACGGCATGCGGGAGTTCGCGCAGTCGGCGTACCGGGGAGAACACCAGCCACATCGTCGAAAGTAGAACTCCGATTGCGCCGATCAGCAGCG
>Ga0302324_100017191_pt1 | contig 14353 bp, 14 predicted proteins | sample Palsa_T0_1_FD_201949 | JGI IMG/M metagenome (GOLD analysis project Ga0302324, IMG submission 201949) | Peat permafrost microbial communities from Stordalen Mire near Abisko, Sweden - Palsa_T0_1 | ecosystem: Environmental > Terrestrial > Soil > Palsa > Peat permafrost | place: Sweden: Abisko... | reverse complement strand
GTTGCCTGCCAGTGCGACGACGGGCACGGACGGATTCCCGATTCTTCACGCCGGTTATGGCGACGCCGCGCACGTGTGCGGCGTGGTCGGCAGCTACGGCGGCTATCAGGGCGTCGTGTGCGCTGACATCATCACCAGCGAGGTGACGCCGACCGACTATTACGCCTACGGTCAGGTCTGGGCTTACTGCCAGAAGGGCTCCGGATCCACGGCCGTCGACGTCCAGTGCGCGGAGGTCAATTTTGGCGGCCAGCTCGCCGACGGTGCGACCGGCATCGTGGACGGCGTCGGCATCGCGGTCTGCGGGCACCAATACGGCGCGTGCTCGACGGGCAGAAACGAGCTCACCACGTACCCGGTTCAGATCGTGTACGCCAGCAACTCCGACTGCGGGTCTGACCCTGATTCGGACCACGACGTGTGGATGAACGTCCTCCAGGGGGCCGAGATCGAGCTTCCGGTCAGCGACAAATGGCTCTACCTGGAGACCGGCAGCGGTGCGAACGACGGAGGCAATTTCTCCACCGGGCACTACTACGTCTGCGCCTAGTTAGGCAGCCGATCGGCCCCGGCAGCTGACGACCTGGCGTGCCGCCCGGCACGACGGCACGCCAGGTCACCTAGCTGCGACTGCTCAGACGGTGAGGACCGTCTAGTTTTGGTAACTTTCGACGACTCAGTCCCCTTTGCCACCGTTGAAGATTCTCGGCGTCGCTAGGATTCCGGTGCCGTCCAGTTCACAGGAGAGTCATGCGCCGCCGAACCCGTATTTCTACCTGCGGCGCAGCCGTCGCCGCGGGGGCGTTCATCGTGGCGGGCTTCGCCGCCGTCCCGGCCGGCGCTGCCGCGACTCCCGCGATCTCCGCTCCCTCCACGGTGTCGCTGCCGATCACCAGCTACTACCAGATGGCGGTCGACAGCGCAGACAGCCAGGTGTTCATCAGCCAGGGCAGCAACGGGTCGGACTCGATCGTCGTGACCAACCTCTCCGGCAAGATCGTCGGCGCCATCGCCGAGCCGAGCGCGGTTGAGGGAATCACGCTGTCACCCAACGGCTCCACGCTTTACGCGGCGCTCGTTGGCTCGGGCACCATCTCACCGGCGATCTCAGTGATCAACGCCGCCTCTCTCACGCAGACGACCACGTACTCGCTCCCCGCAGGCGACACCCCGCAGGACGTCGCGGTCCAGAGCGGCAAGCTGTGGGTCAGCTATGGCACTCCCGGGACCTATGGCCACGCCGCGGTTGGCGACTTCGACCTGGCTGCCTCCTCGCCTGTGCTTGAGACTCAAGCAGCGATGGGCAGCTGGTACTCGGCGCCTATTCTCACCGCCGATCCCACCGGCCAAGGTAACGTCCTCGTCGCGGTCGATCAGAACGTCCTAGACCCGACAGTGGTGTCGTACGACACGTCCGCTGACCCGGTGACCGTCAGGGCGCAGGGCACCGTCTCCGACTGCATCGGCGATGAGTACGACTACGCGATCGACATCGCGGTCGTGCCTGGCGGGGCCGGGTTCATCGCCGCGTGCGACGCTCCGCAGAAGGAAGACGAGGCCCTGTACAGCACCAGCAGTCTGGGTGAGCAGAGGTCGTACCTGACCGTCGGCGCCCCCAACGCCGTCGCCTTCGCCGCCTCAACCGGGCTTGTCGCCGTCGGAAGCATGGACGTCCCGCAGATCGCGGACGTTTACACCGCGGCCGGGGTCCAGACGAACCAGTACAAGGCTGTCCCGGTCGGCTCGCTCCTGGGGTCCCTGAACGATCGCGGCCTCGGGCTCAACGCGGACGGCTCCGAACTCTTCGCCGTGACGACCGTCGAGACGGACAACGGCCTCGAGTACGCGCTGAACGCCTACCCGGATCCGGCGACCACGCCGACCTCGGTGACGCTGACGGCCGCGCCCGCGAGCATCACCGTCGGGAAGACGGTCGCGATCACCGGCACCCTGCTCATCGGCGGCACCGGCCCCGACAACACCACGATCAAGATCACCAGGACCGGGGGCGGCCAGCCGGCCACGACATTCAGCGCCGACGTCCGCTTCGCCGGCGGGTTCACCTGGGATGACTATCCGCCCGCGGGCGGCACGTACACCTACACCGCGAACTACCCGGCCACGGCGACAACGGCGGCCTCGTCCGGCTCCGTCACCGTTACCGTCGCCAAGGCGACGCCGTCGCTTTCGCTGGCGGTGACCCCGACCACGGCCGGCTACGGCCAGGCCGTCAAGTTCAACGCGGTCGTGGCAACCCTCAACAGCCCTGTCAGCACCCTGACCGTTTACGCGCAGCAGGCCGGCGACGCCAAGACCAAGGTGGGGAGCTTCACCGGCAGCGGGAACTGGAACGTCAGCGGCACCGGGCACTTCGACCGCGACACCACGATCTACGCGGTCTACTCGGGCAACGCCGCCAACGCGGCGGTTACGGTGACGAAGGCAGTGAGCGTCGAGGCGAAGGTGACCGCCGCGATCGGCGGGTACTACGCGTCCAAGCCGGGGTACCGGCTCTACCACCACACCGCGCGAGTAGACCTGAGCGCCGCCGTTGCCCCCGCCAAGAAGGGCGAGTGCGTCCAGTTCCAGGTGCAGGAGTACGTCGCCAAGACCTGGCGGGCGGTCACGACCACCGGTTGCGTCACCCTGAACAGCAAGAGCCAGGCAACCGGGTCCCTCGCCGTCAGCAAGTACGCCCTCGGGGTCCCGTACCGCGTCCGGGCCGACTACATCCGCGGCAAGGACACGACCAACCTGGACGCCGACAGCGGCTTCCTGTCCTTCCTGGTCGAGAAGTAGCCGCTGGTCAGATCCAGCCGTTCCGCACCGCGTGGGCGACCGCGTGCGTTCGGTTGCGGAAGTAGAACCGGGTGGTGAGCTCTTGGATGACGGCCTTGATCGTGCGCTCCGAGTAGGCCAGCTGGCTTGCTATCTCGCGCGTTGACAGTCCGTCCGCGACCAGGCGCAGGACGGTGTTCTCGCGGCGGGTAAGGCCGTTGAGGCCGAGTCCGCGCGGGCCGAGCTGGCTCCGGTTGAGCTCGCCGACCTGGTCGAGGAGCTGTCCTAGCAGGTCGGGCGGCAGCTCTCCGCAGTTGGCGGCGGCGGCGTGCAGGAGCTGGGACAGCCGCGCCGGGGTGGCCTCGCACCGGCGGGTCACCGCGCGGACGCCCGATTCAACGACGGTGACGAGCGCGCGCGAGTCGAGCTGCCCGACGACCAGCACCAGCGGCAGGCCGTCGCTCCGGTGCAGGCCGCGCAGCCAGCTCGTGGCGCCGTCGTCCGCCAGGTCGATGACGGCCAGCGCGACCGAGGGTTGCGCGCTCGGCCCGGTGCCGTGATTTCCGCTGTCGGCCACCCGTATGTCGGGGCAGTCCCGCAGTTGGGCGAGAATGCCGGATTCGGAGATGGGGTCGAGCGCGTGCACCCGCACCAGTACTGGCCCGCTCATAGCACGTCCGTTCCCTGAGAGTGACTTCCGGTAACTCTAGGGAGCCGAAGCGCGAGCGTGAGATACACGAGGCGGGATAAAGATTTTCGCTGCCCGCGGTTTCGCGGCATCCCGTTTAGCGGCTGCAGAGCAGCGGGATCGGTGAGCTGTAGGCGCGCCCATAGGACAGCAGCGGGTCGCCGGCGCCGATCTCGGCGTCGGTCACCCGGCACATGACGATGGTGTGGTCGCCGGCCGGGACGGTCGCGTAGCGAGCGCAGGCCAGCCGGACCGCGGTATCGGGGATGGTGGGGAGGCCGTGCCAGTCCCCGCTGAGGCCGGCGAAGCGGTCGATGCCGCGCTGGGAGAACCGGGCCGCCACCTCGGCCTGATCGTCGGCCAGGACGTGGATCAGGGTTCGGGAGGCGGTCGTCATCACCTCATGCGACCCGCTGGATCGGTTGAGGCAGAACATGACCAGCGGCGGGGCGAGCGACAGCGAGCAGAGCGTTCCGATCGTGACGCCCCAGGGTTTCCCGCTGCCGTCGGCGGTCGTGACGACCGACACCGGGGTCGCGACGTGCGCCAGCGCGTCGCGGAAGGCGGCGACGCCCTTCATGGCGCGCTGCCCGCGACCATGACCCCGGCCGCGGAGTGATCCGGCGCTAGCGCGGCGGCCTGCCGCAGGTCCTGGCCTGCGCCGTCGGCGTCGCCGAGGCGGTGCCTGCAGTCGGAGCGGCGCAGCCACGCCTCGGCCTCGGCCGGCTCCGCGCCGAGCACGGCGGTGAAGTCGGCCTCGGCCGACGCCCAGTTTCCTAGCGCCTGGTGCGCGATCGCCCGGTTGAACAGCACCGCCGGGTCCGGCGCGAGCTCGATCGCGCGGGTGAGATCGGCCACCGCGCGCCCCGGATCGCCCAGTTCGAAGGCGATCGCGGCGCGGGTGGCCCACGCTTCGGCCACGCCGTCGCCCGCCCGGACGGCGGCGTCGGCGGCGGCGCCGGCCTCAGCATGGTGGCCTTCCTCGAGCTCCAGCCGGGCGAGCAGGCAGAGCAGGTGCGGGTCGCCCGGCGCGACGGCCAGCCCGGCGGTCAGGTCGTGCCTGGCGGCGGCCTGGTGGCCGGTCTCGATCAGGATCGCGACCCGGTTGATATACGCGTCCACGTAGCCGGGGTCGATCTCGAGAACGTACCCGAAGTCCGCCAGCGCCCCGGGGGCGTCGCCCTGGGCGGATCGCAGATCGCCGCGGTTGTAATAGAGCTCGGGGAACGGCGGTGACAGTCGCATCGCGGTCTCGTACTCGGCCATCGCCTCGTCGTCCCGATCGAGGCGGCGAAGCAGGGCCGCCCGGTCGAAGTGATACTCGGCGTAGTGCGGGTCTTCCTCGATCACGGCGGTGTAGTCGGCCAGCGCTTCCTCCAGCCGGCCGAGGCCGGCGTACAGCTGCGCCCGGTTGTAGCGCAGCACGCTGCGGTGCAACCGGTGCTCATCGGGGTCGAGCTCGGACTCGAGGCGGGCCAGGCCGTCGCCGACCAGCCGCAGGGCGTCCTCGCGGTGCCCCTGGTGGCTCTTGATGAGGGCGAGGCCGTTCTGGTTGAAGACCGTCTGCATCGCGCGGTCCTTGACGTCGGGCAGCAGCCGGGCGATGGCGATCGCCTCGTTGATCCAGCCGAGGGCGCGGTCGTCGTCGCGCCCGTCCTCGCCGTGGTGGCGGGTGTACAGCATGGCGGTGGCGTAGGCGGCCTGCATGTGGACCGACGCGGAGGCGCTGCAGGCGCGGGCCTCGTTGTAGAGGTCCTCGGCCTCGTCCGCCCGCCCGAGCGCCGCCAGCGACGTCGTCATCTTGGTGGTGAACGTCCACCACAGATCCGGCTCCGCCTGCCAGTCGATGAGCGCGCGCCCGCGCTGGCCGAAGTCGACCGTCGCTTCGTAGAAGCCCATGTCAATGCAGTAGTCGAGGGCCTCCCGGAGAGCCTCGGCGCCGGCCCCGGCCGGATCCGCGCCGTGCTCGCGGTGGTACGGCACGGCCCCGAGCCGGAGGGAGAACTCGGCCGTCGCGGTGAGCTCCGCCGCCCGCGCGTCATGAAGCCGGCCGCGTTCGGCTGGCGGAAGCCGGAGATAGGCCGCCTCGAGTTCGGGCCGGTCGCTCATGCAGTCACCGGAGACGTAGGCCGCCGCCAGCCGACGGACGTCTTCGGCGGACGCGGACGCTGACGCCAAGTCGGCGTCCTGCGGCTCCGCGAGGAAATGCGCCGATGGCAGCGAAGCCGGTTCCCCCGCGTCAAGGCGCTGCGCGTGCCGCGCCAGCGCCCCGTACAGCGATTCGCCAGACAGTTCGGCTGCGGGCAAGGGCCGACCCGCCGCGCCGCTTGTTCCGATGACCAGCGTGAGCAGGCCCGGGTCGATCCGGCGGAGCAGGACCGAGACCAGCTCCTGGTCGGTCTGGTCAGCTTCGTCAACGTGATCGACGACGATCGATCTCGGTTCGCCGATCGCCGCCGCGTAGTCGCGCAGGAACTCGGTCAGCCCGTGGGCGATCCGCAGCGTCCGCAGCCGGGAGTAGAACCGCGTGCGCTCTGCGGGCACCGCGAGCGAGGTCAGGGTCTCGCGGGTGGCCGGTATCCGGTCCCGCAATTCCGGGGTCACGCACCGGAGTTCGATCTCGTGCGCGGCCACCAGGGCGGGAAAACGCTCGAGGGCGTCCGCAGCGACCGCTCGCATGATCGTTCCGGCGGCGGTGTACGGGCCCCGCAGGCGGCGGTGCGCGCTGATCGCGGGGAGCAGCGGCTCCGGGAGGGAAAGCCCGGCGATGACCGCGGCCCGGTTCTCTTGTCCGGCCGCGTCGATCCAGTAATGCTGCGCGGTTGCGGTCACTGGGGTGGGCATGGGAATTCTCCTTAGTTCTCGGTCCGGTGCCGGCCAGCCCGCGGCCCGAGGCGTCGGTTACGGTCCCGCACCATGAACGCGGCCAGGGCGGCGAGCTGAGCGAGGTTGAGCAGCACGAACACGATGCTGTCGGCCAGGGCGGCGGCGTTGTGCGGCCCCGATCCGAAGAACCGGGCGGACACCGTTGCCAGCACGTGCGCGGCGGCCGGGATGACGCCGGCGATGAGGATGACGATCGACGCGGTCCAGCCCACCAGCAGCAGCCACGAGTACCAGCGGGCGACGGCGAGGTCTCGCGGATGCGCGCCGGCCAGCCGGCCGGGTGCGACCGGGCGTCGCAGGACGCGGCCCAGCCGCTCGCGCAGCACCCCGCGGGCGGTGGCCTGCAGGTCGACGCACCCGAGCACGGTCACGATCACGTAGTACAGATCGGTCTGCAGGTAGAAGAAGAACTGCCAGGCCAGGCGGAGCAGCGTCATGTAGGCGAAGGCCAGCGCGACGTGCCCGGCCAGCGACAGCGCGCCGTCTGACGAGCGGGTCACGTCGGCCGTCAGGATAAGGACGGCCAGCACCAGCAGGTCGGTCAGCATCCCGGCCAGCATCGGCAGGTAGCGCTTCCGCCGCGGGACGGTCACCAGGCCGTCCAGCTCGGTGACGAACACGACGTAGTACATCCGGCGGTCGATCGAGAGCCGGGTGCGCAGTCCGAGCCGGCGGCCGGCCAGCGCATGCGCCAGCTCATGGAGCAGGATGAGCGGGAACTGGCCGAGGAACGTCACCAGTTCCAAGACCGTCATGTAGCGCGTGAAGAACAGGTCGTGGTAACTGGGCACGAGCTCGGGCGATCTGACCATGGCGACGACGCTCGCGATCAGCGCCACCGCCAGGCAGCCGGCCCCGGCGGGCGAGAAGACCAGGCCCGCCAGCCGCTCCCAGCGCACCGGGAGCGCCGCGTGCGCCGCCTCGCCCGGGTCGCGCAGGAAACCGAGCTCAGCCAGGTCGTCGAGAAAGCCGTCGATGTCGACGCGCTCCCCGTACGTCCGCTCATACCAGTCGGCCGTCTCGCCGGGGGTCAGGCCCTCTTCCAGTCGGCGCAGCAAGCCGGCGCCCTCGGCCGGCAGCACGACGTACCCGTCGACGTCGGCCCGCCCGACCGTCACCTCCGCGCCCTCGTCGAGGAAAACAAGGGCGTGCAGGAGAACCGGCCGGTCGTGCGCCCGCTGACCGGGGTCGCTCTCGCGCGTGGTGCTGCTGGACATTGCGTGCCTCGCTCACAGTCAGGGGCCTCGGGAAATCGGCGTCGGCCCGGGCGGGTGCTGCCCCGCCTGACCGGCAAGCGGGGCAGCACGGGCCGACGATCAGGCCACGCGGATGCCGCAGATGCCGCCGTAGAGCGGGTGCGCCGCGCTGGTGAGGCGAACCGGGCCGGTCTTGCGGATCTCGATCTTCTTCATGGTGTTTCCTCTCATGAACGACAGGTGGGTTCCTGTTGGGTAGCTCGCGCCCCGCGGCGCTGGCATTCATGAGTCTCCGAAAGATTTCGATCACGGAACAGGTAAGACGGGGCAGTCGGCGGGGCAGCGGAAACTGCCCTTAAGGGCAGGTCACAACCGGGCTCGCGTAGCGGGTCCGGTGCGCTCGGTCGCCAATCGACTCAAGTTAGTCAGATCTTTACGTTTCGCCCTGTTAATTAGTTCTGAGTTATCTGTGGGAACCTGCATAATTGTGACTCCCTGAATGACCTTAATGTTGGGAGAAGTCACTTTGCGTGCCAGCCTTGGTGCCACGCTTGCCGTCATCGGCGCCCTCGGGGCGATCGCGACGGGATCACATGCGGCGAACGCCGCTACCCCCGATACCTTCACCGTTGTCTCGGCCGGGGCGACGCCCGGCAGCCCGGACCAGTTGACCGTGGTGGTGGACTCGCCCTCCACCATCACCGACCTCACGGCGGGATTCGGGCCCGGTGGATTCACCCTGCCCCTGACGCCAGGCGCGACCGAGACCGATCCGGCCGATCCGACCCAGACCCAGAGCACCTGGACCGCGACTATCCCCGTGGGCGCGTCCGGGCTGGCCCTCGGCACGTACACGATCACGGTTGACGGCACTTTCTCCGACTCCGGCACCGACAGCGTTGCCGATCCCATGCAGTTCCACTTCTGGGCCGAGTCTTCGGTGACGCTGGCGGCGGCCAGCGATAGCCTCGGCTACCCGGACCCGTCGACAACGCTGTCGGGCCAGGTGACCCTGACGAACCCCGACGGCACCCCCGACACTGACTTCCCAGCCGACCTCAAGGTGGACATCCAGTCGGCCGGCGCCACCATCACCACCATCGCGCAGGCGCCCGTCCACAGCGATGGGACGTTCTCGTATTCGATCGCGCCGTCGGCCAGTGAGTCCGTCGCGGTCGAGGTCGAAAGTGACGACTCCACGGTCTTCAGCGGGGCGCCGTCGGCGCCGGTCGACCTCACCGTCACCGACGTCACCCCGACCCTGTCGCTGAAGGTGAACCCCGTCACCGAGACCTACGGCAAGCCAATCACGGTGACCGGGACGCTGACCTACACCTCCGGCGCGACGCCGGCCGCAGGCCAGCAGATCTGGGTCAACGCGACCAACTCCCCGACCCTCCCGCTGGCCACCGGAACCACCAACGCCGCCGGCGGCTTCAGCATCTCGGTGGTGGACCTGCAGGTGGCCGGCACCCTCTACGTGGGATCGGCCGACGCCAACGACCTGACGCCGGTGTCGGCGCCGCTGGCGGTGAAGGTCGTGCACCCGACCACGATCAGCAACTTCAAGACCACGCTGAACCAGTACTGGGGGCTGAGCGTCAGCGGCTGCCTCGGCTTCCCGGCCAGCGACAAGGTCGAGCTGATCACGCACACCACCGGGCTGACGGTCGAGTACGCGTCGGCCGGCGGGTCGTGGAAGAAGCTCGGGACCATCAACGGCAACGAGGCCGATCACGCCTGCGGCACCAACGGCATCGAGTTCACCGGCTCGTACGAGGCACCGGAGAACTACGCCTACTACCGGGTCGTCTACGCCGGGACCACCGGCGCCACCAGCCTCGCTCCGACGACCGGCAACTCCGTTCTGGCCTGGCGGTACGACGACCGGATCACCGACTACAAGATCTCGCCGACCACCGTGAACGCCGGCGGCAAGCTGACCATCTCGGGTGTTCTGCAGTACTGGTACAGCGGCTGGCACAACTACAGCGGCCAGACCATCGTGATCTACCTGCACCCCAAGAGCAGCAACCCCACCTGGTACTGGCTGGTCAAGATCAAGACGAACGCCAAGGGCCAGTTCAGCACCACCTTCAAGGACCCGGCCAGCGCGACCTGGCAGGCGGCGTTCGAGGGCAACAACAGCAACGGCGTCGGCCACCTTACGGCCGGCTCGCCGGAGGTCTACGTTCGCCTGAAGTAGGCGGCGCAGCAGCCTGAGCAGCATCAACCGGGAGGCCGGGCCGGCACGCGAGTGCCGGGCCGGCCTCCCGCGGCAACTAGCAGCTATTGCGTTTCGTTTTGCGGAGGATCTAATGCGGAAGCTTATTGTTCACGGTGCGTGGCTGGTGGCCGTGGCGGCGTCGGTCGCGGGGTGCGGCCCCGCTACCGCGAGCTCGACCAGCGGCAGTCCCACCCCCAGCTCATCGGCCACCGCCCAGCCGTCGGGCGCCAGCACGGCCGCGGCGAACCCGTCGACCGCGCCGTCGAGCGTGCCGTCCGGCCCCCAGTACCCGACCGGGACGTCGTCCGCCAGCACATCGGCCCTGAGCGCGGCCGGCGGTCTGCTGGGCCTGCTCCCCATTCCGGGCAGCGCGAACGCGTGGACCACTAACACCAACGCCCCCATGGGCCTGGACGCTTTCATCAAGCAGGTCTACGACGCAGACTCCGAGGCCGCCGAGAAGTCGCTGTACACCCAGCGGGGATTCGTATCCGGGGCGTACGAAGGCTGGTTCAACGCGGACGGCTCACAGCAGTCGGTCGCCATCGCCCGCTTTGCCACCGCCAGCGGTGCGACGTACGCGTTCGGCGATCTCAGCGGTTCGTTCAGCCAGCAGCCGGCGCCGTCGACGGTATTCACCGACTCCGCCGACAGCGCCGTGGGCACGACCGACCCGACACTGGACTCGGAGGGAAACGCCTTCGTCAATATCACCGCCCACGTCGGGGACTACCTGGTCGCCGTGCAGGAGTTCTCGGCCAAGACCCCGGATCCCGGTGCCGCCAAGGCCCTCCTCCTGGAGCAGGTGGAGGGGCTCAAAGCCGACTCCTGACGCAACCGTGGAGGAACGGTCGTTCACCGTTCCTCCACCTGCTCACCGAGCACGGCCTGGGCTACCGCTACCTGCCCTGAGCCGGACTGCCTAGCCGGCCAGCGACGCGTCGGCCGCGTAACCGCCTGCGTCGATGTCCTCGATCAGGGTCGGGCCGACCGGGGTCCAGCCGAGCAGCTCGCGGGTGGCCGCGCTCGACGCCGCGAGGTCCATGCCGAAGAACATCCCGATCCACCCGAAGTGGCCCTGCACCTCATCGGGGGCGATCGACGCGACCGGCAGGCCGAAGGCGCGGCCGATGGCCTCCGCGATCTCGCGGGTGGGGACGCCCTCCTCGGCGACGGCGTGCAGGCGGGCGCCCGCCGGGGCCTTGGCCAGGCCGAGGGCGACCAGGCGGGCGGCGTCGGACACGTGCACGGCCGCCCACCGGTTGGCGCCGTCGCCGGGATAGCCGGACACGCCCTTCTCCCGGGCGACCGCCGCGATCGCGGCGATGAACCCGTGGTCGCCTGCGCCGTGCACGGTCGGCGAGAAGCGCAGGCTCACGGTTCCGACCCCGCGGTCGACGAACTCGAGCGCGAGGTTCTCGCTGCCGCCGCGCGGTGCGTCCGGGCCGTGGAACGGGGACGCGTCGGCCTCGGTGCACGGCCTGCCCTGGGTGAGGCCGGCCACGCCGGAGGCGAGCAGGAACGGGCGGTCGGTCCCGACCAGCGCGTCGCCGATGGTCTGGACGGCGGCCCGCTCGGCGGCGGCGGAGGCGGCCATATTGGACCAGTCGTGCTTGTTGGCGAGGTGGATGACGGCCTCGGCGTCCTCAGCCCCGGCCCGGATGCTGGCCAGGTCGTCGAGGTCGCCGCGACGAACGCGGGCCCCCTTGGCCTCGAGGGCGGCGGCGGACGCGTCGGACCGGGCCAGGCCGGTGACCTCGTGCCCCGCGGCTAGCAGTTCATCGACGGTGGCGGAGCCGATCCAGCCGGAGGCTCCGGTGACGAAAACGCGCATGGCAGCTGTTCCCTTCGGCTCCGCTGCGAGCGGAGCGGCAGACAAGTTGATGTCCGTGACTGACGTCAGCGACAGACATCACTATACCCTTGTACGTCTGTCACTGTCATCACTAAACTTGGTCCTATGGTGCGTTGGGAGCCGGGCACGAGAGAGCGCCTGCAGGCGGCGGCGCTCGAGCTGTTCGCCACCCGCGGGTTCGAGCAGGTGACGGCGGCCGAGATCGCGCAGTCCGTCGGCCTGACCGAACGCACCTTTTTCCGGAACTTCGGCGACAAGCGCGAGGTGCTGTTCCACGGCCAGGAGCAGTTCCTCCGGGCGTTCATCGACGGGATAGACCAGGCGCCCGCCGGCGCCTCGGCGCTCGAGCTCATCGCCTCCGCGCTGCGGGCGGCGGCGGCGTTCTTCCCCGACGAGCGCCGCCCCTACTCCCGCCTGCGGCAGACCGTGATCGACGAGAACCCGCCGCTCCAGGAGCGCGAGCTGCACAAGCTCGCGGGCCTGGCCGGGACCCTCGCCGCCGCGCTGCGCGCGCGGGGCATCGCCGAGCCGGCCGCCACCCTGGCCGGCCAGTCGGCCGCGACTGTGTTCGGCGTCGCGTTCGCCCAGTGGATCCGCGACGGCGAGACCCGGTCGCTAGCTGACATCGCGTCGGACGTGCTCCGCGAGCTCGGCAATCTAACCGGAGCGGCAGGTCAGCGGACCTAGACGCAGTGAGGTGCCGCTACAGCCTGGCCCACGTGGCCGGTCGCGATGGTGGCAGGACCACTGCGGGTTTCCGGTACCAGTCGAAATAACTGATGAATTACATCGGGTCGCCGTACTCTGCTCCGCGCCGCGTTCGCCGATGCTCTACAAGCTCCACAAGGGCGGCGTCCCCAACTACACGAACGGGCAGGACCCGCTCGTGTACCTCGTTTCCTCGGCGGAGGCAGTGGCTGCCAGCGGTGCCTCCTTCGTGTTCAGCGGAGGGGTTGCTCGCGTCGTCCAGCGCTAATCTTCCCGTATTCGCAAAGCCCGGCTGGTACTTCTAGAATGTCGTACCTAAGGTGTATGCGATGACTAGAACGGAGGGACGAAGCAGATGCTAACCGAAGAACAGGGCAACCTCCTAGAAGCGCCTGCCGACGCTCTAGTCAACACCGTCAACACGGTCGGGATCATGGGCAAGGGGCTCGCCCTGCAGTTCAAGCAGGCGTACCCCGCCAACTTCCACGCCTACCAGTCCGCCTGCCGTCACGGTGAGGTACGCCTGGGCAGCATGTTCACGTACGAGACCGGGCAACTGGACAAACCGCGGTTCGTCATCAACTTCCCCACCAAGGGTCACTGGCGTGTGTGAGGGTGATGGTGTACCCGCCGCAGGAGACGCCTTCCGCGAAATCGATGCCAGTCCGTACCCGACGACCGCGCATGACGGTCGGCCGCGCAGCACTGCTGGCCATGCTGGGAACGTACGTCGGCCTCAGTCAGCAGGAAGAAGCCGTGACCGGAGATGGCGCCTCCCTCCTTGAGCTCCAGAAGCTCATGTACTTCCTCCAGGAACGAGGGCAGCCGCTCAGGCTCGACTACGTGAAAGGGCGTTACGGTCCGTACGCGGCGAACCTGAATCATGCGCTAGAACCGCTCGAAGGGCATTACGTGCGCGGATACGGCGACCGCTCGGACTATGTGCTGAAACTCAACCCCAGGACCTCAACCCGCGAAGCCTCTGAGGGGATCGACCGATCCGGCAGCTCTGAGTGAAATCATCGGAAACTGGAACGAGCGTAAAGGACGCTTGTTCACCGAAGCGCACGTGGGCAAGGCCGTCGCTCGGCTCGAAGAACTTGGGTGGATCGGCAATTAGCAGTGCGAGTCTGCCCAGTCCCAGCTTGTCCACGCCAGTCGGCTGCCCATGCTGATCAGACCGGCCGCATCGGGGCCGGGGCGGTGGCCGACTCGATAATGGAGAAACCCCGCCCGCGCAGCCGGCGGCGCTCCTCGCCGAGGTAGGCCAGCAGCCGGTCGCGGGTGTCGCGGTTGTGCGCGACCGTCAGCGCGACCGCCCGCTCGGCATCGCGGTCCTTGATCGCGGCGACGATCTTCAGGTGCTCGTCCCTGGCCTCGGACCTTGACTGCGGGGTGCGGACGCCCAGCCAGCGGGTCCGGGACAGCCGCGTCAGCGCCCCGGCCATGCCGTCGGACAGGAACTGGTTGCGCGACAGGCGCGCCAGCGCGAGGTGGAAGTCGCTGAAGTCGCGCAGCCCGGTCTCCTCGTCGTCGCAGCCGCGGTGCGCCTCCGACAGCGCCCGCAGCGCGGCCAGTTCCTCGTCGTCGGCCCGCTCGACCGCCAGCCGGACCGCCGCGACCTCCACCGCCTCGCGGTACTCCATGATCGCGCGGACCTCGGCCAGGTCAATCGGCGCGACCTTCCAGCCGCGGCCCTCGCGCTGGGTGAGGCCCTCGTTCTCCAGCCGCATCAGCGCCGCCCGGATCGGCGTGCGTGAGGCCCCGAGGAGCGACTCCAGGCTGCGCTCGCTGATCCGCTCGCCGGGGACGAGCTCGAGCGACAAGATCGCGGTCCGCAGCCGCCCGTAGACGCTGTCCTCGCCGTCGAAACTCACGTGACCTCCCCGTTGGTATACCAATATGGTATTCCTAAATGGTACTCCAGCGGAAGGAACCCGGGCATGGCCATCAGCACGGCGCCGACACGTGAACGGGTCCCGGCCTCGGCGTGGCGGATGCTCGCCCTCGGGGTC
>Ga0302324_100017190_pt1 | contig 14354 bp, 14 predicted proteins | sample Palsa_T0_1_FD_201949 | JGI IMG/M metagenome (GOLD analysis project Ga0302324, IMG submission 201949) | Peat permafrost microbial communities from Stordalen Mire near Abisko, Sweden - Palsa_T0_1 | ecosystem: Environmental > Terrestrial > Soil > Palsa > Peat permafrost | place: Sweden: Abisko... | reverse complement strand
GCTGAAAGCCGCGCATGCGTCCCTCGCTCTGCTGCGGCATCTCGGAATGAATGATGCCCCGCGCCGCCGTCATCCACTGCACATCGCCAGGACCAAGATCACCGCGGTTACCGAGATGATCTTCGTGGCGCATGTGGCCGTCGAGCATGTAAGTGACGGTCTCGAAGCCTCGGTGCGGATGTGCGGGGAAGCCTGCGATGTAGTCGTTTGGGTCATCCGAATAGAACTCATCGAGCATCAAGAACGGATCCACGTGCAGCCCGCGTTGACCACCAAGGCTGCGGCGCAACTTGACGCCGGCGCCATCTGAAGTCGGTATCGATGGGATGATTTGGACCAGAGTACGAATATTCATTTTGAGTCTCCGTCAAGATTTCCACCGAACTCTTGCCGGCGGGATGCCTGTTCAGGGGTGCATTTGTCTTCAGCGGCGCGTCTCACGCGGCCAGACGTGCAATCTCCGCGACCGCCTTGGCGAGCCCCGTCTCCTTGCTCTGCGGGCTGATGGCGAGGCCTTCAGCATAGACAAATTCCACGTCGGTCATTCCGAGGAAGCGCAGGAAGTCGCGCACATAGCTCGTCTGCGTGTCGAGCGGCGTGCCGGCATAGAGGCCCCCGCGAGCGGCAAACACGTACACCTTCTTGCCGGTGAGCAGCCCCGCCGGACCCTTATCGGTGTATTTGAAGGTCACGCCGGCGCGCGCGATGTGATCGAAGTAGGCCTTCAACTGTGAGGGCACACCGAAATTGTACATAGGCAAGCCAATGACAATGACGTCCGCCTGCTTCAGTTCGTTGATCAGCGTGTCGGAGTAGGCCACCATCGCGTGCTGCGCAGCGCTGCGCTCTTCGGGCTGGGTGATAAAGGCGCCGAAGCGCTCGGCATTCAGGTGCGGCACGGGCTCGGCCGCGGCGACGTCGCGGGCCACGATCTTGGCCGCGGGATAACGCTCGCGAAACGCGGCCACGAACTGCTCAGCCAGTTGGCTCGACTGGCCGTTGCCGTTGTAGATGCTGGCGTTAACTTGGAGCAGGGTGGTCATGGTGCGATCTCCTCAAATTGGGCGGGTCACGTTCCGTTCCTTTATAAGTATTTATTTATTAGATAAAAAGTAGAATAATTTGGGCCTACCTATCTGTTTATTGGATATATCGTGGTCGATCCCCGCATTTCCCTGGAGCAATGGCGCTCGCTGCTGGCCGTGGTCGATGCCGGGGGCTACGCGCAGGCCGCCGAGGCGCTGCACAAGAGCCAGTCGGCCGTGACCTATGCGGTGCAGAAGATCGAATCGCTACTGGCGGTGAAAATATTCGAAGTGATTGGCCGCAAGGCCCATCTGACACCGACGGGCGAGGTCCTGTACCGGCGCGCCAAAGCCCTGCTGGAGGAAGCCGGCGCGCTGGAGGGGGCCGCGGGCAGTCTTGCGGCGGGCTGGGAACCGGAGCTGCGCTTGGCGGTGGAGATCATCTTTCCCACTTGGCTGCTGTTGCAATGTTTCGCGCGCTTCGCCGACGAGCAGCCGCAGATTCGCATCGAGCTCTACGAGACCGTGCTCAGCGGCACCGACGAAGCGCTGGTTCGGCGCAAGGTTGATTTGGCGATCTGCTCGCAGGTGCCGCCCGGTTTCGCCGGCGACCCGCTGATGCGGATTCGATTCATCGCCGTGGCACACCCGCAGCATCCGTTGCACCAGCTCGGGCGCGAACTGACCCTGCAGGATCTGCGCAAGCACCGCCACCTGGTGATTCGCGACACCGGCAGCCAGCGCCGCAGTGGCAGCTGGGTGGGCTCAGAGCAAATTTGGACGGTCAGTAACAAGGCCACCTCGATCCACGCGGTTGCCGTGGGACTAGGATTCGCCTGGTTTCCCGAGGACACCGTGCGCGATGAACTGGAGCGCGGCGTGCTCAAGCCCCTGCCGCTGCGCGAGGGCGGCGAGCGCTGGGGTGACCTTTACCTCGTGTTCGCCGATCGCGACTACGCCGGTCCCGGGGCCCTGCGGCTGGCGCAGATCATCCGCGAACACGTGGGGGAGCAATGTCGCCAGCTCGAGCACGAACCGGCGCAGCCCGCTGGAGACTCCCCACCAGTCCCTGAACCGACGGGTCAGTGACTCCCCACGGTCTTACAAATACTTTGCGAATTGTTTCTGCGGATCGTGTTGACGAATTTTGGTGGGTGACATGCAGCCGCGACTGACGCCCCTTGGATTCAGCTTCCCGCGGGCATGCACATGAACGTGAGCGCAGGTACCAGCACGTTACCGACCCGCCATAGCGATCTCGCCCATCTTGAATCGATTAAGTCGAGGCGAGGCGGTTTGCGTCGAACAATGCGGACTGGCCAATGGACGGGGCAATAAATATCGCAGGCTCGCAGTCGTTAGTTCGTCTTGAAGATGTATCCTCCCACAGCGCGCGCGTCGCAGCTGCATCATAGGAACCAAACTATGTCGGAGCCGGAAGACGATTCCTCCATTTCTCCGTCGCGTCGACGCTTTTTTCGGAGCCTGTCGCTCATCCCGGTGGCCGTAGCGCTCGGTTCATGCGGCGACCGCCCGGATGATCGGAGTGCTGCGGGCGCCGCGGAGAAATCCTACGCGCCCGGCTTTTTCACCCCTGACGAATGGGCTTTTGTTCTCGCAGTTTGTGATCGGCTCATTCCCGCCGACGAGGTCGGTCCGGGCGCGGTGGATCTGGGCGTGCCTGAGTTTCTCGATCGGCATATGCAGACTCCGTATGCGAGCGGCGCAATCTGGTACATGCAGGGGCCGTTCGTGGAAGCCGCGCCGGAGTTCGGTTACCAGGGCCGCCTGCCGCTGCGGGAAATCTTGCGCGTGGGCATCGCCGAGATGGATGCACATTGCAGAAAAGCGTTCGAGGGCAAAGCCTTTGTCCAGCTGTCCGGCGCACAACAGGAGAGCCTCCTTGCGATCGCAGAAGCGGGCTCGCTGCAGTTCGAAGCAGTTTCCTCCAAATTGTTTTTCGCTTACCTGCTCGGCGAGGTCCGCAATGGGTACTTTGCGGATCCCGCGTATGGCGGCAATAAGGGCATGGGCTCCTGGAAAATGATTGGCTATCCGGGAGCGCGAGCCGATTACACCGACTGGGTGACGGTGCGTGATAAGCCGTATCCACTGCCGCCGGTGGATCTTGCCGGAAGGCGGGGCTGACTTATGGCGACCGTCAAACCAAGAGTAGATGTGATCATCGTCGGTATGGGCTGGACCGGCGCAATCATGGCCAAGCAAATGACCGATGCGGGTCTCACCGTGGTGGCCCTCGAGCGCGGCGCCGATCGGGACACTCAGCCCGATTTTGCCTACCCTAAAGTGGCCGACGAACTGGACGGTTCGGTGCATCGAAAATTCCTGCAGAGCCTCTCGCAGGAAACAGTGACCATACGCCACAACCCCGCGGGGGTCGCGGTGCCCTACAGGCAGATGGGATCCTTCAAACCCGGAACCGGCGTCGGCGGTGCCGGGACCCACTGGTCGGGATGTCATTTCCGTGCCTTGCCAGAAGACCTCAAACTGCGCAGCACAGTGGAAAAACGCTACGGCCGGCGCTTCATTCCGGACGGCATGACCATCGCGGACTTCCCGGTCGCCTACGAGGAATTGGAGCCGCACTTCGATCACTTCGAATATGTTTGCGGCACCTCCGGCAGAGCCGGGGTCATCAACGGCGTAATTCAGGAAGGCGGCAATCCGTTCGAGGGCTCGCGCAAACGTGACTTTGCGCTGCCGCCGAATCCAAATTACCTCGGCGCGGAACAATTCTACATAGGCGCGCGCAACATGGGCTGGCACCCCTACCCAATCCCGGCATCGAACGCTTCACGGCCGTACGTCAATCCCTACGGCTGCCAGATGGGGCCATGCAATTTCTGCGGCTTCTGCAGCGACTATGGCTGCATCAATTATTCGAAGGCCAGCCCGAATATCTGCATCATTCCCGTCCTGCGTCAACGCAAAGAGTTCGAGCTGCGCGCCAATGCGCACGTGCAGAAAGTCAATCTGGACGTTGCAGGCAAGCGTGCCACCGGTGTCACCTACTTGGATGCGCAAGGTCGAGAGATCGAGCAACCCGCCGACCTCGTGCTGCTCTGCGCGTTCTCCTTATACAACGTGCATCTCATGTTGCTCTCGGGCATCGGAACAGCTTACGACCCGAAGACCGGGCTCGGGACGCTCGGGCGCAACTACTCGTACCAGAATCTCAACCGTGTCACGTTGTTCTTTGACAAGAGCGTCCAGGCCAACGCCTTCATCGGCAACGGTGGCGCCGGCACGACGATGGACGACCTCAATGGCAACCAGCTTGATGCCGCCAAGAGCGGCTTCGTGGGCGGTGGAATCATCTGGGCGCGTCAGCCCGGCGCCGGTCCCGTGCGCGGCATCGCCGTACCGCGCGGAACTCCCAACTGGGGCACTAAATGGAAACAAGCGATTACCGACAGTTTCCGGCACTCGTTTTATTTCGAGGTGCAGGGTGCGTGCATGTCGTACCGGCAGAACTATCTGAGTCTGGATCCGACCTACCGGGATGCCTTTGGCCGGCCGCTGCTGCGCATGACGTTCGACTGGAATGAGAACGAGATCAAGGCTTCGCAATTCTTGGTCAGTAAGGCGCAGGAAATGAGCAGAACCCTCCATCCAGTTTCGATGGTCGGTGACGCGAAGAAGGATGGCAGCCACTACGACGTAACACAGTATCAGAGCACCCATACCTGTGGCGGGGCGATCATGGGCGCCGATCCGACTAGCTCCGCGCTCAACCGCTATCTGCAGTCATGGGACGTGCCCAATGTATTCGCGATCGGCGCCAACGCGTTTCCGCAGAACAACGGCTACAACCCAACCGGCATGGTCGGCGCACTGGCCTATTGGTCGGCAAAAGCGATTCGCGAGAAATACCTGAAAAACCCGGGTGCGCTCGCCTGAGCAGATTATTGCAGTCATGAGGAGAGTTTTTCTTAGCCTGATTGCAGTCGCCGTGGTCGCGTTGCTTGCCGCCCTGACGTTCGCATGGCTCCCAACGACGACCCGCGTCATGTCCGCGGCCGCAGCAACGGAGCAGCATGCTGCGCTGGTCGAGAAAGGCCGATATCTGGCGACCGCGGGCGACTGTATTGCGTGTCACACCGGAGCCGGCCGCCAAGCCTATGTCGGCGGCCTCGCGTTAGCTTCACCCGTCGGAATCATCTACAGCAGCAACATCACTCCCGATCGGGATAGCGGTATCGGAAACTACTCGCTGAATGACTTCGACCGTGTTCTGCGTCATGGCATTTTACCATCGGGGAAAACACTTTATCCCGCGATGCCGTATCCCTCATACGCCAGATTGCGCGACGAAGATGTGCTTGCGATATATATCTATTTCATGCACGGCGTAAAGCCCGTGCATGCCGAGAATCGCGCTTCCGAAATCCGCTGGCCGCTGTCGATGCGCTGGCCATTGGCAATTTGGCGAAAGCTGTTCGCGCCGGATCCGGATCAGCTGCCGTCCGTTGCAATCCATTACTCCGATCCGGTGGTCGAACGCGGCGCCTATCTAGTGCAAGGATTGGGGCACTGCGGTAGCTGCCATACGCCCCGTGCGCTCACGCTGCAGGAAAAAGCGCTGGATGAGTCTGGTGCTGCTTATCTTACCGGTGGGCAGATCATCGACGGGTGGAGTGCGGTCAACTTGCGCGGCAATGGCGCCGACGGTCTCGGCACATGGGCAAAGCAGGATCTTGCCGATCTGCTCAGGAAGGGGCACAGCGCCTCTCACGCCGTGATCGGCAGCGCAATGAGCGATGTAGTCGTGCACAGCACCCAGTATCTGTACGATGATGACCTCGACGCGATGGCCGCTTATTTGAAATCGCTGCCTCCGGAACGGAACGCAGCATCGACATTCGCCGTGAATCCCGCCACCGCACGCGCGCTTCAGGCAGGTATCAATGACACACGTGGCGCCGAGCTGTATGTAGACAATTGTGCCGCGTGCCATCGTACCGATGGGGAGGGCTATATGCGGGTGTTCCCGGAAATTGCGGGAAACTCCACCGTGCTATCCGCTGATGCAACCTCACTCATCCGCTTGATTCTGGTGGGCAGCTCGTCGCCCGTGACGGCCGGCGCGCCTTCCCGGCTTGGGATGCCTGGTTTTGCATCCCGGTTGTCGGACGCCGAAGTGGTGAAGCTAGCCACTTTCATTCGTCAGAGCTGGGGAAATCACGCCGCCCGTGTCACGGTCGGCAGCGTCAAATCCATTCGGAATTCGATCACTCGAGAATCCAATCCGCGGTTATCGGGAACTCGCGCCGACGCCGGGGTTGCAAACTCTTCCCGGTGAAAGACCGACCCAGTCGGCGTTCGTTTGCGATGCGCTCGGGGCGGAATTCCAGCAACAGCGCATTCCCGAGGACCAGATCCGTCACACTGCGGGCTACATGCACAAGCCAATTGCGTCCGGTGAGGTCGATGTCGGGCTCGGTCGGGACCGGGGCGCATCGTGAATCGCGGTGACGTCGAATGGTGATCGGTCCAATCGCGGCAACAACGCGACTCAGGAACCAAATATGACACTCGAACAGAACTTCTACATCAGTCAATCCGTCGCATCGATCGCGGTCGTGGGCTCACTGATTTATCTTGGTTTAGAGGTGCGCAGCGCAGAACGCAGTCAGCGCGCGATCATGCAACAAGGGCGGGCGGACCGCGCCTCTAATGCGGCGCTCGCTATTGCAAGCCCGGAACTGGCGCATGTCTTTCAGAGAGGTGCAGCGGGAGATACGACGCTCACCCGCGAAGAATTCACTCAATGGATGATGGTGTGTCGCGCGCTGTTTCTAAGCGGAGAAGATTCACTCTTGCAGTATCAGGCCGGGCAGCTCGATAGACGTGCATTCGACAGCTTTGTCACAGGGGCTCGCTTCTGGTTCGCCTCGGCCGGGATGCGCGCGGCGTGGAAGCTGTCGGCCGGACAATTCGGTGCCGAGTTTCGCGACTTCGGAAACGCTCTCCTAGCCCAGGTCCCCACGGCGCAACATGCGGACGCTTATTCCGAATGGCAGAGGTACTTAAAATCGGAATCTACTGAGGCCGGGCTTTAGGTTGCCACGGCCCACACCGTCGCTGGCCAGTGAGTGGTATCAGAATCGTGCCAGGTTCAGTGGCAATGGTTTCCTAGCCTGCTAGGAGTGCTGCGATCGTCGCGTCAAAGCTCCACGGTCCCGGCCCCGCCAGCATCACGACGCTCAGCCCGATGCAGTAGAGCGATTCGGGGAGGTAGAGCAGGTCGCCGAGCCAATCGGCGCGATCTATTGGCTGCCACGCACTTATCCGTTTGACGGCGTCGAGTGCAATGGCTCCGACACAAATCACGAACAGCCCGAACGCCGCAAGCACGGACAGTAAGCCAACGATGAGCGCGCATCCGCCGCCGAATTCGATGCTAGGCAGCAGCCATTGCATGATCGGCAGGTCGTGGACAGCGTCGTCTTGCAGGGTGCGTGTCAGTGTCGCATGCCTGGAAGCGTTGAACAGCTTGTGGTAACCGCCGATCGCGAAGAACGCCCCGAGCGCCACGCGATTGAGTGTCAGCGCAGCGTTGAGGGCGTGCGCGCCTTGCGTGATGACGGATAGAATGGTTGTTGTAGCGCTCAGAAATTCACCGCGTCCGGTTGCGTCAGGGCGACTCGGTGCCTGACCCGTAAGATCGCCGCGCCGGGCACGTCCGGGCCGGAGCCGCACCTGGAGCCTACCCGTCGTCGACGGAAGACTCGATCATTTTCGTCGCCGCTCTGGCGCATGACTCTGTCCGAACTCGGCCTCTCAAGCAGGGTACCGTCGAACCTCCGTTCAAGCCCTTCAGCCGGCCTGGCCTGCGAGCGGCTCTTGATGCCGCGCAGGTTGCGGACCTGAGAGATACGGAAAACGTGACCGTGAAATTTAGAGGTGCAAAATTTGCGCGAGCTGAGAATTCTCAGTGGAGCGAGCCTTGCATTGTCACCTGCTGCAGCCAGCTCTTGCTCGCCGCATACCTCTCTGACGGATTGCGCACTCGCTAGCTCCGGACGGCGCACGGTCAGTTGCCCAATCATGCGAATGTCCCTACGGGACTGCCTTGACCCTCCGGGCTCTCCATACTTACGACTCATTTCTTACGCCATTCGCTGGCCTCGAAGGGACCAGCAAAGTATTGCGTTTCGTGTGCAACCTTTACGCCGCGGAACTGCATTATGCTCACAGTGTAGTAGGGCTGAACTTCGTACGTTAGGACATACTCGCTGATCCACAAGTCGCCGCTCCCCATGATTCGGTGAACCACAAAGCGCTTTTTATTCGGCTGGAGGGTGCGGGTGATCTGCATGTTATTCCGGCCGAGTATCCTCTCGCGGGACTGCGGATAATCCAGGATTGCATCGTCCTGATAGATGCCGTGCTCCGTCGCAAAATCGCCGGAGTTGGATGCTGTCCAATGCTGATTCAGTGCCTCGCGTATTTCTTGATCTCTCATACGATTCTCGTCATCTCGGGGCGCGTCCCGTCCGCCAATCAAACTCCTACCCGTTACGCCACGCTTAAACATCACCCCTCCGGCCTGAAGGTTACCATTTGCCAATGTGTGCACCGCCGTCCACGTGGAGCACTTCTCCAGTGACCTGACTAGCTTCGGTCAGGTAAACGACCGCGTCCGCGATGTCTTCGACCTCGGGAATCCGTCCCATCGGTTGAAACGTCTTCACAAACTCCTTCCAATCGTCCTTATACGAGGGCCGATTGACAACGCTCGGCGCGACTGCATTGACGCGTATGCCCTGCTGCACATATTCCATTGCCAGGCTCCTTGTGATGGCTTCGATGCCGCCTTTAGTGAGCATGGGAACCGCAAGGTTGACTCCCGCGATCGGGTGACTCGCCGTCGATGCCGTGATATTGACGATGCTTCCGCCGGTCCCCTGGGCCACCATCTGTTTGACCACGAGCTGCGTGATGAACACAAAACCTTCGATGTTGACGGAAACGAGAGACCGCAAATCCTCCACCGTGTAATCCGTAAAATCCTTCCGAATATTGATGCCCGCGTTGTTGATGAGCACGTCGATCCGGCCGAACCTGGATACGGCTGCTTCCGTAACCTTTGCAGCCGTGCCCGGGTCGGCGATGTTCCCGTCGACCAGTGCGAGTTTCGCAGACGCCGGAAATGGATTCGTTGTAGTTATGTTTCGTGAGTTCGCAACCACGCAATAATCACGTCGCGCGAGTGCCGACACGACGCCAGCGCCAATGCCGCGTGAGGCGCCGGTAACGATTGCTGTCTTCTGTGACTCCGCCATCTGCAGACCTCTATCCCGATCGAATCGCCTCCCACCAGGCGATGAGACCACGTGGACGGGGCGCACATCTACTGCACGAAGGTGTCGGTCGACAGCCTCGAGGGAAATACCTCCGATCTGACAAAGCGCCGACTGACTTTCACGCGGGTCACTTGGCACTGAGGCCGCGCCAGACGCCGCGCTCGCGATCTTCCTGCAGTGCTAAAACATCGTGAAAACGTTCTACGATTACCTCGCGTCCGAGCATGAGCGCCCGGACAGCGGCCTCGCCCCGGCGCAGGTACGTGATGCCTTCAGTGTGTCAGACCCGCGATCCGTCTCGACCAATACCATGGTGCAATCGACCCGATTTAACCCCTGTGCTCATATCTCCGTGCGGGTTTAGCCGAAAAGTTGGCATAGCGTACCGGTCCATCCTCCCCAGCTCGAAGTGAGAACAACTAACCTGAGAGGTTTAAGCTGCGGGCTAGCGTGCACGCAGAGGAGAGGATGCGGCACCGCTTTGCGAAGGTTCGCTCGTTCGGCATTGCACGCTTCGACCGTAGTCAATGCCAACCGTTAAGGGGATATCACACATGCGCACATCAACGGATAACTCTACCTGGGAACCAACGCACAACCCTGGGGAACACGGTCGACTGGACGCTGCGCAGGTGAACGCGCTGCCCGAGAGTGCTTTTGCGTTCCCGCAATCGCGTAAGGAACCGATAACAGATGCGTCGCATGTTCGCAGCGCGCTCGCGAGATTTAATCAGGTGACAGACGTAAGTGATGCGGATCGCGACCTCGCATTTGTCAACATAAAAAAGGCTGCCAAGTACTACGACGTAGAGATGCGCGAAACGGACTGGCGGCAGCTAGGCCGGATGGGTAAATCTAACGCTACGTAAGCGATTGCTTCAACTCAGCGGAGGGTAATCTAGCCCGGTCGCTGTACGGCGACATTCGCCGCTTCCCCTCGGATGAGATGTGAGTACCAAACAGGTAATCCCACACCGCGGTCGTCACACCGAAATTTCCGGACTCATAAGGGGAATGATGAAGAAGATGTCGATGCGACGCTACCCTCAGGGCGATTGAGAGTCGCCGCGGCCGGCGATAATGGATGACATGATGCACAATCCCGTACCAAAGCCAGCCTGTGATGAGCCCGCTGGTTGCTCCGAGCGCGACATTGACCGAAAACAGGCGCCAAATTGGGACAAAGAATAGCCCGGCCAGAGTCAACAGACTAGCCCACGTCGGCGTGCTGACATAGGAACGTGGTGTCGCATGGTGGACGTGGTGGAGATCGGCGATCAGTGGCATTCGATGAAGCACGAAGCGATGCAGAAGGTATTCGACGAGTGTCCAACCGCTCCCACCTGCGATCGCCGCAGCCAGCCAGGTCAACTGATCCGAGCGACTCTCCCGCAATGCAAACGCCACCATAGCAACTACCAGCATGCCGTAGATAACGAAGTCAGCGTAATAGCCAACTTTGCCATTCAGCATGCGTGTTCGCCGCGCCCTCCCAGCTAATACCGCACTCCCATGATGCGCACCCTGGGCGCCCGCTCCAGCTTCCGACGCGCTTGCCACGCCGACGCGCAGGTCCACCAGTTGCTCTCGCCGTCGCTCGAAAAACCATCCTTCCGAAGCCGCTGGTTTGTGGCTCATGAAAGGCTCGAGCGCACATAGTCACTTTGACCGCCAAAGAGGTTCATGGCCTCGACCCAAATGCCTGCTCGGCGAGCTCCAGAAGTTGCGGCGTCGTGACGGCGGACAGGTCCGCCTCGATCTCGCGCACGACACGCTGATACGTTTCGCGGTGGTGCATGCGCAGATATTCAGAAAGGTGCCGCGCCGCGTTGCTTTTCCCTTTTCCATGCCCCACCACGAGGATCCTGCCGGCCGCAGCGAGAACATCGCCGATTCGCCCATAGAAGCTCGGGTCCTCTGACGCGCGCTGGCCCTCCTCACGCAACTGATCTTTGTGCGCAAGGTGATGCAGGAAATGGTGCGGGTCGTAGGGCCTGATCTCGTGCGGCGAAGCACCACTGGACCCCGGTTCGATGCGATATATCTTCGCGCCATGATGATCCATGACCACCATAAGAGTGGCCGGCTCCTCCACGTCGCGACGAGCCGCCGGCTGGGAGGGCCCTTCGGCTGACCAGCCAGCCCGCTGAAGGAAACGTCGCAAATCAACCACCTCGGAACTGGTGAGATCCTTGGTGTGCGGCTTATGGATCAGGAAATGCTCTCCGGCCAAGTCGAAGGTGAACTTGTCGTTGGCCTTCCGGTGCACGGTCCCTATTTTCTCGAACAGCCCGATTACATCCATCCATTCGAGATTGTGTGCCGTCGGATGCCGGAACAGGGCTTCGAGCGTCCTGAGGTGTGCGCCGTGTAGGGCAGCGCGCCCACCGGCGACCGCCCTTTCTCCGCTCTCACTTTCATCGCTTTTCATAAAGGTCTCCATCTACTAATTGCGCCGCGCCACGGCATCGAGTAACCAGCGTCAACGGGGTGCAGCTTGCACACAAGCATTTTCGGAAGATTCGCATCTGCGAGGGACCGCCGCATTGTCGAGCAAGTCCCATACGCGACTCCTGATGTTGAGAAATTCGGTCCGGGCGCGCGACGGAGTGTCGCAGACCAATCGGTGATGCGATAGCGGGCGCTTGTCAGTAAGCAGTGCCGCCAGGCTCGACTTCGTCGCCTCACTAGCATCAAACGGTACCGTGACGTGAGCCATGGACAACTACCATGCTGGCGCCCAACCGCGTGGCAAGTGCATGCTTGCAGGAACAGCGGCGACGGCAGCTGCCGCCCGATCACGCAACGTTTGCTGCCACGGTTCCGGAAACAGCTCTGCAGCAAAGATTCGCGGTGCCCTGCGCATGCCGAGAAGACGTATCAATACGCAGCAAGAACGCACGTATATCCACTTTCGCCACTGATCTCTATAGGTCGCAAGTCTATTGATGAGCGCCAGGCGAGCGACGAGTCCTGAACGTTGGAGCGCCATCTCCAGTGCTACCGCGCCGCCCATTGAGAAGCCAACGAAGTTTACCGGTGCATTTGAAGCTTATCCAGCAATGACCACATGGTGCAAGCGAAACCCGCAATTGAGTAGCCTCGCGGGGGTGGCGAACTCGATCCGCAGCCGGGAAGATCTGGAACGACTAGCCGAAATCGTTTTTCGAGTGCGGGAATTTGCAACGCCCAATCTACACCTCTTTCCTTCAAGACCTGGATGAGCAATACGGGCTCGCAGTTGCCGCGCGAACGGTAATACACCGACGAACCATCGTGATCGGACGCTCGCATGTCGCTCTCCTTAAACCTTCGCAGCAGTTTCGCTTGACGACCCGCCATCGTTCCACTCGTCGATCGGGGCTACCGCAACAGCGCGCGCCGCTGGCTCTGATTCATGTTTGGTGAATCTGACGCGCCTTCCAATCTCGAAGCGACTTCGCAGCGCGAGTGGTGTTTCCCGCAGATTGAAGAGCAGAACACCCCCGTCATCTGCGATGATCAAGCCGAAGAGACCGGCCCTGTCGAAATCGCTGACTGTCCCCGTGGATGTCAAGATCGCTCCGATGTGGCTTCCGACCATCGAATACCGACGGGTATCACACTCGCCTAGGTGTTGTGCCGCTTTGCAGGGCAATAACACCAGAGGGCCAGATGAAAAGTAACTAAACGAAGGTATCAGTGGCCATCTTTGTATCCTTGGAAGATGTCCGGGCCGCCCACCCCGAGATCCACCTCGCAGCCGGATTCTTATATTCCGCCTCAACGAACACGCCCGCCCACGTCGTGTAACGCACCTGGGGCGCTTGCTCGAGGTGGAAAACAGGTTCACGGATCGTTTTTGTTGCACATGAGCCGCGGAGCAGCTCCGTCGATACAAGACGGACCCGGATATTTCGGTGAAGACCGTAAAGAATTGCTCGGTCAGTCGGTCGGCCGCCGCGTCGCTCGAGATCGCCGGCAGCTCACGCTACGCGCTCTCTCTGGGATCGAAAAGCGCATGGCGGTCGATATTGTCGTCTCGCCGTCAACCGCTGCCGTTAACAGCGCATACGTGCCGGCGCGTTCGACGGCCAATCGGCAAATCTCAATCGTAGAATGCCGGGATTAGCTTGAGCGTGTCGGTTTGGCTTTTGTCATGATTGATGAAGAACTTCGCCTTGTACGTTTTGATCAACTGCCTGACTCTGTCCATTGACGCAATTGATTCTGGCTTACTGGTGTTAAGGGACGGAACGATGTTCTTCTCGAAATTCTCTTCCAAATGTGCAACGTCGCCGGACAGAATGATGTAGCCCGACCTTCTAAGATGGACCAGCAGCGACTGGTGGCCGGGGGTGTGCCCAGGAGTAGAAAGCAACGTGACGCTCCCATCGCCGAATACATCGGTATCACCGTCGACGAGCTGGAGGTTCTTCGGCGTGCCTAGGAGCTTACGCGCCAGCGCCATCAATTGGTTTACGTTGTCGTTCGGCCCGTTGGGGGAATGAATCCAACTGTACTCAGCTCGCTGCATCACAATTGTGGAGTTCGGGAACAACCCAACGTTACCTATGTGGTCTCCATGCGTGTGCGATATTGCAACACGACCGATGTCGCCGGGCTTCAGTCCGATTCCGGCGAGTTGATCTGTCACTGACTTGTCGAGGTGATAGACAATCAATTTTGGTAAGGTGGACCAACCTCGTGGGTCGTTGAGCGTGGCTTGCGGAACACCGGTATCCCAAAGCAGCCATTCTCTTTCATGCTTTATAAGCCAACAAGTAGACGAGAATTCGATATCGCGTCCGACGTTTTCGCCCGGCGTCCATACCGATTCGTCGTTTGCGAGCGAGTGACCACAATCCAACCTATAAAGCTTTTCGGCAACGCCGGCGTTGATGGGATCTGGCAGTTTGGAGCCCGCGTTCGCATCTCTCGTGCCTTCGAACATGAGCATGACCGCAAGCATGACGAATGATGCCGCTACTCGTGTCTGTCTCGACATGGCGACTCCTCC
>Ga0302324_100017189_pt1 | contig 14355 bp, 8 predicted proteins | sample Palsa_T0_1_FD_201949 | JGI IMG/M metagenome (GOLD analysis project Ga0302324, IMG submission 201949) | Peat permafrost microbial communities from Stordalen Mire near Abisko, Sweden - Palsa_T0_1 | ecosystem: Environmental > Terrestrial > Soil > Palsa > Peat permafrost | place: Sweden: Abisko... | reverse complement strand
GGCGCCTGTAACTGGTTCCTATGTGAAGGCGGTGGGTGGGGCGTGGGACAGCTCCGCTGTCTGGACCCTTCGGGGAGTTGCCAACTCTTTGCTGCTGGGGAGCGGGTTTCCGGCGGGATCGGGAACGTGGGTGGTGGCGGCCAAGGCGGATGTCGCGGTGACGCAGGAGCTGAAGCTGACGGGTACGACAGGGACGGCTAGCTGCACTTTTGCGGATCAGACGGTGAGTCTGACTACGAGCTGGCAGGTCTTCCGGATTCCTTACAACACGGTGACGGGGATACCGGGGTGCGATTCGGCTACCCAGGGCAATCCGGTGACGGCGCAGGGGCTGGCGCCGAGTGCGGCTACGAATGTCGAGACGGCGTGGATGGGGTTTGTGCCGGCGTTTCAGCAGGTGCTGATTGCCAATGCGCCGACGGTGGCCAACCAGGCGGCGAACAAGCAATATGTGGACACGCAGATTGCCAGCCAGATTGTTTCGGGCAGCGGGTTGCTGCCGATTACGGGCGGGACGATGACTGGGGCGCTGAATGCTCCGGAGATCGATGGGACTACGGATTGCGCGTTGGCGAGCAGTGTGGCGAATTGCGTGGCGACGGCGGCTTCGGCGCTGATTCCACCGGCTACTTCGGGGAGTTATACGCAATCGGCGACGATGAATGCGACGGCTCAGTGCGTGTACGACCCCACGCATGGCGGCGCGGTGACGGCGGTGGTTCCGGGACAACTGGGGTTGGGGTATGTGACTGCGCCCAGCGTTTCAATCAGCAGCACGACGGGAGCCGGCCTCGCGGTGACGGCGAATGTCACGACTGGTCCAGGGGGCGGCCAGGTGACCAGCTACACGGTGACGAATGGCGGGTCGGGGTATACGAGCTGTCCGGCGATCACGGTGGCTGCGCCTCCGGCTGCGCCGGCGCCGGCGCCGGTGCTGGATCAAAGGCGGGGCGTGACTACGTATTCCGCCGAGGTGCGGGTGGACGATTTTGGCTGCGCGGCGGATGGGGTGACGGACGACACGCAGTGCTTCAACGATGCGATCGAGTATGTGACGGCGAATGGAACGCGGGCCGGCGCGGTTGCGCTGACGCAGGGGAAGACGTACTTTATCGGGACGATTACCGGGTATATGCAGACGGCGTGGGATGACGGGACGGCTCCGAGCTCGGACACCTGCGGCGGCGCGCCGTGTACGAATCTTGCGCCGGAGACGCCGGGATACCTGGGATATGCGGTCCGCGTTCCGAGCAACGAGTCGGCGCCGCTGACGATTTACGGCAACGGAGCGACGATCGTCTCCAGCTTTACGACGACGGCGGCGGAACAGGCGTCCTACTCGATGAGCGCGCCCTACTTTGCGGTGTTTGGGTCGGACACGACGATCGGTTCTTGGAACCTCTTCGATGTCAACATCAACAGGGCGTTTATCGGCGCTGCCGCGAAGAGCGCCGGTTACTGGCGGTGGGACCGGGTGACGATGAACGCGGTGGGGATGGCGGTGCTGCTGGGATCGTCGCAGTATGAGAGCTTCCGGGACACGTTCATCGACGGAGGCATGGCGGGCATCATCATTGGCGGCTGGTGGGGCACGCGGGCTCCGGATACGAGCGTGAGCGGCGGGGTGTATTTGAACACGGAGAACCTGGGCGACGCGACCAGCATCGACGGGATGGTGTTTTACGGGTCGAACTGGGCGACGCAGAGCCAATCGCAGACGGCGCAAAACGCGCTGGATACGTGGTTCAACACGTATTTCTTCCATGTTGAGGACAACCAGACGCGGATGACGGACCAGAACCAGGCGAATCTGGGGGTGGCGACGGATTCGGTGTGGAGGGGCGTGTACCACGTGATGTTCGCGACGTATTCGCGCTATCTGCGGCCGGTGCTGGGGGTGATCGTACACAACGCCAATGTGAAGGGAACGCAGAACTACGCGATTGTGGCGACGTCGGCGGACGATTGGACGCTGGATGGGGTGGGCGGCGAGGACGTTGGATACTGCGATGGAAATGAGGCCTTTGGAACCTTTGGCTCGGCCGGTTGCCCGAGCCCGTACGACAGCGTGAACCAGATTCTTCCTGGACTGGTGCTGATGTACGATTTCTCGAATATCTATGCCAAGGGCGTTGGGGGTGGGGGAGCCGTGCTGGAGGCGGTGGCGGAGCCGCAGCAGGTGAGCGCGGCCAAAGAGCTGGCGGATTTCCGCGCCGGGTTGACCAGCCTGCTGACCGATTCCGCGCCGTCGATTGTGCCCCGGACGCAGCCGGTGGCGACGGGGCGGCTGATCCTGTCGTACTCGAATCAGTCGTTTCCCCTGGGCGTTACGAATGTGGATTCGGGCGAGCTGTGCATGAACGGGATCAACGTGGGCTACAACGACGGCTGGTGCCTGCGGGCGGTGGAGCAGGCTTACACGAGCGGGTTCACGATGCCCCGGTATCTGACGCTGGAGAACGACGGATACCAGGGTTTCAGCGGACCGACGGCGGTGCAGATGCCGGGGCTGAGAGTGCGGCCGGGATTGATCTCGGGGAGCGATACGACGCTGCCGGTGACCGATTTTGCGGAACAGGCGTTTTCGATTGCGGCGGGGACAGTGCTGGGCGAGACCTGCGCGACGGTGCCGGGGATTACGGTGCCGAATGCGGCGACGACGGACGGGGTGTTGTTTGTGAAGGCGCCATCTTCGAGTGGGGCGGCGATTGGGCAGTTGCAGCTCAACGGGACGGTTACGGCGGCGAACACGATGTCGTTGACGGCGTGCAATCCTTCGACGGCGGCGCAGAATTATCCGGCGGGGACGTATTACGCCTTTCTGCTGGGCGGGGCGGCGGCCAGTTCGCTGCCGGCGGCGAGCGGCGGGACGCCGACGGCGACCAATCCGCTGACGACGAGCGAGGGCGATTTGGTGGTGGGGGATGGGAATGGAAATCCCTCGCGGCTGGCAGGAAACTCGACGACCGCGGGCGCGGTGCTGACGCAGGTGGGCACGGGAACGGCGGCCAATGAGCCGGTGTGGCAGACGGCGCCTTCGTTTTATGCGGGGAATCTGACCGGGCTGAATGCTTCGAATATCACGACTGGGGCGGTGGGGATCGGCAATGGCGGGACGGGCGCGAGCACGGCGGCGCAGGCGCTGGCCAATCTGAATGGGGCGAGTTTGAGCGCTTCGGTGAGCGACTTTGCCGGGGAGTTGACGGGCAGGCAACTGGGCGGGTTGTACCAGGTGGACCAGTTTGCGGGGAGCGATATCGGGGTTCAATTGACGGATTGCATTGCGGGGTTGAGTGCGACGTATGGCGGGATGTGCGATATGCGCAACTTTACCGGGACGGTGAATATGGCGTCCTCGGTGACTGTCTCGACGGCGAATACGACGATCCTGCTGCCATGCGCGACGATTTCGACGGCGGGGCAGTTTGTGGTGCCGGCGGGCGTGCGGAATGTGACGCTGAAGGGCTGCGGGTTGCGCGGGGCGAGCGCGGCGAGCGGCAGCCAGGGCGGGACGGTGCTGCTGTACTCGGGGACGGGAGCCGCGGTGCAAGTGGGCGACCCGACGTATGCGGCGGATACGATGGGCTTCCATCTAGATGACCTAGCGATCAACGTTACCGGCTCGGGAAGCGCGACGACGGAGGGATTGATCGCGTACCGGACGCAGGAGATGGATCTGGAGAGCATTTACTTCCTGGGGAATTCGAACCAGACGGGCCTGACGCTGGATGGGACGGAGAACTATACGGGAGGGACGTTCTACGACCTGAATTTCAACGGGTTTCAGACGGCGGTGAATGCGATCGGGCACAGCCAAGCGAATGCGGCGACTACGGACTGGATGAATGCGAGCACGTTTGTGAGGCTGCATATCGATTGCCCGACGAGCACCGGTTCGCCGATCAGCGGAACGTATGGGATCAATTTGCAGAAGGGGGACGGGAACACCTTTACCGGCGGGGATGTGGAGGGTTGCGCGACGGCGCTGCACCTGGGGGCGAATGCGCAGAACAACACGATTGTGGGACTGCGGAATGAGAACTCGACATCCCAGGTGGTGGCGGATGCGGGGAGCTCGTACAACTCGTGGATTACCGGCGGGACGATGTTTACCGGGGCGCTGACGGATAACGGGACGCGCAACAGCTTCCTCGATTCGTTTCACCGGGTCTTCAACGGAATCAAGGGAGATTGGTACCAGAGCCAGATGGACGCTACGGTGACCAACCACTTGCGGCTGGGAACGGGGACGGGGAATGAGCGGGGATTGTTGAACGAGATCCAGACGGATTATGGGTACCGGTGGATCGAGGGGTATTCGGATGCGACTGCCGGGGAGCAGTTCTGGCAGGTGCAGGACGTGCTGAACGGGGTGAACCGGATTTCGGTGGGGCAGTACAACAATGGGACGTCGAATACCAACAACCAGACGGTGATCAACGGGGCGGGAACGGGCGCGGTGGTGCTGAACGGGTCGAACAACGCGGGGACGGGCGGGGTGGTCTTCGGCTCAGGCGGAGCGACGGAGACGACGGTGGCGACGGTGGATGGGAGCGGGGACGCGAACTTCCTGGGCAGCTTGCAGGTGGGTGGGACATCGACGCTGAAGGGCTCGGCGACGGTGAAGAACCAGGCGGATGCGGAGATCGACTCGACGCTGTGGGCGGGGCTGACGACGAGCCAGAAGGAATCGTTCGTCTACAAGGACTGGAACGGGAACAGCCAGTGGTACATGGTGAAGGACGCGGGGAACAACTGGGAGCTGAATTCGGCGATCGATGGGACGGACCACTTCAAGGCATACCAGAATGGCGAGACGATGCTGAATTCGAATGGGACGGGGTATGTGTCGGTGAACCGCGAGGCTGGGGCGGGGACGGGCGGTTTGGTGGTGTTTTCGGGCGGCTCGAGTCCGGTGCAGGTGGCGAAGGTGGATAGCTCGGGAAACATCACCAACTCGGGCACGGTGGTGAGCGCGGGGAATGTAACGGTCGAGAACAACGCGGCGGCCGAGGCGGATGTGGTGGTGCAGCCGGGCTCTACGGCGGAGCAGAACGGGGCCTTCCAGTTGAATAGCTACACGGGCGTGGCGGAGTGGAAGCTGAAGAAGGACTCGAGCAACTACTTCCGGTTGACCGATCAAGTGAATGCGCTGGATCGTGTGGTGCTCTTTCAGAACGGGAGCACGATGCTGAATGCCGGGGCGGGCGCGAATGCCGTGGCGATCAACAACACTTCGGGGTCGGGGACGGGCGGGCTGATTGTGTATGGCGGCGGGAGCTCGTCTTCGACGGCCGAGCTGACGGTTACGGGCGGCGGCAATGTGACCGCGAATGGGTTTCTGTCGGGTAAGTTCGCCATGGGCTCGGGGACGATGACCATGGCTGCCGGCTCGGCTGCCGGAACCGGGGCGACGATGGCCTGCACGGCGAGCCATGTCTGCGACGGGGTAAGCGGGACGGCGACGCTGACGACGGGAACGAGTCCGGCGACGGGAACGCTGGGGACGCTGACCTTTCCCAATACGCATAGCAACCAGGCGAACTGCGTGGCCAGCGTGCAGTTGAGCGGGACGGGGTTGATTTCGAGCGTGGGATGGAGCGAGTCGACTACGGCGGTGACGCTTGCGGCGAATGCGGCGCTTGCGGCTAGCACGGCTTATTCGGTGCGGTATTGGTGTGGGGGAAATTGATGAAAGCAGCTTCTAGCTTCTAGCCGCTAGCTCCTAGCTAGAAGCTGAAGGCTAGGAGCTAGAAGCTGGGGGTCTTTACGGCTAAGAGTGAGGTTTGGTGCGAGCGGGCGGATCTTGAGGAGCTGGAGATGCTGGGACGGCTTCTGGACAGGAAGCCGGGGCAATTGCAGGGGCGGAGCACGGCGGTCTTTCTGGCGGAGGGTTTGCTGCGGGTGCGGGGGAAGGATGGGCGGCTGCATCCGCTGAAGGCCAATGCGGCGCAGCGGGAGTATGAGCGGCGGCGCGGGGTGGGCAATATCGTGCTGAAGGCGCGGCAGATGGGTCTTACCACTTGGGTGGCGGGTCGATTTTTGTTGAAGACGATCACCCGGCCGGGGACGCTGACCTTGCAGGTGGCGCACACGCAGGAGGCGGCGGAGGAGATTCTGCGGATTGTGCACCGGTTTGTGGAGCATCTGCCGGCGGGGTTGCAGGCGGGGGCGCTGAGCAGGTCGAAGTCGAATGTGCGGCAGATTGTGTTTCCGAAGATCGATTCAGAGTATCGCGTGGAGAGCGCGGCGGACCGGAATGCGGGGCGGGGGTTGACCTTTCAGAATCTGCATTGCTCGGAGGTTTCGCGCTGGCCGGAGACAGGCGCAGGCGATGCGGCGGAGGTGCTTGCCGGGCTGCGGGCCGGGCTTGCGCCGGAGGGCGAGCTGGTGCTGGAGTCGACGCCCAATGGCGCGGAGGGATGTTTTTACCAGCAGTGGCGGCGGGCGGGTGAGATTGGGCCGGAGCGGACGGGATTAGTCCGGCACTTCTTTCCCTGGTGGATGGAGGAGCGGTACCGGGCGGCGCCGGTGGAGGAGGCTTCGCTGACCGAGGAAGAGAGGGAGTTGATGGCCCGGCCGGGGGTGAGTTTGGACCTGGCGCAGATTGCTTACCGAAGGAGTCTGCGGGCGGGATTGCAGGGGTTGGCGCGGCAGGAGTATGTGGAGGATGCCGAGAGCTGCTTCCTGGTGAGTGGGGAGTCGTACTTCGAGCTGGAGGCGATTGAAAAGCGGATGAAGACGGCGCCCGACCCGGTGGGGCGGCGGCAGAATGGGAGATTCCAGGTGTGGCTGGAGCCGCAGCCGGGGCGATGGTATGTGGTGGCGGTGGACCCGGCCGGCGGCGGGGCGGATGGGGACCGGTCGGCTGTCCAGGTGATCGATCTCGAGACCGGGATGCAGTGCGCGGAGTTTGCCGGGCATGTGGGCGGGCTGGAGCTGATGGCGCTGGCGCGGGAGATTGCCTGGGATTACGAGACGGCGTGGCTGGTGGTGGAGCGGAACAATCATGGCGGGGAGCAGCTAAGCCTGCTGGAGCAGGCGGGGTATAAACGGATCTATCGCGGGGCGGATGGGAATGCGGGATTTTTGACGACTTCGGTGAGTAGGCCGGCGATGCTGGCGCGGATGTCGATGGCGCTGGTCGAGACACCGGGGATCTTCCACAGCAAGGAGCTGCTGGCGGAGTGCCGGAGCTTTGTGCGGCTTAGGAATGGCGCTACGGGGGCGCGCAGCGGGGCGTATGACGACCGGGTGATGGCCATGGCGGTGGGGCTGGCGGCGCGGTTGGAGATTTTGAAAGAGCAGGGAAAAGGGAACAGGGACCAGGGAATAGGAAGTGCAAAAGCAGATCCTTCGCTGGGCTCAGGATGACAAGGCAAATTTGAGCTAACCGGTACGTTTTTGAGTTCGAAGAAGAGTGTAGAGCACGTGCGTGGAATTATGGTGGGTTCGGGTAGAATCCTCGGTATCTTCCATTGAGATTGAGGCGATTGGCGTTGGCGGTATTGGCGGTGCAGCAGATCCGGCGGATGCGGGGCGGGGCGCAGGGGCACCTTATGCTGGGCGCGGACGGGCAGCTGTGGGTGGTGAAGTTTCAGAACAATCCGCAGCACTCGCGGGTTTTAGCCAATGAAATGCTGGCCACGCGCCTGGCGGCCGCGGCGGGGCTGACGGTGCCGGAGACGGCGGTGGTGGAGGTTTCCCAGTGGCTGATCGAGAACACTCCGGAGCTTGAGGTCGATCTGGGGCCCGGCCTGGGACGGGGGCGGGTGCCTTGCGCGGCGGGATTGCAGTTTGGGGCGCGGTATATGGGCGGGTTGATGCCCGGGCAGGTGCTGGATTACCTGGTGGAAGAGGAGCTGGCGGAGGTGCGGAATGTGGCCGAGTTCGCCGGGATGCTTTGCCTGGACAAGTGGACGGCCAATGCCAACGGGCGGCAGGCGGTGTTTGTGCGCAAGGCCAGGGAGCGCAGGTATGGGGCGGTGTTCATCGACCAGGGATATTGCTTTCATGCCGGGGATTGGCGCTTCGAGGACGCCCCTCTCCGGGGGGTTTATCCACGGAACGCCGTATACGCCGGGGTGAGCGGCTGGAGGAGCTTTGAGCCCTGGCTGACGCGGATGGAGACCATGGACCCGGCCGTGGCGTGGCGGGCCGCTGCGGAGATTCCGCCGGAGTGGTATGGCGGGGATCTTGGGGACCTGGAAATGCTGGTGGAGCGCCTACTTGCCAGGCGGGGAAGGATTCGGGAGCTGGTGGAGGAGTTCGGCCGGTCGGGCAGGGAGCCGTTCCCTAAATGGGTGGGGATGGGGAAAAGATTGGTGATGTAGGGTGTAGGGGAGGTGGATCGGGATTAGGATGGTGGGGAGAAAGTGTGAGTGTGGAGTGCGGCGAGAAGCTAGTGTGAGTGAACAGTGTGAGTGTGAAAAACCAATGCGCCTTTGCCTTTCACACTCACACTTCACACTCACACTGACCACTGTTCCCTAACTACGAGGTTGTATGCCTGTTGCGCGGCGCGAATGCGAGTTCTTCCTGCTGCAGTACGTGCCTGACCCGGTGCGGAACGAGTTTGTGCATGTGGGGGTGGTTTTGCGGGAGATGGGCCGGGATGGCGGGTCAGGTCCGGTGGCTTCGGTGCGGTTTACTTCGGATTGGCGGCGGGTGCGGTGCCTGGACCCGGATGCGGACACCGGTCATCTGGAGGCGCTGGAGAGCGAGCTGCGGCGGCGGTTTCAGGCTGAGCCGGAGGGGAATCTGATGCATGTGCTGGAGGATTCCTTTTCGAATTCGGTGCAGATGACGCGGGGCAAGGCGTACCTGGCGGAGAGCGTCGAGACTGGGGTCGAGGAGCTGATGCGGATGTATGTGGAGCCGCAGAAGCGGGAGCGGGGTGCTGCGCGCACGGCGGGACGACCTGCGATTTTAGCCACGATGAGAACGGAGTTCGAGCGGGCTGGGGTCTGGGATTTGCTGAGGAAGCGGATTGCGGTGGCGCAGTACACGCGGGCTGGCGATCCGCTGCGGATCGATCTGGGCTATCGGCCCAATGGAGTGATACGGATGTTTCAGGCGGTTAGCCTGGAGCCGTCTTCGGGGACGGGGTTGGAAGCGGCCAAGGCACTGGCGTTTTCCGCGCCGGCTTTGATGGCTGGCGTGGAGCGGGTGGAGAAGGCTTTGTTGGAGTTGACGGCGGTGGTGGAGCCTTTAAGACAGGGAATAGGGACCAGGGGACAGGGAATAGGGACCAGGGGACAGGGAATAGCTGCCAGGAACCGGAAGGTTGGGGTGCGGGAAGAAGATTTTGAGCTGGATTCGGAGCGGGTGGCGGCTTACCGGTTTGCTGTGGAGACGATGGAAGAGCATCGGATTCGGGTGCTGACTACGGCGGATTTGGGGCGGGCGGCGGAGACGGCGCGGCGGGAGCTGCGGGTGTGAGGATAGCTTCTAGCTGCTAGCCTCTAGCTTTTAGCCAGAGACGAAGGACAGGAACTTGAAGGTTCGAGGGCATGGCCGATTTGGCTGTGCCTTTTTCTTTTTGAGCGGATTTAGACAAGGAGCTTCCAGCTAGTAGCTGGAAGCTAGCGGCTAGAGGCTGCTTTCGGAGGCGAATGTGAGTTTGGGAGAGCAACTGCGGGCGGTTTGGCGGCAGGCGGGCGGGTTGGCGAACGGGCTTACGCTGCGCTGGGAGATGCGGCCCGGGATCGATGCGAGGATGCGATCGAATACGGGTCCGGATATGGAGGCTGGGGCGGTGGATCTGACCAAGCGGCGAACGTTGGCGCTGCCTTCGATTCTCAGCCCGTTTGGTTCGGGATTTGGGCCTGGGGCCGGAATACCCAAGCCTACGCAGGCCAATCTTAGGCGGTTTGCGGAGACTCCGGTGGTCCGGCGGGCGATCAACGCGATCAAGGACCGCATTGTGGCCATGGACTGGCAGGTGCGGGTGCGCCGGGGTGTGGCGGTTGGGGAGATTGGCTATGCCCAGCGCAAGCTGCGGGCGCTGCGGCGGACGCTGGAGGAGCCGAATGCCACCGACAGCTTTCGGACGCTGCTGGAGCAGGCGATCGAGGATGCGCTGACCGGCGGGTATGGGGCGATCGAGATGGAGGCGACCGGCGATCCGGAGCAGCCGGCGCAGTTATGGCCGGTGGATGGGGCGACCATCCGGGTGAATGCGAATTGGGATGGCGATCCGGAGTCGGCGCGGTACGAGCAAGTGACAGGGCAGGGATCAGGGACCAGGGATCAGGGAACAGGAAACGGCTTCGGATACGACACTGGCATTCCGCTGCGCGATGACCAGCTGATCTATCTCCGGATGAATCCGCGGTCGTTTACGCCGTTTGGACTGGGGCCGCTGGAAGTGGCGTTTGAGACGGTGAACCAGTTTCTTTCGGCGCACCGGTTTGCGGGGAAGCTGGCGGCGAATTCGGTGGTGCAGTATGCGCTGTGGCTGAATGAGGCTACGCCTTCGCAGCATGAGCGGATGATTCGCTGGTGGCAGGACGAGATCGAGGGAACGGGGCGGGTGCCGTTGATTTCGACGGAACAGAAGCCGGAGGTTTTGCGCTTCGCGGCCGGTACGGATGCGGATTTGCGGTTGCAGTGGCAGCAGTTCCTGATTCGCATGGTGGCCAATGCTTTTGGTTTGCCGCCGCTGTTGCTGGGGTTGGAGGGGGATGTCAATCGCTCGACGGCGGCGGAGCTGGCGGATGAGGCGTTTCGCGGGGCGATCGAGCCGCTGGCCAAGCTGATTGCCGAGCATATTACGCGGGACTTGTTTTCGAAGTGCATCGGGTGGCGGGAGTTCGAGTTTGTCTTCAACGACCTGAGCGCGCGGGATGAGGATACGGAGCTGGCGATTCAGGTGCAGTTGCTGGCGGCGGGGGTGTACACGGTGAACGAGGTGCGGGCGATGCGGGGGTTGGGGCCTTTGCCAGAGGTGGTGGAAATGCGGACAGAGTCACGAGCTACTAGCTCCTAGCCGCTAGCTTCTAGCTAAGAGCTAGGAGCTGGAGGCTGGAAGCTGGCTTTGAGGAGAGTGCATGCGAGTGGATGCGATGGCGGTAAGGATTCCTCCGGTCAAGGGGCACCCCAACCGGGTGGACTTTGAGGGAGTGTTGACGCTGGTGGATGCGGCCAGCGATCGGGCTCCGTCGGGAGCGAAGGGGCACAAGGTTCTATTGACGCGGGCGGCGGCGGAGGCTGCGCTGCCATCGCTGCTGGGAATGGCGGTGGATTACCGGCCGGGGTGGGATGGGCACGATGCCAAGCGCAAGATCGGGCTGATTACCGAGGCGGACGTGGTGGGGCGCAAGCTGACCGTGCGCGGGTATCTGTATGCCCGGGATTTTCCCGAGGCTACGGAAGAGATACGGGCTTCGGCTCCGGAGGCGATGGGGATGAGCTATGAGCTGGCGGATGCGCAGGTGGCGGATATGCGCGAGGAGATCTGGAAGTTGACCCGGGCGACCTTTACCGGGGCGGCGATTCTGCTGCGGGAGAAGGCGGCTTACCGGGCGACGAGTTTTCGGTTGGCAAGTTAGCTGGTTGGCGAGTTAGCAAGTTGGCTTGATTGGTGATGGAGCCGGAAGGGGATGGGAATGGAACTTATGGAGATGCAGGAGAGCAGGGCATTGGTGGAGTTAACGGGCCGGCTGGAGGCGGCCGCTACTTTGCTGGAACGGGCAACGAGCCTGGTGGGCTGGCTGGAGGATCGCCAGCGGGTGTTGAGCTGCGAGGTGGAGAGGATTTCGGCGACGGTGGAGACTACACGCCGGGAAGAGGAGCTGGCGGCCAAGCTGGCGACGGCGGAGCGGGAGCTGGCTGAGTTGAGAGCCGCGGCATCGCCTGGTTCGGATGGGTTTCCGAAGGCGCTGCAGCCTTTGCGAAGGACGCTGCCTTCGGCTACGGCGGAGATGCTGAGCAAACACGGTATTGGGCACGGTATTGGGCATGGAGTTGGCGAGACCGCGGTGGATGTGCGGGCTCTGGATGCGGCGCTGGTGGGGCTGAGCCTGGAGCAGCGGATTGCGGTGAAGAGCCAGCTGCGCCGGGCTGGGGCGATGGCTTAAAGGCAGGGAACAGGGAACAGGGAACAGGGGTTCGTGCTGCGCACGAATTTGATCCCAGGTCTCAAGATCGAGACCTGGGGCACCCGCATTAGTTGGGTTAGTGAAGATCGAGATTGAGTGAAGAGCAACTCCTGGGGTTGGGCTTGCGGTTTGGGCCTGACTGCCGGGGGTTTTCTTTTTGTGTGCAATGTTGCGCGTAAACGGGCGCCTGGCGCCGGGCGAATGGGCAGAAGGATGTTATGAACGTACGATTTGCGGATATTCATGCGGCGGCTGATTACATCGGACCTGGAGCGATCGAGGTTCCGCTGTATCAGACGGAGATTTTTGACATTTGCCGGCGGTCGAGCCCCTTTGGGCAGAGGATCAAGCAGGTTCCGGCGACGGGGCATCCTTCGCGGTTCTTCGAGGAGACGGCGCTGCCGAATGCAGGCTCGGCGGCCTTCGTCAATCCACGGTCGATTTCGCCGACGGTGGTGAGCCCGACGCGGGTGGAGCGCTCGGTTCCGCTGAAGGCCCTGGTGGCGCAGATCAACTACAACCTCTTCGATGTGGAGCTGGGCAACCAGCAGCAGCAGTTTGCCTACTTGCAGGCCAAGGACCTGGCGGACACGGTCAGCGGGCTGATGGTGGAGCACGATGTTGCGCTGTGGAACGGAAGCGACACCAGCCTGAGCACGCCGACGACGTTGCAGTATTTTGGCGCGGCGGGGCAGATTGCGGCAGGCGGGCAGACCTCGACGATCGGGACTACGGCTTCGATTGTGGATGGTTTGAAGTCGCAGGTGGCGCAGATGGTGGCGCTGGCGGGCTTCCATGTGCGGCCGACGGCGATCTATGCCAACCCGGTGCTGCTGGACCTGATCGACCGGGAGATGAAGGCGGAGTTCAACGTGGTGTTGAATACCGAGTCGATCACCGGCGGCGTGCGGGTGAAGATGCTGTCGACGCAGGCAGGCGACCTGCCGCTGATTCCGGACTGGAGCTTGAGTTATACGGGGACTCCGGGGTCGGGGAGCGCGGTGCTGCCGGCTTACATCGTGACCGAGAACCTGATCGAGTACCACTGGCTGGGCGATCCGACTCCGCGGATCTTCGAGCTGGGGCTGCCGAATTCGCTGACCCAGCAGTATGTGGCGGTGAAGTTTGGGGCGGTGGTGGTGAAGGGCGCGAATTATGCGCATGCGCAGGTGCTGGTGGATCGGTAAGACAGGGAATAGGGACCAGGGACCAGGGAATAGGGAATAGTAACCGCGCGGGATGAGATGGATTCGTTCCGCGCGGTTCTTTTTCGCCCTAAGTATTTCCAAAATCGCACTGGTCCGGCTTGAGCGGCACAACAGCAGGTCCTTCGCTGCGCTCAGGATGACAACAGCCTTTGGGGAACGATGGTTTGGTTGGGAAGGAATTGCGATGGCTTATCTGTTGCCGGCGGATTATGTGAATTATGGGCTGCCCGCGGGAACGACTCCGGATTGGATTACGGCGGCTACGGCGCTGATCAATTCGTTTTGCCGGCGGCCGGATTTGAATGTGATCCAGTACCAGGAACGATTGCGGATCGTCTCCGGATCGCAGACGGTGCTGCTGAGTTATCTGCCGCTGGCTCCGCTGGGGACGGCGGCGAGCCCGCTGGTGGCGATCGAGGGCCGGTATGGGCGGCCGCGGCGCGGGGAGACGGTGGCGGCGCCGCTGGTGGAGGCGGCGCTGGCGTTTTCGCTGCCTGGGGAGTGGACGACGATCGATCCGGCGACGGTGGACTATGCGGCGGATACGGGGGAGCTGACGCTGCCCTGGAATCTGCTGGGGCTGCCGTACAACGAGGTGATGGCGACCTATACGGCGGGGCTGTCGCCGATTACGGACGATGTGCTGTGCGCCTGCGCCCAGATTGTGCGCAATGCGCAGGCGCAGCCGGCCTTGAATGCCAGCCTGACCAAGATGGACACCATGCAGATGAAGTATTTTTCGAGTTCGCTGCTGGATGAGACGGTGCAGGCCTGGCTGCGGCCTTATGTGGCGAATCGGCTGGGATGAGACAGGGACCAGGGAACAGGGATGAGGGAGTTGCGATGAGCGATACGGCGAGCCGGAATCCGGCTTTTGCGGCGCAGATGCTGGCGGATGCGCTGCTGCGGACGGTGGCGGGGACGACGGCGACATTTCGGGTGGCGGCGGCGACCGCGGATACGGACCAGAGCGAGATTGGGCTGGTGGCGACCAACTTTGCCGAGGTGGCGGTTTCGCCGGCGGTGATGCGGAAGCTGCGGCCGCA